>Ga0335072_10010839_pt1 | contig 13087 bp, 12 predicted proteins | sample Lox_Sample_21_FD_206725 | JGI IMG/M metagenome (GOLD analysis project Ga0335072, IMG submission 206725) | Soil microbial communities from Loxahatchee National Wildlife Refuge, Florida, United States - Lox_Sample_2.1 | ecosystem: Environmental > Terrestrial > Soil > Wetlands | place: USA...
AGGCGAGACCCACCCACACGGCTGCCAGCACCCAGACATTCTCCATGATGTACCCCGTACTTTGAGTTTTCGCAGGAAGGCGAGCGCCGGAAGGATACGACTCCGCGACACTGGTCTTCCTACGTGTCAGGAGTCATCATCTGTCCCGGCTTAAGGTGGGACAGCAGTTACTGGCGAACTCCGTCGCCGTCCTTTATTTTAGCAAAACGGACCCGCGCGTCAATCGCAACCTCACGAGGTTACGCCAGCCGTGAGTGCTCGAATCTCCTTCTCGACGACGGCAATGCGCGCCAGTTTTTCTTCGACCGCCGATTCACCGCGGCTTCGCGCCTCCCGTGCATGTTCAAGAGCACTCGTCGCAATGCGCGTGACTTCGTGCAGCAGTTTACGGATCTCGGCCTCTAGTTGACCTTGGCTTTCCTCCACGCGGTCCATCAAATCCGACTGCACGCGCGTGCTGTTCATCTCCAGCAAGTACTCCAGGAACTCGATCGCGTCTTTCTGGATGACGGAAAACGCGCGCACCAGGCCTAGGATGACGTCTCCCAAATAGCGGAGCGGAGACGCAGGCCGCGCCACATTGATCAGCCCTTCGAATCGGAAGTGCGAAACTGCCCGGAATCCTTTCTCGGAGTTCAACGCATTCGGCATGCGCGAGAGCTCCGGAATTCGCGATTCCGCGAGTTTTTGCAAAAAGTCATTCCCGATCTGCACAAACCGCCCAGCTACGTTGCGATATTCGTCTTCCGCCCGGGCCTGTTCCTGGGTGAGCCAGGGAAGCACGCGTTCCGCGGCAATCTCTTGCGCCGCATGCATCGCTTCGCGGCGGAATTCCGGGCCGTAACGCCGGGGCAGCGCCAGCATGGCCTCTTCGGCTTCATTCCATGCCGCCCTGTGAATCTCTCCCAAGAACCTTTTCCTCCGCTCCAGGAACAAGTCGGACAGACGGTGTTTTTCAGCCATGAACAGGTAGCTGATTTCTCGCAGGGACCGTTCCGTCTCCGTGATCGTCTCCCGCATCGCGGCAATCCGTCGCTCCGACTCTTCAATCGGGCGCAGCAGCGCTTCGCGCTCTTCGAGGGTAATCGAGAGCATCTCTTCACCGAGCCGACGCAGTCCTCGCTCCCCGGCAGAACGAACCAGGGTTCGCCCCGACTGCTCGACGAGCTGTTGCAGTGCGGCGAGAAGCGCGTCCCAATCCCAGTTGGCCTCCTTGCGCTCCATTCGCTGAAATGCGCTGATTTCGAAGATCGGCCCAACTGGCCGCCCTAGTCGCTTTTCTAGCACCTTTCGTGTGAAGGGGACCGCAACGCGCCGCTCCTCCTCCGACGTACGATCGGCCTTATTGAGCACGACCAGCAGGTGGCGAATTTGCTTTCCCACATTTGCGACCAGCGCCAATTCTTCCCCGGCAATCGGCGGGTCCGCTCCCACGACAATGATCGCCGCATCGATATGCGGCACAAACGCCTGCGTGGCCGCCGTGTTGCCCGCAAAAATCGAGCCTAATCCCGGGGTATCCACAAAACACATGCCCTCGGCCAGGAGAGCACTCGGAACGAACACCTCCACACCAGCCACGCCCTTGGCGTTTTCGGGGTTGTGTTCCTCGGAGACATACTCCATGAGCTCTTCGGGAGCGACGAACGTCCATGTGCCTCCCTCGAACCGAACGCGCGCCCTGCGTGTCTCGCCGAAACGAATCACCGTGGGAACGGTGGTGATCGGCACCACGCCCGTCGGCAATACGTTGTCTCCGACCAGAGCGTTCAACAGCGTGGACTTCCCGCGCTTGAATTGGCCGATGCACGCGACATAGAAGCGGCCTTCCCGGAGCCGATCCCCCAGGTTTGCGGCCTGTTCGCCTACACGATCCGAACTGAACTCCTTTGCCAACTCTGCCAAACGGGCCAGCTTCCCGGCTACATCCGGCGCTTCACCCGCCAAGACGGTTGCCTTCGTCCACTCGGAATGCCTCGCACGTTCGACGCTCTTCTCAGCAGAAAGGTCCATAGAAGTCTCCACCCTCATCGCACGTATTCCTGCACTACCGTATTTCTGGCATCACCCTCCCTGAAGGGAGCCCCAGTTGCCCGTTCCCGTGGCAGTGTTTCATCAGATAGTCCACGTGCAACAATTTCGTTTTAATTCGCCCCTCGAACTGATAGCGGCTGTCGGAGGCGGCGGCACACATGCGCAAAATAGCCCCGGGCAACATCCCGCTGAACTGCAGGATGTCCTCTCGAAAGCCCTCCAGATCGAATTGCACAAGACCGAACCTCCGGATGCACCACTCCACGAGTTCTTTCGCCGCTGCAAGCGGCAAACCGCCGACCGCCAATCTTTGCCGATCGTTCCAGTACAACTGCGATCCATGTCCAAGCTCTTCATAGGTCCATCCGCGGGCGATTGCGTACACGGGCGTCTCTTGGTTCAACATCAATTCCTTCACAATACGCGTCAACATATGCGTCATCGGGGCGAGGTCTTCGAGGAAAATCCAGTACTCCCCTTGACCCGCGGCGCGGTACAGCAGCCCACGCAGGCGCAGGCTCGATTGTTGTCGTACCCAATGCGAAAACGACGCCCCATACCCTGTGTCCGCGCGAAATTTCGACTTGAACAGCGGATCTTCCGCGAATCCGTGCGCGATGCTCCGCAGGATATCCTGCGGGCTGCCATTGCCGATGCCACGAATACAGCTCCGCACCATTCTTTCGGGCATTTGCGAAATGGCGTGTGTCACCAAGGTGCTCTTGCCGGCATCCGCCGCACCCCAAACGAGCAAGCTCTCGCGTTTGCGCATCGCCTCCTGCAGGCGCACGAGTTCCGAATGACGGCCGACAAACATTCCCGTCTCCGGAGCGAACGCCAGCGTGGAACCCGATGCGCCCATTCCTCACCTCAAGAGCGTGCCGCGTTCTGGTGCACGTACTTGATGACTTCCACATTCGACATCGCGATCAGTCCTTCATCTACCATTTCGTCCAGTACAGGAATTAGTTCGCGAATCTTCTCTTCGGCATCTACGATGGTGACCACGATAGGCGCATCCTTCGAAGCTGAGAACACATGGGCCCGCCGAATGATCGTGCTCGCCCCGTAACCTTCGATTCCCCGGTATACCGTCGCTCCGGCAATATCCATCTGCCGGCACCGTTCGACGATGGCTTTATAGAGAGACTGTCCGTGCCACTTGTCGTCCTCCCCAAAATAAATGCGCAGCATTTTCGCCTTTCCCTCAAGCTTCATGAGCGCGCCTCCTTTCTTCGTTCCTCGGCGACGTAGTTGTGCGTGTACTTGATGATGTCCACGTCCGACAAGACGACGAGACCCTGCTGCACCATTTCGTCGAGCACGGGGGTCAGTTTTCGCAGTTTTTCTTCCGTGTCCACGACCGACAACATGATCGGGCAATCGTGGGACAGGCTCAGCGCCGACCCTTTGTGCATGCGACGGTTTGCCCCATACCCGAGGATGCCCCTGTACACGGTCACGCCCGCTATGTCGTTCGATCGCAAACACTCCACAATCGCCTTGTAGAGCGCTTTCTCATGCCATTTATCGTTCTCCCCCACATAGATGCGCATGAGCTTGGCCTTGCTCTCACTGCGGAGTGCAGGTGATTGTTCCCCGCGAAATTCCGACTTCCTCGCAATCTCGGCGGGCTTTACGATATTGGTGTCCTGTACCTCGATCAGTCCCGTCCCGGCCATTTCGTGCAGTTTCGGCAACAGCTCTTCGACCTTTTCCGGGGTTTCAATGAACTCAATCTTGATGGGCAGGTTCTCGGTTAATCGCAGGATACGCGTGCTATGCAAATGGTGGTCGGCCCCAAAACCCGCCATCCCGCGAACCACATTCGCGCCCGAGACCTTGTGATAGAACAGGTAATCGAGAATCGCAGTATAGAGCGAATGGCCGTGATACTGGTGGTCCTCCCCGACATAAATGATGACTTTCTTTGCTGGTCCGGCTTTCAGCATGGTGTCTCCTCTCCAGGAATCCCTCGCTGACAAACAAGATACTCCGCGACTCGGCCGAGCACCCCTCCCCCAATGCTGTGTTGTTCTCGGCCCGAGTTCGCCACACATTTTCTGAGATCTTCTTTCAACTCCTCGATCGTTCGCGCAAGAATCTCGTCGACGATGGGTCGCGCTTCCGGTAAACGATTCGACAAGCGATCCGCGTGCCACAGGCACAGCGTCCCGCTCCGTCTCATCCATTGTGCGAACGCGGGTACCCTCATCCGTTGCACGAGCTCATCGAGCCTTACTTTCTCTTCGCGACGCAATTCCACACAAAACGCGCACACATGCTCCTTCCCCGGTTCGGGTTTGCGCTGCGCCTCCAGAACCTGCGCATAGATTTGGCCTGCCAGGGCCGCAGGTGCCGACCTTGCCAGCAGCCATGCATGGTGGTTGCAGAGACATGTAACGGTGGGCAAGCCAGTTACCTCGACGAGTTGCGTTTGGTAATGGCGAAGAAGAGTACAAATGGCACAGGCGCCGTGCGCTGCAGCCTCGGACATCGCTACGGTTCGTATTGCTTTTGCTCCACTCATGCGCTTAACCTCCCGACAATAACCCCAAGCCAAACCGAAACAAATCCCACGAACAAACTGAGAACGACGTTGAGGAATGCGATTAAAAACTCACCATCTTGGATCACTCGAAACGTTTCGTACTCGAATGTCGAAAAGGTCGTATATGCGCCGATGAATCCGATCGGAATCAGATACCGCCAGTTCGGGCTCCAATGTGTTCTCTCGGCAAGGAGAGTGAGGATAAAGCCGATCAGAAAGGAACCGGAGCAGTTGATGAGAAACGTTCCGTACGGAAACCGGCTGCCCATCTTCGAACTCACGTATCCTCCCAGCCAGAACCTTGCGATTGCGCCCAGAAAGCCTCCGAGCCCCACTACCAGATACTTGACCATCGCACCTCTCTCTGCTCGTATCGTTGTGTGTCGCTACCATTCCATGCACCACGATTCAGTCCGAAGATCCTACCGAAACGTCCAGCACGGGAGAGCCTCCCCCCAATTCGCGTAAATCGCCGAGAAGCACGCCCGCCTCGGTGTCGCCGAGCGTCGCTGTGCTTTGAGCGCGTCCGGCTTGGGCTCGATAGCCATCCGCCGAAGCCGCAAACTGTTTTTCGATGACCTGCAATACCGAGGTTGTCCATTCCCGCAGCACGCCGGAGTAGACGAACAAAGTCTCCGCCAGAGGCTTTTCGAGCCGGGTGTTCACGAGCCGCCTGGCACTCGCGCGCAACCCCGCCTTCCCCAACAGGCGCATCAGTGAGGGAGGCGATGTCGGCAGATTGCGTGCCGCGGCGAAGTCGAAGACCGGCATCGCGCGGATGACCGAGGTGAAATCGTCAACCGTGGGACTCGCCGGGAGTCCCAACACCTTCGCAGCTTTCTCCAGCTCGGCGTGTGCGTCGCGCGCCACGCTTTCCATCTCTTTGCGATAGAGAGTCGCCTGTTGGTGGATGTCCGAGATGATGCTCTCAAAGACCACCAGGTCCCGGGCAGCCGCGTCGCCGTCGGAGTTACTCGCCCATTTTTCGGCTAGGCGCTGCGCCGCGCGTTCAAGCAGCAAGCCACTAGCGCCTTCGAGTAAACGGATCTCACGCTCGAGATGATTTCTTGTCTCGGACATTTTTCCCGTCGCCTTTCGCAGATTGGCTTCGACTTCGCGCAACCGCTCGCGCTCGCCACTCGAAACCCCCTTGCTTCGCCGCACCTGCATGGCGAGCGCGGCGACCACCGCATCACGCAGTGCACCCACCTTCCGTCGCACCGACGCCGCCTTCAGCTCTCGACAGCTCTCATACAACGGCAAGATCTCCGTTTTAAACCACACTTCAAGCATCTGACGGTGTTCGCGCATGGCGCTGACCGGATGGACCGACAAATCGATCCGGTATTGCTCGCCGATACTTTTCTTGATGTAGGCCAGCATGCGCTCGCGGTCCTCGGGGGAGAGCAGGTCTGCTTTGCTCAGCAACACTTGAACGGGAATCCCGGCCCGGTAAAGGGCTTGAATGGTTTCCAAGTCCCCGTGCGTAATTGTCGAACCGCCATCAATCAACACCACACCCAGGTCGCAGTTGGGAAGGTAGGCCAGTGTTTCCGAAGCTCCCGTCGTCGCGAGCGACCCGAGTCCAGGGGTATCCACAAGCGTGACGCCTTCGCGCAGCCGCGCTGAGGGTAGATGTACGACCATGCGTGTCACGCGCTTCTCGTTGTTCGGGTTGCCGTGCTCGCTCGCAAATTCTGCGAGTCGCCGGATCTCGAGAGTCTCCGGAAGGCGCCCGGCGTACCAGACACTCAGCAATGGGGCGTCGTTGTAGCGAATCCGAGTCGGCACTGCGGTGATCGGCGTGACACCAACCGGCAGAATCTCCTCTCCGAGAATGGCGTTGAGCAATGAAGACTTGCCCGAGCTCACCCGGCCAAAGACGGCGATTTCCAAGCTCTGATCTTCCAATCGATCCGTGATCCCTGCGATCGTGCTTCGAAACTCTACGAGTCCCCGTTCCCGCACGACGCGTTCGATCTTCGCGAGAAGTTCGAACTCCGAGGAGGTGCTTTCGAGCCTCGCCAAACGTTTCTCGAGTCCCTGGCCCGCATCCTCAAAGAGGAATTGATTGACGCGGGCCACTAACCCTCGTAACTCCCCGCAAATTCCTTCGAGCTCCGTCACCAGCTCAGGCGATACTTCGCCGTAGCCGCGCATGTAGGAAGGACCCAACTCCTCCAAAGCGATTTCGATGGTCAGAAGACCCGTATATACGGCTCGCGATGCAGGTATGGTCGCTTCGGGGCGGGGAATTCCCTGACCGTCCAGCACCCTCGCCAGCTGCGCGCGAATTCGAGCGAAGTAATCCTCGAGCGTCCGTCGCTGGGCTGGAGAAACATCCCCCACGAATTTCGGGAACGCGGCCTTCGACGCCGCGGCATTCAAGACATGTTCCATCTCGCCGAGCGTCTTGTCGATGTACTGACAGGTTACTGACAAGTTGCGCGCCTGATATTCGTTCAGGACCGACGGCGAATTGTAGTCCCCAGAACTCATGGTTCCTTCCATCATGTGTCGGCCTACCCCTTACCAAATCGAGGCTGCACGTTGCGGTGTCCCGCAAGAAGCGTGAGCGCCTGATTCGGTGCTTGCCATTCCTCCTCTGTAATCAGGTCGCTGCGCCGGCCCTCATGTTTCAGCGCGTACCGCTGAAGGTTTTCCGCTACGCGACGGAGAACCTCGCTCTCCCGCAGAAGCAGTTGCTTCGCGACCGAACCATTCCGGAGTCGCAGCAGCACTTCCTCCAAATGCGTCAGGCATAGGCGCTGTCCTTGTCCCGCGCTTCCTCCTGGCTCCGCTTCCAGACGATTCGCCACGTTCGCCACCGCCTCCCTGGCGGCTTCGCTCGCCCGCCGACAGGCCGGGCAACCCACATCGGCGGGCAACGGTGGTCCCGCGACGCCATCGGTCGCGTGTCGCGGAACGCGTCCTTCGGCGAGATCGCGTAGATCCTCGCTAAACCGGAACACTACCTGCGGGTAGGCGCTGCAAATGCCCTGCGGCGACGCGAGGTTCGCATACTGCCAGGTATGCATGGGGCAAAAGCCCCCGGCTTCGGCGTGCGCGTGCTGCACCTCCGCCGACACGTAGAGGTCGTATTGGTAGCTTCGGAGAAAATCCAGCATCGCATCGATTACGCGGTCACACACCACGCAGCTGACCCGCACAATCGAGCCGCTTAGCTTGGCTGGCTGGAGCGCGGGACGGGGGCGGCCCCGTCCCGATTCCAGAACCTCTGGCCCGGGGTGTAGGGCGTTTCGAAGAGACTGAAGGCGCGCCAGCAACGCGTGCCTCTCTTGCAGGTCCGTCCCCACCAGCAAGTCCGCCGCCCGGTTCAAAATCTGCAAAAGGAAATCCAGCTGTTTGTGCTCCGTGAGGTAGGCAACCATCTCCGCTTCGAGTTCTAGCAGGCCACTACTTTCGAGCTTCGCCTGGTCTCCGGCGACGCGGGCCGCTAGCGCGTCTCTGGCGGACACACGGTATACACGCAGCACCGCGGCACCCCCAAGTTCCTCCCGAATCGTCGATTCCACAAATCCGACAACCGTGGTCCGATCCGCCTCCGGAACGAGGTCCATTTTGTTGACGACCAGAAATAACTGCCGAACCGAGGACCTACACTCTCTGAGATATCCGAGTTCAGTGGATGTCAGGGGCGCGTCACAACTGGTCACAAACACGATCGCGTCCGCGCTCGGCAAGAACTCGAGAGTGGTCGCCGTGTTTTCCTGAACCGCGGAACCCAATCCCGGGGTATCCACGAGGAAAAACCCGCGCTGCAGGATCTCCACGGGAACCTGCACCTCGGCCATCTCGATCCGATCCCGATTTCCGGGGTTGATCTTTTCGGTCACAAAATCAGCAAGTTGCTCAATGCGAATCTCACTGCTGAGGTTGCTGTGGGGCCTGCGCAGCACCACCTTCTCCCGGCTTCCGTAACTCACTGCCGTAATCGCGGAGGTGGTCGGCACGATTCCCGAAGGCAAGTAGTCCTTGCCGAGAATCGCGTTCATCAGCGTGCTTTTTCCCCGACTGAACTGTCCCACCACGGTGAGATAGAACCGTTCGCTCGCCAGTTTGTTGGTCACATCCGATACGGCACGTTCGAGGTCCGCATTCTTAGAAGAATAGGCAGCACTCTTGATTTCGCGCAGAATCTGGGCAATCTCGTGCGTATGCTGCTCGTACGTCGCGAGGTCTTCGCGGGCATCGCTTCTCGCCGTCGCGGCAGACGAAATTCGATTGGCATCGCTCTGGGTCATGCCGAGGCGTTCTCCCCCCGCTGGAATTTCTCCGCCTTCGATTGCACGCGTTCCAGCATCCGAAAGACTGGATCGGCGAGGGGATTTCCCTGGACACGCCTGCGGCGCTGCGCACTCGCCTTTTCGAGGACCTCCCGGACTTGCGGATAATTCCGGCAGAAACAGTCTTGAATCCGAATCTGCATGAACCAGTGCGCCCGTCCGAGATAGTCGACGAGCGATTGCGCCGCCGTTTCTTTCTCCTTCGCGGGCGCCCAGTCCACAGCGATTTCCGCGACCATCATCGCAATTTCCTCGTCCCGGTCTTCAAGCAATGGCCGCAGTTCGCCCCACTCCGCTTCGCTCAACTCGAGGTCCGACAAGATGCGCACCACCGAGCGGCGTTTTTGCAGCTCGGAAGGCTTCTCCTCGAGGCCCTTCGACTCGGCTCGGGCCGCACGGAAGAGTTGCGGCTTCGTTCGCGCCGCGATTCGCCGCACTGCTTCTTCGGCGATCGGCCGGCAAACATCGTCTTCCAAAGCCTTTAACAACACCGCGATTGCTTCCGGTCGATCGAATTCGCCAACGGCGTCCACGACCCCAGCCAGCATTCGTTTCTTTCCGAGCTCCAGCAGAAACTGAAACACCTCCTCGGTGTGCCAGCGTGCCAACTCCCGCGCCGCTGTGCTTTCAACGGCCTCTTCGCCGAAGCGCACGACCGCATCCGGAATCATTTGTCGGCGAAAGAGGTATTCCATCAACACTTCTTTCGCCGCCAATTGTCCGAGCGCTTCCACCGCGTGCTGCCTCGGCTGAAATACGCCGCGCGGCTTGCCGTTCAACAAGAAGTCACGCAAGGGTGCGACGGCGCGTTGGCCACAACCGACCAGCAAGGCCACCGTCAAATCCCCGCCCGGCAGAGACTCCAAGTCCTCCACAAACGAGCGGATTTCTTCGTCCGTGTACTCTCTTCCCGTCGTCGGCACGCGTGAGTCCATGGTTCGAAACAACACCTCACCGCGCCTCGGCGTGCGCGGCTCTACGCTGATAGGCAGCCCGGCCCGCATAAACCGCATGCGAACCCAGTTCCCTCTCGATCTCGATCAGCCGGTTGTACTTCGCCACTCGCTCGCCGCGGCAGACGGAACCCGTCTTGATCTGGCCGGCACCCGTCGCCACCGTCAGGTCGGCAATGGTTGTGTCGTCCGTTTCTCCGGAACGATGCGAGACCACGCACGTGTATCCGTGTTCTTTTGCGAGATCCATGCAGGCTATCGTCTCGGCGAGCGTCCCGATCTGATTCAACTTGATGAGGATCGAGTTCGCGATCTTCTTCGAAATGCCTTCTCGCAAAATGCCCGTGTTCGTGACGAAGATGTCGTCGCCCACGAGCTGGACTTTCTTCCCCAATTTGGCGGTCAGCTTTTGCCATCCGTTCCAGTCGTCTTCGGCCAGACCGTCCTCGAGCGACAAGATTGCCGGATATTTCTGAATCCAGTCGGCCCACAACTCGACCATCTCGTCGGAACTCTTGCATTCGCCGTTCGACTTATGGAACACATAACCGCCGTCCTCGTAGAACTCGCTGGCCGCTGGGTCGAGATGAATAGCGACCTGGGAACCTGCCTTGTACCCGGCCTTTTCGATGGCTTGGAGCAAGAGCTCCATCGCCTCTTCGTTCGACCGCAACTCTGGAGCAAAGCCCCCCTCATCTCCTACAGACGTTGAGTAGCCACCCTTGTGTAAGAGTTCTTTGAGGGCCTGAAACGTCTCCGCCGTCATGCGCACGGCTTCGGCGAAAGAAGACGCGCCCACCGGAGCCAGCATGAACTCCTGGAAATCCACGTTGTTGTCCGCGTGCTTTCCGCCGTTTAGGACGTTCATCTGCGGAAGAGGTAGAACGTATTCGTCGCGCTTCTCGAGGTGCTGGTAAAGCGGCAGGCCTCGTTTCTGGGCCCTCGCTCTCGCAAACGCAAGGGACACGCCCAAAATCGCGTTGGCGCCCAGTTTTGCCTTATTCGGCGTGCCATCCAGTTCGATCAAGACGCGATCCAAAAGACTCTGCTCGGTGAAGACCTGCCCCCGCAGAGCCGGAGCAATGACCTCTTTGACATTGTTCACAGCTTTCAGCACGCCTTTTCCGCCGTATCGCTTTTTGTCTCCGTCACGCAGTTCCACTGCTTCGCGCTTTCCAGTCGACGCGCCCGATGGAATTTTCGCCACCCCGACAGCACCACTATCGAGCGCCGCCGCAACCTGGATGGTGGGATTGCCTCTGGAGTCCAGGATTTCGAATGCATCAAGATGAATGATCTTCGACATGTTTCGCCTCTCTCTCCGTCATGGCCACAGTTCCTGTCCGGAGCACTTTGGCCAGAAATTCTTGGGTGGACGCACTGACCGGCATCGCCCGGATCCGCGCCACGGTTTTTTCAACTGGATATTCGTATTTGCGCAATGTGATGAGGCCGTTCTCCCAAATCGCATACGACGCCTCAGGCGAGCCGGACTTGGGCTGCCCGATACTTCCGGGATTCACGACGAACTGGCCTCCCTCGTGAATCACGAATCGAAGATGCGTATGACCGACACAGAGAAAATCGCTGCCTGCGGTAGCAAGTTCCTTCCGCCACCTCGCTTTGTTGTCCTCGCCACAGTACGCATGCAGGGGATCGGAGGGCACCGCGTGGCAGTTGTAGAATGTCCACCGCCCGCGGCGCACCCAGCGATAGTGAGGCAGGTCCGCGAGGTAATCCTTGTGCTCATTCTTCAGAACCGAAGCCGTGAACCGTCGCGTTTCTTCCGCGGCCCCCCGAAAGGCCAAGGAACAACGCGGGTCGCGGTCAAAGGCCACCGCATCGTCGTGGTTTCCGCGGACCACCACGCTTGCGTTCTTGCACACAAACTCGATCACTTCGGCCGGTTGCGGTCCGTAATTCACCAGATCGCCCAACACCCACAGCTCGTCGTAGTCCCGAGGCAATGCCTTGAGCGCCTCGAAATTTCCGTGAATGTCGGAAATCAGAGCGATCCTCGGCGTACTCGCGGAGCCGCGCGGTCTGCGACCCGCTCCGCTTTGCTCCCCATTCCGACTGGCTATCCCGTTCCCCATCGCTAACCTCTCGAATAAACCCCCTCGGTGCGCCCCAGGTTCACGCCTGCAACTTGTCCCGTGCGCAGCAACGTGACCAAATCGACCTGCACGTCGAGCGAAACGGGCATGGCCTGCACCTTGCCCACAGTCGTCTCGACGTCATACAGCGTCGAACGGAGACTCATCATTCCGTCCTCCCACACGGCAAAACACGCCAGGGAACTCCGGTTGTTGGGCAGTCCGAGGCTTCCCGGATTCACGACCAGACAGTCGCCAATCTTTCTCATAAACTGCCCGTGCGTGTGGCCCACCAAGAGAATGTCCGCGGGAGGAAGGCAGCATTCCTCACCCCAGACGTCCGATCTTGGCGGGGCATAGCCGTATAACGGATCGGAAGGTGTTGCATGACACAACCAGAACTGCGTCTGGTTCTTTTGCACGTGAATCTGCAGCGGCAAGCCGCGCAGATATCTCCGGTCGGTCTCCGAGAGTTGTTGCTCGGTCGCCTTGCCAGTGGCTTCCGCTAACTCCTGGAACCGCCCATAGCATCGCGGGCTCTCCCCGTAGCCTGCCGCGTGATCGTGGTTTCCGCGCACCACGTGAACCGCCCGCTCCCGCACGAACTCCACCACTTTTCCGGGGTCCGGGCCGAAATTCACCAAGTCACCAAGAATCCAAAGTTCGTCGTACTCCCGCGGGAGCACGGCCAGCGCCTCCTGATTTCCATGCAAGTCTGAAGCAATCACGATTCTCACGACTCCCTCGCCGTGCTTTCACCAAAGCCGTTTCTTTCTTCGCTGCTCCCGCGAGGTCCAGCCGAGAGCGCCACGTTCAAATGCCCCTGATTCACTAGGAAGTCGAAAATCTGTTGCGCCCTGGCAAAGCCATGGAAACTCGCTTGGCGTTCTTCCTCTCGCTTGAAATCGATTTCGACAAACCGGTTTTCGTGCACGAAAAACGCATACTGAATGGCCTGACTGACCTCCCGCGGCGCGTCTCGGTTCTTGTCGATATGAAGATTCAATAGGTCAATCTTCGGGGTCGCGCCGGGAAGCTCGCGCGAGCGCGATTGCATCAGTTCCGCCAGTTGTTGTGTTCCCGCCCAGTCTTTCGAAAGAACCAGTGCTACGTCGAGGTCGTACTCGATATCTCCGCCGCCCGTGC
>Ga0335072_10010840_pt1 | contig 13087 bp, 11 predicted proteins | sample Lox_Sample_21_FD_206725 | JGI IMG/M metagenome (GOLD analysis project Ga0335072, IMG submission 206725) | Soil microbial communities from Loxahatchee National Wildlife Refuge, Florida, United States - Lox_Sample_2.1 | ecosystem: Environmental > Terrestrial > Soil > Wetlands | place: USA...
CTTGTGACGCGTTAGTGCACACCAGGAGCCCGTGCCGACCCCCGCCGGGTTGAGGGCAGCTATGTGCACCAGCACTGTTCGGCGCCCGTGCACCTGCTTTACTGGCCCGGTGCGTACCATCCGGCTCGAAACCGTGATCGCCGCCTCGAGCAGCGACTGCTTCGAGCTGTCGCTGTCGGTCGATGCCCACGCCGCTTCGATGCGCCGCTCGGGCGAGCGCGCGATCGGAGGAGTCACTAGCGGGGTCATGAAGCTCGGCGACACCGTCACCTGGCGCGCCCGTCACTTCGGTATCGCGTTTCGGATGACCTCTGCGATCGCCGAGCTGCAGTACCCCAGCCGGTTCGTAGACGAGCAGGTGCGCGGCCCGTTCCAGCAGTGGCGTCACGAGCACACGTTCGCTGTCGCTGCGGACCATCGGACGCTGATGACCGACATTGTGGAGTTCGAGTCTCCGCTAGGCCTGATGGGGCTCCTGGCCGACCGCCTGGTCCTTGATTGGTATTTGCCGCAACTGCTCCGGCGGCGTAACACCTGGCTCAAGACAACTCTGGAAGTGCACAGCTAAAACGGCCACGCTTAGCGCGCAGTTCCGCGCGGTCGAAGCCGCGAACCCGCAGGTCAGTAAGCCGCCGAAGCTCTGGCCAGCCAGTCGTGTCACAAGTCAGGTAAGGCGGCGGGTGCGGGCAGGAAGGTTCTCGCCGGCCGCACGATCGCTGAAGGGTGATGCGCAACTTCGACCGCCTGTCGCCAGGCCGTGACGGCTCAGGTGCGCAGTATCTTGCGGCTTAGCTTGCGAGTGAAGTGCGGGATGGGGCCGTCTGTCCGCGCGTCCAGGGATACATGCCATGCCTTTTTCGCCTCGGCGCGTGCCGCCTTTGCCTCAGCGTTACGGCCAAGCGCTGTCAGGATAATTGCCCGGAGAACTAACGAGTTATAGAGCGCTAGATAAAGTTTCTCCGCTTGTTCCTGGGAACCTGCCAGCGCCAGGTCGCGGCGGACAGGGATGGCTTGATCGATTACCGCCAGTGCTTCTTCGTCTTGCTTTACGCGATGGTGGTTCCAGGCCAGAGAGTGTAGTGAGCTAGCCAGGCCGGGCAGGAAGTCGTCCGCGGGAGATTCGCCGCGTTCCATCTCCTTCGCCATTCTGAGTTGTTCCGCCAGCCTGTGTCCTTCCACTTCCAGGCCGTGCATTATCTGTTCAGGGGACAGCTGGTAGTTAGCCGGGAGGGGTAACTGCTGCGGCAGATGGTGGTGATGGTGAACAGGAGGCGGGAGGGGCCGGTGAACTGGTCGAAATGGCGGCACGTACATGATTCCCAAATCCTTATGCTGCACCATTGTGCTTTAGATTTTGCCAAATGTTATAGGGCTCTCCGAGTGTGGTCAACGTCGGCGTCAGGCTGTGCGAACCCCAGCCGGCCCGCGAGCCGGTCCAGGTAGCCGACGACTTCCGGCTCCGGCCGGTCCGGCATGCCGAAGGCCACGTCCGTCACCCCGATCTCGGCCCAGTGCGCCAGCGTGCCCTGGTCCGGCTTCCCGGCCAGTACCGTGACAGTCGGCAGGCCGTCGCGACCGGCGCCCCGCCATCGAGCGTGCAGCAGCGCGAGTTTTGCGTCCAGGTCGGTCTCACCAGGAGTTGTGAGCCAGCCGTCGGCGGACCGCGCGATCCACTCGAACGTCGTCTCGGTCCCGGCCGCACCCAGCGTGACCGGAACTCGCGGTTGCTGAAGCGGCTTTGGCCAGGCCCACGAGCTGTCGAAGCTGACAAACTGACCGCGGTAGCTCGCTTCCGGATCAGACCACAGTGCTCGCATTGCTTCCAGGTACTCCCGCAGCACGGTCCGCCGCTTCCCGGCGGGAACGCCATGGTCGGCCAGCTCGTCGGTGTTCCAGCCAAAGCCGACACCGAGCCGGACCCGGCCGCCGGACAGGTGGTCGAGCGTGGCGATGGTCTTGGCTAGTGAGATCGGGTCGTGCTCGGTCGGCAGTGCGACAGCGGTGCCGAGCCGGATCGTGGTGGTGCAGGCCGCGGCCATCGCTAGCGACACCCATGGATCGAGCGTGCGCAGGTAACGGTCATCCGGCAGTTCCTGACTGCCGGTTCGCGGGTGGAGCGCGTCACGGCGAACCGGGATGTGGGTGTGCTCGGGCACGTAGAAGCAGTCAAAGCCGGCCGACTCCGCGGCCTGCGCCGCACGGGCGGGAGTGATCCCGCGGTCGCTAGTGAACAGCACGACGCCGTAGCGCATTCGCACTCCTTGTTATCCGGCTTCTTGCTATCCGGGCGGCTCGACGGTCAGTAGCGGCGCGGACCTCGCAGTCGTACGAACTGCAGCCGATCGCCGCGGTCGTAGGCTAGCGCGCAATGGCTGCAGCAATGGCCACTCGAACGGCCGGACACTAAGGCAGATGCCGATGACGGGGAACGCGGAGCGGCGCGCGGTCGACGTGCTGGTGGTCGGCTTCGGGATCGCGGGCGGGTGCGCGGCCGTCGAAGCGGCGGCAGCCGGGGCGTCGGTACTGGTTCTTGAGCGGGCGGCAGCCGCAGGGGGCACTAGCGCGATGGCCGGCGGGCACTTCTACCTTGGCGGCGGGACGGTCGTGCAGCGCGCGACCGGGTTCGACGACAGCCCGGACGACATGTTCGCCTACCTGATGGCGGTGACGCCGGAGCCCGAGGCCGACAAGATCCGTGCGTACGCCGATGGCAGCGCGGAGCATTGCGACTGGCTGGAGAGCCTTGGGTTCCGGTTCGAGCGGAGCTACTACCCGGAGAAGGCGGTCATCCAGCCGCAGACTCAGGGCCTGATGTATACCGGCAACGAGAAGGTGTGGCCGTTCCGCGAGCTGGCCCGGCCCGCGCCGCGCGGCCACAAGGTCCCGGTCCCTGGTGACACTGGCGGAGCGAAGCTGGTCATCGACCTGCTGATGGAGCGCGCCCGCCAGCTCGGGGTCGACGTCTGGTACGAGACCGGGGCGACGGCGCTGGTTATCGAGGGCGATCGGGTCTGCGGGGCGCGCTGGCGGTCCTACGGCCAGCAGGGCCTCGTCCGCGCGCGCAGCACGATCCTGGCGGCCGGGGGCTTCGTCATGAACCCGGAGATGGTCGCTGAGCACGTGCCGGCGCTGGCAGAGAAGCCGTTCGTCCTCGGCACGCCGTATGACGACGGCCTGGGCATCAGGCTGGGCATGTCGGCTGGCGGCCAGGCGCTGCACATGGACCAGGCCTTTATTACCGCGCCCTTCTACCCGCCGGGCCACCTGGTGACCGGCATCATCGTCAACCGGGACGGCAAGCGGTTCGTCGCCGAGGACAGCTACCATTCGCGCACCTCGGGATTCGTGCTCGATCAGCCCGGCAGCGCGGCGTACCTCATCGTCGACAGCGCGCACATGGCCTACCCGGAGATGCCGCTCGTGCCGTTCATCGACGGCTGGGAAACCGTGGCCGAGATGGAACGGGGCCTCGGCATCCCGGCGGGTCACCTCGCCGCGACGCTGGAGGCCTACAACGCGGCGGCCGCGCGGGGCGAGGACCCCGAGTTCCGCAAGCATCCGGACTGGCTCGAGCCGCAGGACGCCGGACCCTGGGGAGCGTTCGACCTCACGCCTGGCCGCGCCATGTACGCGGGCTTCACCCTCGGCGGGCTGCGGTGCACAATCGACGGCCAGGTCCAGCGCGCCGACGGGTCGGTAATCCCCGGACTGTACGCGGCAGGCGCCTGCGCTTCGAACATCGCGCAGGACAGCAAGGGTTACAGCAGCGGCACTCAGCTCGGCGAGGGGTCCTTCTTTGGCAGGCGAGCCGGGCGGCACGCCGGGCGGCCGGCCCTGAGCGTCCCGACCGCCGGGGCAGACGGGTGGTGATTCGCTCAGGTGCTGGCGCTCCCTTTGAGATCATGCGCAGATGTCAAGCGATAGGGAGTACCAGACTGACCTTGGGGTACCCGGGGCATGCTCTTCGCGTGCCGGCCAGGTGGCGCTTGTCACCGGCGGCTCTGCTGGACTGGGCCTGGCGATCGCGAGCGCGCTGGCAGCGTCAGGCTCCGACGTTGTCCTGGCCAGCCGGTCGGCTCTGCGATGCCAGGAAGCCGCTGAGCGTCTGTCGGCGCAGGCTGGGCGGCGCGTGAACGGTCTGGGGTGCGACGTCACTGACGAGGTTGCTATGAAGGCTCTCGTCGAACGAGTGCTCACTGACCACGGCCGGCTCGATGTGCTGGTGACAAGTGCTGGGGTGCAGGCACGCGGAGGACTTGATCAGCTCGATGTCGATACGCTGCGAGCCTGCCTGGAAGTCAACGTCGTGGGAACGTGGCTGGCGTGCCGGGAGGCTGCGAAGCCCATGCGCTCGGCCGGGTATGGCCGCATCGTGACGCTCGCTAGCGCACTGGGGCTGGTGGGCGCGGCGGCGCGGTCCGGCTATGCCGCCAGCAAGGGCGCCGTTGTTCAGCTCACCCGTAGCCTTGCCGTCGAGCTGGCGGGAACAGGGATCACGGGGGCTGGACGTCGCACTGAACGAATTTCTGCCAGCATCCATCGTCGCCACCGACGGGACGGTCTAACCCGACCGGCCGCGCTTGATGAGGGTTGCATGCGCTTTCAGAACGGGAACGGGGTTGTTATCAGTCGCCGCGCATCGGTGGCGGCGCGGTCGATTCGCCTGAGGTGGTGGTTCCACCCGTCAGTGACGTTGGCCAGGCTGTCGCGTCCGGTAGCGAACGTCCAGCACGCCAGGACCAGCGGGCGCAGTCGCATCGCCGCGTGGAGGCGGTCGACCTCGGCAGGCTCGAGCGTGATGAACTCCCGGTAGCCGGTAATCGCAGCGGCAGTGTTCTTGCCAGGGCCAGCGGACCACAGCAGGCAGCCGAGCGACACGATCCGGGGCCCCCGCCCGGTCCCCGCCCAGTCGATGATAGTGACCTCGCCATCGGGCTGGCCGATCGCGTTGCGAGGCACGAAGTCCGGGTGCACCAGGGCATGCGGCAGGTCGGCGCAGGAATCCCAGGCGTCAACGGCGGCGAGGAGCGTGTCGTACCGGTCGGCGGCCCCGGCGGGGACGCGGTGGCGGGCGTCGCGCAGCAGTGCGTGGATTGCGGTTCCTTCCTGTTCGGGTGAGCCGCCGGGCAGCAGGTGATGCCAGGCACCGCCGGGGCGAAGCGCCGCCGGCTGCCTGTCTGCGTCTGTGCTGTGGAGCTGGCCGAGGAGGCGGCCCAGCAGCTCGAACGTCGGCGGATGGGCAGCGAGAGCCCGGCCGCGGGCGAACTCGGTGACGAGGACTCCCTGGCCGTCCAGGACCGAGACAGGCTGCGGCGCGGCGGATCGCTCGGCAGGGAACCCGGTACTGGTCAGCCACGCGAGCAGTGCCGCGTCGCTGCGGACTGCGTCAACATCCTTAATCGCCGGCGACACTCGCGCGATCCAGGCCGAGCCGTCGGCCCGGTCGATCCGGTACACGCCCAGGTCGAGTTCCCGGCTGCGGGTGACGCTGACCCCGTAGACGGCTTCCAGGTGGCTGGCGAGCTTATCGTCGCCGGAGCGATACAGCATGCGCTCGGTGAACTCCGCGATCCGGCCCGAGCTCGGCGGGATTCCTGCGGCCGCTGGCGCCCAGACCGGGGCTAGCATCCTGAGGCCGGCCTGCTGTGCCCGCTCGGAGATCTCGACGGCGCGCCAGCGGGCGCGGGATAGCGGCTTGTCGATCACGTCGCCGTCTCGCGCCCAGGGCGGGAGCACGATAGCCAGGCGGGTGCCGGGCGTCGCCTGGGCTCGCAGTTCGGCGAGCAGGGTAGTCAGCGCGGCCTGATCGAGGCGGCTGACCGCGCCCTCGCCGCAGAACAGGGCGGGGGAGTCGGGCTCGAAGCCGCCGCTGGCCAGCGTCGCGCCCAGACCTTCGCCGGGTTCGGTGAGCTGCCACCAGCGGGTCCCTGGCTTAGCGTGGCGCTGCTCCCGCCGGCTGTCGTCGCCGCCGACGAGCACGAACTGGGTGACGCCTCGGTCGAGCGCGCTGCTAATCACCCGGTCGAAGAAGCCGTCATGCATCGGCTGCCCCGCGGCGGATCAGCCAGCCGAGCACCTCGCGTACGACGCGGACATGGTCGGCGCCTGCCGCTGTCTCCATCTCGGCCTCCAAGGAATCGACCACGGTGCGAATGACATGCGCGGCGTCGGTGCCGCGGGTGGTGAGCTCGAGTACCAGCCGGCGCCTGTCGTCAGGATCGGCCGCGCGGTCCAGGTAGCCGCGCGCCACCAGCGACTCGACGAGCTGACCAGCAGCCTGCTTGGAGACGCTGAGCTGGACGATGACGTCGGCGAGTGGTGCCGACGTCCTGCTCATGGCGCCGATCACGTAGGGCCCGTTGGGCGGGAGGTCGCCGTACCCGGCGTCGGCGAGCGCCCGGCGGATGGCGGCCGCGAACACCGCGCGGGCCCCGCGCAGCAGCGCGGTGAGCGGCCAGTCCTCGATGGCGGCCGGTGTAACGTTCGCCACCACAGGCAATCTAGTAAGGATTCAGTACTGTCAACAACTGGAACAGTAAGAGTTCAGCTTCGCGTCATCGCTCGTTCCTCTTGCCAGGCCTGCGCCGGGCGGCTCTGTCGGGCTTGGATCCCTCGCTCGCGGCTGCTCGGTGCTAGGCGTGGTCGGTGAGCGGTCGAAGGAGATCGGCGAGGACGGGCTGGTCGAAGTGCAGTGCCCAGTCCAGCGGGGTCGACTGGTGGTGTTTGTCGATGATGTTGGGATCGGCGCCAAGCCCGATGAGTCGCTCGGCGAGGGCGAGGTTGCCGTTTTCGGCGGCGACGTGCAGGGCGGTGTGCCACGGCTGGATGCCCATGATGTCGCTGCGGCCAAGGGCGTTGACGTCGAAGCCGACGGTCACGAGCAGGTCGACGGAGTTCGCGGCGCCGTGTGCGGCTGCCCAGGTCACCAATCCGGTTCGCCTGCGTCGCACGGCTGCGATGACCGCCGGCGGGATGCGCTGGACTGCCTCGGCGTCGCCGGCGAGCACGGCGGACACGAACGCATCGCTCGGGCTGAGCCGGGGTGGCCGCGCGCCGAGCGCGCGTAGCTGGTCGGCGAGTTGGCGGTTGCCGTTGAGCAGCGCGAACTCGATTGGCGTGCCGCGCCTGGGGCTGCGCTGTTCGGTGAACGGGGAGACAACGTCCACGCCGTGGGCAGCGAGCAGGGCCACGCGGTCGCGCTGGTCATGGGCGATGGCCCAGGCCAGCAGGCTGCGCAGCATCTCGGCCGGGGACTCGAGGGACTCGCCGAGCAGCCGGTGCCAGGGCCCGGCGGTGTCACGGCCGAGGCCGTACTCGAAGAGCAGGATGAGGTGGTCGTCGGTGCTGCCGAACATCCGGTTGTAGAGCAGTTGCCCGTCGTTGGGGTCGGCGCCGGCGTCGAGGAGCAGCCGGGCTAGCGGTATCGCGTGCGGGTGCCACGGCTGGTGGTGCTCGCCGTAGCCGAGCACCCCTGTCAGCACTGTGAACGGCGTCGGCAGCGCGTGCCAGAAACGGCCGTCGTTCGGATCGGCTCCGGCCGCAACCAGCAACCGGGCCGTCTGCAGGGCTGCGGTCCGGTCCTGCCCGGGGTCGTGCCGGGCGTACGCCTGGTACAGCAGCGGTGACCAGGCGTGCGGGCCGCCAGTCTCGGTCGCGGCCCGCGGCCGCGCGTCGAGGTGCCGGCGCACCTGGACCACATCCGCACAGGCCGCCGCCACGAACAAGGTCCGCGATGGCAGGTCAGGGTGCTCGGCTAGCATCCGGGCAGCTGCGATGCGATCGGCGTGCTGGTCGTCGCTGTAGGTCAGGCAGGCCAGCCGCAGGAACCGGTCCGGCAGCGGTTCGTCAGCGGGCGGCGGCTCGCCGGGTGCCCAGCGGCCCGCGGTCACGATCTGCACGTAGCGGCGCAGCCGCGCCCAGCTGGTGAACCCGTGCTCACGGGCCAGCACCAGCTGGGCCGCAGTCAGCCGGAACTCCTCGCGCGGCGGCGGCTGCGGGTGGCAGCGGGCAACCCGCACCAGCGCTCTCTCCTCGCCAGTGCGCACCGCGCGCTGCAACTCACGGGCCTGGTGACGGAGCTGATCGAGATCAGGGTCTTGGGGAAGCGCGGCCGTGGCCATCGCAACCTCCTTTCGCACTACCGGCCGGTCCGCGAGGCCGGTCGAAAGGAGGATCGAGACGGGCAACGCACATCTTTACTACCGAAGGTGGGCTCAGCCCTTTCCGCGGACCCGGCGGCGCCCCACGCGCCGGTCTCATGATAGGCAGCTGAGGCGCGGCCTGCAGTCAGCGACCATGATCGATGTGACCTGAGGGGTGCTATAGGCCCCCTAGATCCGCATCCATGAAGATCATCGGGCCGATCCGGCGCCGGATCGCCGGCGCACGCCAAGCCGCCTAGGGTGGTCGTCATGCTCTCGTGGTGGCACCGCGACGTGATCGCGGCCGGCAAGCTGCCGCTGATGCTGTGCTTCATTTCGTTCGTGGTCACGTTCGTGTCGACGCGGGGGATCACCCGGCTGATCCGCGACGGGCGCGGCCCGTTCCGCAATGTCACGGTCGGCGGGACGCATGTTCATCACTCCGTGCCCGGCATCATCTTGCTGATGATCGGCGCGTTCACGGCGGTCGGCGGGCCCGGCACGTTGGGCTGGCTGTCGTTTTCCGCGATCGCGGTCGGGATCGGGACGTCGCTAGTGCTGGATGAGTTTGCGCTGATCTTGCACTTGCAGGACGTCTACTGGAGCGGCGAGGGCCAGCTCTCCGTGGAGGCAGTCAGCCTGGTCGCGGCCTGCCTGGGGCTGGCCCTGGTCGGGTTCAGCCCGGTGCGGGTGGCGGGCCTCGACAGCACTGAGCTCTCGCTGCGGATCAGCGCGACCGGCGTCCTGGCCATCGACGGCTGCCTGGGCCTGGCCTGCGTGCTCAAGGGCAAGTACCGGGCGGGGCTGTTCGGCCTGTTCCTCCCGCCGGTCGGGCTGATCGGCGCGGTGCGGCTGGCCCGGCCGAGCTCAATCTGGGCGCGGCGCCTCTACCGGGGCAGAAAACTCGAGCACGCTACCCGCCGGGCCGCAGCTTTCGACCGCCGCTGGAAACCGGTGCAGGCTGACTGGGAGGACTTCATCGGCGGCCGGCCGTCGCAGCCGAGCACGGCGCCAGGTCCGGTACCGCAGACCAGCCGCACCGCCGGCAGCGGCGCTCCGGACGACGAGGCCAGCGGCGAGGCCACCGCAGGACGTTGACGGGGCGTCTCGTCGACGTCGACTGCCGGGTCAGCGCATCTCGAACTGCACCCTGCCGATCCGCTCTGTCATGGGAAGGAGTGCCGCGCGGGCGCGGTTGTGCGCCTCGTCCTGGTCGTAAGCGCGGTAGGCATCGGCGTCGGCGAAGTCAGCGACGATCGCGAAGCTCCAGTTGCCGTCGCGCAGCCCGAGGTCGTCTCCGATCACGTAGCTGAGTGTGCCGGGGCAGTTCAGGTCCAGGAAGGCCTGCTGGGCCGCTGCGACTGCGGCGGGATCCTGGCCCGGCGCGAGCTTGACGAGAACGACATTCCTGACCATGCATCCGTCCATTCGTTCAGGAGGGCCACCAGGTCTGCTTTCGCTGCCAGTACAGCATCTCTTACTGACCCGCAGGCCCGACCCCCGGGTGAGTTCATCCGCCTGGCACTGTTGACACCAGATTATAACTTTAGTAGTTATCACTCATGGCGACGGAACCTGATGTGCTGATGAGCGAGCTGTCGCTGTCGATTAGCCGTGGCTCGCCGGTCCCGCTGCATCATCAGCTCCGGCAGCTGCTGCAGGACCAGATCGAGCGCGGCAGCCTGCGGCCGGGCCAGCAAATCCCGCACGAGCGCGAGTACGCCGAGTACCTTGGCATCAGCCTCGCTCCGGTGCGGCAGGCCCTGCTTGACCTGGTCCGGCAGGGGTACTTGCTCAGGGTTCGCGGCAAGGGCACGTTCGTCCGCGACGACAAGGTGATCGAGAAGATCAGCCTGCTTGGCAGCTTCACGGACTCGCTGCGAAGCCAAGGGCTGGAGCCTGCCTTCACCGTCATCTGCGCGGAGAGTCAGGCACCGCCGCCAGAGGTGCGTGCTGAATTCGATGGCATGCCGCGGCGCCTGTTCCGGCTGGACCGGCTCGCCTCCGTTGCCGACAGCCCGCTCGCGCTGCTAACTGCCTGGCTGGACCTCGCCCGTTTCCCGGATCTCGGTGCGCAGGACTTCAGCGCGGTTCCGCTGTATGCAACCCTCGAACGCCTCTACGGCGTGCAGATGGGCCGGGCGCTCAGCACGATCGACGTTGTCCAGGTCAAAGACGACGAAGCGGCCTTGCTCCAGCTGACTCCGGGAGCCTCGGCGCTGCGAGTCCAGGGCACAACATTCGACCAGGACGAACGCGCAACCGAGGTGTCGCGCGTGTTGTACCGGGCCGACCGCTTCACCTTCTCACTCGAGAGCTACCGCGTCGGCGGTCAGCTCAAGCATGTCATCGGGCCCGCGACCGATGGCGCCTCGTCCCCCTTAGTCCCGGCGTCGGCCGGGCAAGCGCGCAGGAAGTGAGCCGCATGACATCGATACCCGCACGTGCGACAGGAGCGCAGCCGGACTTCAACTTCACCCGCAACGCCACCGGCCTGGTCCGCGAGGTGTCCATGTGGGATGCCCTCATCATGAACACGCTGGGCATGAACGTCGCGGTCGGCTCGGTCCTGCTGCTCCAGCAAGCGCCCGCGATCTTCCCCGGCGGCAATCTCGTCCTAGCCGTGATCATCGGCACGCTGATCATGGCCTTCACCTTGCTCTGGGTCTACTCGGAGTTTGCCAGCGCCATGCCTAGATCCGGCGGGGACTACGTGTTCGTCAGCCGGGCCCTGCATCCGTTCCTCGGCTGGCTGCTGTCTTGGAGTCAGGGCATCTGGCTGATCTTCTTCTGGATCGGCTTCAACGCCTGGTTCGCGCTCATCTCCGCGGCCCCGACCGCGATGGTCACCATCGGAACCGTGACTGGCAGCCACGGCTGGATCACCGCAGCCAACGACCTGACGGCCAAGTACGACGTACTCGGCATTCACATGCAGTGGTACGTCTTCGTCTTCGGCACGATACTGAACGGACTGTTCGCCCTCCTGCTGATCTTCGGCGGACGCGTGTACTGGCGGGTTCAGAAGTGGCTGTTCCTGGTCGCGGGCCTCGCCATCCTGATCATGGTCATCCTGCTCATCGCGCGCGGGACCGGCCTGACCGCGTCCTGGGACACCTTCGCGGCGAAGAACGGCACGCTCAAGTACGGTCAGATCATCTCGGCAGCGCAGAAGGCCGGCTTCCACGGAGCCAATGCCGGATTCAGCTTCAGCGACACCATCCTGTTGCTGCCGTGGGTGTTCTTCGTCGTCGGATACGCGCAGGGCTCCGCGCAGATTGGCGGCGAGGTCAAGCGCGCGTCGCGGTCGCAGTACTTCGCAATGGTTGGCGGGGTCCTCATCAACGGGCTGGTACTGGCAATCATCGTGCTGCTAGCCACCCACTATGTCGGCTCAAGCTGGCTGCGCAGCGTCGACTATCTCGCTGCCGCCGACCCGGCCAAACTCGGCCTGCCAGGCGGGCTCCCGCCGGGCGTCAACTTCCTGACCGCCCTGATGACGCACAACGTGCTGCTGCTGGCACTGCTCGGCATCGGATTCGTCATCTGGGCATTGATGGGAACGCCGCTGTCCGAGCTGCAGGCCACCCGTTACATGCTGGCTTGGGGGCTGGACCGGAGCGGTCCGCAAGCGCTCGGACGCGTTAACGACCGGGTACACACGCCCGTCACCGCCATCGTGTTCTGCACGGTGACCGGCGAGATCGCATTGCTCGCCCTGATCAACATCGCTCAGGCGAGCCTGCTCGGCGCGCTGCTGGCCCAGATCGGCGCATTCATCCTCGTCTCCGTGGCGGGCATCGCGTTCCCGTATCGGCTCAAGGACCTGTGGGAATCAGCCGGCGGCAAGCGACTATTCGGCATACCCACGGTGGCACTCGCGGGAGCCGGCGGAGTGATCGCGCTGGGCGGCCTGATGGTGATGTTCATCTTCAACAAGTCGATCAGCACGGAGTTCGCCGTGACCGCTCACCTCTCGGTGGAGTTCATGCTCGGCGTCATCGCCGCAGGCGTCCTGTGGTACTTCGGCGCGCTGATCTACAACCGGCGGCGCGGCGTCAACATGAACCTGGCATACAAAGAAATCCCCCCGGAGTAATGAGAATGTCTTTCCTTCCACAGCACGGGACTAGCCGGTGACGCCGACGGCAGCCGACCCAGGCGCCGCCGGCATCCGGCCGGTCATCGTGATCGGCAACCTGACGATCGACGACGTCATCCAGGCCGACGGCACCAGCCAGATGGGCACGCTCGGCGGTAACTCGGTGCACGCATCAGCGGCAGCGCTGACCTGGTTGTCCGAGGTCGGAATCGTTGCCCGGTGCGGGGCTGACTTTCCCGCTGAGGCAATAGAACGCTTGCGCGACGCCGGCGCAGACACCGGCGGCGTGCGGCGTATCGACGGCCCGACGGTCCGGAACTGGGTCATCTACGAGGCCGACGGCACGCGCCACTGGGTTTACCGGACGCCGCGCGAGCGCAGCGCGCAGGTCGCGCCGCAGCCCGGCGACATTCCTGATGCCTTGCTCAGCCGGGTGCCGTCGCCCGTCGTCCATGTCGCTGCGATGCCGCTAGCAGCTGCGATCGCCATCGTCCGCTCGGTCCGCGAGCGGGCCGGCGACGCGATCATCACGCTGGACACGCATGAGGACTGGCCGCGCGGGGTCGGCGCGATCGACGCGGCGCGGCTGGTCGACATCTTCCTGCCATCGCGGGAGGAGCTCGCCACGATAGTGGGCTACGACGACCCGGACCGCGCGGCCGGTGAGCTGCTCACCGAAGCTGGCCTGACGTGCGTTGTGGTCAAGCTGGGCGCCGACGGCGCGCTCGTAGCCAGTCCAGGCACACCGCCTGTCCGGGTGCCCGCCAGCCATGCCGTCGTCGTTGACCCGACCGGCGCCGGAGATAGCTTCTGCGGCGGGCTCGCGGCAGGGCTCGCACTCGGC
>Ga0335072_10010841_pt1 | contig 13087 bp, 10 predicted proteins | sample Lox_Sample_21_FD_206725 | JGI IMG/M metagenome (GOLD analysis project Ga0335072, IMG submission 206725) | Soil microbial communities from Loxahatchee National Wildlife Refuge, Florida, United States - Lox_Sample_2.1 | ecosystem: Environmental > Terrestrial > Soil > Wetlands | place: USA...
TCTGTCTGGCATCCGCCATCAGGTACAGTCCGAGCCCGATCCGGACTGGCTCCAAAGGCATGACGTTCTCGGCGGACTGCGCGCTGTCGCTGCGGCCGGCCTGTGCTACGACCTGGTCATCCGGCCCCATCAGCTACCCGCGGCGAGTTACGCTGCCGCCGCCGTGCCCGAGCTTTCCTTCATCCTGGATCACGCAGGCAAGCCGCCGATCGCCGACGGCGAGATCGAGCCCTGGGCCGCCAGGCTCCGGGAGTTTGCAGCGCTCCCTAACACCGCATGCAAGCTGTCGGGCCTCGTTACTGAAGCCGCGCGCGGAGCGCCCCCAGCGGCATTCCGGCCCTTCGCCGACGTCATACTGAGCGCGTTCGGGCCCGAGCGCGTCATGTTCGGTTCCGACTGGCCGGTCTGCCTGCTCGCTTGCAACTACCCGGGCGTGGTCGCGCTCACGGAGACGCTCGTGGCCGAACTGTCCGAGGCAGAGCAAGAAGCTGTCTTCGCCGGGACTGCGGCGCGGGTATACGGAATCTAGTTAGATGTCGTCAATGGCCACAGCGACGGAGGCAAGTCGGTGAGTCGTGTTCTGCTGGTCGGAGAGTCCTGGTTCCATTACACGATCGAGGTGAAGGGGTTCGACTCCTACACTCACGGCGGCTACGAAGTCGGCACGGAGTGGATCTCACGAGCGCTGACAGACGGTGGCCATGAGTTAGTTCACCTGCCCGCGCATCTCGTCGCGACCGATTGGCCGGCCGACCTTGACGCGTTCGACCTGCTTCTGCTGAGCGACGTCGGCGTCAACACTTTTCTTCTCACGCCGACGACGTTCGCCCGCGGAGAACCGCGGCGCAATCCGCTCGCGAGCATCGCCGAGTGGGTCCGGGCAGGCGGCGCGCTCGGCATGATCGGCGGTTACATGTCGTTCGGGGGCTTCGGAGGGCGGGCCCACTTCGCGGCCACTCCGATAGAAGATGTCCTGCCGGTCGTCATCTCTCCCCATGACGACAGGGTCGAGTCGCCGGAGGGCGTGCACCCGGTCATCGTCGCGGATGGTCATGACGCTCTCGGCGGGGCGCGAACACTCGGCCCGATTCTGGGCTATAACCGGCTGACGGCCCGGCCGGACACCGAGGTGATCGCGACGTGCGGGACTGATCCGTTCCTAACGCTATGGCCCGTCGGCGACGGGCGGGCGTTCGCGTACGCGAGCGACTGCGGGCCGCACTGGGCACCTCCGGTATACCTGGCCTCGCCTGATTACGGTCGCCTGTGGAGCGGCCTGGTCACCTGGGCGACGTCCCGCTAGTCCGGATAACGCTCGGGTCATGGGTCGAATCGTCGTCGTCGGGAGCTATAACGCGTCGCTCAGTATTTTCAGCGAAGCGTTGCCGTCCCGCGGCCAGACTGTTCTTGGCTCCAGGCTCGACATCGGCCCGGGTGGCAAGGGCAACAATCAGGCTATCGGCGCGCACAGGCTGGGTGCTGACACCGCGTTCGTGGTAAAGCTCGGCCGGGATCCCTTCGGCGCGACCGCGCGTGCGGTCCTTAAGGCAGAGGGCCTGCCGGAACAATGGATACGCGACGGCGAGGCGGCCACGGGCGTCGCGCTGATCATGGTCGACGCCGCGGGCGACAACCTCATTTCGGTCGCTCCGGGCGCGAACTCTGACCTCAGCGCCGAGGAGGTCATCGGTCTTGACGGGCTGTTCGACGGCGCGAGCCATCTGCTCTGCCAGCTCGAATGTCCCCTTGACCTGTTCACCGGGGTCGCGGCGCGAGCGAGAGCGGGCGCGCTCACGACAATCCTGAATCCAGCGCCGGCTCAACGCCTGCCGTCAGATGCCTGCCGCCTGGTAGACGTGCTGACACCGAACGAGACGGAGCTTGCCGTTCTGGCCGGACGGGAGCTTCTCACCGACGGGGACGTCATCGACGCGGCGAGAGAACTCATCGGCCAGGGCGTGCGGGAGGTAGTAGTGACCCTGGGCGCGCGGGGTGCCATCTGGGTCGGCCCTGGGTCAGCGCAGATGTTCGACGCTTACCAAGTCGCCGCCAGCGATACGACCGGCGCGGGTGATGCATTCAACGCCGGCCTGGCGGCAGCGCTCGCAGGCGGCAAGGACATGCCGGAGGCCATCGACCTCGGCATGCGGGCCGGAGCCTTCTGTGCTACCCGCCAGGGAGTCATCGGCGGGCTCGCGACGGCTGAGCAGCTCGATCTGGAGATGCCGGCCAGGGCACGGCCAGCGCCGCCGGCCTGACTAGGCAGAACCGATCGCGGAAGACCGGCGCACTTCAAGCTCGGGTTCGAAGATGACCTGGCGGTGCTCATGCGTACCGGTCTCGGCGGCCTCCTCAAGCAGCAGTTGCGCCGCAGTGCGCCCGAGCTGATGTCTAGGCTGCCGGACAGACGACAGCGGCACCGCTGCCGCCGCGGCGAACTCAATGTCGTCGTAACCAACGATGGCCACGTCCTCTGGCACGCGCAGCCCGAGCCTGGTCATTGCCTGCAGCAGGCCCAGCGCAATGAGGTCGTTGGCACAGAACACCGCAGTCGGCCGCTCCCGTGCCGGGAGCGCTCCGATCGTCTCTCCAGCCTGCCGCCCGGCCGCGACATTCGGCGCGGCCGTCTGGATGATCTGCATCTGACCGGCGCTGCGGCCGGCCCGTTCCAGCGCCTTCGTCGCGCCATCGCGGCGGTCACTCACCTGCCGGAGCGCCAGCGGCCCGCCGATGTAAGCGATGCGCTCGTGCCCGGCTTCGAGCAGGTGAGACATCGCGAGATCACCGCCGAGCACGTCATCGACCGCGACCGAGCACTGGCCGCCTGACGGAGAGCGAGCGTCGACCAGGATTACCGGGATTCCGCGTCGCTGCAGTCCGGCCAGTTGCTCACCGACCTCGTCGACTTCGCCGACGGGCGTTATCAGCACGCCCTGAACGCGGTGCTCGGCCAGCAATTCCAGGTAACGATCCTGCTTCTGCGGCAGTTCGTCGCTGCTGCACAGAATGACGGCCAGGCCGGAGGCGCTGGCCTCATCTTCGACACCGCGAGCAACATCAGTGAAGAACGGGTTGGCAACGTCGAGGACGACAAGCCCGATCGTGCGGCTTCGACCAGCCCGAAGCTGGCGCGCTGACTCGTTCCGGACGAAGCCGAGGGCCTTGATTGCAGCGTTGACCTTGCGCCGGGTGGACTGCGCGACGATGTCAGGCCGGTTCAGGACGTTGGAGACCGTGCCGACTGAAACGCCTGCCCGCGCGGCTACTTCCTTGATGCTGACCGGCGCGCTCACAGCCTGCGTCCTCTCTGACCCGACCGTCAGTTCCGGATCCTAGTCGAAACGTGTCAAACCGGATCCAGCCTGTCCTGGGCGGCCTGCCATCGCCGGCTGTTCCCATCTGGATGGAAACGGGCAATGGCGTGGCTACTGCTCACCACAGCGCGCAGCTCTGCCAGGCCAGGCGGCAGCAGGCCCAGTGCGCGTGCTTGGATCAGGGCGTTCCCGAGGGCGGTGGCCTCGGCTGGCCCGGCCACCACGGGAAGGTTACAAGCGTCAGCTGTCAGCTGGCAGAGCAGCTTGTTGCGGCTGCCCCCGCCGACAATGTGGACGGTATCTGCGTGCCGGCCGGAGAGCTGCTGCACCTGCGCGATCGCGCGCCGGTGCGCTAGCGCGAGGCTGTCCAGGATGCAGCGGACGGTCTCCGCCGGGCTGCCCGGCACTGGCTGGCCGGTTCTCTTGCATTCCGCCGCGATCCGCCCTGGCATATCGCCCGCCGCCAGGAACCTGTCGCTAGCGGGATCGACCACGGCCGCAAGCGGCTGCGCCGCCGCGGCCTCGTCCAGCAGCGTGCCCAGGTCCGGGCGCAAGCCCGCGTCCGACCAGCTGCGCATGGACTCTTGCAATAGCCACAGGCCAGCCACGTTTCTTAGATAACGGATCGTCCCGTCGACCCCGGCCTCGTTGCTGAAGTTGGCCAGCCGGCTGTCTTCGCTCAGCACAGGCTCAGACAGCTCCATGCCCACGAGCGACCAGGTGCCGCAGGAGATAAAGGCGAAGTGCGGGTTTGCAGCCGGGACCGACACTACGGCCGATGCCGTGTCGTGCGAGGCAACCGCGATCAGCGGCGGGCAGGACGCAAGCCCTGCTTGCCCGGCCACGGATGGCAGCAGCATGCCGATGGCCTCGCCAGGGGCGCGAAGCGGCGGCAAGATGTGCCGCGGGATGCCGAGCCAGCGGGCGACCGACCTGGCCCAGGTCCGGGTATGCACGTCAAGCAGCTGCGTAGTCGATGCGTTAGTGATCTCGGCGCCGGCCTCGCCGGTGAGCCAGTAACCGACCAGGTCGGGGATCATCAGCAGTGTGCTGGCCGCGGCCAGCTGGGGACTGGCGGCTGCGGCGACCAACTGGCACGTCGTGTTGATCGGCAGTTGCTGGATGCCGGTGACCTGGTAAAGCTCGGCCTCAGGAACCTTCTCCCGGACGATGTCGGTGACCCCGCGGGTCCGGGCGTCGCGGTAGTGCACCGGGTTACCGAGCAGCATCCCGGCCTCGTCGATCAGGCCGTAGTCAACGCCCCATGAGTCAATTCCGATAGCGGCGAGCTCGGCTCCGCGGCTGGCAGCAAGCAAACCCGCCAGCACATCCCGGTAGAGCCGCAGGATGTCCCAGTGCAGCGTTCCGCCCGCGAGCACAGGGACGTTGGCGAAGCGGTGTACCTCACGCAGCCGTGTCCGGGCTCCCTTGCCGCCACCGCTCCGCGCCGAGATGCCGACGACGACAACCCTGCCGGACGAAGCGCCGAGGTCTACGGCCACGACCGTGGTCAGCTCGGCGGCATTCATCGGCGATAGACCGTTAGCGCAGGAAAGCTGCCGCTACCCCGCCGTCGACGGGGATCAGCAGGCCCGTGGTCAGGGCGAGGTCACCGGACACGAGCGCTGCCACGGCAGCCGCGACGTGCCCGGGCAGGACCTCGCGCTTGAGCAGTGTCCGGCTCGCATAGAAGGCGCCAAGCTCCTCCTCCGGTATCCCGTAGACGGCCGCACGCTCCGCGCCCCAGCCGCCCGCGAAGATTCCTGAGCCGCGCACGACAGCGTCGGGGTTGATGCCATTGACCCGGATGCCGTACTGGCCTAGCTCGGCAGCGAGCAACCGGACCTGGTGCGCCTGGTCGGCCTTGGCAGCTCCGTAGGCAATGTTGGCCGGACCTGCGAACACCGCGTTCTTGCTGCAGACATAAACGATGTCGCCGGCCATGCCCTGGGCTTTCATCATCCGAGCGGCTTCGCGGGACACCAGGAAGGAGCCCCTGGCCATGACGTCATGCTGGCGGTCCCAGTCGCTTGCCGTCGTCTCCAGCAGCGGGCGCGATACCGACAGCCCGGCATTGTTGACTACCAGGTCCACGCCGCCGAATGCGAGAGCAGCGGACTGGAATGCCGCGATGACGCTGTCCTCGTCGGTGACATCAGCCATCACGCTCACCGCGCGATCGGCTGAGCCAATCTCTGCCGTCACGGTCTCGGCGGCGGAGCAGTCGAGGTCGGATACCACGACGCAGGCGCCGTCGGCAGCCAGCCGCTTGGCAGTTGCCCGGCCGATCCCGGACCCCGCCCCGGTGACGAGAGCGACGCGCGCCGCCAGCGGCCGCGCGGGCGGCAGACGGCGCAGCTTGGCTTCTTCCAGCTCCCAGTACTCGATCCGGAACTTCTCCGCCTCGCTGATCGGAGCGTACGACGACACCGATTCCGCGCCGCGCATGACGTTGATCGCGTTGAGATAGAACTCGCCCGCGACCCGCGCAGTCTGCTTGTCCTGCCCGAAGCTGAACATGCCGATCCCTGGCACAAGCACGATCGCGGGATCGGCGCCGCGCATCGGCGTGGAGTCGTGCGTCGCGTGCTGCTCGTAGTAGTCCCGGTAGCTCTCCCGGTATGCGACGTGCAGTTCGCGCAGCCGGCCACTCAGCGCGTCAACCGATGCAGACGGCGGCAAGTCGAGAAGCATCGGCCGGATCTTGGTACGGAGGAAGTGGTCTGGGCACGATGTACCGAGCGCCACGAGCTGCGGGTGCTTTGCGCGGGACAGGAAGTCCAGGACGATCCCGTCGTCGCAGAAGTGCCCCACCTGCGCCCGGTCGGTCGAGGCCAGGCCACGAATCACCGGGGCTAGCTGCGCCGCGATGACGTGGCGCTCAGCGCGTCCGGGCGGGCGATATCCGGAGATCAGCGGGCCGAACGGATCGGGCCGGCCGTTGCGCGCCAGGAAGTCCGCCGCCCTGTCGATGATCTCCAGGGATCGCTGCTCGCACTCCTGGCTGGTCCGGCCCCAGGCCGTGATGCCGTGGCCGCCGAGTATCACGCCGATGAGCAGCGGGTTGTCCTGGTGGATCGCGGCGATATCCAGGCCAAGCTGAAAGCCTGGCCGCCGCCACGGCACCCAGGCAACGCGGTCGCCGAAACAGTCAAGGGTTAGCTGCTCGCCGTCAGCTGCTGCCGCGATCGCGATACCGGAGTCGGGATGCAGATGGTCGACATGCGGCGCATCGACCAGAGCATGCATCGCGGTGTCGATGGATGGCGCCGCGCCGCCTTTGCCGTGCAGGCAGTAATCGAACGCGGCGACCATCTCATCCTCCCGGTCGATGCCGGGATAGACATCGGCGAGGGCGCGGAGCCGGTCGAGCCGGAGCACGGCAAGGCCGCTTTCGGTCAGCGTGCCGAGATCGCCGCCGGATCCTTTGACCCACAGCAGGTCGACGGGCGAGTCAGTGACAGGGTCAGTAGCCGTCCCCTTCGCCGAAGTGTTGCCGCCGGCGTAGTTGGTGTTGCGCGGATCTGCCCCGATCCGGTTGCTGCGCTCGATCAGCGCGCTTACGACTGCTGAGCTGGCGATTGCGGGCGTTTCCTCCGGTATCAGGCTTGGCATCAGCCGCTGGCCCAGCTTGCCTGCGTGCCGCCGATCCGGTTTGCCATGATCTTCTCCTGGTAGCCGCTGCGGTGGTAGGCGGAGACAGGGTCTGGGTCCAGGCCCATCTCCGTGCGGAGCTCGGCGAGCAGCGGGCGGACGTCTGTGTTGTAGGCATCCATCAGAACTGCGTTGGCGCCGAGCACGTCGCCGTCGTGCTGGGCAGCCGCCAGTGCCGCGGTATCGACGAGCAGTGCCTTGGCTGCGGCCTCCTGCACGTTCATGACCGACCGGATCTGCGCCGGGATCTTGGGTTCGATGTTGTGGCACTGGTCGAGCATGAACGCGACGCCGGCTTCGGGACGCAGTGCGTCCGCGCTGACAACCTCGTGCATGATGCGGAAAAGCTGGAAGGGATCGGCCGCGCCGACCATCAGGTCGTCGTCGGCGTAGAAGCGGCTGTTGAAGTCGAACCCGCCCAGACGGCTGGCTCGCAGCAGGAGCGCGACGATGAACTCTATGTTCGTACCGGGCGCGTGGTGACCGGTGTCGACAACCACAGCCGCCTTCGGCCCGAGCGCGAGGCAATGCAGTAGCGATGTCCCCCAGTCCGGCACGTCGGTGGTGTAAAACGACGGCTCGAATAGCTTGTACTCCAGCAGCATCCGCTGCCCCGGCCCGAGCCGGTTATAAACCTCACGCAGCCCTTCGGCCAGCCGGTCCTGCCGGGCCCGGATGCTGTCCTGGCCCGGGTAGTTGGTGCCATCGGCAAACCACAGCTTGAGGTCAGCCGATCCGGTGAGGTCCATGATGTCGACGCATTCGAGCAGATGATCCACTGCCTTACGCCGCACTCGCGGGTCGGGGTTGGCCACGCTGCCCAGCCGGTAGTCATCTTCCTGGAACACGTTGGCGTTGACGGCGCCGATCCGGATCCCGGCATCGGCAGCGAAAGCGGCCAGTGCCGCGTAGTCGTCGACGCGGTCCCAGGGAATGTGCACTGCCATGCTCGGTGCGACACCGGTGAATTTGTGGACCTGAGCAGCATCCTCGGCCTTTTCCTCCGGCGTGCGAGGGACGCCGGGCTGCGCAAAGACCTTGAACCGGGTACCTGAATTGCCGAATGCCCAGGACGGAGTTTCGATCTGCTGGGCGCGGAGCGCATCCTTCACCGCTGTCAGGTCAGGCACCGCTATCACCTCCGGTGGCAATCCGATTGGCGCATGTGTCCGGCCCCTAACCCAGCCAGTGCCGCGGCGCGACGGCGAGCGACTCCAGCTCGGCCCATAGCTCGTCGGGTATCTCCTCGGCAAGCAGCCCAGCGGTCGCATCGAGACGCGAGGGACGGGAGATGCCGACGACCGTCGAAGCTACCCGCGGATCGCGGACTGAGAACTGCAGCGCGGCGGCGGCCAGCGGCAGGTGCATCGCGGAGCAGGCGCGCTGCATCGCGCTGACGGCTGCCGCAACAGGCTCACTCGCGGTCTCGTAGCAGTACCGCGGCTGACTCTGCGGACCTTGCGCCAGGATGCCGCCGCCGTACGGCGCCGCGTTAACGAATGCGACGCCCCGCTGATATGCGTCATCGATCAACGGCTCACAGCTGCGATCGACGAGGGTGAAGCGGTTGTGGCACAGCACGACCTCGAACGCGTCCGTGGCAGTGAAGTCTCGCAGCATGGCGACATCGCCGGCTGCCACGCCGATGTGCGCAAACACCCCTTCGTCCCTGAAGCGCAGCATGGCCGAAACCGGGCCGCCCGGTGCCATCGCCTCGGCGAAAGTGAGATGGTCCTCGGGATCGTGCAGGTACATCAGCTGGACGCGATCCATTCCGAGCCGCGCGAAGCTTTCCTCGGTCGAGCGCTTCACCCGCTCAGCGGAGAAGTCACCGGTACAGGCATCAGCGTCGACCTTGGTGGCCAGCACGAACCCGGGCGGGAGCCCGCCAGCCGCAGTCAGCGCGCTGCCGATGTAGCGCTCAGCAGCGCCGGCGCCGTAGTTGTTCGATGTGTCAACGAAGTTGAGCTGGCTGCGCAGGACCGCGCTGATGGTCGCCTCGGCGCGGTCCTGATCAACCTCGTAGCCGTAATGGTCCGGCATGCTCGCTAACGGGCTCGTGCCGACGCAGACCGGGGAGACGTTCAGCCCGGTCCGGCCGAGGAGCCTGCGGTCAGCCAGTCCTAGGGCCACTTGCACTGCCCCCGATCCAGCGGGCAACTGCGAGCCGTCATGCCCGGTCAACCAGCCGGTCTATGTCGTTCGCCGCCGCCGCCAGGCACTGCTCGAGCGTTCCCGCGCCCTGGTAGGCGTCTCGCAGTGCTTTGGTCCATCGCCTGGCAATCTCGATGTAGCTGATGGCCGGCGTCACCAGCACGTCGGCGAGGTCGCCAACGAGTTCCATGGCAACGTCGCCAAACTCATGCCACTGACTGGCGCGTGCGGCAAATTCCGGATCGGCCCAGGTGCTCTGCCGGGTCGGGTTCATGTTGCCCTCCAGCGCTGCCCGGGTCAGGAACTCCGGGCTGCTCGCCCACGTCATGAATTCCCACGCTGCCTCGGGCACCTGCGACCGGGCGTTCATGACCATCGACCACATCCACATGTTCGGGCGACGGATGCCTCCCGGGCCGGCGGGCGGCAGCGCGTACCGCACCTTCCCCACGACATTCGAGAGCCGCGGGTTCTCGAAGTACGCGACATAGTGATCGGAGTCGACAAGCAGCCCGTACTTGCTGTTGGCGAAGTCAATCGCCAGCTCGTACCAGGCCTGGCTGGTCCAGTCGGGCGGCCCGGCCACGCGGATTGCGTCCGACAGCGTCCGGGCGACCTCCACAGCAGCGTCAGAAGCGATAGCGCAAGAGCCGTCTGGGTCGAAGTCCCGGCCGCCGCAGGACCAGAGCTGTGTCGCGAAGCCCGTGTAGACGGTGTGCCAGGCCGGAGCGCCCCGCTGGCCGAATCCCCTGGCGCCAGGGACGCGCTGCGCGACCGTTGTGGCGGCGGCGAAGAATTCCTGCCAGGTCTGCGGTACTTCCACCTCGGCGCTGGCGAGTAGCTCCGGGATGTAAGCCAGGTTGTAGGACTCCCAGTTGACGGGGATAGCCAGCAGGGAGCCCGTACCGAGACCATCACCGAAGCGACCGCTCCACGTGCTCGCCCGGATCAGGCGCTCGAAGAAGTCGGCCAGGTCAAAGTTCCCGGACGCCCGCCCGGCGAATTCGTCGAGCGGGCGCACGAAACCCAGGCCCAGCTGCTCCCACATCAGCACGGGTCCTGACATGTACACGTCGGCTGGGCCAGCCCCGCCGAGGTAGTCTCCCAGCCCGTTCGCGTAGTAGAAATCGTTGTCAAGCAGACGGACCGTCAGCTTGTGGCCAGAGGCCTGCTCGAATTCAGCCGCACGCGCTTCGACGTTGGCGCAGAACACGTCGTTGTCACAGCCCAGGAACCGGACCTCAGCCATGTGCCTGTTGCACCCCTTCGCCGGCCGGCTCTTCCTCTGGCCCGCTGACGCCAGCGGCTCGCCGGCGCTTGAGCTCATCCAGGAACGGGGAGTCCTTCACCAAGCGCACGATGAGGAAGGCGACGACGAAGCACAGCGCGATGATTCCGAGAGCCACTCCGGTGACAACCCCGGTCTCGGTGGTCATCCCGTAGATGCACAGGATCAGCATCAGGAGGCCGCCGAGTAGCGGCAGGATACCGCCCACGAACAGTGCCCGCCCGCCCTTGCTGAGCTGGCTGCGGAAGAACCACACGCTGCTAACCGCGACCAGGAAGTAGATGAACAAGTAGAGCTCGCCGCCGGAGCTGATGATGTCCGTGATGACCCTGAAGAAGGACGAGCTCGCCAGGTAAGGAATCAGGAAGATCGGCGGAATCAGCCCGAGGACGGTCAGAGCCGCCCACGGCGTGCCGTGCGTCGCACTGATCTTGCTGAGGAAACGCGGCAGCAGGCGGTCACGTGCGAACGAGTAGAGGATGCGACTCGCCTCGGTCATCTGAAGCTGGGTAGTGCCAATGACCGCGATGAGCACGGCCAGCGGCAGAATCCGGCCGGCCAGGCCCGGGACGAGCAGGCTGCCCGCATAGGCCAGCACGTCGCCGCCATGAGCAAGGAGCGCCTTCTGGCTGGAGATGCCCTGGAAGACCATGATGAGGCCGGTGAACCAGACGAGCAGGAACGCGACCGAGCCGATCATGGCGCGACCCGGGTTCTGCCGGGGCTTGGTCGACTCCTCTCCGACCACCGAGACAGCCTCCCAGCCGGCGTAGAGGACCGCGCAGGTGACGCCGGCATTGGCCAGCCCGTGAATGCCGCCGATATTGCTGGCGAAGGAGAAGTCATGAATCGACGGGAGGCTGGCCCCGCCGGCGCCGCTGGACTCGTGGATCAGGGCCAGAATCACGAACGAGATCACCGAGGCGTACTCGATCACTATCAGCCCGGTCTGCACCCACACCGATGGACGCAGGCCGCGGATCGATAGCCAGAGCAGCACTGCCATGATGGCGGCCGCGATGAGCCAGGTGACTGCCTTCGGGAAGGTCGAGCTGGGGGACACAACGAACAGCAGATACGCGCCGGCCAGCGTAATGTTCCCGATGTTGAAGAGCGTGGCCCCCAGCGCCTGCAGCAGTCCGGTCCCGATGCCGGCCACCGGCGTGGTCGCCTCGCCTACCCACACGTACGGCGCGCCAGCGCTGGGCCGCCAGCGATTCATGGCGGAGTAGCCGACGGTGACGCAGAGCATCAGCGCGCCGACGATCACGACGACTAACGGAGATGCCAGGCCCGTCAGCGTCAGCAGCAGCGCAAGCGTGAACGCCACAGCGCTCGACGGAGCCACATTGGCCACCGCGACGATGATGTCGCCGCCGAGGCCAATCGCGTTGGCCCGAAGTCCATGTTGCGAGCCAGGGTCAGTGGTCACGCTTCCTCCTCTTCCGGCAGAAACGTTGCGTTGTCTGCGGGTCACGAGTTGCCGTGCTGACGGTCATCGACGAGATGGGAAAGCGGAGCGCGTGGCGCGCTACTGGTCCTGGCGATCGGACCTGAAGTAACGCGATGCGTGCCATGCGAGGACCTCCGCAGAGGATCCGATCAGCCAGCGTGGATCGTGCATGAAACGATTCACTACGAATGTAGGGAGGGTGGCTGAACGCAGTCAACCCTTCGCGGAAACGGCAGGCCGCCAATCTGCCGCGCTAGATCGGCGCGATGACATCACGCCCGGCTCAGGCAGCGGCCATCCTGACGTCCGCGCCCGGTGGGCGACAACACCGCAGATCAACAGCGAGGCGACGCCTTATTTAGCACGCATCGCGCGTATCGCCGATTCGGCATGCTCTGCCCATTTCAAGTGCATATGCAACATAGGCAGGTAGTTAGCGGCATAGGCTTTCACCGCCGGGTTGCTGCCCGTGCTTTCTTCCTTCCTGAATACTGCGATGGCTGTCTGGTGACCACTGACTGAGACCTTGGCGAAGGAGAGGTCCCGGTCCGTGCCCGTCTGTGCCTCGACCCGCGACACCATGGACTCAGACTGCGCGCCAGACGTCGTCGGCAAGCTCACATGGAGGCGCGAGGCCAGGGTCCTGAGGCTGGCTTGGGCTGCCGTGTGGTCACGGGCGTAACTGGCGCCGAGTTTCTTCGCTGTCGTAGTTGCGGCATGTGCCTGCATGTACTTGCCGAGCGAGATCTCGGTCAGGTTGATCTGGGACGCCTGGTCCATGAACGTACGATCTTGGCCGGATACTGCCCGGACAGTGCGACTCGCAGCCAGGCTGGCATTAGCTGCCCCGGTGCTAGCGCCAGCGGCCGTCGCCGCACTCGCCGCCATGGCGCAGCCTGCAGTGGCGAGGCTGACGGCCAGGCCGGCGCGAGCTGCGATCTTTTGCAGGGTCATGGAATCCTCCCCTGGTGCGCTCTAAGAACCACTCCCCGCTAGCCGTCGGTGAAAACGACGTAAGGCTGTCGTCAGCCTGGGCCAGCGGGGGACGGCGGCGGGTCCGCGTCCGGTTCGGCCTCGGCCCGGCGGTCGGCCAGCAGATGCTGATCGGTTCGGCCGCCAGGTGGACCGCAGCGTGCGGAGCTTGATCCACTCCATCCTGGCCGCCTGGCCGAGCCCGTAGCGGCGAGCCGGCGGGCGTGATGTGCCGGGGCGGTGCACCGTTTC
>Ga0335072_10010842_pt1 | contig 13086 bp, 7 predicted proteins | sample Lox_Sample_21_FD_206725 | JGI IMG/M metagenome (GOLD analysis project Ga0335072, IMG submission 206725) | Soil microbial communities from Loxahatchee National Wildlife Refuge, Florida, United States - Lox_Sample_2.1 | ecosystem: Environmental > Terrestrial > Soil > Wetlands | place: USA: Florida...
TCGGCGGAGGGACCCTCGGCGGGTGGTACCAATGACAGGCACCGGGGCGGGTTCTTCGCGGCGCTGGCGCGATTCGTGGTGCGCCACCCGTGGAAGGTGGTCGCGGCCTGGATCGTCGTCGCGATCGCCGTCATCGCCACGGCGCCGGCCCTGCCGACCACGACCAACGAGTCGAGCTTCCTGCCCAGCAGCTATGAGTCGATCCGGGCGGCGACACTGCAGTCGCAGGCGTTCCCGCAGCAGGGCCACGTGACCGCCAACGCGGCGATCATCGTGTTCTCCACGTCAAGCGGCGGCCCGCTCACCGCCGCGGACAGCTCATCGGTGGCCCAGGTGGCGGCTGAGCTTAACGCCAAGCACATCCCGAACATCCTGGCCGTCACGCCCGGGGCAGCATCGCAGAACCGGCTGGTGCAGACCGTCTCGGTGGCGATGGACAACAGCGTGATCAACAACGGGAACGGCACCGCGGCCGGCAACGCGGTCAAGGCCCTGCGGGCCGACATCAAGCCGCTCGTGAGCGGTACGGGCCTGAAGGAGGGCGTGACCGGCACGGCCGCCGAGGAGCTCGACAGCACGCAGTCGGGCAATAAGGCACTGGCCATCGTCGGGGCGGCCACGTTCCTGCTGATCTTGGTGCTGCTGCTGATCATCTTCCGCAGCCCGCTCATCGCGATCATGCCGCTCATCCTGATCGGCCTGGCCTACCAGGTCGCGACCGGCCTGATCTCCGACGTGAACCAGGCCCTGAACCTCAACTCCACCAGCTCGGACAGCACGATCTTGCTGGTCGTGCTGTTCGGCATCGGGACGGACTACTTCCTGTTCCTGATGTTCCGTTACCGTGAGCGGCTGCGCCTCGGTGACGACAAGAAGGAGGCGATGGTCCAGTCGGTCACCCGCATCGGCGAGGTGATCGCCTCGGCGGCCTGCGTGGTCATCGCGGCCTTCCTGGCGCTGACGCTGTCCAGCCTGAGCATCTTCCGGTCGCTTGGCCCGACTCTGGCCATCGCGGTCGCCGTCACGCTGGTGGCCGCGCTGACCTTGATCCCGGCGGTCGTGTCGCTGATCGGGACGGCCGTCTTCTGGCCGTCGAAGGCCTGGCAGCGGGAGCCGCGCGGCGCCCGGTTCGCGGCCATCGGCGGCGCCCTGGGCCGGCGGCCCGCGATATTCGCGGCGGTCTCCGGCCTGGTGCTGATCGCCCTGGCGATCGGGTCGCTGTCGCTGCGGCCGACCTTCGACCTGTCATCGGCGGGCATCCCGTCCAACGCGGAGTCGATGACCGCGCTGAGCACCCTGGAGAAGGGCTTCCCGCCAGGCGAGACCGACCCCACGCTGGTCTACCTGCACGCCAGCGCGGGGACGCTGACGGCCAGCGACGTGACCTCCTTCAGCGCGAAGCTCAAGACGATACCGGGTGTCGGCCTGGTCGCCGCCCCGGTGACGAGCAAGGACGGGGCGACCGCGCAGTTCAGCGTCTTCCTCACCGACAACCCCGAGTCGACCGCCGCGGTCAACGTGGTCAAGGGCCAGGTGCGGCCCGATGCCCACGCCGACGCGCCGGCCGGAACGTTCGCGCTGGTCGGCGGGACGACGGCCGTGTTCGCTGACATCCAGCAGGCCCTCAACCGCGACTACGCGGTCGTGTTCCCGGTCGCGGCCATCATCATCTTGCTCATCCTCGGGCTGCTGCTGCGCAGCCTGGTGGCCCCGTGGTACCTGATGGTGTCGGTGGGGCTCGGGTTCGCGGCGACGCTCGGGGCGACCGTGCTGGTGTTCCAGAACCTCGCCGGGCAGGCCGGGCTGGTGTTCATCCTGCCGATGTACATGTACTTGTTCGTCGTGGCGCTGGGCACTGACTACAACATCCTCATGATCGCCCGGCTGCGCGAGCAGACCAGAGAGGGCATGTCGCCTCGGGACGCCGCCGCGCACGCGGTCGCGCACGCCGGCCCGGCCATCGGCTCGGCGGGCCTGATCCTGGCGGGGACGTTCGCGTCGCTGACCCTGGCGGGCAACCAGGTCCTCACCCAGGTGGGCTTCGCGGTGTCGTGCGGCATCGCGCTGGCGGCGTTCGTGATGGCGATGTTCTTCGCGCCCAGCCTGACCGCGCTGATCGGCCGCCGGGCCTGGTGGCCCGGACACGCCGACCGGTAACGGCTCGCTAGCGCGGCTGGCTCCTGGGGGCCGGCTCCGGGGCCTGCGGCGTGTCCAGCCGCAGGCCTTGCTGGTGGCCCGGTGCGTCCGCGCCCGGTGCGGGCTTGGCCTCGGTGTCGTCGTGGGCCAGGCCGGGCTCGACGCGCGGGCCCGGCTGCTCGGCCGGGTGGCCTGGCCCGGCGTCGCCGCCGGGCAGGATCGACTCGGCCATCTGGCCGGCCCGGTCGGCGATGCCCTCGCCGGCCACGCCCGCGGCGTGCATGGCCGCCCCCGCGTCACCGGCGGCGATCCGCTCGGCCGCCCCGGCGGACTCGGCTGCCCCGGCGGCGTCGCCGCTGGCCTGGCCGAGATCGCTGGAGACGCTTCTTTCCACGCTCCCGGGGGCCTGGCCAAGGTCGCTGAGCCCGCCGGGCAGTTCCTCCGGGCCGGCCTCGGCCGGGCCGGCCTCGCCTGGCTCAAGGTCGTCGCGCTCAAGGCCCGCGGCCAGGCGCTCGGCGCCCGCCTCGGCCAGGTCCGTGGCGGCGGGGTCACCAGCGGCGGAGTCACCAGCGGCGGAGTCACCAGCCCAGGATGGTCCGGCTTCTGTGGCCTGCGGCCCGGACTCGGACTCTGGCTCGGCGGGGCCGAGCTCTCCGGGCTCGATGGCGGGCAGTTCGATGCCGCCCTCGGCTCCCTGGCGCTCCAGCGACCGGATCTGCTCCTGGCCCATCTCACTCATGAGGTTCCCCCGTTCACCGGGGTGATGCCGAGCCTGGTAGCGACGGCGCGGGGCCAGGCGTCAGTGAACTTCATGGTGCGAACGGCCAGGGCGTGAAGGAACAGGCAGAACGCGGCGTCATCTCGGCCCGGGCCAGCCGTCGGCAGCACGGGGAACTTCGCCACGTGCGCCCGCAGCCCGTCGAGCAGAGCCTGCCAGCGGCGGGCATGCTCAGGGGCGGGCAGCTTGGGCTCCTCGAGGGCCTGGACCCACTTCCTGACCATGGTGACGGTGGCCGGGTCGGCGACCATCGCCAGCCCGGCGCCCCGGTACCGGCAGCGGGCGCGGCACAGGGCGCAGGCCGCGAAGGGCGGCGTGGCCGACGGCTCGACCGGCGGCAGCCGCGTCCCTGGCGCGGCCAGCGGCCCCGGGGTGATAGCGACCTGGATCGCCTCGGCGAACTCGTCGCTGTAGGTGAGTGCCTCGCCGACTTTCAGCCGGGTGGCGAACTTCTGCTGTGACTCATCGAACCCCATGGTCTCGCCGACATACCGGCGGTCGTCCTCGGCGGTCAGCCGGTGCACGATCTTGAGGTTGGTGTTCTTGACCGCGTCGGCCACCAGCTTGGTGGGCAGCTGCTCGGCGATGATCACGCCCTCGCCGTACTTGCGGTTCTCCGCGAGCGTGCTGGCGAACGCCTCGGCCGCCTTCTCCTTGGCCTGGGCTTCCTCGGCGGACTTGCCGCCCTCGGACCGGGCCAGCAGCCGGTGCGCCTCCTCGACGACCGTCACGTGGACGAGCTCGGCGCTGGCACCGCGGGCCGCCTGGTAGTGCTCGGTGATGGCGGTGAGCAGCAGGGCCATCATCAGGGCCTGCTCGTCGCCCGAGCCGAGCGCCTTCAGCTCGACGATGACCGGGTGGTCAAGCAGGCCCCCGATGTCGTTGGGCACGCTGGTCAGGAAGGCCGACCCGGTCACGCCGCGAACGAGCTGCTGGGCGCGGCGGATGGACGCCGCCTCGATGTTGGACTTGACCTCGCCGGCGTAGCCAAGGTCGGCGGTCACCTCGCGCATCGCCCGCATGAACTCAACGGCGGTCGGCCACCGGCGGGCGGGACCGGTCGTCGGGGCGGCCCGCTCCGAGGCCAGGAAGCCCGATCGCAGGTAGGTCAGGCTGAGTGCCTCTGAGTAGATGGACGGCAGCGGCTCCCACAGCCCGAAGGCCGCCTTGAAGCAGGCCAGCAGGTTGGCCATGTGCTCACCGACGAGCACGCCGCCCGGCACCTCGAACGGGTTGAAGCGCAGCGGCCGGCCGCCCTCGTCCCCGGCGGTGATGACCTCCAGGCCCTCGAAGCCCGGCTCGAGCCCGAGCATCCGGTAGTCGTCGGCGTCGGAGTTCACCGGCTCGATGACCAGGAACGGCACGCGGTGCTCGCCCCACAGCTGCCGCAAGATCCCCAGCACGGTCGTCGTCTTGCCGCTGCCCGTGCTCCCCACCACCAGGGCATGCTTGGTCAGGCTGGCGACGGGCAGCTCGACGGGGCGGTCGGAGCCGCCGACGGTGCCGATCTTGATGGCCGGGCCGGCCTGCCGGTAATCCTCCTCCTGCCCGAACCGGCCGCGCCGCACCCGGAACCCGGGAACGACGCCGTCGGTGGCGATCGGCAGCCGGAACGCGCAGCCAGCGTCGCGGGCATCGCCGATCACGCTGAGCATCTGCAGCGTCGGCTTGGGCGGGTTGGGCCGCCGCCAGATCTCCGGCCGTCCGGGCAGCATGGCGATGTCGACGGCGTGCAGGTTCCACTCGGCGATCTGCCGCTCGGCCTCGCTGGCCGGCCGGCGCACCTCGTAGGAGGAGGCGGCCCGGTCCCGGTCCAGGTAGCTGCCGCGGGCCGGGCCGGCCGGCGAGATGGCGGCCGCCACCGTCTCGACGATGCCTGGCCCCAGGCGGCCGGGTGCGGATACCTGGATGCGCAGCGCGAATGCCTTCTGCTCGAGCCGACGGCTGAAGTCGAGGAAGGCCGGCTCGGCGTCGACCGCGAACGCGTCCGGGGCGATCTTGACCGGGCCGGTGTAGAGGCGGGCCGGCATCTCGTCCTCGAGGGCCAGCCGGCCGTAGTACGTGGCCCGGTCCCGCAGTTCCTGGCCGAACTCGGGCGGGACGGCCATCGGCAGCACCGCGACCGACAGGACGGCCGGTCCCGGGTAGGCGGCCAGCGCCGAGTAGAGCGCGGACCAGTCGCTGTCCGCCCAGGTGAACGGGACGACCGAGAAGTAGTAGTCCGACCGGGCATCGGGCCGCGACGGCGTACCGAGCAGTTCTCGCCGGGTGATCAGCGCGGAGTCCAGGCCGGTGCCGAACGGCTGGAGCAGCCCGCTGAGCGCCGCCTCGTCGGTCACGATGGTCCCGGTGACGTGACGGGGCAGCGACGCGTGCAGCTGCCCGGCCAGCCGCAGCGCCCGGGCCCGCACCTCACCGGGATCGGCGCCCCAGGCCCGGCCGACGATGGCGATCGAGAGCGAGGCCTTGGGCCTGGCGATGACCCGCAGGTCAAGGGCCATGTTGAGGGCCGGGTCGAAGAACGCGCCCAGCAGCCCCTGCTGTTCGGCCAGGGCCTTGGACAGCCGCTGGTCGCTGGCCAGCCCCTCGTACTCGCGGGCTTCCTTCAGGTTGACGGCGGCGTCGATCGTGACCGCGAAGTAGGCGGTCGGCACCTGCCGCCCGCCTCCGGCGTACCAGAGGGCGGGCGGCGGGGCCGACCGGAGCAGTGCTGTCACCGGCTGGCTAGCCGACCGAGGCCGTGGCGACGGGCAGCCCCTGAAGGGCGCCCTGGCCCTGGGCCTCGACTCGGCCGACGGCTACGTCGACGCCCTCGCGCGCGGCGTTGTGCAGCGCCTCGCGCAGGGCCTTCACCGACTCATAGCGGAGCGTGACGTACATCTCGCTGGCCCGCTGGGTGACCTCCAGCCAGACCCGCTCGATGCGCAGCAGGAACCAGCGGTACGGCCGCATCCGCAGCCACAGCGTCCAGCCGACGTACAGGTCGTTGCCCTCCTCGAAGCAGGAGACGTACCCGGCGAAGATCCCCTGCCTGATCTCCAGGTAGTCGCGGGTCACCCCGCCGGGGATCGACAGCCGCCGGACGCCGACGCTGTCCACGGGGGTGCTGCGCCGCCGGAAGGCGTGCGTGACGTGCTCGAACACCACCGGGCGCGCCGCGGCCTTGCCGTCCACCAGGAACTTCCACTCCGACAGCTGCACCGGGACCGGGACCAGCAGGAAGGCGGCGATGAACACCGCGAGGACCACGATCCACAGTCCCACCACCGGCGCGAGGCCACCGATGAGGCCGCCCGCCGACGGGCTCGAGGACCCCAGGCCGGTCAGCGCGTTGTTCTCCGCGCTCTGCAGGCCCTTGAAGGCGAGGTAGGCGTAGACCGGGGTGAGGATGAACGACACCACCGCGTAGATGGCGTAAAGGATGACCGCCTGTCGCGCCATGGAGAACAGGTAGCGGTTGTTGGACAGCGGGTCGAAGCTGCCCTCGGGCGTCTGCTCGAAGAGCAGGCGCTTGCCGAGGTATACCGGGTTGGCCGCCGCCTGGCCGACGGCCGCGTCGGCGGGGATGCCGCCGGCCAGGAACCGGCCGACCGAGAAGCTGCCACGCGCGGGCTCATTGATCGCGGTCATCGCGGTTACCTGCCCAGCGCGGTCGAGCTGACCACCAGGGTACCGGCGATGCCGTGGCCCTCCGGCTCGACGAGGCCGGTCGCCACGTCGATGCCCTCGCGGGCAGCACCGTGCATCGCCTCGCGCAGGGCCTTGGCCGACTCGTAGCGCAGGGTGATGTACAGCTCGTTGGCCCGCTGAGTGAGCTCGTGCCACATCCGCTGCAGCCGCAGCAGGAAGAACTTGAGCGGGGACATCCGCAGCCAGAACGTCCAGCCGACGTACAGGTCGCTGCCCTGGTCGAAGCAGGAGATCATGCCGGTGAAGACCCCTCGCTTGATCTCCAGGTAGTCGCGGGTCACACCGCCGGGGATCGACAGCCGGCGAATGCCGAGGCCGTCGACTGGGGTATTGCGCCGCCGGAAGGCCGCGATCACGTGGTCGAACACGATCGGCCGGGCCGCCCCCTTGTCATCGACCAGGAACTTCCACTCCGACAGCTGCACCGGAATAGGGATGACCAGGAAGGCGATGATGAACCCCAGGGTCGCGAGGACATCCCCGATACCAAACAGCTCCAGGAAGAAGGCGGTTTTCGTGACCAGGCTAAGCAGGCCGAAGATCACCAGGAAGGCGATCCATAGCACGACGTAGATTGCCCAGAAAACCACGGCCTGGCGTCCGAGGTAAAACACGTACCGGTTGTTGGCCAGCGGGTCGAAGCTGCCCTCGGGCACCTGCTCATACAGCAGCCTGCTGCCGAGGTAGGTCTCGTTCGGCGTCGCCTCGCCCATGGCCGCGGCGGCCGGGGCCGGGCGGCTTTCCTGGCGGGCGCGCGGGTAGCCGCCGCCCGGCGCGGCGGGCGGCGCGGCCCCAGGCGGGCCGGCCTGCGGCGGCCCCGGTACTACGGGGGCCGGTGCGGCCGGCACTGGCGGCGGCGGCGGTGGCGGCGTCCAGGACGGCGCGACCGGGGGCGGCGTGGCTGGCCCCTGATCCCGGTAGGACGTCGCGCCATCGGGCGACAGGCCATCGACGGCCGGCGATCCGGCGCCGTAGGGCACGCGGATGGTTTCCCGCTCTGTCGACTGGCTCAGCTCCTGGTCCCGCGGGGCTGACGCGGGCACGGCACTGGTACGGGCACCGCAGTTCCCGCAGAAAAGATCATCTTCCGAACGCGGATTGCCGCAGTTCCCACAGGTAATACTCATAACTTCCCCCTCGCCGGCAGCAGGCCGAAGACGCGGCTGCCGTAGATTCCCTCCCGCGATAACGCTAACAGTTCGGCACGCAAAGGGGTATAAACCTTTAGTAACTAATCATCGCGCAACAATGCGCAACCCTTCTTAAAAGAAGGCGATCCTACAGAACCCGACACTGCCCGGGCGGCTCCTTCGGGTTTCCCCTCGCGGTTAGCCGCGGCCGCGCCGCAGCGCCTTCAGGGAGTCAGGGACCTCGCCGGCGACCAGGGGCGGCGGCGGCTGGAAGGCCGGGATCTGGCCCGGCTCGACGTGGGCGACCGGGGCGGAGCCGATGACGTCGGGGTTGACGACCAGGGCGATCATCTTGCTCTCGGCTGGGCCGGCCGGCAGGGCGGCCACGTCGTCAGCCGAGCCGGGGATGGCGGCTCCCTCGACCACGTGCGGGGCCAGCATCTGGTCCTCGGGCAGGTCCATCAGGGTCTCCGGCGCGACCTTGTGGTCGTAGGTGAGCTCGTAGGTGACCTCATCGCCGATGCTGCTTCCCTCGGTCTTGGAGAACTCCTGGGTCTGGGTGTGGCTGGACTCCTCCGTCCGGGTCCACGACTCGGTCTTGGCCTCGCTCTGATGGGTGAACTTGTACTTAGTCCGGGAGGTCATGAAGTCGAAGACGTAGGGCTGGTGCTTGCCCTGCCGGCCGCCGCTGCCCTGCCCTTGCCGCCCTCGGTCCCCGCCGGGGACGCGCTCGGGCCGGGCGTTGCCGCCCTTGGAGGCGTCGATCCGGCCGCCGGAGTCCCGCTGGCTCGGCCCCTTGTCCCGCAGCGCCTTGCCGCCGGCTACGTCGTCGCCCGAGACCCCCGAGGCCGCCCTGGCCTGGCGCGGGTCGCCGGAGACGTTCCGCTTGTTGCTGTTATCAGAGCGGGGGGCATGGTCCTGGGCGCGATCCTGGGCGCGGTCGTTGTGCCGCTGTATGACCGTCTCCGACAGCGACTCCCCCTCGGTCGTGCCGGTCGTCTTGGTGATCGCCTCGCCCTGCGACGAGCCAGTCGTATGGGTGAACGACTCGCCCGTGGTCCTGGTCCGAGACTGGCTGACCGTCCGGGTCTGGGTGAACCGGCCCGCCACGAACTTGCGCTCCAGGCCGATGTGCTCGGCGGCCCGCATCGCCTCGGCGCGGGTCGCGAGCTTCATGAACGCGGTATTGCGGGTATCGAGGTGCCGCGCGGACTCCTCGCTCAGCCGGGAGAACGTCCGGATCAGCGGCACGTCGTAGCGCTCGCACACGGCCGTCAGCCGCTGCAGGTGGCGGGCGGCCTGCTCGTCCGCACCGGCCAGGATCACCGCGGGCCGCGGGCCGCCGTCTTGCTCACCGCGGGCGGCGGCCACGATCGCGCTCGTGGCCCACTGCACCACGAGGGCCGCCGTGAGGTCGTTCACCACGTCCCGTGGTCCTTCTTCCACGGCCAGGCAGGTCAGCCGGGCGGGCGGGCGCGGCCGGGTGTCACTGCCGAGGTCGCGCAGCGGCTCGACGACGGCCGCCAGCCGGATCAGGCTCCCCGCAACGTCGCGCCGGAAGTCAGCCGGGAACTCGGCGGCCAGTCGTCCCTGCGGCGAGCCCGCGACCAGGCTGGTCAAGGCGTCGCTCAGCGCGACCATCGTGATGCCGCCCTCGGCGGCGCTTTCGGCGGCGACGGCCGCTACGACCCGGCGCGCGACCATCAGGTCGGTGGCCCGGGAGGCGGCAGTGGCGTTCGGATCGTCGGCGTGCAGCACCTCGACGACCTGGCTGGCGACCTGGTCGGCGGTCATGCCCGCCAGCAGCGGCGTCTGGGCGAGGTCACGCGGGAGGTGGTAGTCCTCATAGGCGATCCCGGCCTCCCGCGCGGCCGTGATGAGGCCCTCGGACACGCGCTCTTGCGACAAGTCCAAGACGATGACCGCGTGCCTGTCAAGCAGCGAGCCGCCGATCCCGGCCAGCATGCCGCGGCGCCCGCGCGAGCTACCGCCGAAGACGTCCAGCCGACCGGCGCTGCCCGGGGACGAGACCCGCAACCACCGGGGCGCGCGGGCGACTCGCTCGGCTTCGGCGACTGTCCACTTCTCGACCGACTCCTGATGAGTCGCCAGAGCGGTGGCGTGCCGTTCTGTAGCAAGGACCCGTTCCTTCTTCAGGGCCACCACGGCGCGCCGGTGACTGAGGCCCGAGGTCAGCGCGGCCAGCCAGAAGACGATGGCGATGCCCGCCCCGACGTCGCAGAACAACGCCTTGTGCCCGATCGCGCCCATGCCGCCGAACAAGACGAGCGCCAGCAGGCCGACCGCGACCAGGACCCGGCGCATTCCGGACCAGTGCTGCCCCTCCCGGACCCGGCTCACCGTGCGAGGGTCCGGCTCGGGGGCCGTCGGTGGTGCCTTGGGGTAATCGCGCCGGCGTCGTCCTGGCTCGTTCGGGATCCAGCCGATGTGCAGACCACGGCTCGGTCCCTCGTGCATGGAGGTCACGACGAATACTGTCCAGCAAGACGGGTTCGGTTGCAATTCGTGCAGGTAAGAACGATATTTCGATGATGGCCTATACCGGGTAAGCGGCGGCTGGCTACCAGCGGGGTCAGTACGCGCGGCACCAGGCCCGGGCTTCGGCCAGGTGAACCCATCCCGTTTTAAAGCCGCAGTCCTGGCCAATCTCCTCGAAAAGGCCAGCGGTAATGCCGACGATCAGCAGGCCGGCCGGCACCACCGCGGACCCGGCGGCGGGAGCCAGATCGCAGACCAGCTCGCGGATCCGGGTTACCGCGCTCCCCCGCATGTCGTCTCCCTCGACCCGCGTGATCCCGACGTGGAAGGCGACCAGGGTGGGGACGGAAAGGGCGGCCTGCGCGGCCGCGCAATGGAGTGCTGCGATCAGGCTCGGCACCAGTTCCGCCTCATCGGCACCGGGCGACGCAAAGCCGAGATCCATGCTTTCTGCCGCCCAGTACTCGGTATAGAGCCCGCCCCCGCCCCACGCACGGCAGGCTCGGTCGAGAATCCCCGGCTGGGCGGAACTGACGCTCACGCAAAGCCGCCGGACTCCGGGAGACAAGCGGACCATGCGCGCCCCCTTTCGGCCCGACCGCAGCACTTAATTCTTACTGTGTCGCGCGTCTGGGCTCGGCATGCCGTCGCACGACGGGATGCTTATGGGATAATTCCGGCAAAGGGAAAGGGGGATGCGCTGTCATGGTGCCCCAGGCCATCACCTCCGCGGGTCCGACGTCGTGGCCGCCGGGAAGCCTGCTGGCCAGTCTGCGCGATCCGAGCCGCCAGCGGCTGCTCGCCCTGGGCACGAAGTGCCAGTACGCGGACCCCGGCCGGGTCCTCATCCGCGAGGGTGACCTCACCCGGGTGGCGTTCCTCCTGCTGGCCGGGACGGTCAAGGTGACCGGGGCGACAGCCGAGGGGGACGCCCTGCTGGCGATCCGGGTCGGTGGTGACGTCGTCGGTGAGCTCACCGTGCTGGACGGACGCCCCCGGCTGGCCACCGTGACCACGGCCGGGCCGGTGATCGCGCGGGTCATCGGGGAGGGCGAGTTCACCGGCCTTCTTTCCCGTGATCCCGAGCTGGCCACGGCCATCACCCGCAGCGTCGCGGACAAGCTGCGCTCAGCGACCTCGCGGCGGATCGACTTCGCCAGCTGCGACGTGACGACCCGGTTCGCGCGCGTCCTGCTCGACCTGGCCGAGCGCTACGGCCAGCCGACACCGGCCGGGCGGACCATCGGCTGCCCGCTGACGCAGACCGAGCTGGCCACGCTGATCGGTGCGGGCGAGCCGACGGTGCAGCGCACCCTGCGCCAGCTCAAGGCGGACGGCATCGTCGCGACGGGCTACCGGGAGACGACGGTCATCGACATGGACCGGCTGCGCGAGCGCGCGTTCCCGAGCTAGGGGCAGTGCCGTTTAGGGCAGTGCCGGCTAGGGGCACAGTGCCGGCTGGGGGCGGTGCCTGTTAGGGGCGGTGTCGCTGACCTCATGAGCCACAACTCCCGCTGACCGGAGAATTTGACCCTCCTCGGCCTGGCAGGTGGCAGCGGTGTTGCGCCGGGCTGGCGTTGCGCCGGGCTGGCGTTGCGCCGGGCTGGCGTTGCGCCGGGCTGGCGTTGCGCCGGGCTGGCGTTGCGCCGGGCTGGCGTTGCGCCGGGCTGGTGTTGCGCCGGGCCTGGTCGGGAAGCCTGGCTCGGGAGGCCTGGCTCGTGAGTCACAACGTTGCTTACCTCGTGAGTCACTTTGAGCGCACTGGCACCAATTACCAGCCCAGTGTTGCCTGGTTACGGCGCCGGACGGCAGAACTGCCACCATCCGGGCCGCGCGCTGGTGGTTGTGCCGAGTTTTACGGCACGATCAACAGCATGTGCAATTTTCCGCCGGCTGAAAGGCCCAAGCAGGCCGCCATCCTCGTTACGCGTGTCAGCTGCCGTGACGGATGGAAGTTTCGGGACTAGCGAGACACCGCTAGGCGGCATCGCGGCTGGTGCGGCTGTTGCGGCTGGGGGACGAGGTCTGGGCGGCCAGGTCTCGCTGGCGGGCGGGGTCAGTACCGGCGGATGGTCTTGGCCACGGTGATCCAGGAGACGACTAGGGCTAGCAGCGAGAGTGGCCAGTAGACCAGCAGCCCGGGCAGGTAGGACAGCGCCCCGAGCAGCCCGTAGACCGATGCGGGCAGGGCCACGACCAGCGAGAGCCAGCCGGGCAGCCGCCGGCTGAGCCGGACGACCAGGCAGGCGATCGCCAGCACGAAGGTGAAGTTCGTGCTGGTCCCCCAGGGCAGGTGGCTGAGCCAGTCGCCGCTGTCGACGATGATCCGGTTGGCCTGCCAGGACGCGATCGTGGCCCCACTGACCGGGTGGCCCAGGGAGACCGTGAGGTTGCGCGCCCAGGCCAGCAGGCTACGTCCCCAGGCGGGGTCCCACAGGAAGGAGTAGAACGCCAGCACCCACATCCCGATGTGGCCCACCCCGAGGAGCTTGCCGACGGCGAACTTGCGCGCGCCGCTGGGGGCGCTGGCGGGCCGCGTCCGCGGCGTTCGGGCTGGCGTCGTCGGCGTGGGCCGGGTGGACGCCACCGACGGGGCTGCGGGCGCGGTCGGGGCGGACAGCGGAGCGGTCACGGCGGGCGGAGCTGAGGCGGCGGGCCGGGCCGGCGTCCCGGCGGCGGTCCGCGGTCCCGTCGCGGGCCGGGTGCCGAAGGACTTGGTGGCGGGCGCGGCCAGGCCCGGGGACGGGGTCGTCCCGGCGGCCGGGATGGCCGGCCAGGCCGCGCTGGGCAGGCCCGCCGTGAGCGTCCCGGCGGCCGGCTTGCCGGGCAGCGGCGGCGGAGCGATGGTGACGG
>Ga0335072_10010843_pt1 | contig 13086 bp, 10 predicted proteins | sample Lox_Sample_21_FD_206725 | JGI IMG/M metagenome (GOLD analysis project Ga0335072, IMG submission 206725) | Soil microbial communities from Loxahatchee National Wildlife Refuge, Florida, United States - Lox_Sample_2.1 | ecosystem: Environmental > Terrestrial > Soil > Wetlands | place: USA...
TCCCACGCCGTAGGTCTGCGCGTGATCCGGATCCTCGAGGCCCAGCCTCCCGATGACCTCCTTCGCGCAATTTCCGCGCGTTCCCTCCGCCAGAATCGTGATCTTCGCCCGCAGCTCGTATCCCGGTTCGAAATTTGATTTCGGCTGTCCCGAGTGGTCCACCCCCTTGTCATCGGTCAGCACACCCGCCACGCACGCCGTTTCCACGTCCTTGCTCTCACCCGCCCACAGCACCTGCGATCCGGCGAAGCCGGTGAACACCGTGATCCCGGCCTCTTCGACCTTTTGCCCCATCCATTTCACAAACTTGTTCAGCGAGAGGACGTAGTTCCCGTGATCCCTGAGCGGCGGCGGCACGATCGGCAGTTTGTGCTCCCCCGTCTGCGTCAGATACCACACCGACTCCTTCGTGACTTCGGCATCGAGCGGCGCTTCCTTCTCGAAACCCGGCAGCAGCTCCCGCATCGACCGCGGATCGAGCAGCGCCCCCGACAAACAGTGCTGCCCCACCTCCCGCGACTTCTCCAGCACGTAGATGTTTTCCTTCGTCAGCGGCGATTCCGGATGTTTCTCGTTGTGGGCATCGATCAGTTGCGCCAGCCGCAGCGCGCATGCCATTCCCGCCGGCCCTCCGCCGACGATCACCACGTCCGCTTCCATCTGCGGACGCGAAATGCCTTCCAGGGGTTTGCGAAAAACCGTCATAAGGAAAAGGGTCGCCGGCCGAGCATGAGCCGGGTGTCGGACCGACTATCTTACCTGCTCAGAATGACGAAACGCTTACCGGACTCATCCTGCCGGTTCCGCTCCCGCCGCCCCGCTCACCAAAAACAGCCGCGCCCGCCGCTCCCCGTAGCGATGGATCACCGTAATCAGCCCCGCCGCTGTCACGAGGGGCGCCACGATCGTCAACAGCCCGCGCTTATACCCACCCGTCCAGTCCGCCATGATCCCCATCCAGTACGGCCCTACAAATCCGCCCAGGATCCCGATCATGTTGATCGCCGCAATCCCCGCGGCCGCCGATCGCCCACGCAAAAAACTCGGCGGAATCGTCCACACCGGCCCATGCAGCGCATTGAATCCGATGGTCAGCACCACCAGCGCCGCCAGTACGATCCCCGACCGCGTGGAGACCCCCAGTCCAATAAACCCCGCCATCATAATCAGTACCGGCCCCAGGATGTGCAGGTAGCGCTCGCCGCTGCGATCGGAGTGCCATCCGTTCAGCAGCATCGCGGCGGCGCCCACCAAACCCAGGGCCGCGATGATCAGCCCAATCACCGTCGTACTCGCGTGCGTTACCTGCTGCAGCAGTGCCGGCGCGATGAACGTGTACCCATACGATCCGATGTACAGGCAAAAGAGAAAGCCGCCCAGCAAACCTACGCGCGGATCGAGAAACGCCCGCCCTGCACCGTGGCTTCCGTGTGCCGCCTCGCCCGGCTCTTCGCGGAGTTTCCGCACCACCCATTCCCGCTCCGCCTCCGTCAGCCACGCCGCCTTCACCGGACCATCGGGCAGACACAGCAGGAACACCGCGCTCAGCGCCACCGCGGGCAGGCCCTCCATCATCAGCAGCCACTGCCATCCCGCGAGCCCCACCCGCCCATCCAGATGCAGCAGCCCTCCCGCCACCGCGCCCATCACCGTCGAGCTCAGCGGATAGGCAATGTAGAACCGGCTCACCGCCTTCGATCGCTCACCAGCAGGAAACCACTGCGACAAATAAAAGATGATGCCCGGAAAGAATCCCGCCTCCGCCGCGCCCAGCAGCAGCCGTCCCGTGTAAAACTCCAGCGGCGTCCGCACCAGGATCATGCCCATCGAGATCAGGCCCCACGTCAGCATGATCCGCGCCAGCCATCGCCGCGCCCCCACCCGCACCAGCATCAGGTTCGACGGAACCTCCAGCGCCGCATACGCCAGGAAAAACAACCCCGCGCCCAGCCCAAACACCGTCTGGCTAAAATGCAGTTGCTTATTCATCTGGAGCGCGGCAAAGCTGACGTTCACGCGATCCATGTAAGCGATGCCGTAGCCCAGCCCGATCAGCGGCAACAGCCGCACGCTCGCCTTGCGCAGCGCCGACCGGCCTACGGCCTCGTCCGAAGCATGCACCGGGTCCGGCCCGAGCCCCTCGGGTTGTCGCACAGTCTGACTTGTCTGCATGGGGAGCGAAGGGATGGCCGAGTATAGCACCGCGCCTGGCTCGCGCTCACAGGGTCAGGGCACGGTCGCCGACCGATTCCCAGCGGACCGGCTTTCAGCCGAACCGCTTTACCAGCGAACTGGATTTCAGCCGCTCTTCGCTTTCCTGATCTCTTCCGTCAGCGCCGGCACCACCTGGAACAGATCTCCCACCACCGCCACATCGGCAATCTCAAAAATCGGCGCCTCGGGGTCCTTATTGATCGCCACAATCGTGCGCGAGCCCTTCATCCCCACGATGTGCTGGATCGCCCCGCTCACCCCCAGCGCGATGTACAGCTTGGGCGCCACCGTCTGTCCCGACGAGCCAATCTGCCGCTCCAGCGGCAGCCATCCGTTATCGCAGATCGGCCGCGAAGCCGCGACCTCGCCACCCAGCGCGCCGGCGAGATTCTCCGCCAGCGGCATGTTCTTCTGCTCCCTGATTCCTCTGCCAACGGCGACGATCACCTCCGCCTGCGACAGATCGACCGTCTGCTTCGCTTCCTGGAACACCTCATGCGGAGTCACCCGCGCCGCCGCGCCCACGTTCGCCGCAACGGTCTCGACCACCCCGCTGCCGCCTTCCGCCTGATCCCCGCGAAAAGCCCCAATCTGCACCGTCGCCATCCACGGCGTTTCTCCTCCGAAAGAGACGTCAGCCGCAAACTTGCCCTGGAACATCTGCCGCGTGAACTGCACCGCCCCGCCCGCAACCTTATAACCCGTCGCATCGGAAATCAGCGTCCGGTCCAGCGCCAGCGCCAGCCGCGGCGCAAAGTCCCGCACCTGATACGTGTGCGGAAACAGCACCAGCTTCGGCTGCTTCTCCGCGATGAACGCCTTCAGAGCATGGACATAAGCGTCCGACGTATAGGCGTTCAGCGCTTCGCCCTCGAGCGCATAGACTCTCGCGACTGCCTTTCCCGCCAGTTCCTGCGCCAGAGCCGCAATCCCGCTGCCCGGCAGCACCACCTCAACCGCCCAGCCCGTTTCCTTCGCAATCGCCTGCGCCGCCGCGATCGTTTCGAAGGAAGCCCGGTTCAGCTTGCCTTCTCTTTGCTCAGCAACAACAAGAATCATGTCCGCCATACGCAAGTCAGGGGAGCCGCAGCTCCCCTTCATCCCTCACTCTTCCCGATTGCCTGTTGCCTGACTCTAGTATTCGTGAATCCGTCCGCGCCGCAGCCACGTTCCGTAAATCCCGAAGATCACCGCTACCAATCCGCACACCACGTTCCAGTAGAACATCGGATGCACCCAACCCGGTCCGTAGGTCAGATCCTGCCCCGACCACAACAGCAGCAGCACGGCGAAGAAGGCAAACTGCCCCGAGATCACCTGGAACGTCAGCCCCCACTGCCGCCGCTTGTCCAGCGCCTGGACCTGCGCCGGGCTCAAATTCCGTTCCGCCTCGGGGATTCTCAAATTTGCCATCGTCGCTTCTCTCTCCTTCACACTGCCTGCCGCCGGATCTCGCCGCTCGCGCGCCGCACGGCCGGGAAACGCCAGCTTACCAAACTCAGTGCTGAATTCGCACGCGCATGGCCGGTCTATTGGCCGTTGCCTGTTTCCTTCTGCCTGTTCCCCGTCTTTTACAGAACGCGGGCTTCGTTCTTCAGATACTCCACGACCTGCTTCGCCGCTTCTCCCGCCGGAGCCTCGATCTTGCGAGTCTTTTTCTGGCTTCCCGGCACATACAGCTTCTCGATCTTCTGCACGTGCTTCGACAGCTTGCCCTCGACCTCCGCCCACGCCACCTTGCGCAACGGCTTATTCTTGGCCTGCTTGATCCCGATCAGCGTCGCATACCGCAGCTTGTTGATCCCGCTCTGGATGGTCAGCACCGCGGGCATCGTCATCTCGATGTGCTGATAATGCCCCGCCTCCAGTTCGCGCTTCAGCTTCAGGCCCGTGTCGGTCTTCTCGATCCCGATAATGATCGTCGCGTGAGGAATGCCAAGAATCTCGGCCAGCAGCACGCCCGTCTGCGCCGCGCCAAAATCATCGGACTGCAGCCCGGTCACGATCAGATCGAAATTCTCGCCTTCAATCGCGGCCGCGATCGCCCGGGCCGTGTTCGCCGCGTCCATCTGCGCAAAGCGGTCGTCTTCCAGATGAATCGCCCGATCCGCGCCCTTCGCCAGCGCCTCGCGCAGCACCTGCCCCGCCCGCGCGGGCCCAGCGGTGATCGCCACCACTTCGCCCGAGTGCTTTTCCTTCTGCCGCAGCGCTTCTTCCAGCGCATAGGCGTCGGGCTCGTTCGTCTCCCACGAAACGTCGTCCCGGATCCACGTCCCCGTTTCATTCAGCCGCAGCGGCGCGTCCTTCTGCGGCACCTGCTTGATGCAAACCAGAATCTTCATGACCAGGACAAAGTATAGCGAAGACCCTCGCCTGGACGGCCAGTCCTACTGTGGAGGCACCGTCAGCTTCTTCCGAGGCGCCGACGGCGCGGCGTCGCCGACAACTCCATCCGGATCCGGCTGTGCCTGCGCATTAGCACCATTCGACGCCGCATCCGACATCGATGCCAGCTCCGACTTCCGATACTTCGGCGCGCTTACATAGCCGTGAATATGATCTTTCGTGATGTCGTTGACTACCACCTGAATCGGCTGTTCTGTATCCGACTGGTAGAACATGACCGGCTGATTCAGATTGACGTGTTTCTGCGATAAGTCGCGATCCTCGACCATCAGCTCCAGATCAGCGTACTGGTGTTTCACGTTCGCCTTGCGCAGACTCACGCCCAGCGGCCCCTCGTGCGCGAACTGCTTCGACTTCTGCAGATCGAACTCGAAATAGTTGCGCTCGCCCCGTTTTTCCAGCACCACCAGCTCGTCATGCGTCTTCGCAATCGAACCGGTGAGCTCCGTCTTCGCGCTGGCCAGATCGCCCCGCGTCTCATCAATCGCCTTGCCCTGTGCATCCAGCTGCGCCTGCATCCTGGTCAGCCGCCGCTCCGCCGCACGACTGGCGCGAGGTTTTGCCGGATGAGCCGCGGCGCGCGTTTCCGCCATCGGGGCTGCAGCCGCCGCCGGGTTCTCCTGAGCCTGTGCCGCCTGCGCTGCAGCCTGCTGCGTCTGCTGCTGCGTCGTCAGTTCGCTGACCTTCGCCGTCAGCTGGTTCAACTGGGCCCGCGTCGAAGCCAGGTCGGCAGCCGTCTGCTGATTCTGCACCGCTGCCTGCTGGGCCGCATGATGCTCATGCACCGCATACCCCACACCACCGGCCGCCACGACCACCGCTGCAATCAGCGGAGCAACGAATTTCACCATTGACGCCTCACTCTCAACAGGGGAGCTTTCCATCGCATGCCTCCGGATACAGGAATCCTTGCCCGTTCAGAAGCACGCCCCGTTCCATCGTTAACATCCTGGTAAACAGAAGATTCTTCACCGTTTGCGCGATCCCGCGATCGGCCGGTTACCAGACAGAATTTCGTAACCCACGGAAAATCTTTCCTGGGGGACGAAGAGCAGGAGTTCCCCGGAGCACTCTTTGGCCGCGGCGAGTCGCGCGTCGAATGGGCTGGACAACAGTCCCCTCGATACTCAGCTCCATCCAATACAATGGAAGCATCCCTGATTCATTGAGAGCTGCATGATTTCCGTTAGCAATGTCACCATGCGCTACGGCGCCAAAATTCTGTTCGAAGAGGTCACGACCACCTTCACCACCGGCCGCCGCTACGGCCTCACCGGGCCCAACGGCGCCGGCAAATCCACCTTCATGAAGATCCTCTCCGGCGACCTCGATCCGCAGAAGGGCACCGTCGTACGGCCCAAAAAACTTTCGATCCTCCAGCAGGATCAGTTCGCCTTCGACGCCTTCCGCGTCATCGACACCGTCGTCATGGGCAATAAAGGTCTCTGGGCCGCCCTTGCCGAGCGCGACAAGATTTACGAAAAATCCGAACTCACCGACGACGACGGCATGCGCCTGGCCGAATTAGAAGGCGTGGTCGGCGAAGAGGACGGCTACACGGCCGAGTCCGACGCCGCCGTCCTTCTCCAGGGTCTCGACATTCCCGACGAGCTCCACGAGCGCAAAATGTCCGAGCTCCAGGGCGGCCAGAAAGTTCGCGTCCTCCTCGCCCAGGCCCTCTTCGGCAAACCCCAGGCCCTGCTGCTCGACGAGCCCACCAACTATCTCGATCTGGACTCCATCCACTGGCTCCAGGATTTCCTCACCCGCTTCGAGGGAACCCTGATCACCATCTCACACGACCGCCACTTCCTCAACTCGGTCTGCACCCACATCGCTGACATCGACTACCAGACCATCATCACCTACACCGGCGGCTACGACGACATGGTGCTGGCCAAGACTCAGATCCGCTCGCGCCTCGAATCGGAAAACGCGCAGCGCGAGAAAAAGATCGCGCAGCTGAACGAATTCATCGCCCGCTTCTCCGCCGGCACACGCTCCTCCCAGGTCACAAGCCGGAAAAAGGAAGTGGAACGGTTACAAACCACCGAACTCGCGCGGTCCAACATCGCACGCCCCTACATCCGCTTCGACCAAAACCGGCCATCAGGAAAATATGTCGCGGAAATCGAAGGACTGCGCAAGTCCTACGGCGACCTCACGGTCATCGATGCCTTCAGCGCCGGCATCATGCGCGGCGAGAAGATCGGCCTCATGGGCCGCAACGCCCAGGGCAAGACCACCATGCTCAAGTCGCTGCTGGCCAACCAGCCCGGCCTGGCCGAAAAGGACTTCACACTCGACGCCGGCAATGTGAAGTGGGGCCACGAAGTCCAGATCGGCTACTTCCCCCAGGACACCACCGGCGTCATCGAACCCGGCATCACCATCGTCGACTGGCTCCGCCAGTTCGACGACAAGGCCACCACCGAAGACATCCGCGGCATCCTCGGCCAGATGCTCTTCCGCGGCGAAGAAGGCCTCAAGCCCACCGCCGCGCTCTCCGGCGGGGAAACCGCGCGCCTCATCTTCTGCAAGCTCATGCTGCAGAAGCCCAACCTGCTCGTCCTCGACGAACCGACGAACCACCTCGACCTCGAAGCCATCAATGCGCTCAACATCGCGCTCCAGCGCTACGAGGGGACGGTCCTGCTCGTCACCCACGACCACGACCTCATCGACGAAGTCGCCACGCGTATCTGGCACTTCGACAATGGCGCGATTGAGGATTTCAAAGGTCCCTACGAGGAATACCAGCAGGCTGCTGCCGCGGCGCGCTAAACGAAACCGGCCCGCGTTCCCGCGGGCCCTCCTCTCCCCAGCTGGTTGATGTCCTTCACCTCCAGCACCGTCTTCGGATACCCCTCTGCGGCGCACCGGATCATCGCTCGCCCCACACCCTGCAGCGTGCTCACATAACTCGCTGCAGCGACCCGCAGCACCGGATACAGCCACGCTATCGCCTTGTAACCCCACGGCAGATTCTTCTGTCCAGGCATCGCCTTCATGAATCCCGGCCGGAAATTATAGACCGCGCGAAAGTCCACCCGCGTCAGCGCATTCTCCGTACGCCCTTTCACGCGCGCCCACATCAACTTGCCCTTCTCGGTCGAATCCGTTCCCGCTCCCGACACGTACACGAACACCATCCCCGGATTCACCTTCACCAGCGTCTCTGCAAAATGCAGCGTCGTGTCGTAGGTGATCCGGGTATACACCGCCTCGCTCTTCCCCACTGAACTCACACCCGCGCAGAAGAAGCATGCATCGTAGCCGCCCACTTGCCCGGCCGCGTTCGCTATCTGCATAAAGTCCGGAACGATCAGTTCCCTCACCTTTGGCGGCGAAGCCCCGTACGCCTTCCGGCTCACCAGCAGAATCTCGCTCACCGCCGGATTCTCCACGCACTCCAGCATCACCCCTTCGCCCACCATCCCTGTCGCGCCTGTGATGATCACCTTCATCGCTGTTCCCCCTACCCTGTACCCTGTTCCCCATTTCCCGGTAGCGCTCGACGCTGCGCGTCCAACGCTACTTCACCAGCCCCAGCTTCACCAGACTCTCCGCCGTCGCCACCACCGCATCCTCCCGCGACCGCGGCTTCCATCCCAGCAGCTTCTGCGCGTGCTCGCTGGTCGCGTTCTTCCGCCTTCCCAACTCCGGCACAATCTGCTTCGCCGCCGGATCGCGCATCGCCACCAGCCGCACCACCCAGTTCGGCAGCTGCATCGTTGGCACCCGTTTCCCCCACTCTCCCATCCGGGTCTTCAGGATCGTCGCGATCTCCCGGAACGCCAGAAAGTCCCCCGCCACCGCCAGGAACCGGTCGCCCTTCGCTTCCGGATGCGTCATCGCCCGCAGATGCAGATCGGCAACGTCCCGCACGTCCACCGCGCCGAACCAGATCTTCGGGCACCCCGGAACTGCCCCCTCCAGCAGCCGCTGCACAATCAAAATCGACGTGGAAAAGTCCGGCCCCAGCACCGGTCCAAACACCCCCACCGGATTCACCACCGCCAGTTCCAGCCCCCCGCGTTCCCGACCCATGAAGTTCCACGCCTCATGCTCGGCCAGCGTCTTCGACTTCACGTACGGCAGTACATCCTTGCTTTTCAGGTTGGTCCACTTCTCCTCAGTGAAGGGCGCATCCTGCTGCGGATGCCCGTAGCCAATCGCCGCGAATGATGAAGTCAGCACCACCCGTTTCACTTCCGCATCCCGCGCCACGCGCAGCACGCGCAGCGTTCCCTCCACTGCCGGCTGGATGATCTCCTTCTCGTCCTGCGGCACTCGTGCCGGAAAAGGCGACGCCACATGCAGCACGTACTGACAGCCCTTCATCGCGGCGTCCCAACCGTCGTCTTTCAGCAGATCGGCGGCGTAGAAGCTCAGCTGTTCTCCCGGGTCCGCGCCACCGACCTGGAGCATCGCCCGTACCTCCGCTTCGCGCTCCAGCGATCGCACCGTGGTCCGCACCGTGTGCCCCGCTTGCAGCAGCTGCAAAATGCAATGGCTCCCGATGAACCCGGAGCCTCCCGTGACCAGAACCGTGCTCATGCGTTCCTGCCTCGTTCCCACTTCCTGCCTGGATTATCTACCTCACCCCCATGCGGCGGCCCGTTCGCCCGTGGTCAGATTCGCTTCATCACAACATCGCGCACGACCGTCCACGTCCGCTGTACCTTGAACTATTCAACCGCCGAGGACCCAGCCCTCATGAACGATGCCAGATACGCCCTTCGCATCCTGCGCAAATCGCCTCTGTTTACAGCTGCCGTCATCCTCACCATCGCGCTGGCCATCGGGGCCAACATTGCCATCTTCAGCATCGTGAACGCGGTCCTGGTCCGTCCGCTTCCCTTCAGAAATCCCTCTGCCCTCGTCCAGGTCGCGGAGAAAAACGACAAGCTGCATCTGCCCACCTTCGGCTCTTCGGTGCTCAATTTCATTGACTGGCGCGATCAGAACCACTCCTTCGAACAGCTCGGCGCCATGAGCTACGGGACCTATACCCTTACCGGATCCGGCGATCCCGAGCAGCTCACCGGAAACCCCATCAGCCCGGCCCTCACCCACCTGCTCGGCCTCAAGCCCATCGCCGGCCGTGACTTCAACGACAGCGAAGAGAAGCCGGGCTCCGCGCCCGTGGCCATGCTGGGCGAAGGCCTCTGGAAGCGCCGTTTCGGCGGCGATCGCTCCATTGTCGGCCGCACCATCACCCTCAACGGCCAGGCCACCACCATCGTCGGCATTGCCCCCGCAGCGCTCAATCTCCTCAGCGGTGGCGATATCTACACCCCGCTCATCATCGATCCCCCCAACGAACTCCGCCTCGACCACGTCAACACTACCTTCGCCCGCCTGAAACCCGGTGTCTCCCTCGCGCAGGCCCAGGCCGAGATGAACGCCATCTCCGTCCACGACGGCCAGGTTCATCCTGAGATTCGCGACTGGGGTGTCCGCCTCATCTCGATGGAGGACACCTTCGTCAGCTCCGACCTTAAAACCGGTCTTCTCGTCCTCATGTCTGCAGTTCTGCTCGTGCTTCTCATCGCCTGTGCCAACATCGCCAACCTGCTCCTGGCCCGTGCCGCAGCCCGGCAAAGTGAAATGGCCATGCGCACCGCCATGGGCGCCACCCGCCGTCGCCTCGTCCGCCAGCTGCTCATCGAGAGCGTTGCTCTCTGCTGTGGCGGCGGCCTTGTCGGACTCCTTGCCGCTATGGCTGCATTGCGCGTTCTCAACCATGCCCTCCCGCCCGGCACGCTGCCCATCCCGACCATCGCCATGGACGCCAACGTTGCCTGGTTCGCCGTCGGCGTAACCCTTTTCACCGGACTCCTCTTCGGACTCGCGCCCGCTGTCCACGGTTCCCGCAGCAATCTGAGCCAGATTCTTCGTCAGAGCGGACGCGGTCTCGCCGGTTCGAGTGGCGCCCGTCTGCGCAATGGACTCGCCGCTCTCGAACTCGCGCTCGCCACTATCCTCCTCATCGGCGCCGGCCTGCTTCTGCAGACCCTGGCCAATCTTGAGCGTGTCCCCCTCGGCTTTCAGCCCCACGGTCTGCTCACCTTCCAGCTCAGCCCGCCTACGGCAAAGTATCCCCTCACCGGTAGCGGCGCGGCGCAGCTCTACCGCACCCTCCTCGACCGCCTCAACGCGATTCCTGGCGTCAGCGGTGCCGCCGTCTCCAGCGGCATCCCCTTCGGGGTTGGCAACTACACCACGCATCCCATGTTCACCAGCGGCGCTTCCGTCCTCCCGCCTGCGACCCTCATCCCCATCGACTGGCGCGACGTCAGTCCCGGCTACTTCGCGGTGATGAACATCCCTCTTCTCCACGGCCGCGATTTCACCGATGCCGATAACTCCACGACCGCCGGCGTCCTTATCGTCAGCCAGTCCACCGCGAAAAAATTCTGGGGCGATCTCGATCCGCTGGGCCGCGTCCTCCATCCCTCGGCGGTTCCTAAACTCGCCTTTACTGTCGTCGGAGTTGTCGGCGACGTCCGCGACACCGCCCTCAACCAGGAAACACCCCAGCTCTACTACCCGATCGCCGCCCGCGTCACCGGCCTGATGGATGTGGTTGTCCGCACGAAAGCCACACCTGATTCCCTGCTGCCCGCGGTCCGGCAAAAGATCCGCGAACTCGACCCGCAACTCGCCCTCGCCAACATCCGCACGGAAGACGAGTGGCTCTCCAACAGCGCGGCCCAACCGCGGCTCAACAGCGTCCTCCTCGGCGTCTTCGCTGCCGTCGCACTGCTCATCGCCTCCATCGGCATCTACGGCGTCCTCGCGTATTCAGTCAGTCAGCGCACCGGAGAAATCGGCGTGCGCGTGGCGCTCGGCGCCACCCGTCCCCAGGTGCTGCGTCTCATCGTCAGCGAAGGTCTGGTCGTCGCCGCTCTTGGCGTAGGCTTCGGACTCCTCGGCGCCCTCGCCCTTGGCCGCGTTCTCGGCAGCCTCGTCTTCGGTATTCAGGTGCACGACCCCTCCACCTTCACCATCGCCGCGGTCACGCTCACGTTCGTGGCTCTCGCCGCCTCCGTCGTCCCCGCTCTGCGTGCCTCGCGCCTCGACCCCATGGTTGCCCTCCGCCACGAATAAAGAATGCCGCTGCCAGGGCCGTGACCAAAGGCCGATTACCTTTTTCCCGTCGCTGAGCAGGCAACTGCATTCCAGCCTCCCGCTGTCCTAGCACCAGCTGCAGCCACTCGTCTCCGGCAGCGGTGGACCACCTTGAAGACTCGGCCCCTCTGCATTGTTGCGCTTGCCTGCCTGGTTCTCTCGTCGTGCGTCGTCTCCTGTGGAGGGACGGCCGGCGCCGCGCCGCCTCAAACTTCCTCCCCCGCCATCTCTTCCGTCATACCCAGCTGCTCGCCCCCGACCATCGCCACCGGCGCCACATCGCAATGCACCGCAAACGTTCAGGGCAGCGGCAGTTTCAGCTCCGCTGTCCTCTGGTCGGTAGCAGACGGCGGCACAATTTCCGCTGCAGGACTCTATACCGCGCCCGCATCCGCAGCAAACGTCACAGTCACGGCGACAAGCAGCCAGGATTTCTCGAAATCCGGCACGACCTCGATTGCGGTGCAGACCAGCGCGCCTCCACCACCGCAGATTCCGCTCAGCCAGCACGTCGTACTTGTCATGGAGGAGAACCAGAGCTACTCCAACGTCGTCGGCGTCACTTCCGTCTGGCCGAATCTCAACGCCCTGATCGCCCACGGCGCGCTGCCCACCAACTACTATGCCGACTCGCATCCCTCCATCGGCAACTACTTCACGCTGACCACCGGCCAGCTCCTCACCACCGACGACAACTCCACCCAGGTCTTCGACGTCGACAATCTTGCCCGCCGCATGCTCTCCGCTGGGGTGACCTTTCGGATCTACGCCGAGGGCATCACGCAGGGTTACACCGGCGGCAACACCGGGCTCTACCTCATCCGCCACAACCCCTTCGCGATGCTCTCCGACGTTGCGAGCAATCAACAGGTCGCGAACCAGGTCCTCTGGCCCTTTTCGCAATTCGCCACGGACCGCGCCAACAACGCCCTGCCCGATTTCTCGTTCATCGTGCCGGACGTCGACGACGACGCTCACGATGGCACGCCACAACAAGCCGACTCCTGGCTTCAGACCAACATCGTCGCCCCGCTCTCAGCCTCCCCTGCGTTTCAGACGGGCGGCGACGGTCTTCTTATCATCGACTTCGACGAGGCCGCCGACAGCGACACCACCAAGGGCGGTGGCCATGTCTCCCCCGTTCTCTGGGGGCCCGGCGTCAAAACGGGTTACACGCAGAGCTCGACGACGCTGTACCAGCACGAGAGCATGCTGCGCACCGTCATGGAATCGCTGGGATTGTCTAACCCGCCCGGCGCTGCAGCCAACGCTCCGGCCATGACCGAATTCTTTGTGCAGCCGTAAACCTCGCCCGTCCAGCCATGAGTT
>Ga0335072_10010844_pt1 | contig 13085 bp, 11 predicted proteins | sample Lox_Sample_21_FD_206725 | JGI IMG/M metagenome (GOLD analysis project Ga0335072, IMG submission 206725) | Soil microbial communities from Loxahatchee National Wildlife Refuge, Florida, United States - Lox_Sample_2.1 | ecosystem: Environmental > Terrestrial > Soil > Wetlands | place: USA...
AGAACCGGGCACACTTCTACGCCCTTGCTGCTCGTATACTGCGTCGGATCCTGGTGGAGTATGCCCGCTCGCACAACCGGCAAAAGCGAGGTGGCGATGCCGTGAAAGTACCGCTGGAAGAAGCTGTGGTCGTGGGGCCCGAGGCTAGTTCGACGGTGCTGGAACTAGACGAGGCGCTCCAACGTTTGGCTGCACTCGATGCACGCAAAAGCGAAGTCGTTCAACTACTCTATTTCGGTGGGCTGACGTATGAAGAAACTGCGGCGGCTCTGGATATCTCGCCCGCCACCGTGCATCGCGAACTCAAACTAGCGAAAGCCTGGCTTCACAGGGAAATGGCTAAAACCTAGAAGCCGGTGCGTATAGGCATATGGACCCAGCCGCTCACTTGCAACCCGATCACTGGAAACGGATCGATGAGCTCTTCTATGCCGCACTTGACCTCGATCCGCAAGCCCGGTCAGCGTTTCTTGAGCAGGCTTGTGGAACCGACATCGAGCTGTTGAAAGAAATCCAAACACTTCTGGAGGCTTCCGGAAAGACGTTGGGGTTTGCCCAGAAGGCGGTGGTTCAACTAGCTCGCGAACAGACCCTCGAAGCACTCCCCGCTGGCACCCGCGTAGGTGCTTATAAGCTGCTGCGCCGCATCGGCGAAGGTGGCATGGGGACGGTTTACCTCGCCAGCCGCGCCGACCAGCTATATCAGCAGCAAGTGGCGATCAAGCTGATGCATCGAGGTTTCGGTATCTCTCAGGTCATGCTGCTGCGTTTCAGCGCCGAGCGTCAGATTCTTGCCGACCTGAATCATCCCAACATCGCGCGCCTGATTGACGGTGGGATGACCAGCGACGGTCTCCCATATCTCGTGATGGAGTATGTAGACGGCGTTCTCATCGACAGCTACTGCCGCGATAAGAATCTTTCCATCGAGGATCGACTGCATATCTTCCGTACGGTTTGCGACGCGGTGGAGTACGCGCACAAACATCTGGTCATTCATCGCGACATCAAGCCCGCCAACATTTTGGTGACGGCTGATGGGGTGCCCAAGCTGGTCGACTTCGGGATTGCGAAATTGCTCGGTCCGGAAGCAATAAACCAGTCTCTCACCCGCGCCAGCGAGACGCTGATGACGCCGGAATATGCCAGTCCTGAGCAGCTGCGGGGCGAGCAGATTACGACCGCGGCGGACGTCTATGCGCTCGGAGTTGTGTTGTACGAAATGCTTGCCGGAAAGCACCCGTTCGCAATCGAGACGAAGAGCCCGCTCAAGATTGCACAGCTGATCTGCGAACGGGAGCCGGAACCGCCGAGCCGGGCGGCTGCTTCCTCGGGCAGCTGGAAACATGCGCCGGAAACCTCCCGCAAATTGAAGGGCGATCTCGACCACATTGTCCTCATGGCGATGCACAAAGAACCTTCCCGGCGCTACTCATCGGCCGCCTCGCTGTCTCGCGATCTGGAAGCTTACCTGGGCGGATATTCGGTGCAGGCGCGGAGCGACACCTGGGGTTATCGGACTAGCAAATTCGTTCGAAGGCATAAGGTCGCCGTGCCGATGGCGGCGTTGGCCGTGCTGGCGTTGATCGGATTCAGCATTGGCATGGGGCTGCTGGAGCGGCGAGCGGAGCATCAGCGGGAGATTGCTGAGAAGCAGCGCTTAGCCTCGCGGAAAGAGGCTGATTTTCTAGCCACCATTTTCGTCGCGGCCACGCCAAGAGGCGCTTTGGGCCGGAATGTCTCGGCGCGTGATCTTCTGGACGAAAGTGCGCAGCGCGTTGACGCTGAACTCAGCGCTACGCCCGAAGCGCGGGCCAGTACGCTCTACAACCTCGGGATGGCCTATCGTCATCTCGGACTGATGGATGAGGCGGAACCCCTTCTGCTCCGGTCCTATGAATTACGCCAACAACTGTTCGGCCCGCAAAACATTGATGTTGCTAAAAGCGCAGTCGCGCTTGCCGAAAACTACAGGCTGAGAGGGCAGTATTCAAGCGCGGAGCCGCTGTTCCGCCATGCCCTGCAGATCGCCCAGAAAGCTCCCGGGGATAATAAAACTGTGACTGCCGACATCCTGCACAAGTTCGGATTCTGTCTTTTCATGGACAGCCAGGATGCGGAGGCCGAGTCATTGCTCAGGCAGTCGCTCACTCTTCTTCACGATCCAGAAGGAAGTGACGCCGCTTTTGTTCGCAGCGGGCTGGCTCTGGTGCTGGACCGCGAGGGAGACTATTTGGGCGCCTACCAGTTCGGGAGCAAGGCGCTAGCCACTCTGGAACGTCTTGATAGCCCTGACGTGGGATCCGCCCAAAACAACAGGAACGTATTTCTTCGGGACATGGGGAACCTTCGTCAGGCGGAAATCGCCCAGAGGCAAACGGTTGAGTGGTGGCGTCGAGTTGCGGGAAGCCACGTCGACATCGCTTGGCCGCTGAGTAATTTGGGAACGATTTACTTGCTCGAGGGTCAGACGACGAAAGCCGAACCTCTGATGCGGGAGGCTTTGAACATCCGGCAAAGGATATTGGGTCCGAACAGCCCTCTCATAGCTATCTCGCTGGACGAATGGGGACAAGTGTTGCGGGCGAAAACTGACTACCAGACAGCGGAAACATCTTTCCGCCAGTCGCTCGACATGTTGTATCGGACAGCCGGCAAAGAGAACTGGATGGTCGAGCAAGCGCTTAGCGATTCCTCCAAGCTGCAGCTGGATCGCGGCGACTATGCTTCGGCCGAGTCATATGCGGATCAGGCGATGGAGATGAGCCGCAAGCTCGGCCGGGAGGAGAGCCCGCAGGTGGCCGAGTCGCTGTCGGAAATTGCTCTGGCGCGAGAGCTTCGCGGCGACGCCGCGAGCGCGGAGCCGATGCTCCGTTCGGCACTGGAGATTCGCAAGCGCCTACTCCCCCCGCGGTATCCCGCGATCGTAGCCGCGGAAACGCGGCTTGGTGAGGCTATGACGGCAGATGGCAAGGCCGCATTGGCCGAACCCATCCTTCGCGAGGCGGTTGATTCCGCGCACCAGGGGCCTTTTGCATTGCTCGACTGGCAGATCGGCGAAGCGGAGAGCGCCCTCGGTGTTTGCCTGGCGAAACTCGGCGAGAAAAACGAAGCAGCAAAGTTACTGAGCCGCAGTCACGCTGCGGTCGCAGCCTACCCGCAACCTGGCCTCCGGCGGTGGATCCTGAAATTGCGCGCCTCGGCGCAACTGTAACAACGAACGGATCGTTTGACCCTAGCTGGAAACAACAAGTCCCCCCCCAAATCCAGGAAATCTCTCGAGTGCGGTCCTGAGTTCCGGAAACTCACGCCAGATTCGCGCAGCCACCTAACAATATCACTGGCTCTCGGCGCGGCCGTTGCCGGCTCCCCACCCCGCTCTGCCACACCACCAGATTCGCCACATCTGCTGAAGCCGTCTTCGCCATGAGAATGGCGATCTTTGCGGGACCCATAGTTCTTCCTCAATGAAAATCGCGTCCTTTTCTGCCATCCATGAGGGGATTTGAGGGCAAAAGGCACATATCGAGACGAGTGAGTTTGAAACTCAAGAAACAAGCTCAATTCAAAAGGAGAAACCACCATGACATTCGTCAGCCAGTCTTCGCGCATTACTATGACCGGCTGGCTGCGCCGTTTCGCATCTGCGTCGGCTCGGCTAGCTTCAACCGCAACCGTTCTCTCTGTAATCTGCGTGGCCGCTGTCATCGCCGCACCGGCGCAGACGCTTTCGACAATCTATAGCTTTACCGGCACGGCCCCCAGCTATCCTTATTGGTCGCTGGTTCAAGGAACCAATGGAAATCTCTACGGTGTAACCATCCACGGCGGGACGGCCAATAAGGGTAGTGTGTTCAAAGTTTCTCCAGAGGGACAACTCACCACAATTTACAGCTTCTGTTCTCAAGTTCAGTGTCCCAGCGGCGGAGCTTCGTCTCTGATCCTGGGCTCCAACGGCAACTTCTATGGTTCTACATACATCGATGACGGCACTATCTTCGAAATCACTCCCGCCGGCAAGCTGACGACCCTGTACACGTTCTGCTCATTGCCGAACTGCGCCGACGGCTTGTCTCCGTATGGTGCACCGTTGCAAGGAATGGACGGGAACTTTTACGGGACAACGTTTGGCGGCGGGGCCAATGGAGCGGGCACGATCTACAGGCTCACTCCAAGCGGCAAGTTGACAACGCTCTATAACTTCTGCTCGCAGTCGAACTGCGCCGATGGAAGCGGTCCCTTGACTGGAGTAATTCAGGATGCCGGCGGAAACCTCTATGGGACGACGACCATTGGCGGGGAAAGCAACGCATGCGCGCTTCTGGACATGGACTCCATTGGCTGTGGGACGGCGTTTAAACTCAGTCCTTCCGGGGTGCTGACCACGCTCTATACCTTTTGCTCGCTCAGCAATTGCGCAGACGGCGAGTCTCCGCAGGCCCCGCTGACGCTGGGCTCCGACGGCAATCTTTATGGGACGACCCCATTCGGCGGAGCCGACCAGGAAGGGACCGCGTTCCGGCTGACTCTGAGTGGCACACTGACCACGCTGCATAATTTCTGCACAGAAACCAACTGCGCCGACGGGAAGGCTCCGTCCAGCCTGATTCAGGCCAACGACGGAAACTTCTATGGCGCCACATACGGAGGCAACGGCACCAACGGAGTAGGCGGCTCCATCTTCCAAATCACGCCCTCGGGGAAATTTTCGGTGCTGTACACGAACAGCCTGAACCAGCTCGGCCCTCTGGTTCAAAACACGAACGGCACATTCTATGGAACAAGCTCCAATGGCGGGACCCAGGGCGACGGCTCTATCTTCCGTTTCAAAAAGGGTCTGGGTGCGTTCGTGGAAACAGAAACAAACTGGGGCGCACTGGGATCATCTGTTGTGATCCTTGGGACCGACCTGACCGGTGCTACGGATGTGACCTTCAGCGGAATTCCGGCGAATTTCAAGGTCGTCTCCGCCACCGAAATCACGGCCACCGTGCCTTCTGTGGCGATTACGGGCAAGGTTCAAGTGACCACCCCGAAGGGCACTCTATCGACAAAGGTACCCTTTGAGGTGTTGCCGGTGGGAACCTACCACATCCAGAACCTGAACAGCAATATGTACGTCGGCGTGCAGGCAGCATCACTCAGCAACGGCGCTCCTCTGGTGCAGTGGGATTCCGACGGGTCCTTGGACCAGGAATGGACCGTGTCCATGGAGGGCAACGGCGTCTATAAGATTCTCGATGTCAACAGCGGGTTGTTGATCGGAGTGGCATCCGCCTCCAAAGAGGAAGGTGCGCAGCTGGTGCAATGGGTCAACAATGGCAGCTCCGATCAGGAATGGCAATTCTTTCCCTCGGGCTCGAATTGGCTGATCACCGATGTGAACTCGGGAATGCAGATGGCAATTTCGAACAACTCTCTCGACGAGGGGGCAGATGTGATTCAGTGGCCGGCGAATGGAACAACCAGCCAGCTGTTCGCACTGGTTCCAGTCTATTAGCTCACCGTTACACGAAGGCCCACTGGCAGTTTCCTTTGAAACTGCCAGCGATTTTTTGCCGTCGACAACAGTGCGGCGCCAGTAGCCGAAAGGGGAAAATTCTCTGAGGCCGGTGCACCAGGAGGGCCGCCCTATTTGGTTGGGCTCCTGCTCGGATCTGGATTTTCTAATCTGCGAGCAATTTGTAACATCTACTGCTGGCAATCTTGGAACCCCATGTGCGTGCGATGGTCCACATCGCGCATCAGGGCCTCGACGGATGGATGTCGCAGAGCCGCCAGCTCGACCAACGCCGAACATCCCTAGAGCCGTGAACGCAAGTGCAATCGCCGCCCTCCCGAACCGAACAGTCCCTGACTCTTCTCCAGCTTCCTTGCGCGACTGACGCCAGCACTGTTCCGCCCTACCTTAGCGAGTAATAGAGCACGGCGCAGCCGACTGCGCATACGAAGGCAATTGCCCCACTAAGCCCAGCAGGTTTCCAGAATGCAGGCTTGTGCGCTCTCAGTCTCGCAATTTTCTCCGCAATTTCTCTCCGCCTAACTTGGCGAGTTGCATACAGACGGTCGTTGGCTGGGTCTGCATCTGAAGCGTATTCATGTATCCGGTCAAAGACCTCAATGGTTCTTAGTTCCCCATGTGAACTGACATAGCTGCTTTAGTGGGAAGGCCCCTATCATTACAAACCACACTGGCTTTTCAATGTTTCACCCTCGTGAATTTCGTGCCGGTTTTCCACACGTCTTGCCCTTAAGTGCTATTGCCCACAGTCCGTACGCTTTGGGACACCTCCCAACAATCTTTTATTCCAGCCGTGCAGAGAGAACCTTCTGCACTGAGAGGATCGCTCGCAATGCCCCTCCCCACACCCTCTGAGCAGCACGGCCCGGTCCCAATCACCCTCCAACGATTGGAAGATAAGAAGATCGAACGTCTGCTTGCGATTTTAGCTCAGAAGATCGCTCGGGCGAATCAGCATGGCAGACGATCAAAGAAGATCGCGTAGAACTTCTCTGGAGAGCAGTAATGAAACCACGCGCTCCAGAAGACGCGGTATTGACAGTCCTTCTGTGCAAACAGCGAGCGTGCCGATCAGGTGTTCCGGGAAGCGCAATCGCCCGCCACAAGTCATTTGTTCGGAATGTTAGTAGATGAGTTTGATCTCAATCGACTGCTCTGGGTGATTCCCTGGGAACTCAGCCTCGTCAAATGGTGGCGGCCCCATTCTTTTTCTCGGATTGTTCGAAGCGCTATAGCCCTCCTTGGGAGCACCGACGAAATTCTTGTCCAGCTTCCCATTCATGTTTTCATCGTGGAAGACCGACACGGCGTATACACCGTAAGGAATCCCTTTGAGAACGAATTGCGCGCTCCGGGTCTGGGCTTCGATCTCAGCCTGGCGCGTGCGTATAGCCTTGGAATTGTCACCCGGAAACCCCGCTCCGCTCTGAAAGAGAGCGGGAGCGACTCGCCCTTTACTGTTGCGCGCACCGGTGACCCGAACCGTGAGGGTCGCAGATCCTGACTGTGCCATGAGGGGCATCGAAACAGCTAGTATGAGAGTCACCAACATCACCTTGCTTGATCCAACCTGCAGGCGATCTTGTCGCGTCTTCATCTTCATTTCATCTCCCGTGCTCTATCATTGATTCACTGAGACTCGCCAGATCATATTGCCGGTGTCGTCCGCAATAAGAAGGGCACCTGTCCGATCAACGATTACCCCAACCGGGCGACCGTAGGCGGTGCTGTCTTTCGGTCGGGGCATGAATCCAGTCAGAAAATCTTCCGGTGCTCCATCCGGAAATCCGTCGCGAAATGGGATGAATACAACCTTGTAACCGGAGAAAGGCTTGCGATTCCAGGACCCATGCTCTCCCACGAAAACTCCGCCGCGGTAATGACTGGGAAACGAATCCGCCGAGTAGAACGTCAGCCCCAGTGGGGCGACGTGCGCCCCGAGAGAATAATCCGGCGGGGTGGACGTGGCTGCAAGATCGGGACGTTCGGATTTCATGGCCGGATCCATGTGCTGCCCGAAGCCGTCCTTTACGCCCGGATCCAGGTGTCTGCCCCAGTAGCTATAGGGCCAGCCATAAAATGCTCCTTCGCGCACACGGGTCAAATAGTCGGGTACGAGATCATTGCCCATCATGTCGCGTTCGTTCACAACTGTCCAAAGAGCTTCACTTCCGGGCGCCCATGCCATGCCAACAGGATTCCTCATTCCCGAGGCGAGAACTCGCAATCCCGATCCATCGAGATTCGCTTCCAGGATATTGGCGCGATGAAACTCGTTTTCGATGCCGTGTTCACCGTCATTACTTCCGGATCCGACGGTAATGTAGAGCTTGGTGTGGTCCGGATTCACGACGATGTTGCGTGTCCAGTGGTTGTTATAGCCGCCGACAGGCAAGTCCAGAATTTTTTCGCCTTTCCCGTCAATCGAGAGGTCGCCATCGTGATAGGGAAATCGCCAGACACCATCGGTATCGGCAACATAAAAGGCGTTTCCGACCAGAACCATCCCAAAAGGTTGGTTCAGGCCAGCGCAGAACGTACCGCGATAGGTAACTACCCCGTCGCCATTTGCGTCTCTCAGCAGGGTGATGCGATTCGCGCTTGGCTTGATTACACCTGCTCGTCCTTGGAGCCAGAATCCAATACGTTCGTTGAGCGACTTTGGCTCTTTCGGGACCGTGCCCGATTCGGCGACGAGAACATCTCCGTTCGGCAGCATGTACAGCCAACGTGGGTGATCAAGATTCGCCGCAAAACGCGTTACTTTGAAGCCGGGAGGCGCGTTCGGATGAATGTCTTCGGGCCACGGCTCGGCCTTCGAGAAATTCAGCGTGGGTAGCCATCCGCTGTATGGCTCGGGGAGCTTAGGTGATGGCCCGGTGCTAATTGGGCCTGCGGAGTGCTCACCGGTGCCTAGCCAAATCGCTAGCCCAACCGCCAGAAGGCCGGCCGCGACCAGCCCTCGCCTTAAAGATGATGAAGAACGCATGCGGATATCCTTGTCGACCACTTTCTTCTAATCTTGACACCCGAGCAGCCGGGTTCATTGCACCGCAACTGCCACCCCGGTCCGACGTGCCGCGCCGTGTTTGATCCGTGCTCCTCGAATCACGGCCCAAATCGCGATCGCAGTCGCCGAAATCAGTGCACCTGCCAACGACAAGATCGTCCCGTCCGGATGAGTCACGGACTCACCGCTCAATGCCTGCCCGGCAAGCAGGACGAGAACCCCTGTGTATGCCAACCCCGCAATCCAGACCAGAGCCAAACGATGTTTGTCATTGAGGAATGCCCGGCGCCGCTTATTGCGAGTGATGAGCCAGCCAAGAAATGGCAAGATTTGCAGCGCGTGGAGTCCGAAAAAATGTGCAACCCTCATGTCCCCTCCAACCGTGCTCCAGCCCAGAACCGGTAACCCAGGACCACCATCTGGGACGCCGATGCTATGCGCGCCGACAATCTTCGGACCGCTACCGTGGGCAGAGGCTCGTTGCTCCGGCGTCGGTCGAACCATAAAGAATCCCGTTGCCATCCCAAGCAGCGAAATGATCAAACCCAGGCGCAGCGACCAACCAAATGCTTTGTCGATAATCGGCTCTCGAATCAAGGCTATCGTCAACACCAGTGTCATCAACCAGACAACCATGATGAAAGCGCCCATCGTAATGCAGAGAAACGAGTCGAGCGGCGTGCTCAAGTTGAAGTGACTGGTTGTGCCGCGCGCCGCCTGGGTAATGATTACGATCATTTCCACCGCCAAGCTGAAGACGATTGTCCCGGTCACCATCCGCACGAAGCGACGTCGATTCTTGAGAAACCCGAGTAGCCAGACCAGGGTGAAGCAATACACACTGACCGAAATGGAGAATTTGGCAGGCTTGAGCCAGGCGGGCGCCCCGGTGATGACTCGCGGATCGAGCATTATTCCGGCCATCGCGCCCAGAAGCGTGAGAACCATGACACAACCGAGAATCGTGAGCGGTCGATCCACCGCGAATCCGCGCCGCAGCCAATTTCCAATAGCCGCCAGCCTTTCTCTCCGGATGAAGTGGCTGCCAGGAGCAAGAACCGAGGGGTTCAAGACGGCCGCCGAAGGTTCTTCTTTTGAAGTCTTCGTCTGACTAAGTATGCGGACAGCAAGGTACAGCAGGAAACCAAACGGTCCGAGCATCAGAGTCAAAAGCAATACGGGCGAAATCAGCACCGGGCTGATGCGTCTTTCGCGGCCGTCCCAGTAGATCCAGCGTCCAACGAAGAGATCGAAGGCGAGGAAGTGTGCCCAGGCGATCGTTGCGCCCGTAGGCGAGCCCAGCAACTGGGCCACTCCATCAAGGGTCGGTCTGGTTACCGCGGGCCAGATGACGGGTACATGGGGAAGGACTAGTGCTCCATAAACCAGCGCGGGGCCGACGATCACGAGAACAGATTTCATGATTCGTTCGGTCCAGCGCCATCTGGGAAGCAAAATCATCAGCGCCCAGAAAGGCAAAACCAGAAAATTGCTCGATCGAAAAATCGCATTCATAAACGTCCCGCTCACCGTCCTATCAGTTCGATGAAAATGCGCAGCGGCTCTGGCACTTGGGGAGCAAATTCGCGATAGAGATTCCCCGCACCAAAGAAAGCAAACTGCAGAGTGGCTCGCTGTCCCGCGTGGGTAACGTTGGCAAAACCAGGCGGCAGATAAGCGTTTCCGACAAATCCCGCCGCGGCTGCTCCTACAAAATTCGAAAACGCCGGCATGGGATGGCCGCCGTCGGACCGGTCGATGAATGTGTAACCGAAGGCGTGCAAACTTCGTACGAATACGTTGTGACTGGAGGATGGCGCGTATCTGGGATCCTCGTGAATGAGCGCTCCGGTGGCGAAGCGTGCTGTCTCGAAACTGACCCTCTGCGCCATCGCATCGCCGTAATTTCTACCGAAACCGCCGGGACCCTGCCTCCAGTCTGCCGGATACGCAGTCGGGAAATGACCGGAGGGATTCGCCATCCGGATGCCTGCGCGAAATGCGGGAGCCGTGAGAAAGCTCGGGTTCAGGTACGTCTCGCCAAGATAAAAACGAAACTTGTCCCCCACTCCGAAGTGTTTGGACTGGGGCTGACCCGATACAGCCACGACGATCGAAGGGGAACCCGCTGCGTCATCATGGAGGCGCGCGGCTGTTGCAGAGGCTGAATCAGGGAATTGCCCGGCGCTCTCGGTGTTCGGCGTCGGATGATCCTGGGCGTAGCCCACGGCAAGAACCAAAACTGCAAAGGCTAGAACTGATGTCGTCTTTTGCATAAGAACCTCTCTGCTACAACGAGGAAATTGATAGCGGCCTGCCCCCTCGCCCTTTCATCCGGCAATCTTCCGCATGTTGCGCCTGCCAACATTCTTTTATCAAATCATGTTGCTCATGTCAACATCGTCGGAAATAAAATCTTCTTCCACGGTTTAATGTGGCCGCTGTCAACACCATAGCGATACAATGAGATCTGAAATGAAACAACCTAAGCCCTATCACCATGGAAACTTGCGGGCAGTCTTGTTGAAGGCAGCGCTACGGCTCATTTCCGAAATTGGACCTACCGCCTTTACACTCCGCGAAGTGGCGCGTCGTGCGGGCGTATCCCACAACGCCCCTTACCGGCATTTTCGGGACCGCGAGGAACTGATGGCGGCCGTCTCGACGGAAGGATATGGGGAGCTAACGCGGACCATGCAAGAGGCGGTCGAGCAGGAGTCGAATTCTCTTGCGCAGCTTCAGCAAGCTGGCCTGGCGTACGTGAAATTCGCTTTGCGCCGCCCCGAACATTTCACCGTGATGTTCGACGCTCCCGCTTCGAAGCCTTCGGAGAAGCTTTGTTTTAATCCCTCGAAAATGAAGATCAAGTACCCCGAAGCAGCCGAGGCCGCGGAGCAGTCTTTTCGAATGCTCGTGGCCTTGGTCGAGGCCTGCCAGCGGCAAGGAGTGTTGCCGGCTGGCGATGCAAAGCAATTAGCTCTGCTGGCGTGGTCGATGGTTCATGGAATCGCCAAGTTGGCCATCACGCGCCGATTTCCGTTTTCAAGCCAAAAAGAAATTCTTAAGTTTGCTGAATATGTCATTGCAAATTCCTTGCCAACGGTTGTCCGCAGTGAGCCGCACAGCGTTCCAACCTCATCATAATTGGAAACGCGGAAGCGGAATCAAGGGGGGTGCCGGCCTTCGCTAGTCTGTCGTCCCCCCAAGCTATTTCTTCATCCACGCTTCAAAGCCGACGGGGGTAACCTCGATCTTCACCTCCGTCCAACCGGCCTCGGCTGTCATGCGGCGAATCTCCGCCAACGGATAGGCCCGTTTGATCAGCATGGCGCGGAAGACCAGCATCATGAACCATCGATTTGGGAAGCCAACGCCTAAGCCATCGACGTATCGCTTGATCTCGGCAACAGAGGCATCGCGTCGCATGTCGATCAGCAACGCTGTGCCTCCGGGTCTCAGGACCCGCTGCATCTCGGCCAATGCCTTCACCGGTTCGACAAAGTTCTTGAAGGCCGCCCGGCACACGGCGAAATCGACGCTCGCATCGTCGACGGGCAGAGCAGCGGCATTTCCGATTCCGAACTGAGCGTCGATTCCCTCGGATGCGGCGTTGCGTCGCGCAATTTCAACGAAGGTCTTGCTGATATCGACGGCGCGTACCCGAAGACCCCGTTTGGCCAACTCGATCGAGAGAAATCCGGGTCCAGGCGCGATCTCCAGGATCGTGCCTCCGGGAGGGGCAACCGCCGCGATCCGCCCGGCCAACTTCCTGAACTCCGCCATGTCTTTGCGCGTGGTGCGGTCGTACCAACGGGCGACACTTCCTTCCATGCCCATTCCCTTGTAAGCTTTGGCTGTCGTTGTCATTCGCTCGTCCTCCATGTATCTTATACAATAAGATACCTTGAAACTGAGTGAACTGCAACCAGGACGGGTTGTGAGCAAGGTCTCGAACGCCAATTCGCGCAAGCCCCATCGGGGGAAAGGAGCGGAGACCGTTCGAGTTCCCGCTCCGGTCACAACCGCGGACCGCATCATCCTCGAAATCCGCAAATTCATTGCCGCCGCCATCTTCTTTAATGCACAAGCCGCGGATCGAGTTGGCCTTGGACTTACGGACATGCAGATGCTTCACATGCTGCAACTGTATGGTCCTGCCACGCCGAAGCAACTCGGCCTATGGGCCGGGCTGAGCAGCGGAGGCGTGACCGTCGCACTCGATCGCCTGGAGGAGGCTGGATATCTTCGACGGGAACCTAACCCCCACGACCGCCGAAGCCTGCTGGTGGCGTTGGTTCCGACGCGCATACGTAAGTTAGCGTCTTTATATGAAGGAGTTGAGCAGGGGACACGCCAAGGACTGGCGAAATTGCCGGAACAGGATCTGGAGGCCGTGGTTCGCTTCTTCGTGACGCTGGAGGCTGCGCGAAAGAACGACAGCTCAATGCTCGCTACGCGGCCTTGAGCAAAGTCGGGCCGCAAGAAAACCGACTAAAAAGAACAATGCAAGTGGGCTTGCGGCAGTCATTCACGAACAGGCCTTCGTCCAGGGGG
>Ga0335072_10010845_pt1 | contig 13085 bp, 7 predicted proteins | sample Lox_Sample_21_FD_206725 | JGI IMG/M metagenome (GOLD analysis project Ga0335072, IMG submission 206725) | Soil microbial communities from Loxahatchee National Wildlife Refuge, Florida, United States - Lox_Sample_2.1 | ecosystem: Environmental > Terrestrial > Soil > Wetlands | place: USA: Florida...
TTTAAGATCGAAACGGCGCTGCGCGAAGCGAAGTGGAACAAGACCCGCACTGCCGAGAAGCTGGGCGTCTCATACAAGACGTTGCTCAGCAAGATCAAGAGCTTGGGGCTGGAGAACTGAAGAATAGCGGATGTGGGCAGCGCTTAGGAAACCCACCGCTGCATTTCTTACTCACCCGAAATACAAAAAGGCTCTCCGAACTCGAGCTCGGAGAGCCTTTTGAGCAGAGGCGATGCTTAGACGCTGAAGGAGCTGCCGCAGCCGCAGGTGCTCTTCACGTTGGGATTATTGAACTTGAAGCCGGAGCCTTCGAGGCTCTCGATATAGTCGATCGAGACGCCGTCGAGATACATCTCGCTCATCTGATCGACCATGACCTGCAGACCGTCGAAATTGTAGACATTATCGCTGGCTTCGTTGATCTGGTTCTCAAATGCCATGTGATAGCTGAAGCCGGAACAGCCGCCGCCGACCACAGCGACGCGCAGGCCCGTGGGAGCGGGCGTTTGCTGCAACAAAATCTCCTTCACTTTGGATACCGCAACCGGCGTAAGTTCAAGCATTTGCTGACCCCCTCCAGGTCTTGGCGCCCGAGCCATACGTCAAAGCACGGGGCGCTCCTTGGAACAAATCCATTATACCAGATTCGGCAGGAAGACGCAGGATGCGGCGCGGTTCGTGTGGCCGCGACAGCATTTCCCCAGTCGTGATGTGCTATACTTTCCGCGCAACAGCGCCCCGTTTTTGGCTGCTCGTTAGCTCTACAATTTGTTGCAAATTGTCCCGCGGGGGACGTAGTTCAGTTGGTTAGAACGCTGCCCTGTCACGGCAGAGGTCGCGGGTTCGAGTCCCGTCGTCCCCGCCATTCATTCTTCGGTACTTAGTGAATGGCTCGCCCGCTTCGTCTTACCAAGTACATAATCTGAAACAGCCGGCGCCATGGACCGTCGCGGCATTCTGTGATCCAGGGGCGCCGACGTCAGGCTTCAGTCAAAAGCGAGGTCTGCGCGCCTCGGCAGGTTGCGGAAAAAATGCGGCGAGTTGCTTCAGGGGCTGAAGCCCTATTGAGGGGTCGCCGCTTTCGGCGGGGCTGGAAGCCCCGCCCTTCCCCAACCGCGTGAGCAGCCGATTCCCCGAAATGAGGGCCGGATTTTGTCTGCGAACCAGGTGCTAGAAAGGCAAATTCACGCGTCTTCTCTCCTTCGCAGAAAAGATCGGCTCTTCGAGAGTTCTAGCCCAGACTATTCTTTGTCCCACTCGTTGGTGGTCGGCTCGTGGTTGGCATTCGGCGCGAGATTGACGTTCGTCATGGTCATAGTCTTGCCGTCGGGGGACAGGGCCATCGTCACCTTGTTCGTGGGCACGCCGTTTCGGCTGTTCGTCCCCTCGACTGTGTTCGCGTCTAGCTGCCTCCACGCCACCATCGTGCCCGTGATCACTCCGGGGCCGACGACGGCTACCGGCTTGTTGTCCATCGCGACCGTGAACGTGACGCCCGCGTCGGTCGTCAGTTTCAGTCGCTTCGGTCCAGCCGCTTCGATTTTCTCCTCCGGCGGCACGCTGTCGTGAACTGCCGAGCGCTTCCAAGTGCCCGCCAATCCCCGGGCTTCGACGCTAGACCGCACGAACGTTATCGTGGTGAAGTTTTCTTTACCGTTTGTCAGAGTCGATTCGTCCTCTTCGGTCAAAGTCTTTCCGTCCGGCGATAGGTTGAGCCGCCTCGTGAGGTTTAGCTTGCCGCCCACGAAGCTGGTTCGTTCGAAGTGGCTGTCGTCGATTTGCTTCCACACAATTGTGTTCGCCCCGTTGTCCACCGGATAGGGTTTGCCGTCGAAATGCACGGGTTCCCAAACGGGAGCTGCGTCGCTGCCGCGCCGTTCTTCGAGATTGCCTTGTGCGTCGAGCCGGAAACTGAGAGGCAAGGCTCCGGCACCAATCCTTCTCTTGCTTTCGTTAAGCTGCCATGTGCCGACGAGTCGGTTAAGCAGGGACGATGAGTCCTGCGCCGGAACCAATCGTGGGACAAACAAAAGAAGCAGCGAGAAGACTGTCAATGCGGTCAGTATTGGGCTTTTCCTCATGAGAGCGCTCCCATCGTTGCGAATTGAGTAATTAGCGAGTCCCAATTGAAAGTTCGTATACAGCAACCGTACATCGGGTGTCAAATTAAATTTGGGTTAGAAGAAAGACGAGGCGAGAGGTCTTCCGGACTTGTCGGAGCCACAACCTGAAATCGCAGAAGCCCGGCTGTTTCTCGTTTCGCAGACTGGAACGCATGCGCAAATTCGCGGGCTACCTTAGCCGTCCACCTGTGGTACTTTCTTCGCGCGGAAATGCCGGCTGTAGCGATCTGCTCCGAAAGCGCCGGCCTGAGGAGCGACACATGATTAAATCGAGGAGAGAGTTTATGAAGAGCACGGCAATCGGCCTCAGCGCCGCGGCGGGAATGATGGGTGCGGGCGCTTCGCGCCTTTCGGCCAACCCGCTTGGCCTGCCGATCGGATGCCAGACATATCCCGTCCGCGCGATGGTGACGCAAGACTTTCCGGCCACGGTCAAAACGCTGGCCGAAGCCGGCTTTCAGTCCATCGAACTCTGCTCACCGGTGGGCTACGATGAATTCGCCCCGGTGGGAAAGTATAAGGGATCCGAGCTTCGCAAAATCCTGAGCGACAACGGCGTCATTTGCATCAGCAGCCACTTCGATATCAAAGAGCTGCGCGCCGATTTGCCCGGCAGAATCGCTTGGGCGAGGGATGTTGGCCTGACGCAAATGCTCGTGCCAAGCTTGGACGGCCCCCGGCATCCCACGATGGACGACGTGAAAAAAGCCGCCGACGAATACAACACGATCGCGGCGGAGGTTGCCAAGGCAGGAATTCAGCAGGGGCTGCACAACGAAATCTTCGAGATGTCGACGGTGGACGGCAAGCGAACGTATGATTTACTCTTCGATCTTCTGGACCCGAAGCTCGTAAAATTCCAATTCCAGGTCTCGACCGTGTCGCAGGGTTTTGATGCGGCGGAGTATCTGACGAAATATCCGGGGCGTTTCATTTCGCTCCATTGCCAAGGTTGGGACGCGACGAATCGCAAGATCGTCGCCATTGGCAGCGAGAACGATTCGCTCGATTGGAAGAAAATTTTCAGCGCAGCCAAAGTCGGCGGAATCAAGGATTACTACGTTGAGATGAATCTCGACCTGATGCGGGCCAGCGTCCCTTACTTGAAAAATCTCAATGTATGACCGGAGTTCGACCTGCTAAGTTCTGGCCGGCGCTTACCGACCCCGTCGGTCATCGCTGAATACCGCGGTCTCGAGAGTCTGCGGGATTGATATCCATCAGCCCCTAGCACCTTGCGCGACGTGCGCCTTCGAAAGAAGGGCAACTGCCTGCGTAAGGCGACGCATCGATAGCAACTGGACTGAAACGCGAGGCGCTTCTTCGGGCGTTGCGGGCTTGGGGACTGAAAGTTTGCTAGACTTGGCGAAACGAGGTTAATTTGGCGGGGAAACACATCGCCGGAATCGCCGCCTGGGGGGTTTTGGGCGCGACGTTTCTCTTCGCTGCGAAGGGCGCCGCTGCTCAGGCCCCTGCGGGACCTATGGGCCCGCCGCAAAATCAAACGGATTCAGAAAGCCAACCGGCGCCGCCCCCTGTGAGGCCTACGCCTCCGCCAATTCCTCCGAGGACAACGTTCGCCGGAAATTGGAATTTCGACGCGGACCAGAGCGACAATCCGCGGCAGAAGATTGAAGCGGCCGAAGGATCGGGGCGCAATTTCCCCAATACTTATCCGGGAGGCGGCTACCCCGGAGGTTATCCCGGAGGCTACCCGTATCCCGGTGGCTACCCGCCCGGCTATCCATATCCCGGCGACACATATCCTCAGGGTACCCCGCGGTATTCGGGCCCGGACCTCGCCGACAACGACAAAATGCAGCCGCTCGTTCATCCACCGCGAACGCTGACCATTGCCCTGAAAGGCAGCGACGCGGGACCGGTGCCGAAGAATACCGCGGCGGTGGAAGTCGATATGACCGACGAGGATTTCCACGAGCTGATTTTTTACACAGACGGCCGAGAATTGAAGAAACCGACAGACCAAACCCAGGAGGACATCGCGGCGCATTGGGACGGAACACAGCTCTCGTCAGACGAGAAGAGTCCGGTCGGCGGAAAGATGAGCCGAACATTCGAACTTTCACCGGACGGGCGACACCTTTACGAGACTCTCCACATCGACCACGGGAAAAAGACGCCGATTGTGATTCGTTATGTTTACGACGCGACGAGCGGCGATATCGAACCGGGCGATTCCGATCCAAACAGGCCCATTCTGCAAAGGCGCCAGGACGACAGCGATTCCTCGCAGTAAATTCCAAGTTAAAGTTTTTCCCGGGGCACTCGTAGCGCGAGCCAATCAGAAAAGCAGGGTGGCCGGGTGCCGCTGCTGCTATGCGCGCGAGGCCGTTTGCGTTTTACGGCTTCCCCGCTGAGCAAAGAGCTTCATCATTTCGCGATTGAATGCGGGGATGTCGTCGGGCTTGCGGCTCGAGACGATATTCCGGTCGACGATGACTTCACGATCCTCCCAATCAGCGCCGGCGTTGCGCAAGTCCGTTTTGAGCGAAGGCCAAGAAGTAATCTTGCGGCCCTTGACGGCGCCGGTTTCAATAAGCGTCCACGGCCCGTGGCAAATCGCCGCTATGGGCTTGCCTTCGTCCACGAACGATTTCACAAAGGCAACGGCCTTCGGATTCATACGAAGACGGTCGGGGTTCATCACACCGCCGGGGAGCAAGAGGGCATCGAAGCTGCTCGCCTGCGCCTCATCAAGGTTTTTGTCTACCGGATAGTTATCTCCCCAATCCTTCGTTTCCAACGCGCGGACCTGCTTTTCCTGCGGGGAAACGATTTCGCTGCTCGCCCCGGCCTCTTCCAGCGCTTTGCGAGGGTCGGTGAGTTCGACGCGTTCAAAACCATTGTCCACCAAGATTGCGACACGTAGTCCTTTGAGGTTGTCCATGTGGGACCTCCGAAAACGATGCTACTGGGTGGTCTGTCGCAGTCGTTCGGGCAGCGCTGTATGTGGCAAATGATTTTGTGGTACCGCTACGGAGGCCTGATGGGCGCTCGCAGGAGGCTTGAGCGAAACATGAGGACTACAGAATTAGTCCGAGGTCAGCTACGAGAGAAGCCTGATTACGGCCTGGGTGGATGCCAGCCCATACTGGAGGCTATTTCCGGCCGCGGGAGCCTGCGGACAGGTTGGCGCGTCAACACGGGAGCAGAAGTCACCGACCGTTGTAGAAGCCTTGCTGCTCGGAGCGCCGAGGCAAAGCATGCGGCAGACCGCCGAACAAATGGGCGCCCACCTATTGACGTTCGCGCGCGGGCGGGCTGGCGCGCTGGGGCGGATCTGGCAGCGAATACAAGTGGATGACTGCGTCGACCTGGCGGCGCAGATGTCCTACTTCTTCTCATTATCGCTGCTGCCCTTTTGCCTGGTGCTTGCGGTGATTGTGGGCTGGCTGCCCTCAACGGCGCTGTGGCAATCGTTTGCGAAGTGGATCGTGACCTATCTGCCGCGGCAATCGCAGCACTTGATTTTCGCGACGATTTTGGGACTGGTGCACCACTCGACAGGCTTTCTTTCGCTGGGGCTGGCCACCGCAGTGTGGACCGCATCATCCGGGTTCGTCAGCTTGATGGAATCATTGAGCGCGGTCTACCAAGGTCAGGATTCGCGCTCGTATCTCCGAAAGCACGCGATTGCAACGATAGTGACCCTGCTCGCGATGGCGTTTGCCATGGCGACTTTCGGCGTGATGGCTTTTGGACACTGGGGGTCGGGATGGTACTGGGCGGACTTCGGACAGTGGAAAATTTCCGGGCCAGCGTTTATCGCGGTGCGTTGGGGCGTGACCGCGGTTGTGATGGGGCTTGCCGTTGATCTCGCGTATTTCTTTCTGCCGGACGGCAAACGCCCGTGGCACTGGATTACGCCGGGCACGGTCTTCGCGGTCATCATGCTGGCCGCATCAACCGAAGGTTTCAACATTTACGTTGAACACTTTTCCTCTTATCCGCGGATCTATGGCGCGATAGGAGGCTTCATGCTGCTGATGGTTTGGATTTACATCATCTGCCTGATTCTGCTGATCGGAGCGGAGACGGACCGCGTGATTGGGGATTCCAAGAGGACGGCGCAATTGTGAACGCGAGAGGAAGCGCTCCCAGATCAGTGCGATGGCTCATCCGCCAGCTGAGGGCAAGACTTTGGATTTGCGTGCTTGCGACGATCGCGGCTCTAGCCTCCGCCACATACGCGCAACAAACCCAGCCAAACAATTACGCCGGCTTCGACGGGCAAAACGTCGCGGCCGTGGATATAGCCGCGAGGCCCGGGATCAACATGGACCAGATGCGCAGGTTGATCCGACAAAAAGCTGGACAGCCCTTTTCTTCACAAGCGGTACAGGAGAGTGTCACCGCTCTCCAGCAGACTTATCTCTTTACGGAAGTTCAGGTGAGTATGGAACCCGTACAGTCAGGTCTCCATCTGACATTTATTTTGCAGCCGGCCGATTATGTTGGCGTGCTCGAATTCCCGGGCGTTGGACACAGGTTTCCCTACACGAGCCTGATGGAAGCGGCAAACATACCGGAGCAATCGCCCTACGTGCCAGGCCTTGAAAAGGAAGCCGAAAAAGGAGTCGCGCAGTTTTTGAGCGAACACGGTTTTTTCGCCGCCGAGATAAAGACCGAAATCCAGCGCGACGAACCGCATCACATCGTGAACATCTTCTTTCACTGTTCACTTGGAAATCAGGCGCGGATCGGTCGCATTCAGTTTACGGGCGTCACCGTCGAGCAGAGCGCTCACGTGGAGGGGGCCCTACGAAGCTGGTGGGCCAGGATAAAACGCGTCTCGCTGAAGCCCGGACAGAAATACTCGCAGGAAAGGGTGACGAAATCGGTTCCCTATATCCGCGACCATTTGCACATGACGGGCCGGCTTCCGCCTACGATTCGGCTGGCGCCGGCGAGCTACGAAGCGGACACAAATCGAGTGGGCGTGACATTCGAGGTGACGCCCGGGCCCAAAGTGGTCGTCAACGTTGTCGGCGCAAAAATCTCGTCCAAGAAGCTGCGCGGCCTGATTCCGATTTATCAAGAAGATTCCGTGGATCAAGAGCTGGTGTACGAAGGCCAGGCAAATCTGAATGGATATTTTCAAACGAAGGGTTATTTCAACGCAACGACGAAATCCAGCACGACAAAGCAGGGTTCGGAAGTGGATGTGACTTACACCGTGAAGCTCGGCGATAAGCACAAACTCAAGGGCGTCTACTTCGACGGGAATCGGTATTTTTCCGACGACCAGCTTCAGCAACACGTATCGGTGAAGAAGGGCTTCTGGTTCATCACGCACGGACAATACAGCCAGCAACTGGTGGATAAGAGCGTCACGCAGCTGACGCAGTTTTACAAAGACGCGGGATTTCAAAGCGTTTCCATCGAGCCCAAAGTAGAAGATTTCAATCCCGAAGTCGATGTCACTTTCGAAATCAAGGAGGGCGCGCAGGACCACGTCGCTTCGCTCAACCTGGTGGGTAACAAAACCCAGACTCTCGCGGATCTGAACAAAGAATACCCGCTGCAAATGAACGTCGGCGGACCCTATTCGCCCAAGGGGCTCGAGGCAGACCGCAATCAACTGCTCGCCGCATATCTCGATCTCGGCTATCTCGACGCGTCCGTGCTTTCGTCTGCCGCGCCGGAGCAAAGCAATCCGCATAAAGTGAATGTCGCGTTTCAGATTCAGGAAGGCCCGCGGGCATTCATCTCCAACGTGGTCACGCTGGGCGAGCAGCACACCCATCCGCAGTTCGTCCGGTTGGTTGCGGGCGGCCACATCGCGAAAGGACAACCGCAAAGCGAAGGTAATTTTCTCCAAGCGGAAAGCAATCTCTATGACCTCGGCATTTTCGACTGGGCGAGCATCATGTCTCTGCGGCCGATTGTGGACCAGACCCAAGAAGAGCTGCTCGTCAAAGTGCACGAATCGCCGCTGAACACGATGGACATCGGCGGCGGACTGGACATCATTCCGCGAGACGGCAACGTGCCGGTGAATACCGTGGCCGTGCCGGGGCTGCCGCCGCTGAGCATCGGAAACAAGTTCACGGTGAGCCAGAAAAGCTACATCGGCCCGCGCTTCACTTTTGATTTCGTGCGCCACGATTTGCGCGGGCGGGCCGAAACGGCCACTTTCGGCACAATTCTTTCGCGGCTCGATCAGCGCGTTTTCTTCAATTATGAGGATCCGAATCTGCGCGGTTCGTCGTGGAGTGCGCTGCTGAGCGTTTCAGGCGAGCGAACGACCGAAAATCCCGTTTACACGGCGGAACTTGGCGATGCATCATACCAGCTCGATAAAGCGCTAAACGGAAAACACACCGAGCATCTGATCGGCCGCTACAGCTTTGACCGCACCGATCTTTACAACATCCTAATTCCGGGACTGGTTCTGCCGCAGGACCAGCACGTACGCCTTTCCACCTTCGATGCCGAGTACGTGCGCGACACACGCGACAAGCCGCTCGATGCACATCACGGGGTATACCAAACATTCGATTTCGGCGTCACGTCAACGGCGCTCGGCGCAAGCGCGAATTTCCTGCGCTTTCTTGGGCAGAGCGCTTTCTACATTCCAGTGCGGCCGTGGCTCGTGTGGGCAAACGATTTTCGTCTCGGCCTGACGGCGCCTTTTTCGAACAGCTACGTTCCGATCAGCGAGCGTTTCTTCACGGGCGGCGCTGATTCGCTGCGTGGATTCCCGATTAACGGCGCCGGGCCGCAACGTCCCCTGCCCGTCTGCGTGGATCCTTCCAATCCATCCACATGCACGCTGATCAGTATTCCGGTGGGCGGCCAAATGCTATTCATCGTCAACTCCGAGGCTCGTTTTCCGCTGCCCATCTACCACGATTTGGGCGGCGTCTTTTTTTACGATGGCGGGAACGTTTACAGCAATATCAGCCTCAGCCAATTTGTCGGGAACTTTACGCACTCGGTCGGCGTGGGACTTCGCTACAGCACCCCGGTCGGGCCCGTACGGTTCGATTTCGGCTATCGCATCACGAACGAGCCCGGAATCAAAGCGACACAGTATTTCGTCACGCTCGGGCAGGCTTTTTAATGGGACGCGAGAGAGCTGGATTTGTCTAAAAAGCGCATTGTGCGAAATGTTGTGATTGGAGTCGCGGCGGCCGCCGCGTGCCTGGTGGTCGTGAGCGTGATCATCATCAATACAGGCTGGTTTCGCAATTTTTTGCGCTCCGAAATCGGCAAACAAGCGCTGGAGCGCGCGGGCGCCCGCGTGGAAGTGGGATCAATCGTCACGCACTGGACGAGCCTCACCTTCGACCTGAACAATGTCGTGATTTACGGCAGCGCACATCCCGCGGCGAATGAGCCGCCGCTCTTGCGCGCCGCTCGCGTGCAGGTCGGCCTCGAATTCTGGCCGCTATTGCACAGGCACGTCGAATTAAGTGAGCTAATACTGGATGAACCTGTAGTTCACCTCCAGATTGACGCACAGGGACATAGCAATTTGCCGGTTTCTCCGCACCCTTCGACGACTCGTGAACCGGAGGAGCTGTTCGATCTGGAAATTCGGGACTGCGCGATCAATCAAGGACAGATTTTTTACAACGATGCCGAAACTGCGCTCAACGCGCAATTCCATGATGTCGAGTTGGCGGCGGCATACAGCCTCTTGAAAGATCAATATTCCGGGTCCTTTTCTTACGACAAGGGAAGGCTTCTCGCGAAAACCTACGGCCCGATCGACAATGCGATCCAGTTGAAGTTCGCCGCCACTCGCTCCAGCCTCTCGCTCAGCCCTTTGGTCCTAACGACCGCAGCGTCCCGCCTGACCCTGAATGCGCAGTTGACGAATTATCAGGAACCGCATATTCAGGGCACATACCAGGGAAATCTCGCAATCGGAGAGATCGCTGACGTTCTTCACTCGACATCGCTGCCCCGCGGCAATGCCGCTATAAGCGGGAAATTGACCTACCAAGCCGGCGATCAGCAACCGTTTATCGCCGCTATAAGCGTGCAGGGGCAAGCGCACAGCGATCGTCTCGAATTTCGCAGCTCGCGACGGCCGATCGTGACTACGGCTGTGAATTCCGGCTACGATTTGCATAATGCGAACTTGAACGTGCAAAACTTTAGCGCGGACGTTTTGGGCGGCCGCGCGCGCGGCAAGTTTGAAATGCAGCACATGGACGCGGCGCATGCGCTTTCGCAGCTCGATGCATCGGTGCAAGGCGTCTCGCTGGAAAAAGCGAGCGACGAACTCGCTTCACGCAATGTGCGGCGGCTGCCCTTCGTGGGCACGACCGATCTCAAGCTGAACGCATCGTGGTCTGGTTCTCTCAAAGGCGCGGTGGCGCACGCGCGGCTCGCTATCACGAGCACGCGGCAACGGACCACCACGCACGTCATCCCTGTCACCGGACTCGTGCAGGTGGATTATAACGGCCCGCAAAACACAATTCGCTTCGGGGAGTCGCATATCGAGACCGCGAGAACCCGATTCTCCATTGCGGGCACGTTGAGTTCGCAAGAGGGCGGCCATTCGACGGTAACGATGCTGGCGACGACTAGCGACTTAAGCGAAACGGCCGAATTGGCCAGTATGGTGCGCAACGCGCTGAGCACATCCGCAACAGGGCGGACTCCTTCGATGAGCGGTACCGCTAGTTTGACGGCGCGCGCGTCTGGGTCGTTGAAGAGCCCCCGCATTCAGGCGCGGCTTACGGCAAATGATCTTGCCGTCGATGGAAGCGAGTGGCGATCTCTGGCGCTAAATGCGAACGCCGATTCCACCGGCCTCACTGTTTCTCACGGTGATTTGGCAAGCGGTGGTAAGGCAGCGGTTACTTTTGGCGGTACTGTCGGTCTGCACGATTGGCAGCTGAGCGCGAGCAGCCCTGTTCGGCTTCACGCTTCCGTCGCAAACATGCCTGCGTCAGCGGCACAACAAATAGCGCACCTAGACTACCCGGTGAGCGGAACTCTTGCGGCCAACGTCACCGTAAGGGGGACCGTGGGTTCGCCGGATGGAAAAGGCGTGCTTACTCTCGAAAAAGCCTCCGCGTGGAATCAGACAATCAACAGCCTTACTATCAACGGGCAATCGCACGGGGGAACGATCCAGTCGAACCTTACCCTGCAAACTCCCGCTGGCGCAGTTTCGGCAAATGCGAGCTATGCGTTCGCGACGCAACAATACAATGTGACGCTGCAAGGCAAGGCAATCAAACTTGGGGATATCTCCGAGCGACAGAAGCGAGCTGCCATCGAAGGCGTCGCAAGCCTTAGCGCATCGGGAAGCGGAACGATTCATGATCCCCAACTGCAAGCGAAATTGGCGATTCCGCAATTGCAGGTGCAGGGACAAACAATTTCAAACATCGCGGCACAGATGAATGTGGAGAACGAACACGCCGTGTTTCAGTTGCAATCCGTGGTGTACCACGGATCCGTGCAGGCGAAGGGCGATATCGCGCTGACGGGAGAACATTACACCACCGTGTCACTCGACGTTTTGTCGCTCCCCGTTGCCACGCTCGCGGCCGACTTTCTCCCTTCCGAGAGTTCAAAGCTGGGTGGCCAGACCGAAATCCACCTCTCACTCAGCGGCCCGCTGAATAATCCGAAGCAAATGGAGGCGCAACTTCGCATTCCCTCGTTCAGTGTGACGTACGGGAAAGCGCAATTAGCGCTGCGAGACCCACTCGTTGCGAATTATCAGGCTGGGACACTAACCGTTAATCCTACCGAGATCGCGGGAACAGGGACGCAGCTGACTTTCGGTGGCACCGTACCGATCGCCAGCAAAGCGGCTTATTCGCTGACAGCCAGCGGCTCGCTCGATCTGAGCGTGCTGCAACAATTCGCTCCGGACATCAAATCATCGGGCCAGATTGAAATTCACGTCCGCAGCGCAGGGGAGATCTCCAAGCCAACGATGCAGGGCGAGTTGCAGGTGAAGAATGCCGTTTTCGCCACGACAACATTGCCCGTTGGAATTGAGGGCCTGAACGCGCAGATCAACCTTTCCGGCGATCGAGCAGACATCGCGCACTTCTCGGGCACCGTAGGCGGAGGGACCGTCACAGCGCAGGGATTCGCCACAATCGGCAAAGCCAGTGAATTCAATATCGGATTGAATGCGGAATCGGTTCGCATTCTCTATCCCGCCGGGCTGCGCTCAATGTTGAGCGGGCAGATCAACTTCCGCGGTCAGCCGAGCGCCTCGTTTCTCACCGGCCGCGTGCTCCTCAACAATATCTCATTCACTGAGCAATTCGATCTTTCGAGTCTCGCTGGAATGTTTTCGGCGAGCTCGAGCGGTGTGCCAGCATCCTCTTTCGAACGGAACATGAAGCTGAACGTCGCCGTGCTATCAACACAGGAAATCAGCCTTGCCAGCAACAAACTCAGCGTGGGTGGCTCGGCGACCCTGAGCGTGATTGGCACTATGGCGCAACCGGTCATCCTTGGGCGAATCGTGCTGAATAGCGGCGAGGTTTTCTTCCTTGGAAAGCGCTTCGAGATACAGAGCGGCACAGTCGAATTCGCCAATCCGGTGCGTACCGAGCCAGTCGTGCGGATGTACATCACGACAACGATCGAGCAATACAACATCACGCTTAACCTGAACGGCCCGTTCGATCGCTTGCGAACGAATTACACATCCGACCCTGCACTGCCGCCCGCGGACATTATCCATCTGCTCGCTTTCGGAAACACAACTGAAGAGGCGAACGCGGCACCTTCGCAATCCGTCGCAATGGGAGCGGAGTCCGTGCTTGCACAGGGCGTGGGGAGCCAGGTCGCCGGTAAGCTCGAGAACTTGACCGGGATATCGCAGTTGACAATCGATCCGCTGGCGACAAATAACTCAGGGCAGCCGGGCCAGCAGATCGCGATTCAGGAGCGCGTTACCGGCAGCTTGCTCTTCACCTTCAGCACAAATGTGACCACAACCCAGGG
>Ga0335072_10010846_pt1 | contig 13085 bp, 10 predicted proteins | sample Lox_Sample_21_FD_206725 | JGI IMG/M metagenome (GOLD analysis project Ga0335072, IMG submission 206725) | Soil microbial communities from Loxahatchee National Wildlife Refuge, Florida, United States - Lox_Sample_2.1 | ecosystem: Environmental > Terrestrial > Soil > Wetlands | place: USA...
ACGCCGGAGTAGAGAACCTGGTCGGCCATGGCGAAGGCGTCGGCGAAGGTCGTCTTCTCGTTGGCGACGCGGAACAGATTCTGGTTGGGAATGATGATCAGCGTGTCGACCGCCTTTTGCAGGTCGGAAATGCCGGTCTCGGCCACCTTCATCCGCCGCCCGCCCTCGAAGTGGAAGGGCTTGGTGACCACGCCAACGGTGAGAATGCCCATCTCCCGCGCGGCCCTGGCGATGACCGGCGCCGCGCCGGTCCCGGTGCCCCCGCCCATGCCGGCGGTGACGAAAACCATATGCGCGCCGGCGAGGTGATCGCGGATCTCCTCGAGCGCCTCCTCCGCGGCCGCCTTGCCGACCTCGGGCTTCGATCCAGCGCCGAGGCCCTCGGTCACCTGAAGGCCCATCTGGATGATCCGCTCGGCGCGCGAGGACGTCAGCGCCTGCGCGTCGGTGTTGCAGACGATGAAATCGACGCCCGAGAGGCCGGACACGATCATGTTGTTGACCGCGTTGCCGCCGGCGCCGCCGACGCCGGCGACCATGATGCGGGGCTTCAATTCCCTCAGTTCAGGCGCTTTCAGATTGATCGACATGGCTTTCCTCATTGGTTGGACGCCCGCCGGCGCCGATTGGAATAACGTGTCCTGCTCCACCCACGCGCCTGCCTTCGGCGAGCGCCTCTCTACGCGCGTTAAAAACTATCCTTGAGCCACCGTCCGACCCGCGCCGCATAACCGCCCTGGCCCTGATGCGGCGCGGCGAGGGAGCGGGTGATTTCGAAATATTCGAGGCCGGCCATCTGCGGATAAACCATCAGCCCGACCACCGCCGCGAAGGACGGACTCTTGCCGGATTCCGGCAGCCCTTCGATCCCGAGCGGGCGCCCGACCCGGGCCTGGTTGGAAAGAATCTTGCGCGCGAGCTCCGGCAGCCCGGTCAACTGGCAGGCGCCGCCGGTCATCACCAGCCTGCGGCCCGCGTGAGTCGCGTGCCCCGACGCCTTCAGGCGGTCGCGCACGAGCTCGAGAATCTCCTCGACCCGCGGGCGGATGATTCGCACGAGCTCCGACTTCGGCAGATGGCTAGGATGGTCCGGATCGTCGCCGAGCCGGTGGACGGCGATGGTCTCGCGGTCGTCGGAGGGCGAGGCGATGCAGGCGCCGTACAGGGTCTTCAGCCGTTCGGCGTCGCTGACCGAAACGTTGAGGCCGCGCGCGACGTCCCTCGTCACGTGGACGCCGCCGAGCGCGACCGCGTCGACATGGATGAGCCGGCCGCCGGAGAACACCCCGACCGTCGTCGAGCCGCCGCCAAAATCGACCACCGCGGCGCCGAGCTCCGCCTCGTCGTCGACCAGCGTCGAGAGGCCTGCGGCGTAAGGCGTCGCCACCATCGCCTCGACCCGCAAATGGCAGCGCTCGATGACCAGCATCAGGTTGCGCGCGGCCGCCGCATCGCAGGTCGCGAGATGAAGGTCGACGCCGAGCTCGTGGCCGACCATGCCCTTGGGATCGCGCACGTCCTTGGTCGCGTCGAGCCGGAAAGCGGTCGGGAGCGCGTGCAGGATCGTCCGCCCGGACTCAGCCTTCGCAGCCGCCGCGGCCGCCAGCACGTGATGGAGGTCGCGCTCGGCGACAGTCTTGCCGCTGAGCGCCGCGTCCGCGCCCTGGCGGCGCGAGCCGAGGCGCCCGCCCGACATGTTGACGATGACGCCGCCGACCTCGACGCCCGCCATCCGCTCGGCTGCGTCGATCGCGAGCCGCGCGGCGTGCTCCGCCGCCTGAAGATCGACGACCGCGCCGCCTTTGACGCCGCTCGAGCGCTGATGGCCGACGCCTAGCACCTTGCAACGGTGGGTGCGCCCGCGCAGCGCGTCGGACGGCGCCATCGGGGTCAAGCGCGCGATCAGGCAGACGATCTTGGAGGCGCCGACGTCGAGCGCCGAGAGAATGGCGCTCTTGCGCGCGGGGATCTGGCGCATGCGCGGCGCGAGCGATTTCAGGCTCATCGCTCGGCGCCCTTCTTGGCCTGATGGGCTTCCGCCCAGGCGGCGGCTGCGTCCTCGGTCAAGCGCACGAACACCCGGCCCGGAACCCGGAAATCGAGCGCCAGCATGTCCTTGTCCAGGATCCGGGACTGGCGCTGGAGCCTGAGAAGCTCGGCGACCGCGCTTTCAGGATTATTTTCCGGCAGCTTGATGTCGACGCCGGACTTGAGCCTCAGATTCCACCGCCGCTGGCCAACCAGAACACCGGCTTCGACGCGCGGCTTGAGTTCGGCCATCGCGTCGAGCAGCTGAACATACTCGCGCACGCGCTCATTGGCGCCTTCGCCGACCACGAACGGCAGGCCGGCGTAGCGGTCGTCGGTGACTTCGTCGATCGGCGCGCCGTCGGCCGCGATCGCGCTCACCTCTCCGTCCTTCTGCCAGATGGCGTAGGGCGTGCGCTCGACGATGTCGATGACCACCTGGTTGGGATAAAGCTTGCGCACGCTCGCCTGTTTGATCAGCGGATTGGCTTCGAGCCGCGCCTTCGCTTGCATCACGTCGAAAAACGGCAGCGACCGGCTCGCGTCGATGCCTGCGATCGCCAGGATCTTGCGCTCGCTCATGTGCGTCGTGCCGGAGACCGTGACCACAGCGACGCCGAGGCCGAGCGACCGCGCGACCCAATCGCCGGCGTGGCTCGCTTCCGCCCCAACCCAGTCGAGCTGGCCGCCCCGCTCAGCGCCGAGGAGCGCCGCGCCGAGGAGGACGAGAAGGGTGAGCGCGATATCGAATGTATGCGGAGCGGGGCGGTCCAGGCGAAGGCGCCAGCTGAGCGGCGCCCGGGCCGCCCGCTCGGCTCTGAGCAGCACCTTGGGCGGCGGCGCCTCAAGCGCGGCCTGGCCCAGCGGCCGCCGCGCTATCCGTCCCCATCCGAGCCTTTCGCTCAACCTTCGCACGACCCGTCCTCCACCATCCCGGCGCCCGGCTTCTTCAACGAAAAGCCGGCGCGGGCGGCCCGTTCCGGCGGGGCGACGTCGCCGTCGGACCCGGCCGGGAATTGGCGCGGCGTAGCCTGCGACAATTCTGAGCCGATAGGCTCTGGCGCGAAGTTGTGGGCCTTATAGTAAATATTCGGTTTAAGAATCCTCGACGGGATGGCGTACGAGTCGGCCTTCCTGTCTTTTGCGTCATTTTCCGCCAACGCTTCGGAAGCGAGAGCGCATTCGTTGGCGGCGAGCAGCCGATCGTGAGAGCCGCGATGGCGGTGATTCGGAGCGGGGCGAAGCGCGCCCTCGGTCCGCCGGTCCGTCTTCACGACCGCGAGTGGCGTCATCGCCTGATTCCGTGACTTTGCGAAAGATGCAGAGTTAAAGCACGATTAAGTCCAAGGACTTAACGATGCGTTAACCTCAGCGAATCGGCTGGCGGAAAGCTCCGGGCGCCGGGCCGGATTGTCCGTAAGGCTTAAGTTTTTCCCGCTAGCGTCCGATTGTGTCGGCTTGGGCGAGCCGGCGGCGCTATCAACAGGAAACTCGATGTCCGAATCGCTCGACTTCGCGCTCAAATCCGACGCGCAAAGGGGCGACAGCGCCTTCCTCCTCAATTCCGGCCGTCATCGGCTGGCCTTCGATTCGTTTCCCGGCCGCCATATCGCCCTCGCCTTCGTAGGCTCCATCGCCGACCCCGTCGCGGAAGCCGCGCTCACGGCGCTCGAGGCCAAAAGGCGCCTCGTCGACGAAGGCAAAGCCGCCTTCTTCGCCGTCGCATCCGAATCAGGCTCAGCGCCGGAGATGGCGCTCGAAACCCGGTTTCCCTCGATTCGGTTTCTGTGCGACGGCGACGAGATGGCGCGCGCCTTCGGCGCCGAGAAGTCCTGGGTCATCCTCGACCCGATGCTCCGGGTCGTCGAGGTCGCTCCTTTGGGCGAGGCCGATCGCGTGCTGGCGCATCTCTGCGGCTCGCTCTCGTCAAGCGAGCCCTTCGGCCCCTGCCCGCCGGCGCCGATCCTTGGCCTCTCGTATGTCTTCGAGCCGGAGCTCTGCGCCCATCTCATCGCCTGTTTCGAGCGCGGCGACGCGAGGGAAACCGGCTTCATGCAGGATGAAGGCGCTCGCTCGGTCGAGAATTTCGACGGGACGTGGAAGCGCCGGCGCGACGTCCATCTGGCCGACCCTCGTCTCATCGCCGCTTTAAGAGCGCGCATCGGCAGGCGCATCTGCCCCGAGATCAGGAAGGCGTTTCAGATGCGCTTGACCCGGATCGAGCGCGACCTCGTCGCGCGCTACGACGCCGAGACCGGCGGGCATTTCGGTCCCCATCGCGACGACACCGGAATATCGGTGGCGCATCGCCGGTTCGCGGTCTCGATCAACCTCAACGCCGACTTCGACGGCGGCGAGATTTCGTTTCCGGAATATTCTCCCCGGAGCTTCAAGGCCGCGCCTGGAACGGCGGTCGTGTTTTCGGCCTCGATCCTGCACCAGGTGTCGCGCGTGACCCGCGGGCGGCGTTATGTGTTCCTTACCTTCCTGTTCGACGAGGAAGCCGAGCGGGTGAGACAGGCGAACCTGCGGACGATGCAGGAGCAACGCCAGCCTCGCCTCGCGACGGGCGCGCCGGCTGAGGCCTGAGGTCTGGACGCCGGGGTTATAGCCGGCCCTGCGAGCGCGAGGCGCCGCTTTTGGATTTTCTTGGATGGCCGCCGTTTCGCCGCGAAAGCCCCCTCTCGGGAGGGTTGGATTTCCTTGGATTTCCTTGGATTCTCTCGTCCGAATCGAGACTTATCAATGGGTTACGCTGGATTTTCGACGGCAGAAATTTCGCGCGCGCTTCTCCGGCGTGAGCAGCCCGGAACGGGAGCGCTCGCTCTGGCCGACGCGGAGGGCGGGAGGGGTCATAGGAAAACCTTAGCAAGGATTCCGATTTTCCGCAAGAGATTGTTTTGTTACGGCATGGCGCGTTAGACCGAGCCGCCGCCGCCCCGGTCGGCCGAAAGGCCGGCGTCCAACTCGCAAATGCCGATTCCGCGTGAATGCGCCATGCTCTCAAGCGAGCGCGAGCCGGATCATCTGATAGGAATAGGGCTTGAGCCTCGCGGCGAGCCGTCCGTCCTTGACCGCCGCGTCCGACCCCTTCCTGGGCGCGACCGCGAGCGGCGCGGCGAGCGTATTGGCAGCTTCGAGGTCTGCGCTGGTCATCGCCTGATGATCCGCGATCCTGGCCTCGCCGAAGCCCTGCAGGCCGATCTCGAGATCGAGCGGTTCGCGCCCGTGCCGGTTGACGGCGAAGAAGGTCAGCGTCCGGCCCGCCTCGTCGTGAACGCCGGCGATGTCGAGATAGGGAACGTTGTCGGCGACCTGCGAGTCATAGCCAGGCGACGTAACGCTTAGCTGAAGCGCTTCGCCGCGCCCATAAACGGAGGCGAAGTAATAGGGATAGTAGATGGTCTGACGCCATGCCGGCCCGCCCGGCTCGGTCATGATCGGCGCGATCACGTTCACGAGTTGCGCGATGCAGGCGATCTTCACCACGTCGGAGCGGCGGATGAAGGTGTTGAGAATGCAGCCGACCTGGAGCGCGTCCTCGAAATTGTAGATGTCCTCGAGCAGGCGCGGCGCATGCGGCCAGCCCTTGGCGCCGCCCAGGATCTCGCGATCCTGAGCGTTGGAGTGATACCAGACGTTCCATTCGTCGAACGAGATCGTCACCCGCTTGCGGCTGCGCTTCTTCGCGCGCACGAACTCGATCGTCGAGGCGACGGCGTTGATGTAGGCGTCGAGCTTGGCGTTGAGCGCTAGATATTCCGCGGTGTTCTTGGCGCGGTTGGCGAAATACATGTGCAGCGAGATGTGGTCGACCGCCTCATAGGTGTGCTCGAGGACGACGCGCTCCCACTCCGGATAGGTCGCCATGTCGGAATTCGACGAGCCGCAGACGATCAGCTCAAGCGAGCGGTCGAAGGCGCGCAGCGTCTTCGCCACTTCATTGGCGAGGCGGCCATATTCGTCCGCGGTCTTGTGCCCCACCTGCCATGGGCCATCCATCTCGTTGCCGAGGCACCAGTGCTTGACCCCGAACGGCTCGGCGCGGCCATGGCTTTTGCGCAGGTCGCCCCAGGCGCTGCCGGTCGGGCCGTTCATGTATTCGACGAAATTGCGCGCAGAATCGAGCCCGCGCGAACCGAGATTGATAGCCAGCATCATCTCGGTCCCGGCGGCTTCACACCATCGGGCGAACTCGTGCACGCCGACCGCGTTGGATTCGGACGTGTGCCACGCGAGGTCGAGCCGGGTCGGGCGCCGCTCGCGCGGCCCGACCCCGTCCTCCCAATTGTAGGCCGAGACGAAATTGCCGCCGGGATAGCGCACGATCGGGACCTTCAATTCGCGGACGAGGCCGATGACGTCCTTGCGCATGCCGTTGGCGTTGGCTTGCGGGTGATCGGGCTCGTAGACGCCGGTGTAGATCGCGCGCCCCAGGTGCTCGAGAAAGGCGCCGTAGAGGCGGTCGTCGATTTTCGTGATTGCATAGTCCCGATTGGCGATGACCGAGGCGCGCATGGGTTCCTTCCGTCAATATCAAGAAGTCCGATATATTGGAGCGGCTTCCGTCCGCGGCGTCAAGCCGACGCCGGCGAGCGCCAGCCCAGCGTTTCAGTCAAGGAATTGCTCGCGAGGCTGGGCGAACCGGGCGCCGCCTGAAGCGCAGGCCGGATATTGCCTTAGGCGCTGAGTATCAAATTCGCCGATTGAAAGTCCCTTGGCGCCTTACGCTTTCCTCGCTACCATTCTCAAGGCAAGGCTTCCCAAAGGCGCCGATCCCGGAACCGAGCGCCTATAACGCGGGAAGCCGCCAGCTCATTTTAGGGAGGAAGTCGAGATGATCCGCAAGATCTTTTACGCGATCCTGGCGAGCGCGGCGCTGACGGCCAGCGCGGCGCGCGCCGAAGAGACCATCGTTTGGTGGGATTTCCTCAGCGGCGGCGACGGGGTCCGCATGAAGGCGATGCTCGACCAGTTCAACAAGGAGCACGCGGGCAAGGTCAAGATCGACGCGACGACTCTCGAATGGGGCGTGCCGTTCTACACCAAGGTGCAGACCTCGACCGCGATCGGTCAGGGCCCCGACGTCATGACCTATCACGAATCGCGCATGCCGCTGGGCATTTCGAGCGGCGTGCTCAGCGTGCTTAAGCCCGACGAGCTGGCCGCGGCCGGCATCAAGGCCAGCGACTTCGGGCCCGCCAACTGGAAGGCGGCGCAAGGGCCGGACGGCAAACAATATGGCGTCCCCTTGGATATTCATTCGATCATCCTCTATTACAACAAGGATATGCTCAAGAAGGCCGGCCTGCTCGGCGAGGACGGCAAGCCGAAAGGGCTCGACGGCGCCGCGAATTTCGACGCGGCGTTGGCCAAATTGACGACCAAGGATCATTCGGGCCTTTCGGTGCCGAACGACGGCGCCACCGGGTGGCGCATCTTCTACACCCTCCTCAATCAGCAGGACGGCCAGTTCCTCAAGGACGGCAAGTTCCTCCCCGGCGACAACCTCGCCAAGGCGACGACCGCGCTCGCCGAGATGCAGAAATGGATCAAGAGCGGCTGGGCGCCGGCCAACACCGAATATCCGGCGTCGATCGCGCTCTTCACTTCAGGCAAGGCCGCGATGCACATCAACGGCGTCTGGGAGGTCCCAACGATGGTCGATCTCGCCAAGAAGGGCAAGCTGTTCGACTGGGGCGCGATCCAGATTCCGACCTTCTACGCTCATCCCGCCACCTGGGCGGATTCGCATTCGTTCGCCATTCCGGATCGCAAAGGCAATCCGGTCCCTCCGGCCAAGCGGAAGCTGGTGCTCGACACGATCCACTGGTTCAACGTCCACTCGATCGAATGGGCTGGCGGCGGGCATATCCCGGCCTATCTGCCGGTGCAGGAAAGCGCCGCGTTCAAGGCGCTGAAGCCGAACTCCGACTACGCCTCGCTCGCCAAGACCGCCGTCTTCGACCCGGTTTCGGTGCTGGCGGGCGTCGCTTCGCCGGTCTATGACGCGGCCGGCAACTACATCATCCCCGCGATGATGGGCGACATGGCGCCGGCCGACGCGGCCAAGAAAATGCGCGACGACCTGGACAGCCAGGCCAAGTAGGCTTTAACGCGCGCTGCGCGCCGGCCCCGGGGCGGAGGGCCGGCGCGCAGCGGCGTCAGCCGAAGACGCTCGGGCCATGCTCAGAAGCAAGCGCAGCGAGTATTTCACCGCCGCGGTGCTGATGGCGCCGTTCATCGTCATTTACGGCGTGCTGTTCGTCTATCCGACCATCAAGATGGTCGAGCAAAGCCTGACCAACGCGCCGCTGATCGGAGCGGGCAAATGGGTCGGTTTCGACAATTATCTCCGTCTCGCGTCGGACCGCCTGTTCTCCGTCGCGATCTGGAACACGCTCTACTTCGTCGTTCTGTCGGTCATTCCCAGCACCCTGCTGGCGCTCGCGGTCGCGCTCGGCGTCAATCGCCTCAAAGGCTGGCTGCAGAGCGTCGTCCTCGCGGCCTTTTTCCTCCCCTATATCCTGCCGGTGTCGGTCGTCTTCCGCATCTGGAGCTGGATTTTCGACAAGGACTTCGGCGTCGCCCAATATCTGATCGCCCCCCTCAACGGCGGGCATAGCCTGTCGATCTTCCGCACCATCCCGCTGTTCATGCCGGCGGTCGCCTTCGTCACCGTCTGGTGGCTGCTCGGGTTCAACGTGCTTCTGTTCATCGCTGGGCTCCGCAACATCTCGAGCGAGATTTACGAAGCGGCCGGCCTCGACGGGGCGAGCCGCCTGACCCAGTTCCGGCGCATCACCTGGCCGCTCATCTGGCCGGTGACGGTGCTCGTCTTCACCATCCAGCTCATTCTGCAGCTCAAGATTTTCGATCAGGTCTATCTGTTCGCGCAAGGCGGCCGGGTCGACGCGACCATGGTCATGGTTCAGTACATCTACAAGCAGGCGTTTCAGATGAACAAGGGCGGCCTTGCCGACGCGGCGGCGGTCGTGCTGTTCGCCTTGATCGTGGTCGTGTCGGTGTTGCAGTTCCAGCTCCTGCGCGCTCGAGGCGCGCGATGACCGCATCCGTCTCCGCCGCCGATCTCGCCGCGCAACCCGGCGCGCGGCGGCTGGCCTCGCTGCGGCGGGTCGATCTCGCCGGCCTCGTTGTGACCCTGGCCACGCTGCTCGGCGCCGTCTTCTGGGCCTTCCCGCTCTATTGGGGGCTGGTCACGACGTTCAAACCCGAATACGAAGTCGTGCGCCCGGGGATCGCGCTTTGGCCCGAGCATTTCACCTTCGCAAATTACGGGCATGTGCTGCTGGAGACCAAGATCGGGCTCTGGTACGTCAACTCGCTCATCACCTCCGGCGCGGTCACGCTCATCGTCGTGGTGATGGCGGCGGGGGCGGGCTACGCGATCTCGCAGCTCGACTTTCCCTTGCGCCGGTTCTTCTGGTGGATGATCCTGGCGAGCTTCATGGTTCCGATCCCGGCTTTGATCGTCAATCACTTCATCCTGATGAGTCAGTTCCGCCTCATCAACACGCTTGCCGGCGTCGTCGGCCCGCAGCTGATCGCGCCGGTCACGGTCATCATCTACAAGCAGTTCTTCGATTCCGTGCCCAAGGACTTTCGCGAAGCGGCGGTCATCGATGGCGCGAGCGACTTCCAGCTCCTGTTCCGCATCTATCTGCCGATGAACTGGGGGATCACCACCGCGCTCGCCATCATCACCTTCATCGGGGCCTGGAATCTCTTCCTCTGGCCGTTTCTCGCGGTCAGCTCCGAGGACATGATGAACATCACGGTCGGGATCACCCAGGTTCACGACGCCTTCGGCGTCCAGTACGCACGCGATCTCGCGGTCGCCATGCTGGCCGCGCTGCCGGTCGCGCTCGTCTACCTCATTTTCCAGCGGCGGGTGACCCAGGCCATCATGCTCTCGGCGGGGATCAAGGGATGAGCGCGGAGGGCGCGACAAATGGGAGCGCCGCCGGCGCCGCCGCGCCCCATGTCGAATTGAGACGGGTGACGAAGCGCTACGGCGCGGTCACCGCGATCACGGACTTGAGCCTGACCGTCGAGAAGGGCTCGTTCACCGCGCTGCTTGGGCCCTCCGGCTGCGGCAAGTCGACGCTGCTCAGGATGATCGCCGGACTGGAAGAGATCACCGCCGGCCAGTGCTTCATCGACAACATTGACGTGACCGGCACGCCGCCGGCGAAGCGGCGCATCGCCATGGTGTTCCAGTCCTACGCGCTCTATCCGCATATGACAGTGAGGCAGAACATCGCCTTTTCGCTCTCCGTCGCCGGGCAATCGAAAAAGGTTCAAAACGAGCGCGCGCTCGAAGTCGCCCGCATCCTCGAGCTCGAGCCCTATCTCGATCGCCGTCCCGCCGAGCTTTCCGGCGGCCAGCGACAGCGGGTCGCGATCGGCCGGGCGCTGGTGCGCAAGCCTGAGGTGTTCCTGTTCGACGAGCCGCTCTCCAACCTCGACGCGAAGCTGCGGGTGCAGATGCGCGTCGAGCTGGCGAAGCTTCACGCCGAGCTGGGCGCGACGATGATCTATGTGACGCATGACCAGACGGAGGCGATGACTCTCGCCGACAAGATCGTGGTGCTCGACAGGGGCGTCATCTCGCAGGTTGGCTCGCCGCTCGCGCTCTACAACGCGCCCTTAAACAAGTTCGTCGCCGCGTTCATCGGTTCGCCGGGCATGAATTTCCTCGGCGTCGACATCACCGCCACGAACGGCCGGACCGCGAGCGTGATCCTGCCGGGCGGGCGAACGGCGCAGATCGGAGTGAGCGCCGGCGCCAGTGCGCGCTCGGCCGAGCTCGGCGTGCGGCCGGAGCATCTGACCATCGTCGATCCGAACGATCCGCAGGCCGCCTTCGCCGGCAAGATCGCGATCATCGAGCATCTCGGCAACTCGACGATCCTCTATGTCGACACGCCCGCAGGGCAGTTGATCGTCGAGGGCGAAGGCGACCTCGACGCCAAGCCGGGCCAAGCGGTCGGCCTCAGGCTCAGCGAGAGCCATGCGCGCCTGTTCGGCGAGACAGGAGCGACGCTCTGACCGGCGCGATGGCGGCGACGTCCTTCCCTCGCTCACGGCGCGGTCGCGAGCCTCAGCACGATGTCCTGATCGTAATTGCCGAACCCGCGGCCGAAGATGTTGAGGCCGCCGGGATGGCGCGCATCCGGCTTGACCTCGATCCTGAGGCGAATGGAGTGATGAGCGGCGAGATCGAGATCCTTCGCGGTCAGCGACGAAATCCGAACGCCGTCGACGAACGCGCCGTCCGGCGTCACCCTCCAGCTCTTCAGCATGCCGTATTGGCTGCCCTTGAGTTTCCACCAGTCGGGCGTGAACAGCCCACGCTGATCGCCGAAATCGCCGGGACTTGTCCAGACCCCAAGCTCCCGCCCGTTGACGGCGACAGTGATGTCGGACGGCCAGTCGGACGCGGTCCCCGGAACCTCGGAGGAGAGCTCGAGCGAGAATTCGAGCGCGGTCACGGGCCTCCCGACTTGCCGGGCGTTATTGGGAAATTGATACTCGACGAAGCCGCGCGTGAACCACATGAGACCCGCATTCATCCGGTCGGGATCGAGGAAGGTCCCCGGCACGTCGAGGAGGCCGATGATCCCATGCGGCGAGCAGAGCCCGCAGGGGGCGCTCACCTCGCAGCTGGTGTAGAGCCCGATCGGCATCGCGACCTCGATCGTGTTGGCGTTGACGCCGCTGACTTCGTCGCGGAGCATCACCAGCACCTCGTCGAAAGCGGAGAAGCAGAGCTTCTGATGGCCCTTCCGCCCTTTGTGCGTTTCCGTCCGGATAAGCCCGGCCGCCGCGAGAATTTGCAGGTTGGACGAGACCGTCGATTGAGGCAGGCTCAGCGCCTCGGCGATGTCGTTGACATTGACGCCGGGCCGGCGATGCAGAAGCCGCAGAATTCGCGCCCGCGCCGGCGACGCCAATCCGCGCAGCACATCCGGCCGCTCCGCGGGATCGATCACCAGGAAATTGCGCGACATTCTCCGCCCTGCTCGCCCTCGGGTCTTTTGTATCAGCCTTTCGGATGTTTTGATAATCCAGGGCGGCGGCGGCCTCGCCCGTCAACCGGAGCCGCTCATGGGCGCTGACGTCGCGGGCCGCCGCGCAACGGTGACGCTCGACGGCCTCTGGGACTTCGAGTTCGAGGGGCCGACGGCTCGGCTCGACGGCGAAGGCCACACGATCCGCAGCCCCGGAATCTGGCAGGCCCAGTTTCCCGCGTTGCGCAATGCGCAGGGGACCGGCCGCTACCGGCGCGGCGTCCAGATCCCGGCGGACTGGGCGGGAAAGAGCATTGTTCTCATTCTGGAGGGCGTCTTCCACGAATCGGTGATCCTGATCGACGAGGCGGCGGTCGGCGTTCACGGCGACGGCTGGACTCCGATCGAAATTGACATCACCGCCGCGCTCGGGGCCAAGACCTCGTTCGTGCTCGGCGTCGACGCGCGGGTCCCCGACGACCGCAACGGCGGGCGCTTCAGCCAGTCGCTCGCCGGCAAGCAGGACTGGTACGGGGTTCAGGGGGGAATCTGGAAGCCGGCGCGGCTCGAGGCGCGCGACCCGATTCACTTTGCGAAGATCGCCGTGCAAACGTCGTTCGACCTCGAGACGGGCGTCGTATCGATGAGCGGCGAGTTGTCGCACGCCGCGGCTAAGACGACTCTCCAGGCGACGCTGTCGCGCAACGGCGAACTGGCGGCGCGGCTCATCTATCATTTCCGAACGGATCGCTTCGACGCGGCGCTCGCGCTTCCTAAGCCTCAGCCATGGTCGCCGGACGCGCCCAACCTTTACGATCTCGTTATCGAACTCATCGTCGGCGACGAGATTGTCGATGCGATCGAGAGGATCGTCGGGTTCCGCCGATTCGAGACCAAGGACGGACGCCTCATGCTCAACGGCGAGCCGTTCGCCATGTTCGGCGCCCTCGATCAGGACTGGCATCCGGAGGAAGAATGCCGCCCGCCCAGCGCCGAGTTCCTCGAGCAGCGCTTCTTGAACGC
>Ga0335072_10010847_pt1 | contig 13085 bp, 4 predicted proteins | sample Lox_Sample_21_FD_206725 | JGI IMG/M metagenome (GOLD analysis project Ga0335072, IMG submission 206725) | Soil microbial communities from Loxahatchee National Wildlife Refuge, Florida, United States - Lox_Sample_2.1 | ecosystem: Environmental > Terrestrial > Soil > Wetlands | place: USA: Florida...
GGGCCTGCCCGGCGGTCGGTGCGTCCAGGCCGGCCAGGATGTTCAGCAGCGTGGACTTCCCGCTGCCCGAGGCGCCGACCAGCGCGGTCAGCTCTCCCGCCTCGACGAGCAGGTCAAGCCCTTGCAGCGCCTGCACCTCGATGCCCGCGGTCGAGTAGATGCGGACCAGCCGGTCGCACGCGATCACCGCGCCTTCGCCGAATCCGGGCCGCCTCACCGCGGCGCCCGCGCGCTCGGCGCCGACGGTCAGCTGCTCGATCGAGACCCGTTCCATCCCGCTTTACCTGCCTTCGTCCAGCCGCAGCACTCCGGTTGTTCCGGTGGCGCGGCGCCGCGTCAGCACGCTCTGGCCGATCGCCGCCACGGTGATCAGGATCACCGCACCCACGGCCGGCGCGATCAGGGCCACCAGGTCGGGCTGCAGCGGCACCGGGGCACTCGAGCCGGTAAAGGCGGACAGAACCAGCCCGGGACCGATCAGCGGGCCGAGCACCGCGCCGGCGATCTCGGCGCCCAGGATGGCCACCAGCAGCAGCGGCAGCGCGTCCAGCACGGCCAGGCGCCGGCCCTGGCGGGCGGTCATGCCCATCGCGGTCAGCCACGCGGCCAGCCGGGTCCGGTCCCGTCCGGACAGCAGCAGGCCGAGCAGCACCGCGGCCACGGCACACGCCGCGGCCGCGCCCGCAGACTCGTCGAACACCAGGTCCGACCCGCGCACGAGGGGCGTATTCGCGGCCGCCTGCAGCGCGGCGGCCCGGGAGACCACCTGGCTGCCCGGCGCGGTACGCGCCGCCACCGCCCGCAGAGCCCGGAAGTTGACGGCCGGCCCGGAGATCAGCACCGTGTCCGGCGCGACGCTGCCGGCCAGCCGTGACGCCACCCAGGACCCGATGATGACAAACGAGCCGCCCCCGGGAAGCGCCGGGGTGCTGCTGACGGTCGCGGCCACGCGTACGGTCAGCTCGCTGCCGGCGAAGCCGAGCACGCCGGTCCCGGATCGCATCGCCGCCGCGACCGCGGGTGACGCGATCACCGGGACCGGAGCACCTCGCGGCGAGCCGGCCCGGGGCGGAGCCAGCAGCCCGGCCGGAAACGCGGGCCACGGCGTGTCGGCCACCAGCGCGGCGTACTGGGCCGGGTCGGCGATGACCAGGCCGATCCCGGTCATGCCGCCCCCGCCGAGGATCTGGTTGGCGGCCAGCGACGAGCTGGGGGAGATCACGTACGCGGCGCAAGCCAGCCGCACCCCGGGCACGGCTGCGATGGCCCGACGGGCCGCCGGGCTGATCGATGTCTGTGACCCACCCGCCTCCACCAGGGCATCCGCGCCTACCTGCTGCCACGAGGCGGCCGCCTGGCCGTTGCTGACCGCGACCCGGATCAGGCCGCCGAGCGCGATGACGGTCAGCGCGACCACCAGGGCCAGCGCAGGCAGGAGCGGCACCGACCGGGTCCGTGCCGACCGGGCCATCCCGAGGTACCCGACCGTGCCCCGGCCCGTCGAGGTGATCCGCAGCAGGAGCCGCAGCGGCAGCGGATACACCCGGACGGCGATCAGCCCGGCGGCCACGGCCACCAGCACCGGCGCGGCGCTGAGGTACGGATCGAAGCCCGCCCCCGGGGCCAGGCCACGCAGCCGCAGCGCGAGCACGCCGCCCGCGACCACGATCAGCGCGGTGATTTCAACGACCAGCCTGCGCGCCGAACCACGCCCGGTGATCTCCTCCCCACGGCCCGCGGCCGGCAGCGCCCGGAGCCCGCGGAGCCGCCACGCGGCGAGCAGGGCCGGGGCCGCCAGCGTGGCCGCGGCCACCAGCGCGACGAGTATCCAGCTCACCGTGTTGCCGCCATCCGGCGTGGCGGCGATCGCCGCCACGGCGCCCACGGCCAAGGCCGGCCCGGCCACCCCGGCCGTGGTGCCCAGGATCCGCAGCGCGAGTTGCCTGGTGCTGCCACCCCGCGCCCGGGCCAGGGCCAGCTCACCGGAGTAGGCGTTGGTGACGACCACCCCCCCGACCAGCAGCAGGATCGCCGTGGCGGCCACGATGCCGACCAGGAGCAGCGAATCGGTGCTGCCGACGGCGGCCTCATTGGTGATGAAGCTGCTGAGCGTGCCCGCCCCCTCGGCCGAGAGCGTCGGCGGGCTTAGCAGCGGTGGCCCGGCCGCCTGCAGCGCCGCCTGCCCGGCGTTGCCGTCGGCCAGGCTGGTCATCGCGGCCAGCATCTGCGGTGCCCCCGCCGCGGTGAGGCCCTTGGTGACGAGCGGGAATTGCCAGCTCAGGGAGATGAGCGCCCCGTCGTAGACGTCCTGGACCGCGGTCAGCTCGCCCGGCCCGACGAACACCCCGCCCGCCCACGCGGTGGTGCGCCCGATCGTCAGCACGGTGGGCGCGGCGACCGACGGATCCTGGGTCCAGAACGACGAGGCCGGGTCGGTCGGCCGGAGCAGGCCGGTCACCCGCAGCACGGCCCCCGGATCGCCGGGCAGCAGCGACGAGAGGCCACCCAGCGGCACCAGGGAACCGATCCGGAGCCCCAGTCGGGTGGCCGTCGCGGTGGTCACCGCGGCCTGAAAGATGATCACTGGCCGTCCGCCCAGCCGGGATTGCGTGGCGGCCTGCGGGAACGAGCCGGAGACCAGCCGGGCGTTGCTGGCCAGCGCGCTGCGGTAGGCCATCTCGAGGACCGGCGGCTCGCCCAGGACCGCGCGTGGCGGCGCGCCCGGCCACGGCCGCAACGGTGTGGTCAGCCCGGACCAGCGGGACGCGGCCGGAGAAACCAGCGGCGGGTGGAGGTACCCGCCCATCGCCTCGGCCATGATCTGTATCTGCGCGGCGCTCATCGGCCGGCCGCCGGCCACGAGCTGCCAGTCGGCCGAGGCGGAGACGCCGAACGAGCCGGCCGACGCCAGCGTCTGCCGCAGCGCGTTGTTCTGCACCTTGGTGAGCTCGCGCGGCCCGGCCATGGCCACGAAGGCCCCGAGCAGCGCGATCACCGCCAGGGCCAGTGCCGGTCCGGGCCCGGGCTCACCGGCCAGGAACCGCCACAGCCGCGGCGCCCCGGTCTGGTCGCTCATGTTTCCGCCTCCACCCGAATGAACGGGGTGCGCGCGGCCAGGCCCGTCCGCCGGCCCGGCCCGAGCGCCGCGATGACGACCGGCACCACCGCGGTGGCCACGGCCACGGCCACCGGCCAGGCCATCGGGATCTGCACCAGGACGGCTGGCTCCGGATGTCCCCCGGTGGCGGTGAGCGTCACGGCCGGGACGACCAGCCGGGCCAGGACAACGCCGAGGAGCAGCCCGGCCGCGGCGGCGGGAACGCCGAGCGCCGCCTGCTCCAGGCAGAGCAGGCGGGTGAGCTGCCGCTGCGTGGCTCCGAGCGTCGCCAGCAGCGCCATGTCCCGGGACCGTTCCCCGGCGGTGGCCGCGGCGACCGCGAACCCGGCGGCGGCCAGGATCACCGCCGCGCCGGCGATCGCCAGCATCGCGAGCTGCGGAGCGGCCGCGAGCGGGTTGGCCAGCAGGGAACTGGCCAGCGACGCGCGGTCGGTAACCGTCGCCCCGCCGGGCAGCCCGGTCGGCGCCGAGGCGTGGTCGGTGCTCAGCCACCACTCGGCCACCGGCTGCGGCTGGGCGCCCGCGGCAGCCAGCGCCAGCTGCAGCCGGGCCTGATCAACGACCAGCCCGCCGCTGGCTCCGTCGAGGGTGGGGAACCCGGAAATCACCCTCACGACGGACACCCGCAAGCTGGTGCCGTCGATGCTGATCGGGAACGTGCTGCCCCGGCCCTGCCCGGTCGCGGCAACGAACGCGCTGGTGGCCGCCGCGGGCAGCGGGCCTGCCGGGCCGGCCGCACTGACCGTCAGCGACGCCGGCAGCGAGGTGGCCGGCGACCCGAACTGCGCTGGGGCGATGCCGGCCCCCGGCTGGAATGCCACCGAAAGCGCCGTCCCGTGCACAGTCGCGCCGACGACCTTCGGCGACACGGTGACCTGGCCGCTGCCGGCGGTGGTGGAATAGCGCATCCGGCCGTCCGGCACGGCGGCGGCGAACGGGGCGCCGAAGCGGCCGGTCGTGGTGGCCGCGCCGCGGACCGACTCGATCGACAGCGCCGCGTCCGGCGCCGTCTGGGTCGGCATGTTGTACTGCAGGCTGAATCCGGTGATCCGCAGCGGGTAGGCCGCGCCGTGCCCCGGCGCAATGACCACCGTGAACCTGTGAGCCGCGCCGTCGGCCGCCAGCAGGCCGGCCTGCTCGGAGTAGGAAATTCCGAACGCGTCCGTGATCTGCACGAACAGGACCGCCTGGCTGGCCGATCCAGCGGTGACGCTCGCGGTGATCTGCAGCTCGGCGGGGCGGCCGGGGATCAGGGCCCCGGGCGCCGGGCCGGACGGGGCCAGCCGGCTGAGCAGTGAGTCGGGCGATCCGCCCGTCAGGTCCGGCCGGATCGTCGCCACCGACCTGGCCGACCGGGCGTCCAGGGCCAGCAGCGTCGCCGTGCCCGACGTGGGCAGCACGATCGTGGATCGGACCACCGGGGTGCTCCCGGTCACGCCCCGGGCCCGGGTCACGGACGCCACCTGGCCGAGCGCCAGCGGCGCCGCGGGCGGCAGGTCGACCCGCACGTCGGCTCCGGTGGCGAAGCTGGCCTGGTCCTGCGCCGAGCGCTGCCAGCTGCTCCACTGGGCCGCCGCGAGCACGCTGGTGGCCACGGCGAGCACCGCGAGCAGGACCGGCCCGGCCTGACGCAGCGGCCGTCGGCTGATCTGCCATGCGGCGACCGCGGTCATGTCGCGGCCCCGCGCCGCCGCCCGGTCGCCGAGCCTGACCACCACCGGCAGCAGCCGCAGCAGCACCACCGCTCCGGCGGCCAGGGCCAGCACCGGCGCGCTGACCAGCACCGGATCGACGCCGATCGCCCCGTCCAGGCCGGTCGAGACCGGCGCCGCGTAGTGCTCAAGCTGCCAGCCGGCCAGCGCCGCCAGCAGGGGCAGGGCGAGATCCGCCCCGGCGCGGGAGACTGCGGTCAGGGCGCCGCGACGGCCGCGCTGCGCCCGCTCGCGCACCGGGGAGCGGGCCGCGCGCAGCCACGGCAGCGCGATCACGAGCCCGCAGCCGACGGCCACGGCCGCCGCCGCCAGCCACGCGGAGACCGGGAAGGTGACCGGCAGCCGCAGCCCGCTGTGCCCGAGCGGGCCATGCCGGGCGAGCGGTGGCAGCAGCAGACCGCCGAGCAGCGGGCCGGCTATGACGGCGGGCAGGATCAGCAGCCCGGCCTCGGCCAGGCCGGAGCCGGTCAGCTGCCATCGGGAGGCCCCGCGCGACCGCAGCAGCGCGGTCTCGGCCTGTCGCTGGCTGCTCAGCATCATCGTGGCCAGCGCCAGGGTCGCCCCCGCGATCACCAGGAGGATCGTCGCGCCGATGGCCAGCTGCGACCGGGCCACCACCAGGGCCGTGCCCAGGCCGGACAGCAGGCCGGGCAGGTCCGTGCTCACGGTTACGTCCTGCGCCCCGGGCAGCCGGCTCAGCCCGTTCAGGCTGGCCTGCAGTCGGCTGGCCAGCGCCTGCAGGCCGCTGGTGCCGAGCGCGCTGACGTCCGGGCTGGCCGACCAGGCCGCAGAGGCGACCGGAAAGCGCCCGGCGGCCATCACCGCCGGGCTGGTAACCAGCGGCCCGTATTCAGCGAACCCGCCGGATACCTGGACGCCCGCCGAGGCCGAGCCGAGCAGCCAGTACGGGCTGGCCGGGCGGAGCGGGCGGAAGATCCCGGTGATGCGGACGCTGACCGGACTGCCGGTGATGCTGTCGCGCAGCTTGATGGTCGTGCCTGCGGCCAGATGCAGGCCGCGGGCCACGGCCAGGGGCGCCGCGGCTGGCACCGCGCCAGCGTCGCCACCAGGGGCGCCGGAGCCGGGCCAGGAGCCCGAGAGCAAGACGGCATGGCTGGACAGGGCGGCCAGCGAGATCATGTGGGTCTCGGCGTTCGGAAGGCCCCGGCCGGGCGGAATGTCCAGGTAGTCGGAACTCACCGCGGTCCAGACGGCGACCGGCACGGGCAACGCGCTCCTGAGCGACGCCGCGAGCTTCGTTCCGGCGCGCGCCGCGCCGGCGGCCGAGGTCACCGAGCCGTCCACCGAGACCGTGGCGCCGGAGTTTCCGGCCAGCGAGGTGCGCACCGCGTGGCTGCTAACCGTGGCGGAGAAGGAAGCGAACGCGGCCAGCATGGTCGCGGCGAGCATGACCGTTACCGCGGCGGCGGCGAGCGCGAGGCGATGCGGCAGGAGGCGGCGGACAATGGCGGGCGCTCTGCGCACGACCCCTGGTCACCTCGCCTTCCCTCCGCCCTCTCGATCACCCTGACATGATCAGCAGGCGCAGATCCACCGCCGAGACCAGGACTAAATCGTTTTGCGCACCCGGCCGTAATCGGGAGCTATCCGATTACCGGGACGATTCATGCCATGACGAGGTAGCGGCCCGGCGCCGGATTAGACTCACCTGACGTGACCGAACCGCAGCCCGCCCAGCTCCCCCCGCAGTACGCGCCGGCCGACGTCGAAGGCCGCCGGTACCGGCTTTGGGAGGAGCGCGGCCTGTTCACGGCGGACGCCTCGTCCGCCGCGCCCGCGTTCTCGATCGTCATCCCGCCGCCGAACGTGACCGGCTCGCTGCACATCGGCCACGCGCTCGACCACACGCTGATCGACGCGCTGGTCCGGCGGCGCCGGATGCAGGGCTACAACGCGCTGTGGCTGCCGGGCATGGACCACGCGGGCATCGCCACCCAGAACGTGGTGGAGCGCGAGCTGGCCAAGGACGGGCTGAGCCGGCACGACCTGGGCCGGGACGCCTTCGTCAAGCGGGTCTGGCAGTGGAAGGCGGAGTCCGGCGGCGCCATCCTCGGCCAGATGCGGCGGCTCGGTGACAGCGTGGACTGGTCCCGGGAGCGGTTCACCATGGACGCGGGCCTTTCCCGTGCCGTTCAGACGATCTTCAAGCGGCTCTTCAACGACGGGCTCATCTACCGGGCGCAGCGGATCATCAACTGGTGCCCGCGCTGCCTGACCGCGCTGTCCGACATCGAGGTGGATCACTTCGACGACGAGGGCGAGCTGGTGACCATCCGTTACGGTGATGGCACCGACACCGTGGATGTCGCCACCACCCGGGTCGAGACCATGCTCGGCGACACCGCGGTGGCCGTGCATCCCGACGATCCCCGCTACAGTCGGCTGGCCGGCACCGAGGTGGCTCTGCCGCTCACCGGGCGGCGCATCCCGGTGGTGGCCGACCCGCACGTCGACCCGGCGTTCGGCACCGGGGCGGTCAAGGTGACGCCCGCGCACGACCCCGACGACTTCGAGATCGGCCGCCGCCACGACCTGCCCAGCATGACGATCATGGATGAGCGCGGCGTGATCACCGCGCACGGCCCGTTCCAGGGTCTCGACCGGTTCGAGGCGCGGCCGGCCATCCTTGCCGCGCTGCGCGAGCAGGGCCGGGTGATCGCCGAGCAGCGGCCGTACCTGCACGCGGTCGGGCACTGCCAGCGATGCGGAACCACGGTGGAACCACGGTTGTCGCTGCAGTGGTTCGTCAAGGTCGGCCCGCTGGCCAAGGCGGCCGGGGACGCGGTGCGCGACGGCCGGGTGCGCATCCAGCCGCGGCAGATGGCGGCGCGCTACTTCGACTGGGTCGACGACATGCACGACTGGTGCATCAGCCGCCAGCTGTGGTGGGGCCACCGAATCCCGGTGTGGTACGGGCCCGGGGGCGAGGTGGTCTGCGTGGGGCCGGACGAGGAGCCGCCGGCCGGCCCGGGCTGGCACCAGGACCCCGACGTCCTGGACACGTGGTTCTCCTCGGCGCTTTGGCCGTTCTCCACGCTCGGCTGGCCGGACGATACCGCCGACCTGCGCACGTTCTACCCGACCAGCGTCCTGGTCACCGGCTACGACATCCTGTTCTTCTGGGTCGCCCGGATGATGATGTTCGGGCTGTATGCGATGTCCGGCGCCGAGCCGGCCAGCGCCGTGCCGTTCCGCGTGGTGGCCCTGCACGGCCTGGTCCGCGACCAGCAGGGCAAGAAGATGTCCAAGTCGCGCGGGAACACCGTGGACCCGCTGGACTGGATCGACCGCTTCGGTGCCGACGCCACCCGGTTCACCCTGGCCCGCGGGTCGAGTCCCGGTGGCGACGTGGCCGTCAGCGACGAGTGGGCGGCCGGGGCGAGGAACTTCTGCAACAAGCTGTGGAACGCCGCCCGGTTCGCGCTGCTGAACGGTGCGGACCCCGCCGCGGAGCTGCCGCCCGGGCCGTCCCTCCCGGTCCCCGACCGCTGGATCCTGTCCCGGCTCGCCGCGGTGACTGCCGAGGTGGACGAGCTGTTCGAGCAGTTCGAGCTGGGCAAGGCCTGCGACGCGCTGTACCACTTCGCCTGGGACGAGTTCTGCGACTGGTACCTGGAGCTGGCCAAGGTGCCGCTCAGCGGAACTGACGCTGACGCCGCTGCGGCGACCCGGGCGGTGCTCGGGCACGTGCTCGACCGGCTGCTGCGGCTGATCCATCCGGTGATGCCGTTCGTCACCGACGAGCTGTGGACCCACCTGACCGGTGGCGAGTCGGTGATGGTGGCCCCCTGGCCGGGGGACCCGCTGCGGCGCGACCCGGCGGCCGAAGCCGAGATCGAGGCGCTGATGCGCCTGGTGACGCAGGTGCGCAGGTTCCGCTCCGACCAGGGGCTGCGGCCGTCCCAGCCGGTGCCGGCCATCCTGGCCGGCATCGAGGCCACGCCGCTGGCCGGTCACGAGGCACCGATTCGCTCGCTGCTGCGGCTGGCCGCGCCCGGCGAGGAATTCGCGCCCACGGCCTCGGTGCAGGCCGAGGGGGTCACCGTGCAGCTGGACACGGCGGCGGCGATCGACATCGGCGCCGAGCGGCGCAGGCTGGAGAAGGACCTGTCCGCCGCCCAGGCCGACGCGGTCGCGACCGAACGCAGGCTCGCTACGCCGTCATTCGTCCAGCGGGCGCCCGAGGCGGTGGTGGCCCGCAGCCGCGACCGGCTGGCCGCCGCCCAGGCCGAGATAGCCAGGCTGGAGCAGCGCCTGGCCGCGCTGCCGCGGTCGGGCTGATTCGCTGCTGCATTTGCGCTATAACCGGTCTGTCACGTTTGAGAAACCCTTCTGACCGATGGCGTTAATCGGTCGAACGGGCCAGTACCGTCGGTTGAGTGGGAACCCGTCGCAGATTCGGGATTCGCGGCGGAAAGGCCGTGCTGTGGGTTGCCGCCGCAGCACTGGCCGTCGCGGTGCCGGGCTGCGCGACCGGCGGTGGCTCGAGTTCCGCGCCGCCCAGCGGCGCGCCGGTGACCGGCGGGACCGCGGTCATGGCCGAGCCGCCGTCGACGACGCCGAACTACATCTGGCCGTTCGCCAGCAGCGCCTACTTCACCGATATCAATACCGATGACCTGCAGTACCTGCTGTACCGCCCGCTGTACTGGTTCGGCCACGGCGGGCAGCCGACGGTGAACTACCCGCTGAGCCTGGCCGACCCGCCGCTGTTCAACGGCGACAAGGTGACGATCATGCTGCGGCACTACAGGTGGTCCAACGGGACCCCGGTGACCGCGCGGGACGTGATGTTCTGGCTGAACATGGAGCTGGCCGAGCCGGCGAATTTCGGCGGCTACACCGGATTCCCGGCGAACGTGAGGGACATCACGGTGGTGAGCCCCACGGAGCTGACCATGGTGATGGACAAGGGCTACTCGGCGGTGTGGTTCCTGTCCAACGATCTCTCCCAGATCACCCCGATGCCGGCCGTCTGGGACCGGACCGCCTCCGGCCCGAGCAGTTGCGCCACGACCGTCAGCGACTGCCCGGCCGTCTATGACTACCTGGACGGTCAGGCCAAGGACCTGAGCACCTACGCGACGTCGCCGATCTGGGGTGTCGTGGACGGGCCGTGGAAGCTGAGCGCGTTCAACGCCGACGGGCACATCACGTTCGCGCCGAACAAGTCCTACTCCGGCCCGGTCAAGCCGAGGCTGGCCGCGTTCGAGGAGGTGCCGTTCACCACCGACTCGACCGAGTACGACGTCCTGCAGTCGCCGAACCCCAGCACCAAGATCGACGTCGGCTACCTGCCCGCCGAGGATGCCCCGGTCCGGCCGGTCGGCCGGACCGCCGGGGCCAACCCGCTGGCCGCGAAGGGCTACTCACTGGAGCCGTGGGAGATCTGGGGGATCAACTACTACGTGGTCAACTACCAGTCGACCACCGGCAACGCGCCGGTCCTCAGGCAGCTCTATTTCCGGCAGGCGCTGGCGTACCTGATGAACCAGGCCGCGGTGATCGCCGGGCCGCTGCGCGGCTATGGCACCGTCACCGTCGGGCCGGTCGCCGACACGCCGGTAACCCCGTTCCTGTCGCCGCAGGGCAGGCGGGGCGACCCGTTCCCGTTCAACCCGGGCAAGGCGAGGAGCCTGCTGGCCAGCCATGGCTGGAACGTGGTCCCGGGCGGGGTTTCCACCTGCGTGAGCCCGAGCCGGTGCGGCCCCGGGATCGCCAAGGGCCAGGGTCTCAGTTTCAACTTTCCTTACGCGACCGGGTTCTCCTGGGTCACCTCGGAGATGACGCAGCTGCAATCCAACGCGGCGAGGGTCGGGATCAAGCTCAACCTGCAGCCGGAGCCGTTCAACCAGGTGACTGCGCTGGCCGGGGGCAATTGCGTGGTCACCAGGTCCTCGTGCGACTGGGACATGGCGAACTGGGCCGGCGGCTGGTCGTTCGCGCCCGACTACCTGCCGACCGGGGAGGAGCTGTTCGCGTGCGGCGCGGTCGCGAACTCGGGTGGCTTCTGCGACCCGGCCAATGATTCGATGATCGACAAGACGCTGACCAGCAGCAACCTGCAATACATGGACGAATGGCAGGATTACCTGGCTACCCAGCTGCCGGTCCTTTGGCAGCCGGACGCCGACTACCAGCTGACCGAGGTCACCGACAACCTCAAGGGCGTCGCGCCGCAGAGCCCCACGCTCAGCATCAACCCGGAGAACTGGTACTACGTGAAGTAACGGTCACGGAATCGGCGGTCAGTTACTGTGTGTTTTTGGTTGGTAACTAATCCGTCACATTTGCGAAAGGCTTGTTGCCAAACTCTCCCGGCGGGGAACCGGACTCACTGGTTGAACTGAGCACGCGCCCAGGGGGAACGGCGGCGCGCGAGCAGGTTGTCAATTGTCGGAGCACGCCAGGGGGGGCGATGACGTCTGCTCTAAAGGGCTCCCAGCGTCGAGGAGCCACAGTCATGGGGAGATCCCCACAGCAGCAAGTCAGATTCAGGTCCAGGCTTCACAGCAAGATCATGGCGGCCGGCGCGGCCGTGACGGCGTGCGCTCTTGTCGCGGCGGGCTGCAACGGCAGCAACTCGGCGGTGGGCAACACCCCGGTCAAGGGGGGCACCGCGGTGTTCGCCGAGCCTCCATCGAGCCCGCCGTCCTACATCTTCCCGTACATGAGCAGCTCCGTCATCAGCGACGTCAACCTGTTCGACTTCCAGTACCTGATGTACCGGCCGCTGTACTGGTTCGGCGACGGGGGCCAGCCGACGGTGAACTACCCGCTCAGCCTGGCCTACGCGCCGACGTTCAACGGCGACAAGGTGACGATCACGCTCAAGCGCTACAAGTGGTCCAACGGCACCCCGGTCACCGCCCAGGACGTGATGTTCTGGCTGAACATGGAGACGGCGGTGCCCGACGACTACGGGGCGCACACCACCTTCCCGGCCGACGTGAAGGACATCACGGTGGTCAGCCCGAGAAAGCTGACCATGGTCATGGACAAGGCCTACTCGCCGAGCTGGTTCCTGTACAACGAGCTGAGCCAGGTGACGCCGATGCCGGTCGCCTGGGACCGGACCGCGTCCGGGCCGAGCCACTGTGACACCACCGTCGGCGACTGCGCGGCCGTCTACAACTACCTCAATGACCAGGCCAAGGACGTGACCGGGTATGTGGGGTCGCCGCTGTGGTCGGTCGTGGACGGGCCGTGGAAGCTGAGCGCGTTCAACGCCGACGGGCACGTGACGTTCGTGCCGAACAAGTCCTACTCCGGCCCGGTCAAGCCGAAGCTGGCCGCGTTCGAGGAGGTGCCGTTCACCACCGACTCGGCCGAGTACAACGTGCTGCAGTCACCGAGTTCCAGCACCAAGATCGACGTCGGGTACCTGCCGCAGGAGGACGCGCCGGCCAAGCCGATCAACGCCACGGTCGGCAGCAACCCGTTGTCCGGCTACACGCTCACACCGTGGCCCCTCTGGGGCATCAACTACTTCGTGATGAACTACCAGTCCACCACCGGTGCGGCCCCCATCTTCAAGCAGCTGTACTTCCGCGAGGCGCTCGAGGACGAGATGAACCAGGAGGCGGTGATCAGCGGGCCGCTGCGCGGATACGGCACGACCACCGTCGGGCCGGTCGGCACTAACCCGGTGACCCAGTGGCTGTCTCCCCAGGGCAAGTCGGGCGACCCGTTCCCTTACGACCCGGGCAAGGCGAAGTCGCTGCTGGCCAGCCACGGCTGGAAGGTGGTACCGAACGGGGTCAGCACCTGCACCGACCCGAGCCTGTGCGGGCGCGGGATCAAGAAGGGCCAGAAGCTGAGCTTCAGCATGCCCTACGCGACCGGGTACTCCTGGATCGCGTCGGAGATGATCCAGCTGCAGTCGAACGCGGCGACGGCCGGGATCAAGCTGAACCTCGAGCCCAAGCCGTTCGCTCAGGTGACCGCGCTGGCCGCGGGCAACTGCGCGGTCGCCAAGCTCCCGTGCAACTGGGACATGGCGAACTGGGGCGGCGGCTGGTCGTTCTCCCCGGACTACGCGCCGACCGGCGAGCAGCTGTTCCTGAGCGGCGTGGTCGCGAACTCGGGCGGCTACTCCAACCCGGCCAACAATTCGATGATCAACAAGACGCTGACCAGCAGCAACCTGCAGTACATGTACGACTGGCAGGACTACCTGTCGACCCAGCTGCCGGTCATCTGGCAGCCGAACGCGGATTACCAGCTGACCGAGG
>Ga0335072_10010848_pt1 | contig 13084 bp, 13 predicted proteins | sample Lox_Sample_21_FD_206725 | JGI IMG/M metagenome (GOLD analysis project Ga0335072, IMG submission 206725) | Soil microbial communities from Loxahatchee National Wildlife Refuge, Florida, United States - Lox_Sample_2.1 | ecosystem: Environmental > Terrestrial > Soil > Wetlands | place: USA...
ACGCGCCGTCACCGCTTGCCGCGGGCCAGCGCGCGCAAGGCGGCGATGTCGCCTTGAATGAGGGCTTCCTTCTTCGCGCGCGACCATCCCTTGAGCTGGCGCTCCGCCGCGATGGCATCGGTGATCTGTTGGAATGCCTCATGATAGACAAGCAGCACCGGACGCCGCCGCGCCGTGTACCCGTCAAAAGTCCCGTGATTATGCTGCGCCATGCGCAAATCCAAGGAATGGCGCGTGCTGCCGACATAATAAGAGCCGTCAGCGCAGCGGAGCATATAGACGAAGGCGGTCACGGCTGGCGGTTATGTCCTTCGACTACGCTTCGCTTCGCTCAGGATGAGGAAATTTTCATGCCCCTCATCCTGAGCGGAGCGCGCAGCGCGTAGGCGAAGGACGCCGTTACGTGAACCGCGCTTGCGTCTTTGCCTTGATCTCGTCGAGGCCGACGTTGGGAGCGCGCTCCAGCAACGTCATGCCGCCGGCTTTCTTGTCGATGGTGAAGACGGCGAGGTCGGTGATCACCATGTCGACGACATTGGCGCCGGTGAGCGGCAGGGTGCAGCGCTGCAACAGCTTCGGCTCGTCCTTGGCCGTGTGCTCCATCACCACGACGACCTTCTTGACGCCCGCGACGAGATCCATGGCGCCGCCCATGCCTTTGACGAGCTTGCCTGGGATCATCCAATTGGCGAGGTCGCCATTCTCCGCCACCTGCATCGCGCCCAGGATGGCGAGGTCGATATGGCCGCCGCGGATCATGCCGAAACTGTCGGCGCTCGAGAAATAGCTCGTGGTCGGCAGCTCGGTGACGGTCTGCTTGCCGGCATTGATGAGGTCGGGGTCTTCTTCGCCTTCATAAGGGAACGGGCCCATGCCCAGCATGCCGTTCTCGCTTTGAAGCTGCACGCTCATGCCGGGCGGGATGAAGTTCGAGACAAGCGTCGGAATGCCGATGCCGAGATTGACGTAGAAACCGTCGCGCAGCTCTTTCGCCGCACGCGCCGCCATCTCCTCGCGGGTCCAGGCCATGGAAAATCCTCCTCAGCTCCGCTTGCGCGTGGTGCGCTGCTCGATGCGCTTCACCGGGTTCTTCAGGTGCACGATGCGGTGCACGAAAATACCGGGCGTCATGATCTGGTCGGGCTCGATCTCTCCCGGCTCGACCAGATGCTCGACCTCGACCACCGTCACCTTGCCGGCGGTCGCGATGACCGGATTGAAGTTGCGCGCGGTCTTGCGATAGACGAGGTTGCCTTCGGTATCGCCCTTCCAGGCATGAACCAGGGCCAGGTCGCCGACGATGCCGCGCTCCATGACATAGCGCTCGCCGTCGAACTGGCGCTCCTCTTTGCCTTCGGCGATCAAGGTGCCGACGCCGGTGCGGGTGTAGAAGGCGGGAATCCCGGCGCCGCCGGCGCGGATACGCTCGGCCAAGGTCCCTTGCGGGTTGAATTCAAGCTCGAGCTCGCCAGCGAGATATTGCTGCGCGAAGAGCTTGTTCTCGCCGACATAGGACGCGATCATCTTCTTGATCTGCTTGGTCTCGAGCATGATGCCGAGGCCGGCGCCATCGACCCCGGCATTGTTCGAGACCACGGTGAGGTCCTTGATGCCCGAAACGCGGACCGCGTCGATCAGCGCCTCGGGAATGCCGCACAGGCCGAACCCGCCGGCCAGGATCAGCATCCCGTCCTTCAGCAGGCCCTTCAACGCGGCGCCCGCATCCGCATAGACCTTGTTCGCCATCGCTCGCGCCCTCCGGACTTCGGGATAGCACGAACAAGGTTAACACGCTACTTCGGCGGGTACCTCTTGACGTTGCACGCAAAATACGGTATATGGTCGTCCATGAACCGCTGGAGGAGGCCAAGGATAGGGATAAACGGCGCACTGAATTGACGGTCAGGGTCGTCCCGCGGGGCGCCGCCGATTATCAATTGTCGCGTTTTTCTAGGATGGGAGGTCGGCCGGCGGTCCGGGTGATTGGATCGTGAAATGGGCGACCCACAAGGCGATCAGAAGCGCCAGGATGACCAGGCCGATGACGTCATAGCGATCGAGTTGCCGCATGGGTCGGACTATGGCATGGCTCGCGGCAAAGGCAACGCGGCAGGAGGGGTGCGATGCGGATTGCGGGGCAGGCGGCGCTCGTCACGGGCGGCGCATCGGGGCTGGGCGCGGCGACGGCGCGCGCGCTCGCAAAAGGCGGCGCGAAGGTCGCGCTGCTCGATTTGAACGAGGCGCTGGCGCGCGCGGTGGCGGCGGAACTGGGCGGCATCGCGGTCGCCTGCGATGTCTCCGACGCGGCCAGCGCCGAAGCGGCGGTCGCGGCGGCGCGGGACGCGCATGGAGCGGCGCGGATCCTCGTCAATTGCGCGGGCATCGGCGTCGCCCAGCGCATCGTCGGGCGCGACGGGCCGATGAAGCTCGCCGACTTCAAGCGGGTGGTCGACGTGAATCTCATCGGCACATTCAACCTGATGCGGCTCGCGGCGGCCGACATGATGGCGCTTGCGGCGCTCGAAGACGGCGAGCGCGGCGTCATCGTCTCGACCGCGTCGGTCGCGGCCTATGAGGGACAGATCGGGCAGGCCGCCTATTCCGCCTCGAAAGGCGGCATCGTGGCGCTCACCTTGCCCGCCGCGCGCGAGTTTGCCCGCGCCGGCATCCGCGTCAACACGGTGGCGCCGGGCTTGTTCGAGACGCCGCTGCTGGCGGCCTTGCCGAAAGAGGCTCAGGACAGTCTGGGCGCCAGCATCCCGTTCCCGCCGCGCCTCGGCCGGCCCGAGGAATATGCGGCGCTGGTGCTCGCGATCCTCGCCAACCCGATGCTGAATGGCGAGACCATCCGCCTCGACGGCGCGCTCAGGATGGCCCCGCGCTAGGCGCCGCGGTCGCGCGCGGGCGCCACGGCGTCGATCGCATGCGCCATCTTGATGTCGCGCTCGCTGAGGCCGCCGGCGTCATGGGTCGACAGCACGATCTCGACCCGGTTGTAGACGTTGAACCATTCGGGATGGTGATCCATCTTCTCGGCGATGAGGGCGACACGGCTCATGAATCCCCAGGCTTCGCCGAAGGTGCCGAAATGATAGGCCTTGCGAATGGCGTCGCGGTCCTGGACCTCGGTCCATCCGTGCAGCTCGCGCACCGCCTCGGTCCGCGCGGCACCGTGCAGTTTCTCGACCATGCCTGCCTCCTTTGCTGGCACGGTGAGTTTAGGGCATGACCGTGGCGCCGTCGCTTGCCGATCTCGAGGTGCTGGCGCACGAAGCGCTCGCCACCATCCCAACGGAGCTGAAGCGCCATCTGGGCCCCGTCGTGATCCGCGTCGAGGATTTCCCCGACGAGGAGACCGAGGCGGAGATGGGCCTCGACAGCCCGTTCGACCTTCTGGGGCTTTATCGCGGCGTGTCGCTGCCGCGGAAATCCGTGTCGGACCCGCGCCCCGACATCGACATGGTGTTTCTCTACCGGCGGCCGATCCTCGATTATTGGTGCGAGACGGGCGACAGCCTGCCGGCGATCGTGCGCCATGTGCTGATCCACGAGATCGGCCACCATTTCGGCTTCAGCGACGAGGATATGGAGCGCATCGAAGCGGGCGGCTCGCCTTAGAGCAGCGCGCCGACGCGCCGCCTCAGCTCCGGCAGCAGCTCTTCGCCGAACCACGGATTGACGCGCTCCCAAGCGGTCGTGCGCCAGCTCGGATGCGGCAGCGGCAGGTAGCGCGGCAGGAACGAGCGCCAGCGCGCAACCGTCTCGGTCATGCTTTGGCGCGGCTTCAGGTAATAGTCGATCGCATAGGACCCGACCAGCAGCGTGAGCTCGACCCGCGGCAGGCATTCGATCACGCGCGCGTGCCAGAGCGGCGCGCATTCCGGACGCGGCGGCAGGTCGCCGCCCTTGGGGTAGCGGCCGGGATAGCAGAACCCCATCCCCATGACGGCGACGCGGGCTTCGTCATAGAAGGTGTCGCGGTCGGTCGCCATCCATTGGCGCAGCCGGTCGCCGCTGCGGTCGTTGAAGGAAAGGCCGGTCTCGTGGACCTTGGTCCCGGGCGCCTGGCTCAGCACGAGAAGCCGCGCGCTCGCCCGCCCGCGCACCACCGGCCGCGGGCCTAGCGGCAGATGTGGGGCGCAAAGGGTGCATCGGCGCAACTCGGCCAAGAGGCGCGCCAGCGCTGCTTCCGGATCATCCCTTTGACACTGCGGCAAGCGCGTGACAGGTTGGGTCAGATTGTTTTCTCCTGAAGGCAGGGCCATGCGGAAACTCGACGTCTTTCCTCACATCTTCCCCAAAGCCTATTTCGACAAGATGGTCGAGGTCATTCCGAACAAGGCGGCGGTGCGGCGCTGGACCGCGATCCCGGTGCTCTATGATCTCGACGCGCGCCTCAACATGATGAAGGAGTTCGGCGACTACCAGCAGATTCTCACATTGTCCATGCCGGCGGTCGAGTTCGTGGCGCCGGCTGAGAAATCGCCCGAGCTCGCGCGCATCGCCAATGACGGGATGCACGATATCTGCGCCCGGCATCCGAACGAGTTCCCGGGCTTCGTCGCCTCGGTGCCGATGAACAACGTGAAAGCGACGCTCGACGAGATGACGCGCGCCATCGAGAAATTGGGCGCTCGCGGCATCCAGATCTTCACCAACGTGAATGGCCGCCCGCTCGACGATCCGGAGTTCACGCCGATCTTCGAGAAGATGCATTCCTACGACCTGCCGATCTGGATGCATCCGACGCGGCCTGCTTCCTTCGCCGATTATCCGACCGAGAAGCAGTCCAAGTTCGATATCTGGTGGGTGTTCGGCTGGCCTTACGAGACAAGCGCCGCAATGGCACGGATGGTGTTCTCGGGCTTCTTCGACCGCTGGCCCGACCTCAAGATCATCACACATCATCTGGGCGCGATGGCGCCGTTCCTCGAAGCGCGCATCCGGCTTGGCCTCGAGCAGCTTGGCACTCGCGAGCTGGCGGAGCCCGGCTATCCGAAGATCGTGGCGGACATGAAGGCAAAGGGCCGCAGCCCGGTCGACTATTTCAAGATGTTCTACGCCGACACCGCCATCAACGGCTGGTCGCCCGGCATCCGCCTGGGTCTCGATTTCTTCGGCTGTGACCATGTGATGTTCGGCACCGATTGCCCGTTCGATCCCGAAGGCGGACCGATGTTCATCCGCGAGCTGATCAAAGCGATCGACGCCCTCGACCTGTCGGAAGAAGAACGCGACAAGATCTACCACGCCAACACGGAACGCTATTTGAAGCTGAAGCGCTGAGGCTCAGCGCAGCGCCGCCGCGATGTTGCCGCCGTCGACGGTGGTGACGTCGCCGGTGGTCTTGAGCGCGACGGCGTGGTGCAGAAAGGCTTGCGCCACGTCCTCGGCCGTCACTTCGCGGCCGAGCAGGTTGCCGGCCATGTAGGTCGCTTCGCTGACGCCGCGCGCCTTGGCGCGGGACGCGATCATGGCGTCGGTCAGCAGCCCGCTGCGAATGCGGTCGGCATTGACGGCATTGGCGCGGATTCCGTCGCCGCCATAGTCGAGCGCGTATTGCCGCACCAGCAGCAAGGTCGCGGCCTTTGGCAGTCCGTAAGGACCGAAGCCCGGCCCCGGATTCACCGCCTGTTTGGAGACGTTGAACAAAAGCGCGCCGCCCGTCCCTTGCGCCAGCATGACGCGGACCGCCGCCTGCGCCACGTGCTGATGGGCGAAGAAATTGAGCTCGAAGCTCGCACGCAGCACAGATTCGTCGACTTCGCCGATGCGGCCCTGCCACGCGGCGCCCGCGTTCGAGACCAGGATGTCGACGCCGCCGAACCGCTCCACCACTTGGGCGAAAGCGGCGCGCACCGATCCGGCATCGGTCACGTCGCAGGCGACACCGAGCGCCGCTCCGCCCAACGCCTTCGCGCCGGCGCGCACGGATTCCTCGTTGATGTCGAGGATGGCGATCTCGGCGCCTTCGCTTTTGAAGAGTCGCGCGGTCGCCGCGCCGATCGCGCCGGCGCCGCCGGTGATGACGGCGACCTGACCTTGAAGCGGCTTGGCGGCGGCGGTGCCAAGCTTTGCCTGCTCGAGCGACCAGTATTCCATGTCGAACAGCTCGGCCGGCGTAAGCGACTGGAATGCGCCGATCGCCTCGGCGCCGGTGATGGTCTCGATCGCGTTTTCGGCGATGTCGGCGGCGATCGCCGCGTCGCGCTTGCTGCGCCCGAGCCCGAACAGGCCAAGACCCGGCACCAGGATCACCCGCGGCAGCGGATCGAGCATGCGCTTGGGCGGGGTCTGGTTCTCGTTGTAGCGAGCGAAGTAGGCTTCATAGTCGGCGATGAACCGGGCCGCGCGCTCGCGCACCGACTCCTTCCACGCGGCGAGCCGATCGGCTTCGGGCGGCGGTACGATCAGCGGATAGTTCTTGGTGCGGATCGTATGGTCCGGCGTCACCACGCCCGCGCCGGCATAGCGCTCGAGCTCCGCCCCGTTGACGTAGTCGAGGATCTCGGGCCCCGCGCGGAAATCCATGAGGAGGCGCAGATGGGCGCCGTCGATCTTCGGGTCCTTGCGGCTGCACGCGCCGCGCAGAATGGGCGCTGTCTCGGCGACAGCGGCGATGCGGGGCGGCAAGGCGCGGGTCACGAACACCACGTTGCGCCGCAGCCGCAGCCGCTCCTCTGCCATGGTCACGAGCTCGATCATGCGCCGGTAGGATTGATGCGCGCTGTCGCCGAACGTGAAGATGCCGTGCTTCAACAGCACCAGCCCTTCGACCTCGGGATCGGCCTCGTAGACCTCCGCCGCTTTCTTGGCGAGCGCGAAGCCCGGCGGGATATAAGGGACAAGCCCCATGCGCGCGCCATAAAGCTCGATGCAGCGCTCGGCCCCATCCGGCTGATCGGCGATGCTGAGGACCGCGGTCGCGTGCGTGTGGTCGACATAGCGGTGCGGCAGATAGGCATGGAGAAGCGTCTCGACCGACGGGTTGGGCGCCATCGGGTCGAGCAGATTGGCGCGCTGCACGCGTACCATGTCCTCGTCCGTCAGCGCATCGAGGCGCCGCAATTTGAGGAGCGGGCCAAGCCGCACCGCGGGCAGTCCCGCCGGCTCGATATCCGCCATGTCCCAGCCGCTGCCCTTGACGCACAGAACCTCGGCGTCATCGCCCATCAGGTCCGGCATGTGCGTCTTGAGCGAGCTGTTGCCGCCACCGTGCAGCACGAGCCGCTTTTCGCGCCCCAAAAGCCGCGCGGTATAGACCCGCAGCGCCAGATCGCGCCCGATCCCCGCCTTCGCGTAGCCCGCCACCATGGCTTCGGCAGCGCCATCGTCCCAGTCGCTTTTCATGGCGCGCCATCATAGACCGCGCCGGCGGTCCCGCCATTTATTTCCGCTGCTGCCGCGGGCTAAGATCGGCAATGTCAGCCGCCCGCTCCGGGAGATAATGATGGCCCAATCCGCGATTCGCGGTGTCTATGCCGCGGTCCTAACCCCGTTCACGGAATCGCTCGAGCCCGATCTCGACCGTTTCGTCGCGCACGGCAAATGGCTGCTTGCGAATGGTTGCGACGGGCTCGCGCCGCTCGGCACGACGGGCGAAGCGAACTCGCTCTCGATGGCGCAGCGTCTTGCGATGATCGAGGCGGCGGCGCGGGGCGGCTTGCCGATGGCCCAGTGCATTTTCGGCACCGGGTCGTGCGCCCTTGCCGACGCCGTCGCGCTGACGCGAGCCGCGGTCGAGGCGGGCGGCGGCGGGGCGCTTCTTCTGCCGCCCTTCTACTACAAGAATCCCAGCGAGGATGGGCTGTTCGCGTTCTTCTCCGAAGTGGTTCAGCGCGTCGGCGACGCAAGGCTGCGGCTTTACCTCTACCACTACCCACAGCTTTCGGCGGTGCCGATCACCATCCCTCTCGTCGCGCGTCTGAAACGTGCCTATGGCGACACCATCACGGGGTTGAAGGACAGCTCGGGCGATTGGCAGAATAGCGCCGCCTTCCTGCGCGAATTCCCGGGCTTCGGCGTCTTCTCCGGAAGCGAGGAATTCCTGCTTCCCAATCTGCGCGCGGGCGGTGTCGGCTGCATCTCCGCATCGACCAACATCACGGCGCCGCTCGCCCATCCCGTTTATGCCGCGTGGCGCCAAGGGGAGGCAGAAGGGCTGCAGCGCGGCCTCACCGAAGTGCGGCTCATTTTCCAGGCCTACCCGCTGCAGGCGGCGCTTAAGGAGGTCATGGCGCTCATCACGGGCGACGCACGCTGGCGCGTGCTGATGCCGCCGAACCGATCCTTGGCGCCTGCCGATCGCGCGGAACTTGTCCACCGACTCAACGCGTTACCGCAGATGCAGCCGATCCTGCGGCAGGCGGCCTGATCGGCAAGTCATTAAAATTCAACATCTTTTCTTAGCAGATTCGTAACGGGTGGATGGTTCAATGCCACATGATCGGGAGCGGGGCCGGATCAGGCGAGGAAATGCGGCAGCTCAATTCACAGGAATTGCGGCAGATACTGCAATTGCACGAGCGCTATCTTGCGGAAAAGCGGGACGGACGCCGGGCGGTATTGGCCTATTACGATCTTTCGGCCGCCGATCTTAGTGGCCAGGATCTGTCGAACGCGGATTTGACGGGCGCCCGTCTCAACCGCACGGTGCTCAACAACACGAAGCTGCGGAACGCGAGCCTTCTGGGCGCCGATCTGCGCGTCGCCAACCTCAACAACGCCGATCTTTCCGGCGCGGACCTGCGCGGAAGCTGTCTCAGAGGCGCGCAGCTCAATCGCGCGCGGATGAAGCATGCGGACATGCGCAAGACGCTGGTGATGCGGTTCAACGAGAACGGCGCCGCCCGTGACAAGGTCATGGAGGACACGCGCACGGATCTCTCCTCGGTCGAGGCGCGCGATGCCGATCTGACCGGCGCCAAGCTTGGCGAATCATCCTGCGTGCGGGCCAATCTCACCGACGCGATCCTGACCGACACCGACTTCTGCGGCGCCGATCTGCGCAACGCCGACATGACCGGCAGCGTGCTTCAACGCGCCGATCTCTCGGGGGCGAAGCTCAACGGCGCGATCTTGCGAGGCGCCGTGCTGACCGACGCGAAGCTCGTTGGCGCCGAGATGCAGGACGTCGATATCAGCGGCGCGATCATCGACCCGAAGCTGCTTCAGGAGGCAAAGCTCCTGCGTCTCACCGGATTCGACCTGAAGCAGATCACGCTCGAGGATTTGCGCGAGGTGCTGCGTCTCCACGCGTTGTGGCTCGACACCAAAGGCGGCAGCGGGCGCCGGGCGGTGCTGAGCGAGCATGATCTCACCGGTCGCGATTTGCGCACGGCCAATCTCGCGCTCGCCAATCTGGCGCGCGCAGTGCTGCGCGGCGCCGACTTGACGCGCGCGTCGCTTGCTATGTGCGACCTGTCCTTGTCCGATCTGCGCGATGCTCATCTCGACCATGCGGACCTGCGCGGGGTGAAGCTGGTGCGGGCGCATCTTTCGGGCGCGTCGATGGTGCGCGCCAATCTTTCGCCGCTCGACAATGTCGGCGGCAAGTTCGACTTCCCCGCGAATCTCGAAGGGGCGAAGCTCGGCGGCGCCAATCTCGAAAACGCGCGGCTTCATCAGGCGAAGCTTGCGGGCGCCGATCTGTCGCGCACCAATCTCGACAGCGCCGATTTGACGAGCGCCGACCTCAACGGCGCCAATCTCAGCGATGCGGCGGCGGACAACGCCAATTTCGATGGCGCCATCCTCGCCGAGACCCGCGGGATGCCGCAGGTCGCCGAGGCCGACTAAGCGGCCGCCTTCGCCATTTTAATGCAGCAGCACGTACTCGTAGTCGATCGGCTGTCCGTCGATGCCGCGGATAGGCGGCGCGATCCAGCCTGCCATTTTTCCGGGCTCGGTGACCGGCCGCATCAGGCTCTTGATGAAAGCCTGGTCGGAGGCCGAGGGAAGCCACCGATCGCGCTGGGCTTGCCATTGTTCGGGCGTCACAAGGCGGCCCGCGGGATCGACCGGGCGCCCGGCCCAGGCGCCGATCGTGCGCCGGAATCGCGGGCTCGGCAGGGTCAGCTCGAACGCCACCCCGGCATTGGCGATCGCGCGGTTCCAGCGCGCGAGCCCCATGGCGCAATCTTTGACATAGGCGGCGCGCGTCACCTCGTTCATGGCGGTGCGTAGCGCCACGGTCTCGATGCCGTCCGGCGTTTCGATCTCGCGGGTCGCGTCCTTGCAGAGATGGTCTTCGTAGGAATCCTCGTCGGGACGGCCCTTGATGGCGGCGGCGAAATAGGCCGCGGCGTTCGAGGAAACCTCGGCGCCGAAAAGATCGAGCGACGAGCTGAACCAGAAATTGAGGTAGCGCTGCAAGGTCGGCAGATCGATTGCGCCGGCGCGCCTTATCGCATCGGGATCATCCGTGCCGATCGCCTTCATCACCTCGATCGTGCGGTTGATGATGCGCGCGATGCCGGTATCGCCGACGAACATATGGTGCGCTTCCTCGCGCAGCATGAAGCGGCAGGTGCGCGACAAGGGATCGAACGCGCTTTCGGCAAGGCTCTTCAGTTGGAACTTGCCGTCGCGGTCGGTGAAATAGGTGAACATGAAGAAGGCGAGCCAATCTTCGATCGGCTCGTTGAAGGTGGACAGGATGCGCGGCTTGTCGGCGTCGCCCGAATGACGCGCGAGCATCTCTTCCGCTTCCTCGCGCCCGTCGCGGCCGAAATAGGCGTGGAGCAAATAGACCATCGCCCACAAATGGCGACCTTCCTCGACATTCACCTGGAACAGATTGCGCAGGTCGTAAAGCGACGGCGCGGTATGGCCCAGAAGCCGCTGCTGCTCGACCGAGGCGGGCTCGGTGTCGCCTTGCGTGACGATGAGGCGGCGCAACGTTGCGCGATGCTCGCCGGGCACCTGCTGCCAGGCGGGCTTGCCCATCTCGTCGCCGAAGCCGATGCGGCGGTCGGCCACCGGCTCGGCGAGGAAAATGCCCCAGCGATAGTCCGGCATCTTCACCCGGCCGAACGTCGCCCACCCCTTGGTGTCGACCGACATGGCGGTGCGCAGATAGATTTCCGCGGCAAGGAAATCCGTGGGCCCAAGCTCGCGCCACCAGTCGAGGAAGCGCGGCTGCCAATGTTCGAGCGCCCGCTGCAAGGTGCGGTTGCCGGAAAGGTCGACATTGTTGGGGATGCGTTCCTGGTAATCGATCGCCATGGCGTTAGACCCTTTCCCGATCGAAGCGCGGCCGCGATCCGCTGCCGAAGAGTTTCAGGGCGCCCTCCGGTCCGACCGCGTTGGGCCGGCCGAAAATCCAGTTCTGCCAGGCGGTCAGACGGCCGAAGATCCGCGTCTCCGTCGTCTCGCGCCCGGCAAAGCGCAAATTCGCTTCAAGCCCCGTGAGCGCGTCGGGCGACAGGCTCGCGCGCTCCTCGACGGCAAGACGCAGCTCTTCGTCCCAGTCGAGCTCGTCGGGCGCAAAGGTGACGAGGCCAAGCTCGAGCGCGGCCGCTGCGTCGAGCTTTTCGCCGACATGCTGCTCGGCATGCCTCACGGCGTCGGTATCGCCCGCGAACCGGTTCATGAGCCGCGTCGCGCCGTTCACCATCTCGAGCCCCGCGACGTTGGACGCGCCGAGCGCGATCCGCGGGGCGTCGTCGCCCTCGGCATCGAGCATGTAGGCGCGATCGGCCGCAAACAAAAGCTCGGCAAGAACGCCGGCAAAGCACGATCCCCGGTCGACAATGGCAAAGAGGCTGCGGGAGGTGACGTCGAGCCGCTGCAAGGTCCGGCGCAGATACCCCATCGCCTCGCCCACGAACCAGGCGTCGCCTGCCGCCGCGTCGACGGCAAGGACGGCGTCGATCGAGCCGCGCGTGCGAAGGAGCCACGTGCCGAGCTCCGGCTCGTTCGTGCGCAGCATGAGGATCGCGTCGTCAAGCTCGCGCGCCATCGCAAGCGGCCACCATCGCGCGCCTTGGTCCGGGCTTGTCGTTTCGCCGTCCGGCCCGAGAATGGTCACGGTCGCGGTGCGGGCCGCCCGGTCGAACGCCACGTCGACAGTGCCGTAGTGATAGCCCGTCTCGTCGATGCGCCGGTCGAGCGGGATCAGCGCGATGCCTCTTGCCTCGGCCGGCCGGCCGCTTGCCGCCGCGAGCGCGCGAGCGCGTTCGGCAACCGCCGCCGGAAAGCGCGCGGGCGGCGCGGAAAAATCGATGAGGCCCCAGGCCTTGGCGCGATCGGCGCGGACGCCTTCGGCGGTGGTGCAAAACGCGTCGGCAAGATCGCGCCGCACCCGCCGCTTGTCGATGACCCGCGTCAATCCCCCGGTACCCGGCAACACGCCCAGAAGCGGCACTTCGGGCAGGCTGATGGTGGTCGAGCGGTCGTCCACCATCGCGATCTCGTCGCAGGCGAGCGCCAGCTCATAACCGCCGCCGGCACAAGCCCCGTTCACAGCGGCCAGGAATTTGAGACCGCCGCGGCGGCTCGAATCCTCCATCCCGTTGCGGGTCTCGTTGGTGAATTTGCAGAAATTCACCTTCGCCGCGTGCGTGGACTGACCCAGCATGTAGATGTTGGCGCCGGCGCAGAACATGCGCTCCTTGCCGCTCGTGATCACCACGGCGCCGACTTGGGGATGCTCGAACCGGATCCGGTTCAACGCGTCGTTCAGCTCGATGTCGACGCCCAGATCATAGGAATTGAGCTTGAGCTTGTAGCCGGGCGCGATCCCGCCATCCTCGGCGACGTCGAGCAGCAGGGTCGCGACGCGCCCGTCTATAGCGAGGCGCCAGTGCTTGTATCGTTCCGGCTCGGTATCGAAGGTGATCATCGCTTCCTGCCCGGACGTGATGGCGCAGTATAGCTTGCGGCGCGGCGATGGCACCTCGTTGGCGCGCGCCCGATTCTGGTCTATCTATCGCCCGCGAAAGGGAGCGGATATGGCGCTGTCACGGCGAGCGATCTCACTGGGCGATCTCGACATCGAGTATTTCGAAGGCGGAGAGGGGCGGCCGCTCCTCTACTTGCACGATCTTCTGGGGCTTGATCCGCGAATGCCGGCGCTCGACCG
>Ga0335072_10010849_pt1 | contig 13082 bp, 8 predicted proteins | sample Lox_Sample_21_FD_206725 | JGI IMG/M metagenome (GOLD analysis project Ga0335072, IMG submission 206725) | Soil microbial communities from Loxahatchee National Wildlife Refuge, Florida, United States - Lox_Sample_2.1 | ecosystem: Environmental > Terrestrial > Soil > Wetlands | place: USA: Florida...
CGATGGTGAAGGTGACTCCGCGCAGCGCTTCGACAGCAGAATCTCCCATCCCGAACGTACGTGTGATGTCTGTCGCCGCCACCACTGTGTCGCCGGGGGGCAGGGGCGCCCGCTCCCGTGACCGCACTGCGGTGGTCGCGGCCGTCGCGGCGTCCGCCACGACGGCAGGCGCCGCGGCAGCGGGCGGCGCGTCCGCTGCGGCCGGGGACTCGGTCAGCGCTGGGTCCTGCGGCCTGTCGGGCCAGACGCCGATGTGGTCCGGCATGGATTCGAGCCGCACCCGCTGCCGCATCCCGAGCGGCCGCGTCATCTCGCGCGGCAGCTGGACACGGCCGGCCCGGTCCATGACCGCGTACTCCACCGCGTGCGTGGCGGCGTTCCCCGCTTCGTCGGTCGTGTCGTGCCTGAGCAGCTCGGTGCTGGTGCGGCCGTCCCTGATCGCGACCGTGCGGCGCACGCGCTCGGCCACGGCGGGGTCGTGGGAGACGAGCAGGATGGTGACGCCGAGCTCGGCGTTGGCCGTCTGCAGCGCCTCGAACACGCTCGCCGCCGACACCGTGTCCAGCTCCCCGGTCGGCTCGTCGGCCAGCAGCACGCGCGGCCGGTTCGCCAGCGCGGTCGCGAGCGCGACCCGCTGCTGCTCGCCGCCGGAGAGCTCGCCGGGAGTCCGTTCGGCGCAGTGCGACACGCCGAACGTGGCCAGCAGCTCATCAGCCTGCCGCCCCCGCTGGGCGCGGGCGGTGCGGGCCAGCCGCATCGGCACGATCACGTTCTGCCGGCAGGTCAGGTACGGCAGCAGGTTGCGCGTGGCCTGCTGCCAGATGAAGCCGACGACCGCGCGGCGGTAGCCGAGCCGGTCGCTTGGGCTGAGCGCGCCGAGGTCGTACCCGGCGACCCGCACGCTGCCCGCGGTCGGGGTGTCCAGTCCGGCGAGGATGTTCATCAGCGTGGACTTGCCGCTGCCCGACGCGCCGACCACGGCGGTCAGCTCGCCCTCTTCGACGAGCAGGTCAAGACCTTGCAGCGCCTGCACCTCCAGGCCTTCGCCCGAGTAGATCCGGACCACGCGGTCGCACACGATCAGCGCGTCCGCGCCGTAGGCGACGCGGGCCTGCCGCGCCTCGGCGTCCAGCTCGCCGATCCCGGAGGCTGCCGCTCCCGGCGTCACCTGCGTCATCCCGGTTCCTCCTCGTTCCGGCTCTCATCGATTCGGCCGGTCATCGCCTCGGCTAGCACTGCTAGCAGCGTGAGGATGAGCAGCCCCGCCGCCGCGGCGCCGAGCGGCCCCCACCGCGCGCCGACCGGCACGGTCGCGCCGCCGGTCAGGGCCGACAGGTTCAGGGCGGGGCCGATCAGCGGGCCGAGCGCCCAGGCGCAGGCGACGCCGCCCGCCGCGGTGGCGACGACCAGCGGAAGCGTCTCCGCGAGTTCGGCCCAGCGCGCCTGCCTGCCGGTGACGCCCATCACCCGGAGCCTGGCCACGGTCGACCGGCGGGCTCGCGCGGCGCCCGCGATCATGATCAGCAGCACAAGCAGGGTCAGCCCGGCGGCGGCAATCCCGGCGGTCACGATGGCGGCGGCCTCGTCGCGGGGCAGTGGCGCCCGGGACAGCGCGGCCTGTTCCGTGGCGCGCAGCGTCACGGTGGCACCGGGCAGGTCGCGCCTGACGACCGCGTCCAGCCGGGGAACGTTGATGTCCGGGCCGGTCAGCAGGACGACGTTCGGCGGGGCGTCCGCCCCGGCGCTCAGCGCCGACGCCGGCAGGATGACCTGCGGAGCGCCAGGCACCCCCGCCAGCCCGGAGATCTCTCCGGCGATCCGGATGCGGAGGGACTGCAGCCCGACTGTCAGCGTGGCGTCCTGCCCGACCCCGGCGACCTCGCCGGCCCCGGGGCCGAGCGTGGCCGCGCCGGCCGGCGTGACCAGGGCCGGCACCGGGCCGGCGCCGCCCGGTGCCGCCGCGCCGGACGCGAGCGTCGCCGCGGGGAACGCCGGCAGCGGCGCGCCGGCAAGCAACGCGGCGTACTGCCCGGGCTGCAGCGCGGCGACCTGGAGCTGCGACCCGTTCGCCTGGCCCGCGGCGACGCTGACCAGCGCGATGTGCCGCACGCCGGGCACCGCGGACAGGTCGCGGGTATCCGCGGCCGATGGCGGCTGATAGGCCAGCTGCGCGTCGACCAGGGCATCGGCGCCGGCCTGCTGCCAGGACTGCGCCGCCTGCCCCTCGGTGACCGCGGCGCGCACCAGCACGCCGAACGCGGCGACCGCCAGCGCCAGCACCAGCGCGATCCCCGGCACCACCGCGGCAGGCGAGCTCCGCGCGGCCCGTGCCAGCCCGGTGAACGCCGCGACCCCGCGGCGGCGTGCGGCGAGCCGCAGCAGCCCGCGGACGGCGAACGGGTAGCAGCGCATGACGACGATCGCGACCGGCACGGCGACGAGCACCGGTGCGAGGCTCGGCAGCGCGCCTGAGCCCTGCTGGCGCAGGACGACGACGCCGGCGACCGCAGCGGCGGCCAGCGCGAGCTCGGCCGTGACCCGCCGCCACGCGGCCCGTTGCGATGTCTGCCGCTTCCCTGGCGGGCGGTCATCCCGGACCGTGATGAGCGGGGCAGTGGCCAGCGCGACCAGCAGGATCGCGCCGCCGAGCCACCACGAGAGCGGGTCGGGATGACCCGGTGTCACGGCGATCGCGAGCGCCGTCCCGGCCACGGCGCCGGCCACCGCGGGGATCGCGGCGACGCGCAGCATCCGCAGCTCGACCTGCGCGCGCGAGGCGCCGCGGGCCCGCAGCACGGTCAGCTCACGGCGCCGCCGCTGGGCTAGCAGCTGACCGGCGAGCGCCGCGACGATGACAGCGATCACGGCGAGGCTGACCGCGAGCAGCCGCAGTACGGAGCTGGCCGCCGCGTCGGCGGGCACGAAGTCCGCGAGCACCCCGGCTACCGGCGAGGTAAGGCTCACCTGTTCCGCGCCGGCGCCGACCAGCCCGCCCTGGGACACCGCCCGGGTCAGCGCGCCGCTCACCGCCTGCGCGCTGTCCGCGGTGACCGCGGACGTCACGAGCGGGAAGCTCCAGGTGGCGTTCATCTCCGCCCGGTCGAAGACCTGCTGGAACAGCGGCAGCTCGCCCCCGCCGACGAACGCCCCGCCGACCCAGATCGGCGGGTAGTTGTCGTTGATCGTCTCCTGCGTCGGGGCCGCGAGCAGTCCGTCGGCCGTCCAGAACGTCGGGCTTGCCCCGCGCGGGCGCAGCACGCCGGTGACGACGAGGGTCACCGGGATCCCGGCGCTGCCCTGGATCCGTGACCCGGGGCGCAGCCCGAACCGGGCGGCGGTCGCGGCGCTGACCGCGACCTCGAACGTCGCGCGCCCGCCCGCCTCGCGGGCGGCCGACGGCAGGCGGCCCGCCGCGACGGCGGCGTTGCCGGACAGGCCGCTGCGGTAGGCGAGCTCGAGCCGGTTCCTCAGCGGGCCGGTGACCGAAGGCGCGAGGCCGGAGGTCAGCGAGAAGACCGGCGTGGTGAGCGCGGCCCAGTTGTCCGCCGGGCCGGCGAGCGGCAGGTGGTCCTTGGCGAGGTTGGCCGCCAGCAGGTTTCCGGTCTCGGTCAGCGACTCCGCGTCCGGCAGCTGACCCAGGTCCGCGGAAAGTCCGGTGTCATCGATGATCCCGCTGACGGACCGCGCGACCGGCGAGCTGGCGGCGAGGGACTGCTGCAGGGCGGTTGTCCGCAGCACCTGGTCCGCCCGCGGCCCGGCGACCGCGAGGAACACGCAGATGCCGATGAGCAGCCCGAAGCCGGTGCTGGCCACGCCGTGCGCGCGCCAGGCGCGCCGCAGCCTGGTCATGTCGCCTCCGCGCCGCGCAGTTGCGCCGCGGTGTCGTCGCGGCGCGCCCCGGCCGCGAGAGCCACCGCGGCGGGCAGCAGGCAGATCCCCGCCGCGAGGAGCGCCGCCCAGCCCAGCGGCACCTCGGGCACCACCGGCGGCACCGGGGTGGTGCCGCCGGGCGTGAGCACCACCGCCGAGGTCAGCAGGTGCGCGAGGCCGACGCCCGCGGCCAGTCCCACGAGGCCAGCCGGAATGCTCAGCAGCAGCTCTTCGGCGCACAGCTGGCGTACCTGCGCGGCCAACGGCACGCCGAGCGCTTTCAGTAGCGCCGAGCGGGCTCGCCGCTCCCGCAGGCTGGCGGCGACGCTGACGGCGAACCCGAGCACCGCGAGCAGCGTGACCGCGATGGCGACCGCGAGCGCCGCCTGCTGCGGCGCGGCCGTCAGCGAGTCGCCGAACAGGTCCGCGGTCACCGCCGCGCGGTCGGTCACCACCGCGTCGGCGGGGACGGGCGGGGCCGGCGCTGCCCCCGGTGCGGCACTCAGCCACCAGGACGTCACCGGCAGCGGCTGCTGCGCCTTGGCGGCCAGGTAGCCCTGCGCGGCGGCCAGGTCGACGATCAGCGCCCCGTCCGCGCCGGTCACGGTCGGGAACGCGCTGACCGCCGCGACGATCTTCACCGGGACAGTTACCCCTCCCACCGCCGCGGGGAAGACGTTGCCGACAGCGGCGTTGTTGGCCTGCAGGAAAGCGGCCGTCGCGATGCCTGGTAGCGCGGCCGGCGTGGCCGCGGTCGCGGTGACGGCCACCGTCCCGGTGCTCGGCGAGGCGGACTGTGCCCAGCCGGCGAGCGCTGCGCTGCCCGCGAGCGGCGTGAACGGCCCCGTCGCCGAGTCGGACACCGCGGCCGCGGTGACCGTCGGCCGGGCTTCGCCCTGCCGTATGGGGGAGCTCCCCGCCCCCCCATTGCCCCCCTGGCCAGCCCCGGACGCGGGCGCGGCGAGGTTCAGGCCGATGAGCCGCAGCGGGTAGCTCCCGCCCAGCGAGACGGTGAGCGGGTGACCGCGCCCGTCGGGCGGCACCGTCCCGGCGGGCAACGCGAACACGTCGCCAAACGAGTCAGCGACTTCAGCGAACGCGGGGTACGCGTTGGCCGCCGCCGATCCCGGCGCCTGGGGCACCCCCGACGGCGGGACGGCCCGGGCGGTCAGCTGGAGCCGGACGGGATGCCCGGGCAGCGGCACGCCCGCCGCCCCGGATGGCGCGAGCATCCGCCACAGCGTCGCGGGCGGCATCGGCGCCAGGTCCGGCCGCAGCAGCACCGTCGCCGCCGCGGCGCGGGTGTCGAGCGCGAGCAGGCTGCCGGTGCCCAGGTCCGCGGTCGCCGCCGGCATGGCGGCGGCGACGCCCGGCGCGCGGCTGATCGACGGCACCGCGGCGAGGCCGACCGGCGACGGCGTGTCGATGCGCACGTCGGCGCCGGTCGTGAACGCGGCCTGATCTTGCGCGGACTGCCGCCAGCTGGCATAGCTCGTCAGCGCGAGGGTGCTGGTGGCGACGGCCAGCACGGTGAGCAGCACGGGTCCCGCCCGGCGGACGGGGAGTCTGCTGATCTCCCAGCTCGCCATGGCGGTGCCGATGCGCTTGCTGGCCGCGGCGACCCAGTTGAGGCCGCTGGCCGCCAGCGGCAGCAACCGTATCGGGATCAGGGTGACCGCGGCTAGCGCCAGCGCGGGCGCGATCACCACCACCGGGTCGATGCCCGTTCCGGCCGAGGGCGTGTAGTCGTGCAACTGCCACACCGCGAGCCCCGCCAGCGCGAGCAGGGCCAGGTCGCCGCCGGCTTCGGCCGCGCCGGCCAGCGCCGCCTGCCGGCCGCGGCGCACCCGTACCGTGCCTGGTGGCCGCGCGCGCAGCACCGGCCAGGTGACGGTCGCCGCCGTCAGCACCACGACAGCGGCGGCGAGCCACCAGGCGTCGCCGGGGATCCCGGCGAGCGCGAGGCCGTCGCCGTGCAGCAGTCCGGTACGGGCCAGCAGGTCCGCGACGCGGGTGCCCGCGAACACCCCGGCGACCGCGGCCACCGCCGCGGTCAGCAGCGATTCCCCGAGCGCCGGGGCGGCCATCGCCCAGCGGGTGGCGCCGCGGGCGGCGAGCAGTGCGTGCTCTTCCTCGCGGCGGACGGCGAGCAGCCGGCCCGCCAGCACGAGCGCGCCCGCGGCGGGCAGCAGCAGCAACAGGGCCGCGATGGCGAGCAGCGACCTGGCCGCGGTCAGCTCGCCGGCCGCGCTGGTCAGGTCGGCGGGCAGCTGGCCGTTTACGACGAGGCCGCCGAGCGGCTGGTACTGCTGCAGGAATGTCTCGGTGGCGCTGATCCGGCCGGCCACGGCGCCGAAGTCGGCAGGCGGTATCGCGCCGCTGTCCGGCACCACGACCCAGGACGCCTGGTCCACGCTGAACCCGCGGGCGGCACTGGCCCCGAACACGCCGGGAGCCACGACCATAGGCCCGCCGGCCGTGAAACAGCCCACGCTGCTCGCTCCGCAGGTCCAGATGGCATCGAGGTTCCAGTACGGCGCGGTGGCGTCTTGCTGGCGGTAGACGCCGGTGACCCGGAGCCGGGACCGCGCGCCGGTGTTGCTGTCCCGGACGGCGAGCACCGCCCCGGGCGACACCCGCAACCGGGTGGCGACCGACAGCGGCACCGCCGTCTCGACCGGCTCGCCAGGGCCGCCGACGGCAGGCCACCGGCCGGCGATCAGCGCGGCGTGCGCGGTGAGCCGCGTGGCGGACGCCACCTCCGCCTCGCCGCTGGCCTGCCCGTCCGGGGCGGTGATGGTCAGCGGGTCGGACCACAGGGCGGTGTCGAACTGGAAGCGGGCCCCGCCCAGCGCCGTGCCCGCCCGCTGGCTGATCACGGCCGTGTCCGCGGCTGCCTGCTGCGCGCCGACCAGGCCGATGACGGTCATCGACAGGCCAGGGGACCCGGCGAGCTGCCGGTTCGCGCCCTGCGGCAGTACTTGCGTGCCGAAGGTGGCCACGGCGGTCACGGCGGCGGTGGTGATGAAGACGGTCAGCGCCACCCCGGCCAGCAGCAGGCCGGACGACCGCATCCGCCGCCCTAGGTAGGACGCCCACGGGCCGCGCCGGAACCTCATGCTCAACCTCGTGTCACCACCCGTCGAGGTGGCCGGGGAGCTCGGTGAGGCGGGTGATGATCGCGTCGGGGACCACGCCGTCGTGCGGCGGCACCTCGCTGTGCGGGATGAGCACGCCGCGCATCCCGACGCGCTTGGCGCCGTAGATGTCGTCGTACGGCCGGTCGCCGACGAAGACGCACGAGGCCGGATCGGACACCCCGACGGCGGCCATCGCGGCGCGGAACGCTTCGGGGTGCGGTTTGGTCCACGGGATCTCGCTGCTGTACACCGCCCCGTCGATCAGGCCGAGCACGCCGTCCCTGCTGAACACCTGCTCGTGCGCGCTGCGCGGCCACATCGTGTTGGATAGCACCCCGATCTTGATGCCGCGCTCGCGCAGCGCCCGCATGACCGGCGCGGCGTCCGGGTCGGTGTAGGTGTGCGGGTCCCACGCGCGGTAGTAGGTGGCGAGCAGCTCGTCGTGGGCGGTCACTCCGGCGCGGCTGAAGACGTGGTCCAGGGTCGCGCTCTGCTGCGCGGTCTCCGCCTGCCGCCACAGCTCGAACTCGGCAGCCCTGATCGCCTTCGCGTGCGCCGCGGCCAGCTCGGCGGAGAAATGCGGCGTGCATACCTCCAGCCACAGCGCGTCGTGGTCAACCGTGTGCCACGGGGTCAGCGTGCCGCCCCAGTCGAAGATAACCGCCTGTACCGCCATGCACCGTATGGTACGGACCCGGCGGGGGTCACCGCGCGCTGCGCGCGGCGCCATCTGCCGCTCGCTACACCTTGGCGACCAGCCGCACCGAGACCTTCTGCCAGGGCAACTCGGCGAGCGCGCCGAGTAGTTCCCCTTGCACCAGGCCGCATCCGGTCACCGGCAGCGCCGGCCAGATCGCCTGCCCGTCCTTGTCGACGAGCACGAACTGCGGCGGCAGCGTGACCAGATCGGAGCAGAACGTGCCCGCGGGCTTGGTCTGGTTAGGCCGGTGCAGCGCGGTCAGCAGCGGCGTGAGGTCCTGGTCGGCCCGCTCCAGGGTGGCGACCTCCCACTGGCCCTTGCCAGGGATCATCTGATAGTTGGTCACGCAGCGGATCACCGCCACCGGCTCGAAGGACGCGGGCAGCGTCTTGCTCCGGGTGACGTTCGCCGGCCACCCCACGCATGCGGGCTGGCCTGCCACGATGGGCGGCCCAGTGGTCGTGGTGGGCACCGCGGTGGCGCTGGCGGACGCGGACGCGGGCGAGGTCGCGCTCGCGGTGCCGGTTCCTGGCGCGCCGCCGGCCCCGGCCGGCGTGCTCGTGCTGGCCGTCGCGCAGCCGGTAGCCATCGCCGCGACGGCGGCGATCGCCGCCATACGTATTGCCAGTTGCATCATGTGAGTGCCTCGTTTCTGCGGACACCCCTTAGACGGGCCGTACCCGGCGGCCGGTTCCGTCCGGAGCCTTCAGTTTCCGTTGACCAGTCGTCACACTAGGAACTGTGCATGACTATGACCTGCTGGTGATCGGCTCCGGGCCTGGCGGGCAGCGGGCCGCGATCGCGGCCGCGAAGCTCGACAGGCGAGTAGCGGTGGTGGAGCGGCCGGAAATGCTCGGCGGCGTCTGTCTCAACACGGGGACCATTCCCTCCAAGACGCTCCGTGAGGCCATCCTTTACCTCACCGGCGTCGACCAGCGCGAGATCTACGGGCAGTCCTACCGTGTCAAGGACGAGATCACAATCGCCGACCTGACCGCCCGGACCACGCACGTGGTCACCAGGGAAAACGACGTAGTGCGCAGCCAGCTGACCCGCAACCGCGTCGCGATCATCCCCGGCACCGGCCGGTTCACCGCGCCGAACGAGGTGGAGGTCGATGACGGCGGCGGCCGGATCCGCAAGGTCAGCGCGGACAACGTTGTCATCGCCACTGGCACCACGCCGGCCCGCCCGGCCAGCGTGGCCTTCGACGAGAAGACCATCATCGACTCCGACGGCATCATCCACCTGGAACGGGTGCCGCGCTCGATGGTGGTGGCGGGCGCCGGGGTGATCGGCATCGAGTACGCCTCGATGTTCGCCGCGCTCGGCACCAAGGTCACCGTGGTCGAGCGGCGGGACCGGATGCTCGAGTTCTGCGACGAGGAGGTCGTCGAGGCGCTGAAGTACCATCTGCGAGATCTCGCCGTCACGTTCCGCTTCGGCGAGACGGTCGCCTCCGTCGAGGCGCACCAGGGCGGGGCGATCGCGCTGCTGCGCAGCGGCAAGAAGATCCCGGCCGACACCGTGCTGTACTCGGCGGGCCGCCAGGGCATGACCGAGCAGCTCAACCTCGACGCCGCCGGGCTGACCGCGGATGAGCGCGGCAGGATCACCGTCGACGAGTTCTTCCGCACCAGCGTCCCGCACATCTACGCGGTCGGCGACGTCATCGGCTTCCCCGCGCTCGCCGCGACGTCCATGGAGCAGGGCAGGCTCGCCGCGAACCACGCCTGCGGCGAGCAGACCGCGACCCACTCGGTGCCGTCGCCCATCGGCATCTACAGCATCCCGGAGATCAGCTTCGTCGGCCGCACCGAGGACCAGCTCACCGAGGCCTGCGTGCCGTTCGAGGTCGGCGTCTCCCGCTATCGCGAGCTCGCCCGCGGGCAGATCGTCGGGGACTCCTACGGCGTCCTGAAGCTGCTCGTCTCGCCGGAGGACAGGAAGCTGCTCGGCGTGCACGTGTTCGGCACCCAGGCCACCGAGCTCATCCACATCGGCCAGGCCGTGATGGGCTGCGACGGGACGGTCGACTACCTCGTGGACGCGGTGTTCAACTACCCGACGCTGTCGGAGTCCTACAAGGTGGCCGCCCTGGACGCGACGAACAAGATGCGCCAGGTCAGCAAGATGTCGGAGTAATCCCGGCCGGGCGAGCCAGGGCCGCCCGCTACTGTTGCCGCAAGACGGGCGCCTTGGCGCGGCGAGGGGCCCCGATCAGCGTGTTCGAGGTCATCCAGGAGGCGTGCATGCCGGCCAACATCAGCGACGACGCTTTTCTTGAGCAGCTCGCGCGCTCGATCCACGAGGACTACGTGGCCAAGAGCGAAGCCCGCGGCGAGACGAAGGCCGGGAACCGGTCGATGGTTCCCTGGGACGAACTCTCCCAGGATCTGCGGGATGCCAACGTCGCCCAGGCGGCGGGCATCGGCTCCAAGCTGGAGGCCGTCAACGCCGTCGTCGTCCCTGAGTCAGCGGCGGTCAGCGACTTCAGCTTCACGCCCGAGGAGGTCGAGGGCCTCGCGGAGACCGAGCACAAGCGGTGGATGAATGAGCGGATCGCCCAAGGGTGGTCATACGGGCCAGAGCGCGATGACAGGCGCAAGTTCCACCCGGACCTGAAGCAGTGGGACGAGCTTGACGAGGACACGAGGGAGAGGGACCGCGACGCGGTCCGCGCGATCCCCGGCATCCTCCATGAGGCCGGCTACCAGATCCTCCGTCTCCCGGCCGGCTCTTAGCCGCTACGCGCCAGACTGCTGCGGCTTGAGGAAACGCCGGCCGCGGTAGGTGACCTTGACGGCCCTGGCCACCAGCTCAGCCTCGGACGCGTAGTCGTACACCTGCTGGTCGCGGAGCATGAACGCGGGGCGGCCCGGCGGCCCCTCGCGGAGCAGCGCCACGGGTACGCCTGCCGACAGCGCCGCGCCTATCTCGATGTAGACGTTCGGGCTGTCGCGGGTGATGTCGGCGACAACCATGGTCGCGCCGGAGACCATGCGTACGATCTCTCGCTGGACCGGCCCGGGGACGTCCTGGCCCATGAGGCAGGGCACCCCGGTCACGGCCTCGACAGTCCTCGTCACCCGCTTGTGCAACTCGCTGTTCCCGAATTCCGTCGAGTAGAAGATGTGCGGCTTACGCCGCGGCGCGTGCCATTGCTCCGCGAGATCCTCGGCGCACTCGGACAGCCGCTGGCTGTCTCCGGCATCTTCCTGGAGCCCGGGCAGCTCTCTGGTCCCCGCTGACAGCTCTGCATCCGGGGGCTGGAAGACGAGGCACGGAATTCCGCGCGCCGCGGCGAGCCGCCATTCGTCGAGCACGTAGCGCGACGTCGTCTCCGGCATGGCCGGCCGGTAGGGCAGCATCGCGGCATACGCGCCGCAGCCGTCCATGATGCCGGCGACGCGTTCCTCGTCCCATTCGCCCTGATCCCGCGCGTCACTGACGAGGCGGAGCCCGGCGCTGGACAGCGCCTCCGACAGCGCCTCGGCCGATGCGACGTCCGACGGCCGCCAGCCCCTGCTGAAATAGGTGTGCTTTCCGTGGCTGGGATTCGGTGTGCTGTGCGGCGGCAGGTAAAGCGCTTGCAGAATGCGCGCGGCGGACGCCGCGTCCAGGTTGCCCTTCCCGATCTCGATATTGCTGAGATTGCTCAGGAAGCCAGGCGGCTTCACGTCATCGATCCTGAGCGGGATGACGCGAAAGTCCTTGTGGTTCGCACGCTGGTTCTGCGCGGCCTGGTATTCCTCCTCGACCCAGCCGCGGTCTACCGATTCATGGGAGAGCAGGATGATCGCGGCCCGGCTGTTCTCGATGCCCTCGTACAGCCGGCCGGCGAAAGCGGCGCCAGGCGGCAGGTCGTCCGTGTCGTACCAGACGGGAATGCCGGCCACCCGGGTGAGAAAGTCGTAGAGCATGTCGGCCTGCGATTTGTCGACGTGCGCGTGACTGAGAAAGGCGTGTTTCTCACGCTTCCCGACTTCTTCTGCCATGTGACCCCGCAACGCCATGCGCGTGCATTTCGTCGCTGACGATAGCCCGGAGATGTGTCTTCCGCTAGGTGTCAGCGGTCCGCCGGACGACACAGGGGCTGCCAGGATCGATGGGCGCGGAGCGTGCTGAGCCTGCCACGGTCAGGCACGCTAGGGTTCCGTCCCTGGGTGTCCGGTTTCTCCCGGGAATATCTCGTGTGGCACACTAGTTAGCGCAGTACAAAGCGTGCTCCGGGGTCGGTGAAATTCCGAACCGGCGGTGACAGTCCGCGACCCGGCCGCATTCGCGGCTGGCTGACCCGGTGGAACTCCGGGACCGACGGTTAAAGTCCGGATGGGAGGCAGCACGCACGGGTGATCGGCCGTTGTCGCGGTCGCATGATCCCGCGTCCCCCGGAGCCTGACCGGAGGAGGACGCGGATGTTCACCGGCATCGTGGAAGACCTCGGCGAGGTCGAGGCCGTCGCGCACCTCGGCGATTCCGCCCGTATCCACATTCGCAGCGCGGTGGTCACTCAGGACACCCGTCCCGGCGATTCCATCGCGGTCAACGGCGTCTGCCTGACCGTCACCGGCATCGTCACGAGCCGCCCTGCCGCCGAAGGCACTCCGCCCGGTCCGCCAGGCGCGCCACGCGGGTTCGCCGCTGACGTCATGGGGGAGACGCTCAAGCGGTCCAGCCTCGCCGCCGTCGCCCCGGGCACCAAGGTCAACCTCGAGCGCTCGGTGCGCCTCGAAGACCGGCTTGGCGGCCATCTCGTCCAGGGTCACGTCGACGACACCGCCGCCATCGTCCAGCGCGAACCGCATGAGCACTGGGAAGTCGTCCGCATCGGGCTCCCGCCAGGCCTGGCCAGATACGTCGCGCACAAGGGCTCCATCGCCGTTGACGGCATCAGCCTCACCGTCTCCGCCGTTGGCAGCGACTGGTTCGAGGTCAGCCTCATTCCCGAGACCCTGAAGCGGACGACGCTCGGCCTCAAGCAGCCAGGCGAGACGGTCAACCTGGAGGTCGATGTGATCGCCAAGTACGTGGAGAAGCTGCTCGGGGGTGCCCAGTGACTTGCCTTGCCGACCCGGTCCCCGGGGGGTCCCAGGGGGGTACTCCCCCCCGTGGAGGTACCGTCATCAGACCCAATGAGGAGCCGGCCAAGGACGTGCCGCTCGACGAGGTCGCCCGGGCGATCGCGGACGTCGCGGCGGGCCGCCCGGTCCTCGTCGTCGACGACGCCGACAGGGAGAACGAGGGCGACCTCGTCTTCGCCGCGAGCAAGGCCACCCCGGAACTGCTGGCCTTCATGATCCGCTACGCGCGCGGGCTGATCTGCGTCCCGATGCTCGGCCCGGACCTGGACCGGCTGCACCTGCCGCAGA
>Ga0335072_10010850_pt1 | contig 13082 bp, 11 predicted proteins | sample Lox_Sample_21_FD_206725 | JGI IMG/M metagenome (GOLD analysis project Ga0335072, IMG submission 206725) | Soil microbial communities from Loxahatchee National Wildlife Refuge, Florida, United States - Lox_Sample_2.1 | ecosystem: Environmental > Terrestrial > Soil > Wetlands | place: USA...
CGTCGAAGAGGCCGCTGCCAACTTCCTCGACCGTGCCACAGACGAAGAGCGCGCCCGCTTCCAGCGCTTTTCCCAAGACAACATCTCATGGCTCACTGACTGGGCAATGTTCGCCGTTTTGCGCCGCCGTTTCAAATTCTCCAGCTGGATCGACTGGCCGCCCGAGTACGCCCTCCGGCAATCCGACGCGATGACCGCTTTGCTAAATGAGTCCGGTCGGGACGTTGCGGTCGAACAGGTCATTCAATTCTTCTTCTTCGAGCAATGGGCCTCCCTGCACAGCTATTGTGCCGAACGCAACATCAAGATTCTCGGCGACGTCGCAATCTTCGTCAGCTACGACTCCGCCGACGTCTGGACACATCCCGAAATCTTCGAGCTCGATGAGAAGCGCCAGCCGACACGCGTCTCGGGGGTCCCTCCCGACTACTTTTCCTCGACCGGCCAACGCTGGGGCAACCCACTCTACAAGTGGGCTCTCTTGGAAGAGCGTGGCTTCGACTGGTGGGTCGCGCGCATTCGCCGTTCGCTAGCTCTCTACGATCTTATCCGCCTCGATCATTTCCGCGGATTCGAAGCCTTCTGGTCCATAGCCGCTGATGAAAAGACAGCTATCAACGGCCACTGGGTCAAGGCGCCAGGCCAGGCACTCTTCAACCGCCTTAAGGAGATCTTCGGGGATCTCCCCTTCATTGCCGAAGACCTCGGCCTCATCACGCCCGAGGTCGATGAGCTGCGCGAATACTTCGGTATGCCAGGCATGCGCATCCTGCAGTTTGGCTTTGCCGAACGCGGCGCCCACACCTATCTCCCTCACCGCTACGTCGCCAACACCGTCGTCTACACCGGCACGCATGACAACAACACAACCCTCGGCTGGTGGCGTGAGAACACCACGCCGGGCGAACGCACCAACGTCGAAACCTACCTCGGTCCTGTAGACCGTGTGAACGACCACGAAATAGTATGGGCGATGATTCGCGCCGCCGCAGGCTCCGTCGCCAACATCGCCATCTATCCCCTCCAGGATGTCCTCGAACTTGGCAGCGAAGCGCGCATGAACCGTCCGGGGGCTGACGCCGGCAATTGGACCTGGCGCGTCGGCCTTGACGACCTCAAGCCCGCATTCTCAACTCGCCTTTGCGCCATCACCGAGATGTGTGATCGCGACGGCTACCAGAAATCCATCGAAGGAGAATCCGCCGGCAGCCCCACCGACGCTGCTGCTCTCCGCATTCAGGAAGGGGCCACCCGTTAGGTCCACACTCCCACCACGCAACCGGGTAAACTAGCACCAGATTCATCAGGAGATTCCGCAGTGCCTCTTTCCGGCGAAGCCATCCGCACCATGAACTACGTTGACGACATCTCAGTCACCCTGCGCCGCATCCTCTCCGTGCTGCCGGTGCTCTCCGACGAGGAGAAGGCTCGTGTCGCCGATCACATCCGCCACTCCGAGCCCAGCTACGAGTCTGTCCTCGCTGCCCTCACCACAAAGTAACCGCACGCCGATGCCACCCTCCCGCGAGCCGCTTCGAATCGCGGTCATCGGTGCGGGTTCCGCAGGGAGTGATTTCGCTCTTCGCTGCGTTCGCGCAGGCTTTGACGTTACGCTTGAAGATGTGATGCCATCCCGTCTACGCAGCGCGCATCATGTTTTCCTGTCCGAAACACTCACAGGTGCACTGCGCCTCGCCTCCACTATCGAAGAGGCCGTGCGCGACGCCGACCTTGCCATCGACTTCGTCCCCGACGAACTCGAGTCCAAGCTGGAAATCTTCTCGATGCTCGACCGCATGGCGCCGCCGCGCACTATTCTCTGCACACCCACGACCGCGCTCAGCATCGCGGACCTGGCTTCCTGTACTTACCGCCCGCAACTCTGCTTCGCTCTGAGGCTTTCCGACGCGGATACAGCACAAATTGTCCATACCTCCCGTTCCGCATCCGAGGCTCTTTCAGCCGTCGAGCGGTGGCTTGCCTTGATCGGCTTCACAGTGACAACCCGGCGCGACCCAGTAGAGGCCGCCCAATCCCCATCCCCACCTGACGATCGACGTTGAACCGGTCTTACTCACGAGTGTGAAGCTTGATTTCTGCGTCCTATCGCCAAGGTGACTCTTCTTCACGCACTCATCGCCGTTATTCACGCGATCCTGCAAACCGCGGCCTCCGCGCTGCTCGCCGGCTTCTCGCTGCTTATCGTCGTTTTGATAGCACTCGCGGTGTCGGCTGCCCTGATCGCCACTCTCGCCGGCGGCCTAGGCATGGGTGGCGTGCACTGGCTCCGCCGCCGCTGGAGAGACCGCAACTCCAACCAACGCAGGGACCCTCCTTGCCGATAGCCTTCTCGTCTGTATAGTGGGGCCTATGTACCATCGGGTCCTCGCAGCGGTCATCGTTCCTTTTTTCGCCCTCGCCGCGCCCGCACAGACCTCGCCGCCGCCCACTGATCCGGCCCCGTCCCTCTCTGCTCCACTCCCCAACATCCAGACGGTCATCGCGCACGTCCGCGCCCGCTCCCTCGCACTTGAAAGCCTGCGAAAAAACTACATCTGCACCATGACCCTAACAGCCGACGAGTTCTCCTCCAACGGCAGCAAGAAGACCCATACCGATCAATATCAGGCCTTTTACGTCAATAACACCGAGGTCTTCCAGCATCTCTCGCACGACGGGAAACCTCTCTCACCGGGTGAGGCTCAAAAGGAACAGGACCGCGTCGACAAGCTCGTCGCAAAACTGAAATCGCAAAATCAGAAGCCCGACAAGGATGAAGTCCTCATTACTGCCTCTGGCCTTCTCAAGGTTGCGAGCTTCTCGAACCCGCGACGGGAGATCATCAACAACCGCCCGACCCTCGTCTTCGATTACACGGGGAATGCCTCCGCGAAAGCCGACGATCTCGGCGAAGAGGTGATGCGGCGTCTCTCGGGCACCCTTTGGATCGACGAACACGACGACGCTCTACTGCGCTTTAAGGGCACCCTCCAGGAAAACTTCCACGTCGGTGGCGGTCTGCTCGTCAACATCCGGAAGGGGAGCTGGTTCGATTCGACCTTCGCACCGGTCAACGGCGAGATCTGGTTTCCATCTCAAACCACGGCCCACATCGATGGCCGGTTCCTTCTGCTCAAAGGTTTCAACGCGAACGGCCTCCAAGCCTTCACTGACTACCGCAAATTGAAAACTTCAGTCACCATTCTTCCGGGCACTGAGGTTCTCCAAAATCCTGATCCTCCTGCACCAGAACCAGCGACTTCACCCAGCGCGCCAAAGTATTGATTTTTCACGTCGTTGCAAGACTCAACCCAAAAGGAGACAGGGACAGCATTCGCTGTCCCTGCTCACATCTCGTAGCGTCCTACAAGCCTCTGAAAGTTGAGTCGTCCCGGTGTAGCTGATCGATGACTACAGCGGCTGAACGTCAGACGCCTGCCAGCCCTTGGGTCCCTTCACCACGTTGAACTGAACGGCCTGACCTTCCTGCAGGCTCTTGAAGCCATTCGTATTGATCGCGGAGTAGTGCACAAACACATCTTCGCCGTTCTGCCTACTGATGAAGCCAAAACCCTTGGCGTCGTTGAACCACTTCACTGTTCCCTGTTCCATGTCTCGTAAATCCTTCGTGTTGTGACTTGACGCTGAATCCAAATCGGGGCTTCGGCCGGTTGAAACCTGCGGAAAACCAATCTGTTTCAAACGATGTCGGAATGTTAGCACGGCGGCCAAGTTTTCCACCATAAATTTCAGCAATTTAGCGAATTGCACTTTGTTTAGTGCAGCTTAGAAGCCTCCACATGGCCCCTTACAATTGCCTCTGCCGCCGTCAGTACCTCGTCTAAAGTCATAGCCGTGGAGTCTAGTATGACCGCGTCCAGTGCTGGCCGAAGTGGGGACTGAGCCCGGTTCCGGTCCCGCTCATCCCGCTCCCGTAGCTCCTTAAGCACTGACTCTTCCGTAACCTTACTTTCGTGCTCCGACCCGCGCTGTCTGAAGCGCCTGTTCCCCCTCACCTCCGGGGCCGCATCCAGAAAAATCTTCACCTCGGCATCCGGAAATACCGCCGTACCGATGTCGCGTCCCTCCATCACCACGCCGCCGCGCTCTCCCAGCTTGCGCTGCTGCGTCACCATCCACGCCCGCAATGCCGGGTGTATGGACACCTTGGACGCAGCCTCCGTCACATCCAGATCTCGTACTCTGCGCGAAACATCCACTCCATCCAGCAGTACGCGGTTGCCCTCGGACCGAGGCTCTAGCGCCAGCCGCGTGTTTTCCGCTAGATCCATTAATGTCGCTTCATCATCAAACGGCAGGTCATTCTCAATAGCCTTCAGCGCCAGCGCGCGATACATCGCCCCGGTTTCCAGGTTCAGAAACCCGAACCTTCTAGCCAGATGCGCCGCCAGCGTGCTCTTTCCCGCACCGGCCGGCCCGTCAATCGCAATCACTGGCCGTTCGCGAACCGCCTTATCCTTCGCTGCTGTCTCATTCATGCCTCGCAGCTACTCCTCCGCCTCACGCCGCGGCTTATGCTCCGCCCCACGCGCTCTCTCATCCTTGGCCTTCGATCTCATGTCCTTCGCCTTCACATCCCTTGTTCTCGGTCCGGACTTCGGCTTGCCTCCAAACTTCGACTTACCGCCGCCCGAAAACTTCTTCTCTCCACCAAACGTCTTTTTCCCTGCGAACCCGGGCTTGCCACTCCGCTTTCCGCCCGGCGTTCCCTCGCCACGCCCCCGCCCTCGATCCTCTCTTCCACGAAACGGCCGTTTCTCGCGATCGCCCTCTCCTCGCGCCTTATATGGCTTTGGGGGGCGTGCTTCAAATCCTTCACCTTCACGACGAGGGCGAAACTCCTTCCGTGGACGCGGCTCAAATCCTCCACGCTCGCCCTCTTCACGTCTCCGAAACGGCTTCTGTGGACGCGATGCAAATCCCGCGCCTCCACCTTCACGACGTGGACGAAACTCCTTCCGTGGACGCGACTCGAAACCTTCACCTTCACGACGTGGACGAAATTCCTTCCGTGGCCTTGATTCCTCACCTTCACGTCGCGGACGAAACTCCTTCCGCGGACGCGACTCAAATCCTTCACCTTCACGCCGCGGACGAAACGGACGCTCCTGCCGTGGCCGGCGATCCTGCCCACCTCTGCCCTTCGCTTTGTCGCGCGGAGTTCCACGAAACTCTCTCTTCTCGCCCCCGCGGCCTTCCGCATCTCTGCGATAAGGCTTCTTGCCCGCGAATCCTTCTCCCGCTTCACGCCGCGGTCGCGACGCACGCTCTTCATCCCACGGACGCGTGAAGCCCGGCTTTTCTCCCTCGGCACGCTCACGCTGAAACGGTCGACGCTCGCGCTCTGCAAAGCTCCTGCCCTCGCCGCGTTCATACCGCTTCTCATCAAACGGCTTGCGTGGTCCACGCTCTCCACCGGCCTTGCGAAACGACCGTTCGCCCCGGCTCTCGCGCGACTGCCCTTCACGCGGCGATCTCGGCGAACGGGGGCCGTCAAACTTGCGAATTCTCTCCTCCATCACCGCCGCACCCAAAGCCGCTGCCGCCGTTGCAGCCGCGATCTCTCCCACCTCAACCGCAGGCTCCAGCACAGCAATCTCGGGGAACTCCGGCAACGCGTCCGGAATATAAAACAGCGTCTTGCCCTCCAGCACCACGTTCTCGAGCTGCCGCGCCGCTGTCAGTCCATGCAGCACATCGCGCACCTTTGACCGCGGGGCCAACGGCGAGAGAAAGGTCTCGATCTCCTCCTCGGTCGCCACAAGTGCCTGCGCCAGGTAGAGCGAAATCGCAGCAGACAGCGCCGTCGGCTGCCCTGCATTTGCACCAGTTTTAATCTGCTTTGTGAACCGCCGTGTCGTGAGCTCCCACATCGTCGCTGTGCCGTCCTGTTGCAACAACGGAATGACACGCAAGTGCATCCACAACTCGCCCAGCGCCCGTGAAATCGCGTTCTCTGTTACCTCGCGCCCGAGTTCCGCCGCAAGCTCGCCTGCCGTCAGCGCATCGCCCGCAGCAAGCGTCTCATACACCTTCAGTGCCAGGGGTGAAACCTTGACCGTACCCGAAGTCACCGGGCCCTGCTTCCAGTTTTTGTCGCCCCGCAGCGTGAATACATAGCTGAACGCCTGCGCGGACACTACAAAGTCTGGCGCATCACCCGGGCCACCCATCAGGTTCAGCGGCAGGGCGGAACCCTCCGCAACCATTCGCGCCACCAAAGTGCGTGCCGCCTCACTCTCTACCGCGGTAGGTGCGCTCACGGCACGCCCCAGGGTAGCCTCCACGAGAGACGGCGCAGGCGTAGACAACTGATGTGCTCGCGGCAAAAACAGCACCAACCCCAACTCACCCACCCAGGTGCGAGCAGCCTCCAATGTTAGCAGCGGATCGCCGCTCTGATGCCATCGCGCGCTGCGCGCCGCCGCCAACTGCTCCCCATTAAACTGCGGTGTCGAACTCAAGCAAAACTCTCAGACTGCGGCATCAGCCGCGTGACAAATACCTCAATAGGCCTAAACAGCATCAACCTCCGCACGCGGCGGAGGTCCGGAACATCTCCCAGCCTGGCCCTTAGATGCACTCAGATGCGCTGAAACGCGCGCTGAATCTCCTTCAAAGAATACCGCAACGCGATCGGCCGCCCATGCGGACAACTCGTCGGGTGCTCCGTCTTCGCCAGTTCCCGAAGGAGCCAGTCAATCTTCGCCTCCTCCAGGGGCATATTCACCTTGATCGCCGCATGGCAGGCGATGGACGCCGCAATCCTCGTCCGTCTCAACTCCTCGTTCTCCACCTGCGCGGATTTCTCCGTCACGCCCAACACCTCCTCCAGCATCCGCTCGAGTTCCTTACCCTCGAGCCCCACCGGCGCCGCCTTGATCGCCAACGTCCGCGGCCCGAACGGCTCTGCCTCAAACCCGTTCCGCTCCAACTCCTCCGCAATCTCCGCAAACGTCACCATCTGCTCCGGCAGCAGATCCACCAGCACCGGCATTAATAACCGCTGCCGCTGCACCTTCTCCACCTCGCGCTCGCGCAAAATCTTCTCGAACAGCACGCGCTCATGCGCCACATGCTGGTCGATGATCCACAACCCCTCCTGGTTCACAGCCAAAATGAACGAATCCCGCAACTGCCCCAGCGGCCTTAGCGACCCCAACGAATTCAACGTCGGCCGTGCCTCAGCTATCTCCTGCGCATCCCACCCGTGAACGGTCTCACCGTTCACGGGTGGGATGACAACGTCCCCATACCCCACCGCCAATCCCGGTCCCTCAAACCCCAGCCTCCCCGGCGACGGCGCCACGAGCCGCTCCCGCAACTCAAACCGCGCCACATCTCCTGGCTCAATTACACCCTCGCTCTGCGAGACGATCTGCTCCCCGGGCTGAAAAACCGGCTGTTCGATCCCCGGCAACGGGCTCACGTCCACCATCAAAGACTCCGCCGCTGTCGGCGCCGCGTGCAGCGCGTTGAAGAAGCTCGCCGCCGGCCGCGCCTGCATCAGCGCCGTGCGAACCGAGTCCCTCACAAAATCATGCACAAACGACCCCTGCCGGAACCGCACCTCGGTCTTCGCCGGATGCACATTCACATCAATCTCCTGCGGCGGCATCTCCAGAAACAGCAGCACCACGGGAAACGAAGTCGGCGGAACGATGTTCCTGTACGCCTCCGTCAGCGCATGCAGCACCAGCCGGTCGCGAATCAGCCTCCCATTCGCAAACACATAAATCGAGTTCCGATTCAGCTTCTGCAACTCCGGCTTCGACACAAACCCACTCATCCGTAGAAACCCAGGCTCCGGCGGCTCCCAATCCTCGGCGCGTCTCCACGGCGGAGGCTCCGGCAATCCGGCTCGCGAAAAATCAATCTCCGCAGCCACCGGAATCAAGCTCTCAAACGTCTCGCGCCCAAAGATCTGAAACAGCCGCTCGCTCGCATCCGCCACCGCCGGCGCCTGCAACAACGTCTGCGCCGCAGTATGCAGCTCAAAGTGTTTCGTCGGATGCGCCAGCGCATAGTGCGTCACCAGCGCCGCCACATGTCCCAGCTCCGTCTGCTCGCTGCGCAAAAACTTTCGCCGCGCCGGCGTATTAAAAAACAGATCCCTTACCGCGATCGTCGTCCCTGCCGGCAGCCCCGCATCATCCACGCGCAGCAGATTCCCACCCGCAATCTCCAGCGATGTCCCGACCGCGTCCTCAGGCGCTCGCGTCTCCAGCGTCACTCTCGCCACCGACGCAATCGACGGCAGCGCCTCCCCGCGAAACCCCAGCGTCGCAATACTCAGCAGATCATCGCTAGACCGCAGCTTCGACGTCGCATGCCGCTCAAACGCCAGCAGCGCATCATCGCGCCCCATCCCATGCCCGTTGTCGGCAATACGAATCAGCTTCCGCCCACCACCCTCAACCTCCAGCCGAATCCGCGTCGCCCCCGCATCCAGCGAGTTCTCCAGAAGCTCCTTCACCACCGACGCGGGACGCTCCACCACCTCACCGGCAGCAATCTGGTTCGCCACCTGATCTGAAAGAATTCGAATGCGTCCCATGCTTCGATTCTAGTCAGCCCAACCTGTTGAGGACTGGCCCAAAACTATCTATCGCCGATTAGGTGCAGGCGCATAAAGTTTGTGGCGCCGGTGCGAGTGGCTGTCCCTGCGACGATACCGACAACGTCCTTGGACCGTACAAACCCACCATGTTCCAAGGTGTCCTCTGCCATTTCCACGAGCTTGTCCGTGTCCTTGAAGCGGTCGCACTGAATCGGCCATGTCCCCCACAGCAACATGCAGCGGTTCACTACCTCTTCAAACGGGCTCATCGCATAGATCGGGGCCTCAGGTCTGTACTTCGATAGCAATCTCGCCGTATTTCCCGTTTCGGTGAAGATTGCAATCGCCGCAAGATCTAAATCCTGCGCCGAGTGCGCCATGCACTCGCAGATTGTCTCTGGAATATTCAGCGATCTCCTATGCTGCCCCATCGACGTCGGTCGCGTCTGCAGCCGCATTTGCGCCTCCGTCTCCAGCACGATCTTCGCCATCATGGCCACCGATTCCACCGGATACTTCCCCGCAGCGCTCTCCGCGCTCAGCATCACCGCGTCCGACCCGTCATAGATCGCGTTCGCTACATCCGACGCCTCCGCCCTCGTCGGCCGCGGATTCTCGATCATCGACTCCAGCATCTGCGTCGCCGTGATCACCGGCTTTCGATACTCCGACGCCCGCCGAATCAAATGCTTCTGAATCGCCGGCACCTTCTCCGGGGGCACCTCGACACCCAGATCGCCGCGCGCCACCATAATTCCATCCGACGCCTCAAGGATCGTATCCAGGTGATCCACCGCCTGCGGCTTCTCCAGCTTTGCAATTACCCAGGCTTCTGACCCCAGCGCCGCCACTCTGCGCTTTACATAACGCACGTCATCGGCCGTCTGCACGAACGACACGGCAATCGAGTCCACGCCCTGCTTCAACGCAAACTCCAGGTCCGTTTCATCCTTCTCGGTCAGCGACGGCACCTTCACAGGAATTCCCGGCAGATTAATGCCCTTCTTCTCGCCCAGCATCCCCCCGTTGATGATCTCCGTCACTACGTCGGCACCGCGCAGTTCCACTACGCGCAGCTCAATCAATCCGTCCGAAAGCAGGATCCGGTTACCAGGCTTCAGGTTTTCCGCGAGTGTTGTGAACACCGTGCTCACACGCTCTGCGGTTCCCTCCACCTTCTCCGGCGTAATCGTCAGGTGTTTTCCCGCCTCCAGCATCACTGGCTTGTGGTCCACCAGCGTGCCCGTGCGAATCTTGGGCCCCTGCAAATCCGCCAGGATGCAGATCGGCTTCGCCTCCTCGCGCGACACCTTGCGCACCATCGCAATCAGCTCAGCCTTCTGCTCATGCGATCCATGTGAGAAGTTCAACCGCGCGACATCCAGCCCTGCACGCACCAGCGTCCGGAAGATCTCCTCTGTGCTTGAAGCAGGCCCCAGCGTCGCTACAATCTTCGCTCTGCGGGCGCTGTCCACGCCCATCCCATTGTCTCTGGCGTCCATCAACTCTCTCTTCTCCGCTTCAGGCGTCAGAGCCGGCATTAAGTCACAGCCCGCATTAAATTGGTTTCCACCTGATCAGTCAGTCATTCTACCTGCGCCGTGCTTACGCGGTCGCCTGGTCTTCCACAGCACGGCGGTATCCGTGCCACGATGCGCCACCGCCCACTGGGCATTGAACTCCGCGCCGATCAGCACCGTCAGCGCAATGATGTACAGCCACACCATAAGCGCGATCGCCGCCCCCAGCGACCCATAGACACGGCCATAGTTCGCAAACCGCGTCACATAAAACCCGAACGACAACGTCGACGCAAACCATAGCGCGGTCGCCAGCGCCGCCCCTGGCAGGCTCGCCCTCCAGCTCCACTCCGGCCGCAGCATTACCCACGGCTCGCGAACCATCGGCTCCATCTCCTCCCGAACGTGCCGGCTCATATCCGTTCCCAGGTGATAAACGACTGCAAGGATGCCCACGCTCGTTCCCAGTGCGATCGTCCACCGCAGCACCAATGACGCCACAAAGAACCCCGGCTTCACAAAAACAGGAATCTGCGCCGCCAGCCAGTGCGTGATGATGTGCCCGAAAACCACCAGTGCGCTCGCCGCCGTCATCGGAAGCAACGACAGCGGCACCAGCGCCAGCGCGCGGCCACGCCGGCTCCAGAAGCTCCCTTGCGGCAGCGGCAGATTATGTGCCCGCCGGAAACCTTCCATCAGCGTGGCCATTACGTTCGCAGCGCCCATCAGGCTCACTATGCCTGAGCTCAACAGCGCTCCGGCGGTCTGAGACGTATGGTGCGTGGTTGCGAAGTACCAGTCCAGCAGCGGGCTGATATTCTCTGGCAGCAACCGCTCAAAGAATTCCGCCATCTGCATCTTCAGCGGGAGCCACGGCGGCAGCAAAGCCACTGCAGCCGCAATCACGACCAGCGCCGGAAACAGCGCCACCATGCCGGAGTATGCGGCAGCCTGAGCCACCGTGAACGCGTCATGCTCCACCGCCGAAAAGAAGGTGCGGCGCAGCAGCCGTCCAAACTCCGTCACACGCCGCACGGGCGCAATCACCACGCGTTCCATCGCGGCCTGACCTGTCATTTTGCTGCGCTCACGTCCATTCTGCCCGGATCTAGCGCGGCTTCCACGCCTCAAGGAAGGTCGTCAAATCCGAACTCTGCATATTGCGCATGTTCTCGAACTCGCCGTTCTTCTGCCCGTAGACGACCGTCCCATCCGCCCTGAGCACCGCCAGCGCCGGCACGCCCTTTTTCAACACCACGCCGTACTTGTCACCGATATCAATGTTCTGGTCGATATGTCCGATGTTGACATCCACCAGAACGTAATACTTCTCCAGCAGCTCCTTGTTCGGGCTCTGGTGCATGTAGTAGTTCAGTACCTGGCAGTCGCCGCACCAGTCACCCCCGAAGTCGAGTAGAACGCGCTTGTGTTCCTTGCGCGCCTGCACCAACGCCGCTTGAATGTCCCCGCGGGCCGCTTGAACATCCGGAAAGATGTGCGCATGCGGAATAGCCACCGTTTGACCGGACGCCACGATCGACCCCACCGAAAGCATCGCTCCGGCGACCACAACCCTTATCCCGTTCCCTGCCAATCTCCTGTTCATCGGCCAAGCTCCTTTTACACGCAATTCAATGATGCGCGAAAGACGCCCACGATTCCAGCCCGCCTCACTCCAGAACAATACGCGCATCTAAATCTGCATGGGCGATCAACACCAACACGGAGAACCGCTTACCGAACATCTGAAGCAGCTCCACCATGAACTGAAGGAAGATTTGACACAGCTTCCATACAATCTGGAGCAGCGACCCCCGAATAAACCTAACTTTCTCCTGGTCGTTCTTATCGCGGGAGCGGCAATCATTGTCATCTTTGTTGTTGCGGTTCTTGTTCTCCGCTTCGGTCACGGCCGGATCGAGCACCCGTTCCACGGGCATCCCACGTCGCGGTTGAATCCGCCGTTCATACCCCAGGATCGTGCCGGCGAAGTCCACCGGGCCACACCGTGTTGAGCAAACCCATGTGAGGTCTTTCAAACCCTTTTCGACCGCATCGGGAATCCTGCGCGACCCCGCAGAAGCCGAAAATTTCAGACGTAAGCTTCATGCTCCGAACAGTTTACGAGGACAACGGGCGTGTTACTGCCCCATGTAATACCCGTCCCGCGTCTGGATATCGAGCTTCTTCTTGGCGTCGTCTCCGGTGAGCGCCAGGTTGATCTGATGGTAGCGGTCCTTGGCGGCGTCGCCGGTCGGCGTAAAACCCACCCGGTATTGAGCCCGCAGCTCCTCGCCGATCTGTTTATAGATGTCGTCGATGGACTCCTTCTTACCCACCTCAAAGACGCGTCCGCCGGTCTCACCACAGATCCGCTCCATCACTTTCTTGCCGTCGACGTACGGCTGATGGTCGCCGCCCCTTGGGTTCTGCCCTCCACCGCCGGCCGGGTATCCTCCGCCACCGCCGGGATAACCGCCCCCCGGATAGCTCCCCGGCCAACCCCCGCCGTATCCGCGCCGCTGACCCCCACCGGGCCGGTTCCAGTCCTGGTGGCCGTTCTCGCCCTTGTAGTAGATTCCGTAAATAATGGTGTCCGCACGCTGGGCCGCTTCAATCGCATCGTTCAGCGACTCTTTACTCCCCCGGTCCACCCCATCTGTGAGCACCACCAACGCCCGCCGCTTCCCGGCCTGCTTCGACATCACCTCATCGCCGGAGAGATAGATCGCATCGTACAGTGCGGTTCCGCCACGGCGAATGTACCTTCCTTCGCTGTCAGTGTTCGGCCCCGAACTGCTGTCGTCACTGTTGTGAAAGCTTGGACTGGATGTCCCGAGCTCTCGTAGCGCTCGCTGCAGCCGCGGCTTCGCGTCCGTGGCGTCCTGCAGCAGCTCCACCTCCTTGGCAAACTGCACAACGAATGCTTTGTCCGAACCGCGATTCCCGGACGACGGCGCCAGCATCGTGTCCAGAAAGCT
>Ga0335072_10010852_pt1 | contig 13081 bp, 10 predicted proteins | sample Lox_Sample_21_FD_206725 | JGI IMG/M metagenome (GOLD analysis project Ga0335072, IMG submission 206725) | Soil microbial communities from Loxahatchee National Wildlife Refuge, Florida, United States - Lox_Sample_2.1 | ecosystem: Environmental > Terrestrial > Soil > Wetlands | place: USA...
CCGATGGCGTTAGTCTGCCTGCGTTCACGTGGGTTGGCTGTGGCGGTAAGTCCGACGTCTTTCATTGCCAGCCGGGCCAGGTGCCGATTTTCACCAACTACTGGGGCCTGCAAGCCAGGGCGCAAGCAGGCTGGCGCGGCACTGCCGTGTTTGATATTGAGCCCTGGCACATTACCCCGTTCGACCAGCGGCACGATCCGGACAAGTGGATCTGCCGGGCGGCGCAGCTGCAGCAGATGGACCCGCAGCTCAATGTCATCATCACTCCGTATGCACGGCCGCCTGATCCTGTGATGATCTCGGAGGATGCCGAAGCGGCACAGTGCGGGGCCTACGGCGTCGACGTGCAGAGCCAGTTCGCTAACAGCAGGCCAGCCGGGTTCGCCTCGTTCATCCGCGCGGCTGTCCGGGCGATACGGAGCGCCAACTCCAACACCGAGATCCTGGCTGGCCTGGCGACGAACAACCCCAAGCTGGTGACGGCCGCCGAGCTGACGACCGACTACCATGCGGCGCTTGCGGCTGGCGTTCAGGGTTTCTGGCTCAACGCCAACAACTGGTTTGACCAGAACCAGTGCACGGCGGCGGAAGGCAGCTATGGCTGCCCGCAGACGGGCATCCAGTTCCTGGAGAACATCGGCATGATCACCGGAGGCGCGGCTCCCGGCACGCCGGCTCCCGGCACGCCGAGTCCCGGTACAACCGCGGACACTCCGGCTCCTGGCACGACAGCAGGCACGCCGGGCAGCCAGCCGACATCCGGTACCGGACCTGCGTCGGGCGAGCCAGCAGGTGACGGCGCAGCCGGCAACCCGGCGCTTCAGCGTGACTTCGTCCGCATGGTCTCCGGCAGGCCGCTGAGCGGGCTGACCCGGCTCGTTAGCGGGATCGCCCTGGCCGCAGACTGCGGCTACGACGCATGGGTCGCCGAGGACCTGCTTCTCGGCGAGGTACACCGCGCCGGATAGCCGGAACACCGACCGCCGCCAGCTGATCACCTGCGACCACCGTTGCGGGTGAGGGCGGCCGCAGGAGTCCGCGACGCCGGTCAGCGCGCGACGGCGGGGGCGAGAGCGGTCAGAGCGCGATGCCGAGCAATGCGTCCACCGCTCTGCGCACCAGAGTCCCCGAGCCGTCCGGCCGCCCCGCGACGGAAGCCCGAGCCCAGCCATCGACGACGGCTATCACGCCCGGCGCGTCGAGATCGTCGGCGAGGCGTTGCCGCATCGCGGCCAGCACGCGCTGGCCGGCCCCATCACTGACAACACGGTCGCCGACGGTGCTGGCAGGCAAGGACGCCGGGCTGGCGGGCGCGGAAGCGGCGACGGCCGCGCGCCAGTCAGCCAGTCTCGCCGCGGCCACGTCGAGCGAGTCTGCGGTCCAGTCCCAGTCCGACCGGTAGTGATGCGAGATGACCGCCAGACGGACAGCCATCGGATCGTTGCCAGCGGCGAGCAGCTGAGAGACGAAAACCAGGTTCCCGCGCGACTTCGACATCTTCTCCCCGTCGAGCCGCACCATCCCGGAGTGCGCGTAACGGCGCGCGAACGGCCGCTCCCCGTCACCGTCCAGCGCCACACGCGCATGGGCCGCGCTCATCTCGTGATGCGGGAAGATCAGGTCGCGGCCGCCGGCCTGAACGTCAAAGGTCTGCCCGAGGTAGTGAGTCGCGATCGCGGCGCACTCCACGTGCCAGCCTGGCCTGCCGAGACCGAGGGCAGACGGCCAGGACGGCTCGCCCGCCCGCTCCGCCAGCCAGACCAGCGGATCGATCGGGTCCTTCTTGCCCGGCCGTGCCGGGTCGCCGCCGTTCTCCGCGCACAGCCTGATCATGGCCTCGCTGTCCAGCCCGGAGACGGACCCGAAGTCAGGGTCAGCAGCACGGGAGAAGTAAGTGTCCCCGTCGATCTCGTACAGCGAGCCCCGCTCCCACAGCCGCTGGTTGAAGGCCTCGATCAGCGGCAGTGCCTCGACCGCCCCGACGAAGCGAGCCGGCGGCAGTACCCGCAGGGCCGTCATGTCGGACCTGAACAGCGCTATCTCCCGGTCGGCAAGCTCCCGCCAGTCCTCGCCGTCACGAGCAGCACGTTCCAGCAGCGGATCGTCGACATCCGTCACATTCTGGACGTAACGCACTTGCTTGCCGGCGTCGCGCCAAGCCCGCACCAGCAAGTCCCAGGCCAGGTATGTAGCCGCATGGCCGATATGCGTCGCGTCGTACGGCGTGATGCCGCAGGCATACAGAGTCGCCGTCGCGCCCGGCGCAGCGACTGCCAGCGAGCCGGTTGCCGTGTCCCAGATCAGTGGCTCAGGACTCCTTCCGGGCAGGTCGGGCACGTCAGCGGCAGGCCAGCTCTCCATGGGCGTCAGGTTACAGCTAGCGCTTACGGACGACGTCAAAGGCGTGCGCTAGCTCGATCAGTCGCGGCTCGCTCCACGCTGGCCCGATGAACGACAAGCCGACGGGCAGGCCGCTGACCTGGCCGGCCGGAACAGTGATGGACGGATAGCCAGATACCGCGGCCGGCCCCGACGTCCCCCAGCTGTGGTAGTCGCCGAGCACGTGATCGATCAGCCAGGCCGGGTGGCCGGTCAGCGTGATCACGGCATCCAGCTGGTGAGCGGCGACTGCGCCGTCCAGACCGTCGCGGGCTATCCGGTTCGCCGCCGAGCGGGCCTCGAGATAGCCGGCATCGCCGAGGTCGCCGCTGGTCGCCTCCGCTGTCTCGAACAGTTCCTGGCCGAAGTGATCGAGGACGCGCCCGGCGTTCCCGGCATTAAAAGCAATCAGCCCGGCGAGATCGGCAGGATGCTCTCCGCCCAGCCCGGCCAGGTAGGCGTTGATGTCGTGCTTGAACTCGTGCGTCAGGGCCGCGAGCTCGGGCTCACCCATCTTGTCGGCGCCGGCGAGTTCGACCGGGTCTACGACCACGGCGCCGTGCCCGCGCACTACGGCCAGCGCAGCCTCGAGGACCGCGATCGTGGCCGCTCCGGCCTCTGCTGAGCCGGCTCGCCAGACGCCGAGTCGCGCGCCGTCGAGGCCGGCCGGATTCAGGAACGACGCGTAGTCGGTGGCATGCGCCGCCGCAGCCTCGGTCGCCGGGTCGGCCGGGTCAGATCCGGCCATGGCTGTCAGCAGTATCGCCGCGTCAGCCACGGTGGACGTCATCGGCCCGGCGGTGTCCTGCGCGGCTGAAATCGGCACGATGCCGGACCGGCTGACCAGGCCGACTGTCGGCTTGATCCCGACAACGCCGCAGGCAGCGGCGGGCGACACGATGGAACCGTCGGTCTCGGTCCCGACCGCGACGGGCGCCAGGCCCGCGGCCACCGCGATGGCCGACCCGGAGCTGGAGCCGGACGGGCTGCGGCCGCTGCCGTGCGGGTTCACCGCCTGGCCGCCGAGGGTGCTCAGCCCGCTGCTCGACGGCCGGGAGCGGAAGTTCGCCCACTCGGACAGGTTCGCCTTGCCAAGGATCACCGCTCCTGCCGCACGGAGGCGCGTTACCAGGAACGCGTCTGCCGCGTCGGCTCCCAGCAGAGCCGGCGAGCCCGCGGTGGCGGGCAGCCCGGCAGCGGACACGTTGTCCTTGATCAGTACCGGGATGCCCTCGAGCGGCCCGCGTGCCGCCCCGGCAGCGCGGCGCGCGTCGCTGGCCGCCGCCTCTGCCGTGGCGGCCGGATCCACTGTGATCACCGCGTTCAGGGCCGGGTTAAGGCGGCTGATCCTGGCAAGGTAGAAGCTGGCCAGTTCGGCGGCAGTAATCGTGCCACGCGCCAGTGCCTGGCGGAGGTTGGCCACGGTGGCGTCCGCGGCAGTCACACCGCTCCCGCCCACCGCCTCGGCAAGTGATTCAGTCAGCGACATGCTGGACAGGATAGGGGCATAGGCGGATCGTCACCGGGGGGCCGTTGCCGTGCGTTCGTGGCCGAGTTCAGGCGTGCCCGGACTCGCGCGCCGGCTTGTGGTCGTGACCGGGCTAGTGACCGCCGCATCGCTGGTTGCGGCGGCAGCAGTCGCCGCCTGCTCGAGCAGCGCCACTTCCTCGGCGGGCAGCGGCGCGCCGCCGATCCAGGTGCAGTACGAGCACACCGTGGATGCCGTCCTGCCCTCTGTCGTGCAGATCACCACCCCTAGCTCGACCGGTTCGGGCGTGGTCTATGACAGCCATGGCGACATCGTGACCAACGAGCACGTCGTCGGGACCGCGAAAACCGTGAAGGTACAGGAATCGGTGGGGAACAAGTCGCTCACCGGGAAGGTCACCGGAGAGTTCGCCCCGGACGATCTCGCGGTGATCCGGGTGGAGGGCGGTGCCAGCGGGCTGAAGCCGGCCAAGTTCGCGAACTCCGACACCGCGCAGATTGGCGAGATCGTGCTAGCCATGGGCAATCCGCTGGGCCTTACTGACAGCGTCACCCAGGGCATCATCTCCGCAACCGGCAGGATCGTCAGCTCCGGCGAGCCGTCTGGCGGCAAGGCACTGATTACCGCCGCTATCCAGACCAGCGCCGCGATTAACCCCGGCAACAGCGGCGGCGCGCTGGTCACCCTCGACGACGAGGTCATCGGGATACCGACGCTCACGGCCAGGCTGCCCGGAGAAGGCGGCGCCGCGCCCGGAATCGGATTTGCCATCCCCAGCAACACCGTGCGGGACATCGCTAACCAGATCATCAAGTCCGGAAATGTCGTCCGCACCGGCCGCGGGACGCTGGGCATTACCGCACAGACCGCGGCCAGCAAGTCCGGTAGCCCGGCGGGCGTGGCAGTCATCGGGGTCGCCAGCGGCAGTACGGCCGCCGAGGCAGGCCTCCGTAAGGGCGACATCATCGTCGGCATTAACAGCCACGACGTCAGCAACCTAGAACAGCTTGAATCGCGGCTGTCTGACCTGACACCGGGCACGATGGTGACCGTCCGCTACACCCGCGGCAGCAGCACCGTTTACAAGGGCAGCGGGAAACTGGGCAGCCTGTCCTCCGGCTAGCGGTCCCGGACGCGGCAGGTTAGCGCCTTAGAATCGGCCGGGTGACGATGCACATCGGCAGCCTGACTGCCGTTCCCGCCCTGGATCGCCCTGATCTGCTCAGCGCATCCGTTGCCGCCGCGCTGGCCAGCCTGGACGGCAAGCTTGCCGTCGCCGATATCGGTGTAGCCGAGATCGACCCGGCGCTCGCCGACACCACCGCGTTCTGCGAGCGGTACGGTGTCGCGCCGGACGAGTCAGCCAACTGCGTGATCGTCGCAGGGCGCCGCGGCGGGGCGACCAGGATGGCCGCATGCATGGTGCTGGCCACCACCAGGGCGGATGTCAACGGCCTGGTGAAGCGGGAACTGGACGTCCGTAAGGCGTCGTTCGCGCCGATGGACGAGGCTGTCGAGCTGACCGGGATGGAGTACGGCGGGATCACGCCGATCGGGCTTCCGGCCGACTGGCCGATATTCGTGGACGCGGCGGTCGCCGGCACCGGCCGGGTCGTCATCGGGAGCGGGATGCGGCGATCCAAGCTGATCCTGCCCGGCGCAGCGCTCGGAAGCCTGCCTGGCGCGGTGGTACTCGAGGCGCTCGGCCGGTAGCTTCCCCCGTTACGGCAGCCACGAGACCTTGTGTACCAGGGCCGCGTAGCCCACGAACGTCACTGCGTCGATCAGCGTGTGCGCGATGATCAGCGGTGTCACCCGGCCCCAGCGGCGGTAGAGCAGGCCGAAGATCACGCCCATGACCGCGTTCCCGATGAACGCACCGAATCCCTGGTAGAGGTGGTAGGAGCCGCGCAGCACCGCGGCAGCGGCGATGGCCTTCCACGGCGTCCATCCGAGCTGGTCGAGCCTGCGCAGCAGGTACCCGATGACCAGGATCTCCTCGAGCAGCCCGTCGTGGGCTGCGCTGAGCAGCAGTACCGGGATCCGCCACCAGACCGCTGGAAGCGACTCCGGCACGATGTTCAAGCTCATTCCGAGCCGGAACGCGGCTACGTACAAGCCGAGCCCCGCCCCGCCAATCGCTGCCGCCAGCGCCGCGCCGCGCAGTAGGTCTTTGGCAGGCTGGCTGGCATCCAGGCCGATCACTGACGGACGCTCGCCCGATCTCGCCATCAGGTACAGCACCAGCGCGACCGGGACGAGTGCCTCGGCGATGCTGACGAGCTGGAGCACCAGGTCGAACCAGCTGACTGACGACAGCGGGCCAACCAGCAGGGCCTGCTGGCTGCTGAGAGACTGCCTGGACAGCAGCGCGCCGATCAGGTCCAGCAGCGCGTTCAGGCCGCTGGCACCGAGCGACACCGCGAAGACGACGAAGATCTCCCACCGCAGGTAACTGGGCGGCGGCAGGGTCAGGGTGGTGCCGGGCTCGCTCTCCGGGGGCTGGCTTTCGGGGACGCCCGGCGCGTCGTACCCGTGGGCGTCATCACCGGCAGTCACCACAGGACTGTAGCCGGTGCACCTGACTACGGGAGCAGGGCGGTGAGCCGCTGCCAGGCCAGTTCCGCGCCAGCGGCCAGGCATCCGTCCACGATCGCCTCGGTACCGAGAGCGCTGACCCTGACCTCGGGCGTGACCGGAGCCAGCTTGCCCAGCTCCGCCTCGACCGCGGCGGCGAAGCCAGGCGCCTGCCCGATCCCGCCGCCGAGCACGATCAGCGCAGGGTCGATGACCGTGATGATCGCGCAGACCGCCCTGGCGATCAGTTCGGCCTCCCCGGCCACGACCGCGGCCGCACGCTCGTCACCTGCCTGCGCCGCCTCGAACACCCGGCGGGCCGACACTGGCCCGCGCATTCCGGCCCGCCGGGCAGCACGCACGACCGCCGCCGCTGAACCCGCCGCCTCCAGCGCGCCGCGGCGCCTGGCATCCTGCGGATCGGAGCCCTGACCAGCTGAGATCGGCATGAACGCGATCTCGCCGGCCACGCCGTGCACGCCACGGTGGAGGTTGCCCTCGATCACCACGCCCATGCCGATCCCGGTGCCGATGTGCACGAACGCGAACGTGCCGACGTCGCGCCCGTGCCCGTGCGCCCGTTCGGCCAGCGTCGCGGCGTCCGCGTCGTTCTCCACGACAAGCTGCTCGCCGAACGCCTCTCTGAGCCCTTGCAAGACGGCTGGCTTGCCCCACCCGGCTAGCTCGCCAGCCAGCGAGATCGTGTTCCGGCGCGGGTCGTAGACGCCAGGGGCGCCGATCACGGTCTGGGTAACTACGGAGCGGTCGATGCCTGCCGCCCCGCACAGCTCGTCGGCCAGACCGACCAGGTCCGCTACCCGGCCGCTCGCGCTTGACGCCCTGGTTCGCACCGCTGACCTCGCGATCGCGGCGCCGGTCAGGTCCGCCAGCGCGCCCCGCAGGTACTGGCGGCCGATGTCCAGGCCGAGCACGTAGCCAGCCTCGGGCCGCACTTCGTACAGCACCGCGGACCGGCCCGGCATCCCGGTCCGCTGGCCCGCTTCGCGCACCAGGCCTGAGCGTTCGACGTTCGCCAGCGCCAGCGACACCGTCGGCTTGGACAGGCCGGACACCCTGGCCAGCTCAGCCCGCGAGCACCGGCCAAGCTGGCGGATGTGCTGGAGCAGCAGTTGCTCGTTCAGTGCGCGCAGCAGCTGCGGCCGCGCCGCCTGGCCAGCCCGCAGCTGCCCCGCCACCGGCCCGCCGACCGGCTGAGCAGGCAGGAGACCAGCGACCTCCGCCGTCTCGTCTAGTTCGGTCGATGTCGTCACGGTCACGCCCTTATCCTTTCGCACCGCAGGTCGCGGAGCGAGCGGCGGCGTGTCGCGTCGCGCGCCAGCGCCCGCAGCCGATCCCGGACCGATACCAAACCGTGCTTGTGAGGGTCACATAGTTAGGATACTGTCCTAACAATTCATTTCGAATACGTCGGTCTGGAACTAACGCGAGAGACCCCCCGCATGACCCACCCCCCAGTGCTGCTTGGCATCGACTTCGGCGGCACGAAGATCGCGGCAGCGGTGTGCGACCTGGCGGGCAACAAGCTCGCCTCTGCCGTAGTCGACAGTCTCGCTGAGCATGGCGCGCGCGCAAGCTTCGATCACGGCGTCGCCACCGCAACCGGTCTCCTCAGCACGCATGCTGCCGGGGCAGCCATAGCAGCGGTGGGCGTCGCGACGTTCGGTATCCCGTTCGAGGACCGGGTCGAGCTGGCCCCCGCCATCAGCGGCTGGGAGCGGCTGGAACTCGGCCGCGAACTCCGCGCGGCATTCCCCGGCGCGGCCATCAGGATGGCTACCGACACCAAGGCAGCGGCCCAGGCCGAAGCTCGCTGGGGTGCTCTGGCCGGCTACGACCCGGCCATCTACCTCAACCTCGGCACCGGCCTCGCAGCTGCGATCGTGACCGGCGGCCAGGTTTTGACCGGTAGCCAGGGCGCGGCCGGCGAGATCGGCTACAGCCTGCGCGCGCCCGGGGATGTCGGGCGCGCCGACGGTCTGCGGATCCCGCTAGAGGACATGGTCAGCGGCCTGGCGCTGCAACGACGGGCCGGCGTGCTGCGGGCCGGGCCGGATGAGCGCCTGCTGAGCGCCGCCGACGTGTTCGCGGCGGCAGGGTCTGATCCTGACCTGAATGACCTGATCTCCGATTTCGTGGATGAACTCGCGTTCCACGTAGTGAACCTGGCTATCGCCGTCAACCCGGCACGGATCGCGGTCGGCGGCGGGATCACCAGGTCCTGGGACCGGATCGGACCGCGGCTGGAGGAGGCGCTGCTCAGCGGCGTGCCTTACCCGCCCGACCTGGTCCTGGCTCATTTCCCGCAGGAGGCACCGCTGCTCGGCGCGGTAGCGCTGGCAGTCGACGCGGCCACCGACAGCCCGGCACCCGTGCAGGCCACGACCGCGCTGACCGCACCCGAACCAACTGATCCAACGTTTAACGGCAAGAAGCAGACAGATATTCAGAAAGGGCATTACCTTCGTAAACCGAATAATGCCTACCAGCGGCCGCAAGGAGACCTCCCCGAAGGAGCCCCTCAGGCCACCTCTTATCCGGCTGACCTCTGAATCGAAGGGTTAGGAAAATGAGACGACTCAGGTCGCTCGGGATCCTTATTGCAGCCGCTGGCCTAGTGGCGGCTGCCTGCGGGACGAGCACATCGGGAGGGGGCGGATCCGCCGGCCCCAGTGGCACGCTCACCATCTCCGACGAGAGCGGCGCTCTGTGGACGTGCGGGTTCAACCCGTTCAACTCCTCAGTCAGCTTCCTCGACTTCGGCCCGGTCTACGAGCCGCTGATGTTCGTGGACTCGCTCGACAACGGGAAGATCTCGCCGTGGCTGGCCACCGGTTACAGCTGGAGCAACGGCAATAAGACCATCACGTTCACCATCCGGAACGGCGTGAAGTGGTCCGACGGCAAGCCGTTCAGCGCGGCGGACGTGGTGTTCACCTTCAACCTGCTGAAGAAGTACCCGGCGCTCGACCTCAACTCGGTCTGGTCAGTGCTGTCCAGCGTCACTCAGCAGGGCTCTGACAAAGTTGTCATGACCTTCAAGAACGCGGCCGTGCCGTACTTCTACTACATTGCCGACCAGGTACCGATCGTGCCGCAGCACATCTGGTCCACCCTGAAGAACCCGGTCACGTTCAACGATCCCGACCCGATTGCCACTGGCGCGTACACGGTCAAGTGCAAGCCGGAGCAGATCACCTTCCTGGCCAACAAGAACTACTGGCAGCCAGGTGAGCCCAAGATCGCGCAGGTCGACGAGCCCGCCTTCACCAGCAACGACCCGGCAAACACCTACCTGGCCACCGGCCAGGCGCAGATGGGCGCGCAGTACATCCCGAGCATCAAGACGTTCTACCTCGACAAGAGCCCCAACTACCACATCTGGTTCCCGCCGTTCGCAAACGTCGGCATCTTCATCAACCTCAAGAACCCGATCCTGTCCAACGTGGCAGTGCGCCAGGCCATGGCATACGCCATCGACAGGCAGAAGGTTTCGCAGATCGGTGAGTCCGGCTACGAGCCGGCCGGGAACCAGTCAGGCATTGTGACGCCGACCTTCTCCTCCTGGGAAGACACCGCGCAGGCGGCCAAGTACGACTACACCTATAACCCGGCCAAGGCCGAGCAGATCCTCACCGCGGCCGGATTCAAGAAGAACTCGAGCGGGATCTTCGTGTCCCCGTCAGGCCAGCCGCTGTCCTTCAACGTCATCAACGAAGGCGGCTACTCGGACTGGGTGGCATCGATGCAGATCATCCAGTCGGACCTGAAGGCCGTCGGCATCCAGATCACGCCGGAGAACCTGGCGGGCACGGACTACGACACTCGCCTGTTCGACGGCAACTTCGATCTCGCCTACTACGACGAGACCGGTGGCCCGACCCCGTACTACGAGTTCCGTCAGTGGCTGTACTCGGCCAACACCGCGCCGATCGGCAAGCAAGCGTCGACCAACTTCGAGCGGTACAGCAACCCGAACACCGACAAGCTGCTCGACGAGTACGCCACCACCACCTCGCCCGCGATGCAGCACAGCATCATGGACCAGCTTCAGCTGGTGATGCTCAAGGACGTGCCGTTCATCCCGGTGACTGAGGAAGTCGACTGGTACCAGTACGACACCGCCGCATTCACCGGCTGGGCCACGCCGAGCGATCCGTTCGCCCAGCCAGCTGCCTACGCGACGCCAGACCTCGGCATCATGCTGCTGCACCTGGCACCGAAGAAGTAGGCCCGAAGAACAAAGCCCAGAAGGAAAGCACGGCAGAAGCAAGCACCCGCGGTGCAGGTCCTGCGCACGCAGGACCTGCACCTTGACCGGACGATGAAAGGGACGCAGGGTGAGCGCGAGGAAACGATGCTGACAGCGAGGAGGAGTAGATGAGATTCCTGCTCCGGCGAGCCGCGTTCTTCGTGCTCACCCTGTGGGCCTGCGTGACACTCAACTTCCTGCTGCCCCGGCTGATGCCGGGCAACCCGGCGATCGCGCTGCTGGCAAAGTTCCACGGGCGGCTGAGCCCGGTCGCACTCAAGGCAATCGAGATCGCCTTCGGCGTCAACACCAGACAGAGCCTGGCCTCGCAGTACGTCGGCTACCTGCACGACCTGGTGACCGGCAATCTCGGTACCTCGGTCACCTTCTTCCCGACTCCGGTGAGCGTCGTTATCCGCGGTGCCATCCTTTACACGCTGGGCCTGGTCGGCGTGACCACGATCCTCGCCTTCATCCTGGGCACCCTGATCGGCATCGTCGGCGCCTGGCGACGCGGCGGCTGGCTGGACAGCATCCTGCCGCCGGTCTTCGTCATCACCTCGGCGATTCCGTACTTCTGGGTCGGGATGCTGCTGATCCTGGTGTTCGGCATCCAGCTGCACTGGTTCCCTTATGACTTCGCCTATGATCCGTCGCTGTCACCAAGCCTGACCTTTTCGTTCATCGGCAACGTCGTCGTCCACTCGATACTCCCGGCCATCGCGATCCTGATCACCTCGATCGGCGGCTGGATCCTGACGATGCGGAACACCATGATCACCACCCTGGCCGAGGACTACGTGAAGATGGCCAGGGCGAAGGGCCTCTCCAGCCGGCGCATCATGTTCGACTACGCGGCCAGGAACGCGATCCTGCCGAACCTGTCGGGCTTTGCGATGTCAGTCGGCTTCATCGTCAGCGGCGCCGTGCTCGTCGAGTTCGTCTTCAACTACAACGGCCTCGGCTATTTGCTGGTCCAGGCGCTCGACGCCGAGGACTACCCGCTGATGCAAGCGCTGTTCTTGCTGATCACCATCGCGGTGCTGATAGCGATCCTGCTCGCCGACATCGTCACCGCAATCTTGGACCCACGCACCAGGTCGGCGGGGTGACGCGACGATGGCCATCCTGACAGGCGCAGCAATCGGCGAACCAGCTCCCGGCATCGCCCAGCCGGGCGGTCAGGCGCAAGCAGGCCAGGGCATCGGCCGCATCTGGCGCGCGATCCGGTCGAACAAGAAGGCATTCGCTGGCGCGGTCCTGCTGGCGATCTTCACTTTCCTGGCCATCTTCCCGTGGGCGATCGCCCGCGACAGTCCCCAGGCGGAGATCTACGGGCGCAGTCTCGGGCCATCGGCCTCGCACTGGCTCGGCACTACCTCTTACGGCCAGGACCTGTTCGCCCAGGCGGTGTGGGGCACCAGGGAAACGCTCATCATCGCCGTCGTGTCCGGCGCGCTGTCGACCTTCCTGTCAGTGATCATGGGCCTTGCCGCCGGCTACCTGGGCGGCCTGTGGGACGCGGTACTGAACTTCATCACCGACGTGCTGCTGGTGGTACCTACCTTCCCGCTGCTGATCATCATCGTCGCCTACCTGCCCGGGGTTGGTGTCCCTGGCCTCATCGCCGTACTGGTCGTCACCGGCTACTCCTACGGGGCCAGGCAGCTGCGGGCGCAGACCCTGTCGATCCGCAGCCGCGACTACCTGGAGGCAGCCAGAGTCCGCGGCGAGCGCAGCATCTACGTCATCCTGGTGGAGATCATCCCGTCGATGACGTCACTGATCGTCGCTACCTTCCTCGGAACCGCCGTCTACAACGTGCTCGCGGCAGCCGGCCTGCAGTTCCTCGGCCTCGGCAACCCGAGCTCGGTGAGCTGGGGCACCATGCTCTACTGGGCCCAGAACAACGAGGCGCTGCAGACCGACCAGTACATGTGGGCCATCGTTCCGGGCGCCCTGATCGGCCTGCTGGGCGCTGCCTTCGCCCTGCTCAACTATGCCTTCGACGAGATCAGCAACCCGGCGCTGGCGCGTGTCCCGCTTACCCGCACCCGCCACCTGAACCCCGTGATGAGGAGGCTCAGTGCGAACCGGGCAGACTGAGCGGCTGGGCACCGGCCTGGCTGGCAAGACGACCGGGCCGGTGCTCGAAATCAGGGACCTGTCGGTCAGCTACCAGACCAAGCGCGGCAATGTCCGCGCCGTCGAGGACGTCAGCTTCGACCTGGCCAGCGGCGAGTTCCTCGGCATCGTCGGCGAATCCGGCTGCGGCAAGTCCACGCTGCTGTTCGCGATCGCCCAGCTGCTGTCCGCGCCTGCGGTCCTGGATGGCGGCAGCGTGATGTTCCAGGGCGTCAACCTCG
>Ga0335072_10010853_pt1 | contig 13078 bp, 9 predicted proteins | sample Lox_Sample_21_FD_206725 | JGI IMG/M metagenome (GOLD analysis project Ga0335072, IMG submission 206725) | Soil microbial communities from Loxahatchee National Wildlife Refuge, Florida, United States - Lox_Sample_2.1 | ecosystem: Environmental > Terrestrial > Soil > Wetlands | place: USA: Florida...
GAGTGTAGGGGCATCATCGACGGGTGTACCAGGAGCGGGCCGTCAGGCTCCCGACGGGCGTCACCTTATTCACGGCGGTCAGCCCCGGCCCGGCCGCGCGGACGCTGCTTGTCATCCACGGCGGACCGGACTGGGACCATACGTACCTGCGTGAGCCGCTCTCCGGCCTGGGCGGTGAGTACCGGGTGGTGCTGCCCGACCTGCGCGGTTGCGGGCGGTCGACCACGGGCCTGGCCGACGCGGCGTACACGCCGGACGCGGTCGTCGCAGACCTGCTCGCCCTCCTGGATCGCCTCGACGCCTTCCGCGCCGCGATCCTGGGCTTTTCCTTCGGCGGGTTCATCGCGCAGCGGCTCGTGGCCGCCGCGCCCGAGCGGGTCAGCCGGCTGATCGTCGCGTCCAGCAGCATCCTGCCCGTGCCACCGGACGCCTTCGCGGGCTGGACCGAGCGCTCCGGCCGGGTTGCCGCCGAGGCGGCGGTCTGGGCCGACGGCACGCTCACCGGCCCGGCGCTCACCCGGGCCGCGGCGCTGGCCGGGGCGCGCGCCAACGTCTGGCGTCCTGAGTCGCTGCCCGGCTACCTGCGGCGCCTGTCAGATGTGCATTTCACCGCGGAGTGGCTGCGCCCGTACCGGGCCGGGGTCCTGCCGTCGCCCTGGCTAAGCGATCCGGTGGCCGCGCTGTCGGCGGCCGGACGGCCAATGCTGCTGCTGCACGGTGAGCAGGACATGACCTTCCCCGCGGTCCTGGCCGGGCAGGCGGCCGCCCGCATACCGCGGACGACGCCGGTCGTGCTCGCCGGCGCGGGCCACATGGCTCACATCGACGATCCTCGCGCCTGGATGACGGCCGTCCGGCGCTTCTTGGCTGCCGCTGACATATAGCCCGGAGCCACGAGCCGGAGCCACCGGCCCCGAGCCATCCCGGCGGCGTGCCGCTTCACGCCGGTCGCCACCCAAGCGCTGGTAGAGCAATGCCGGTTTTGGAGGGATCCGGCGAATCAGCAGTGGATAGCACCAAAGTCTCCAAATTGCCGGGCAACCATTACCTACGCGCCACTTTCTGGACAAGTTCGGCATTTCCAATGAGCTCAGGCGCCAACCGGGGCCACGTCCAGTCCCGCAACCGTGCTCGCGGCACAGCGCACTGCGAAGGCAGAGCGCCGCGAGCGCCACCCCCCACTGGAGGACTTTCGCATGCCCGAAGGACAGCCCGAGAACGACAAGAAACCACTGGCCACGCCGTTCACCCGGCGGCGCCTGCTCGGCGGAGCGGCCGTCGGCAGTGCCGCCCTCGCCTCGCTGGCCCTCCCCAGCAACGTGCGCAAGGCTCTCGCCGACCCGGCACCGAGCATGATCGGGAGGCCGGGGTCGCTCAAGGACATCAAGCACGTCGTACTCCTGATGCAGGAGAACCGGAGCTTCGATCACTACTTCGGCACGATGCCGGGCGTGCGCGGGTTCGGCGACCCCCGCGCGCTGATCCAGAAGAGCGGCCCCATGGCTGGCAAGAGCGTCTTTTACCAGCCCGACCCGCAAAACCCGGACGGTTACCTGCTGCCCTATCACCTGGACACGCTTACCACCGGCGCCCAGGCCATTCCGTCAACCAGCCACGCCTGGAACGTCCAGCACAGCGCGCTGGCCAATGGCGCGAACAACAACTGGGTGCCCGCCCACTACGCTGCGGACGGCAAGAACGGCCCGTTCACGATGGGCTACTACGAGGAGCAGGACATCCCGTTCCAGCGGGCCCTGGCCCAGGCCTTCACCATCTGTGACAACTACTTCTGTGGCGTGCTCGGCCCGACGCACCCGAACCGCTACATGTGGATGACCGGGACGATCGACCCGACCGGCCAGTACGGCGGGCCGGCCCTCGACAACAACGTCACCAACGGCCGGTACAGCTGGCCGACCTACCCCGAGGCCCTGACGGCGGCCGGTGTTTCCTGGAAGTGCTACCAGGAGACCGACAACTACGGCACGAACGTGCTGGAGTTCATGAAGCAGTACCAGCAGGCGCCGACGACCTCGCCGCTGTACCAGAACGCCATGGTCACTCAGCCGGCCGGTCAGTTCGAGATCGACGCGATGAACGACAACCTGCCCACCGTGAGCTGGCTGTTCCCGACGAGCTTCCAGTCGGAGCACCCGAACTACCTGCCCGCTGCGGGCGCTGCCTTCGTCGCGTCGAAGATCGACGCCATCGCCGCTAACCCGGAGGTGTGGGCGAAGACCGTGTTCCTGCTGACCTACGACGAGAACGACGGCCTGTTCGACCACGTGCCGCCGCCCATCCCGCCGACCGGGACGGCGAACGAGTACGTGACGGTGGCCACCTCACCGGGCGGCACCGTGTCCAACGACCTGTGGGTCGGGCCCGGCTTCCGCGTGCCGACCATCATCGTCTCCCCGTGGACGGCGGGCGGCTGGGTGTTCAGCGAGCCTTCCGACCACACCTCGCACCTGCGCTTCCTCGAGGCGGTGACCGGCGTGACCGCGCCGAACATCACCGCCTGGCGGCGCAAGAACCTGAGCGACCTCACCAACGCGTTCCGCTTCGGCTCGCACGCCGAGCCGCCGGTCCTCCCGGACACGAGCGGTCCGCTCACGGTCGCTACGTACACCTCCTCGCAGTACCCGCTCCCCGCGTTCCCCGGCGCGGACCAGACCCCGCCGGTCCAGCCCAAGGGCAGCCGCCCGCACGTCGGCTGACAGACCGTCACGCAGAACGGCCCGTGGTGACATTCACCACGGGCCATTCTGCGTATGGCCGGTAGCGGTTCAACGCCATCGCGACCGCACCGACGAGCGGCTGGGTTCCGGGGTGAGGCTCTCGCACGTGGGCCAGTTCCGGTGCGGGAGCTGCCCTAGCCGTGTGCCGATAACCCACGCCGTCCTGATTCCAACGAACGGGACCAACAACACGGTCAGCGCGTCACGGCGCCGGTAGGAGACAAGCGGGGCGAGCAGGCCGACGGCCACGACGCCCGGGAGCAGGCCGAGCGGGATCCCGTAGTCGAACCATACGGACCCGAACCAGTGCCAGCTCGCGTCGCTGATCTGGGGCACAGCCACCGGAAACCCGAAGCACGCAGCAACCATCAGTGCTCCGCCGGCCCGCCCTCGCCAGTGCCTGACCCGCGGCCCCGGTACTCGCCTGGGCCTGGTCGCCGCCGGCACCCGCCGCTTCCCCGTGAGGTGCACGAGGCAAATGTAGGCCCCGGCGTATAGGGCGGCAAGGAGGGCGGAATGGGCGCAGGCGGGCGTTCCTTCCACTCCGGATTTACCGGGCTCTATGCTGCGACGGGTCGGCCGTTCACCGTGCAGGGAGACCGCCATGGCTTTCACTCCGCCCACCAACGACGATCTTGCTGCCATCGCGGAGCGGTACCGGCTCGGGCTCGACTCCGGCGACATCGAGCAGTTCCGGGCCGTGATCGGCGCGGCGGCCTCCTATGACGAGGTCGAGCGGCTGTATGCCGAGCGCCTGCCGGAGGCGCCGAGCCGGCCTTACAAATGGCCGTCGGAGGCCGAGAACGAGCTGGGCGCCTGGTACGTCACCTGCGACCTCAGCGCGGCCGATGACGGCCCGTTGGCCGGGCGCCGGGTCGCGATCAAGGACAACATCGAGGTCGCCGGGCTGCCGATGATGAACGGCTCGGCGACCGTGGAGGGGTTCGTTCCCCGCCGGGACGCCACGGTCGTGACCCGTGTGCTGGAGGCCGGCGGGACGATCACCGGCAAGGCGGTGTGCGAGGACCTGTGCTTCTCCGGCGGGAGCCATACGTCGAAGAGCGGCCCGGTCCGCAACCCCTGGGACCGGACGAAGTCGGCCGGAGGCTCATCGAGCGGGAGCGCGGCGCTGGTCGCCGCGGGTCACGCCGACCTGGCTCTCGGCGGTGATCAGGGCGGCTCGGTCCGGATTCCGAGTTCGTTCTGCGGCACCGTCGGGCACAAGCCCACGCACGGCCTGGTCCCGTACACGGGGGCGTTCCCGATCGAGAACACCCTCGACCACCTCGGCCCGATCACCCGCACCGTTGGCGACGCCGCGCTGCTGCTCGGCGTGCTGGCCGGGCGGGACGGCCTGGACCCGCGTCAGCGCCACGATCCGCCGTCCGGGGGCTATCTCGGCGACCTCGATGCCGGGGTAAGCGGGCTCAGGATCGGGGTCGTGACCGAGGGATTCGGCATCCCCGGCCTGTCGCAGCCGGGGGTGGACGAGGCGGTCCGCGCCGCCATCGCCACGCTGGCGGCGGCGGGCGCGACGGTCAGCGAGATCAGCGTGCCGTGGCATCGCGACGGCCTGCACGTGTGGAACGTGATCGCGACCGATGGCGCGCTCAACCAGATGATCGACGGGAACGCGTACGGGCTGAACTCATCCGGGCTGCACGACCCGGAGTTGATCGCGCACTACGCGCAGGGGCGCCGGGAACGCGCCGCCGAGATGTCGGAATCGCTGAAGCTGACCGTGCTGCTGGGCCGCTATACCATCGACCGCTATGACGGACGGCACTACGCGATGGCCAGGAACCTGGCCCTGGAGCTGACCGCCGCCTACGATGCGGCGCTGGCCGGGGCGGACGTGCTCATCATGCCGACCCTGCCGATCGTTGCCTCGACGATCCCGGCCCCCGGCGCCGGCCGCGAGGAAAAGCTGGCCCGGTCGCTGGAGATGGTCCCGAACACCGCGCCATTCGACGTCAGCGGGCACCCGGCCACGTCGGTTCCGGCCGGCCTGACCGATGGCCTTCCGGTGGGCATGATGATCGTGGGCCGCCATTTCGCCGACGCCACATGCCTGCGTGTGGCGCGGGCGTACGAGACCGCGGTCGGCGGTTTCCCGGTTCCGCCCGGCAGCTAGCTTGCCGAGGAGGTAGTGCCCGGTTCGGCCCGAGCCCGGACGGCAGGGGCCTGGACCGGTGGCTCCTGCTCGGGCGGGCTCGGCATGACCGGGGCGGGCTGCAGGGCCGGTGCTGGCTGCACAGCGGCCGGTTTGACCGGCGTCACCGCCGTCGGCGGGCCGGCTGCGGCGGCGACGGCCGGAGCCGCCTGCTCGGCATCGGGCAGGGCGCGCCGGGCGGGGCTCTTCCAGCGCCCGGTGGATGCCGAGAACCAGCCGAACGGGATCGAGGTCAGCCCGATCGCGGAGTCCACCAGCCGCAGCAACGGGAAGAACGGGGCGATCAGCAGCAGCCACGGACGCCGGTCCAGCAGGGTCACCGCGACGGTGAGCGCGAAGTCGGGCACCAGGACGCCGAACAACATGCCGTCCAGCTTCATGTGCGAGGCCACCGCCAGATGGACCTCGGCGAACGGCGCCCAATGCACGATGGCGCCCGCCATCTCCGGCAGCACGAGCACGATGAGCAGCAGCGGGAGCAACAGATAGAGCAGGCTGGAGATGACGAGCTCCATCAAGAGCAGGGTGAGCATGGCGGTGAAAAGGTTGGCCCGGGGCGGATGCCGCCGGACCGTCTGCCACATGCCCACCGCCCAGCGCCTGGTCTGCCGGACGTAGTCACGGAAGTTGTCCGGGTCCTGGGTGACGGCCACCGCCGAGAGCGTGAATCCGACCTTGCCCAGCCGCTTCTGGTAGATCTCGAACGTCATGTTGAAGTCCTCGATCACCAGGCCGGGCGGGTTCATGTCGATGTAGGGGAGCACGTCCGTCCGGTACATGCTGGCGAAGCCGGGGACGATATGGGTCGCGTTGGTGCGCAGCCAGGTCTGGCCGAACTTCAGCACCCGCTGGCCGATCGCGTAGATCCGCTGCCGGTGGGCCACGAGGATCCGGCCGATCGGCGACAGATGACGGCCGCCGGCCGTCCGGACGCACCCGGCCACCGCCACCACGTCCGGGCTGTTGAACATCGGCAGCCCGGCCGCGAAGTAATTCGGCTCGACCCTGGTGTCCGCGTCCAGCATCATCACCACCTGGAACCGGCGGATCAGCCCGAATCGTTCGATGGCCTCCTGCAGGGCCCCCGCCTTGCCCACGTTGGAGGTGGTCTCGATCACCTTCGCGCCCCAGCGCCGAGCGATCTCCACGGTGTCGTCCGTTGAGGCGTCCGACACCACGTGCACGTGCCCTTGCGGCACCAGGGCCGTGATCGCCTGCAAGGTGTCCTCGATGACGACGGACTCGTTGTGCGCCGGGATCAGCACGGCCACGTCCCGGACGGTCAGCGGGCTCGCCCGGCGGCGCCGGTCCCAGCCGGGCATCCGGGCCGCCTTGCGCCGGCTCCGGGCGGTATCGGCCAGCGCGGCCCCGCCATGCAGGCCGGCCCGGGCCGCCCGGCGGGCGTGCACCTTCTCGACCAGCATCCCGGACAGCCGGCATATCCCGATCGATCCCCACAGCGCGAAGTTGGCGCCCAGGATAAAGACCGCCAGCCCCCACCATGGGATCATGAGCCGCTCCGCTGGGGCGCGGGAACCGGCAGGGTCTTGGCCAGAACGGGCCAGGTGCCAGGCTGCTCGTAACCGAACATCCACAGGTAGACGCCGCCGATCTGAGACCCGAGCGCCACGCCGAACTTCGCCTCGGAACTGGCCTGGTTCTCGAACCACACCTGGTGCCGTTGGCCGGACGCGTCGGTGTAGGTGAACCACGGGGACTGCGCGGCGTTGTCGTAACGCGCGGTGACGTGGTGGGCCCGGGCCAGCCGGAGAGCGGCCAGCCAGGATACGGCCTGGGCCTTCCCGCCGGACCAGTCGTACCCGTACAGCGGGATGCCGAGGATGATCTTGTGGGCCGGGATCTGGGACTTGGCGTACTTCAGCACCGAGCGGACCCACGGCAGCGGCGCGACCGGGCCGGGTGGTGACGTGGCCCAGTGGTAGTCGTACGCCATGATGCGAACCTGGTCGGCGACCCGGCCGATGGCGGCGAAGTTCTGCGCCACGTTGCGCTGGTCCACGCCCGCGTTGCTGGTCTTGGCGAACACCGCGACCGAGAGCATCTTGCCGTGCGCGTGCAGCGCGTGGCCCAGGTCGGTGATGAACGTGGTAAACGCCTGCCGGTCGCCGGCGCGCAGGTTCTCGTAGTCGATGTCGATGCCCGCGTAGTTGTGCGCACGGACCAGGCTGACGATCGCGGCGATGTGCTGCTTCATCAGCGTCGGGTTGTGCAGCATGTTGGCCACCGGCTGGTACGTGAACGTGCCGTTGGTGACGTTGGCCAGGGTCGGGACGATCTTCATGCCGGCCGCGCGCAGCCTGCTCAGTTCCTGGTTCACCGCGCCCGACGTTCCCGGCGGGTACTGGGTGTTGATCTGGACCCCGTTGGCGGACAGGCCGTACATCCACGGCGACACCTCGGTGAAGTCCGCCTTGTGAGCCAGCACCGTGTCGGACCCCTGGGTGATGTTCCAGAACGGCAGCGAAGCCACCACCGCCCGGGGCGGCGGCGGTGACCGCCCCGGCAGCAGGGTGGCCAGCAACGCCGCCACGATGGCCGCGATGATGAGAGCCAGCCAGGCGAACCCGGCGGATCGCTTCCTGGGCGGCCTGTCGCGGTCCCCGGCGTTCCGGCCTCCCGCGGTGCTGCTGCGGGCGGAACCGTTGGTGAGCGCGGGTATCCGGTTGCCCATGAGCTCGTGTTCCCCCTTACCGTGCGGTCGCGACCGGGCTCTGCCTGCTTGCCTGGTCCGCGATCACCGCGGCGATGATGTCGTCCAGGGTCCGCTGCGGCGCGAACCCGGTCAGCTCCCGGGCCAGCGAGCAGCCCGGCACCCGCCGCTGCATGTCCTCGTAGCCCGAGCCGTAGATCTCCAGGTACGAGCGGCGCGCGATGCCGCTCGCCGAGCCGGTGGCCGCGATCACGCGCTGAGCCAGCTGGTTGATAGAGACCTGCTCGTTGCTGCCGAGGTTCACGGCCCGCCCGCACGCGCGGTCCGAGGCGATCAGTTCGGTCAGGGCCGGGATCACGTCGAGGACGTGGCAGAAGCAGCGCACCTGATCTCCGGTGCCGAACACGGTCAGCGGCTCACCGGACCGCGCCTGCCGCACGAAGCGGGGGATGACCATCCCGTACCGGCCGGTCTGCCGCGGGCCGACCGTGTTGAACAGCCGCACGATCACCGCCCGCAGGCCGAGCTCCCGGACATACGCCTCGACCAGGCTTTCGTCGATCGCCTTGGCCTCTGAGTAACTCCAGCGGGACTTCAGCGGCGACCCGATGATCCGGTCGTCGTCCTCGGTGAGCCCGATCTTGGTGTTCTTGCCGTAAATCTCGCTGGTGGACGCGACCAGCAGCCGCGCCCCGGCCCGGTAGGCCGCGTCCACCACGTTCTCGGTGCCGTGGATGTTGGTGCGCATGCTCTCCAGGGTGCGGTCGCGGATCACGAACGCGCCGACCGCGGCGGCCAGGTGGTAGACCTGATCGGCGCCCTCGGTGAGCTTGTCAACGAGACCGCGATCGGTGATTGACCCGTGGATCAGTGCGAACCCGGAATGGTGAGCCACGGCGGCCAGGTTTTCCGGCCGCCCGGTGCTCAGGTCGTCCAGGCCCACCACCTGGTGGCCGTCGGCCAGAAGGGCCTCTACGAGGTGCGAGCCGATGAATCCGGCCGCGCCGGTGACGAGCGACTTCAACGCGAGCCCCCCTCTGCCAGCGCCGGGCCTCCCGCCCGCCGTCGGCCGGCCCACCCCTGGTGGCCGCGGCCGCGCGCTAGCGCGAGCTCCTCGTAGAGGCTGTCTATGCGGGCGGTGACCGCCTCGATTCCGTATTCCTGGCTGACCGCCTCGGCCGCTTCCCGCGGCCGCGGCCCGGCCTGCAGTTCGGCGGCCATCGCGGCCCGCATTCCCTCCACGGTGGACGGGACCTGGCGGGCCTGCGGCACATCGAGGCCGTCCAGTGCCGGGCATGTGGTGTACAGCACCGGCGCGCCGTTGCCGAGCGCCTCCAGCACGGACAGGCCGAACGTCTCCTGCTGGGAGGACGCGACGAACAGGTCGATCGCGGACAGCATCGCGGCCACGTCGTGGCGCTCGCCGGCGAACACCACATGGTCGGCGACGCCGCTGGCCCGGGCCACCTTCTCCAGGTGCGCGCGCTCGCCGCCCTTGCCGACGATCAGCAGTTTGGTGCCCGAATCGAGCAGCGGTGCCGCGGCCTCGATGACCAGGTCGAACTGTTTGTTGGGGTCGAGCCGGCCCAGCACGCCCAGGACGTAGTCATCGGTACCGATGCCGAACTCGGCCCGCGATGCTTCCCTGGCCTCCTTGTCGAACGCGACCCGGTCCAGGTCGAGGCCGTTGGGAATGATCGTGATCCGGTCCGCGGGCACCCCCCAGTTCTCCAGCCGCTCGCGGACGGCGGTGGATACGGCGATGGTCGCGGCCGACAGGCGTTCGCTGGCCAGGTACAGGGCGCGGACCCCCGCCGTCATCCGGCGCCGCTCGAGGTGCGTCTCGCCGATCGAGTGCTCGGTGCTCACGATCACCGGCGTGCCGGCCAGCCAGGCGGCCGGCCTGCCGTATATCTGCGAGCGGTACAGGTGAGCGTGCACGACGTCGTAGTGGCCGTCGCGCATGAGCCGCCGCAGCTTCAGCAGCGCCGAGAGCTGCGTGTTGCTGGTCATGCCCACGTCGCGCACCCGGACGCCGTCGTCGCGGATCATGTCCGCGACCGGGCCCGGGTTGTACAGGGTTGCCACATCTGCCTCGTGCCGGGTGTGCTGCAGGATGGACCGCAGCTGGAGCTCGGCGCCGCCGACGCCAAGCCCGGTGATCAGGTGCAGGACTTTCATGGCCGACCTCCGCGTGCTTTCGCTTCGCTCACACCAGTGCGCGGTGCGGGACTTCCTCGAACTGGTAGGTGGCGTCCAGAACCCGCGGGCAGTCGCCGACCCAGGCGTAGTCGACGCCGGGGTGCAGGGTGTGGATCACCGCGAGGTCGTAATCCGCTCCGTCCGGCGCCTCGACGCTGCGCATGGGCGGGCCGTCCGGCTGCGGCACTTCTCGCACGAGCGGGTCGAACAAGGTGACCTCGGCGCCGCGCCGGCGCAGGCCGGCGATGACCTCCAGCGCGGGCGACTCCCGCAGATCGCGCACGCCCGACTTGTAACTGGCGCCGACCACGATCACGCGCGCCCCGGCCAGGTCCAGGCCCCGGGCGAGCACGTCGCCCGCGCGCGCGACCACCCGGTCCGGGCGGCGATCGATGGAGTCCATGGCCTGCTCGATCAGCGGTGAGCGGTGATCGGACTGGGCGAGCTGCCACAGCAGGTAGTGCGGGTCGCAGGGGATGCAGTGGCCGCCGACCCCGGGACCGGGGAACACGCCGAGGAACCCGAACGGCTTGGTGCCCGCGGCCAGGGTCACCTCGATCGGGTCCAGATCCAGCGCGCCGCAGGCGTCGGCGAACTCGTTGGCCAGCGCCAGCGACACCGCCCGGAAGACGTTCTCATACAGCTTGGTCGCCTCGGCTGCGTCCGGCGAGCTGACCAGGTACACCGTGCCGGTGAGACGGCCGATCACGGCCGCGGCCCGGCGGGCGCACGCGGGGGTGGCCCCGCCGACCACCCGTGGGGTCTCCCATTGCAGGTGATCCGGGTTGCCCGGGTCGATCCGCTCCGGGCTGAAGGCCACGAACACGTCCGATCCCGCCGCCAGGCCCCGCTCGGCCAGCGGCTGGGTCAGCATCTCGCGGGTGGTTCCGATATAGGTCGTCGACGTCAGGATGATCGTCTGCCCCCGGCGGGCGTGGCGGACCACGTCCGCGCACGCGCCCCGCACCGCGGTCAGGTCCGGCATCCGGCTGTCGTCCACCGGCGTGGGCACGCAGATGATGACCGCGTCGGCGGCCTTGATGGCGGCCACGTCACTGGTCAGTTCCAGCGTGCCGTCCCCTAGCGCGGCGTCCAGCTTCGGCAGGTCGGCCTTGGCCAGGTCCGCGTCCCTGGATGCGATCTCGGCCAGCCGCTGCGGGCTGATGTCCACCCCGATGATCCGGTCGCACCGGCCGTGCAGGGCCAGCGCCGTCGGCAGCCCGACGTAGCCGAGCCCCACGATCGCGACCAGCGAGGTCCTGGCCTCCTTGCCGTTCCCGTTCCCGTTCCCGTTCCCGTTCGCGGGCTCGACGCTCGTCGCCTGGAACGGGACCAGCCTGCGGTGAAACTGGCGCTCACGGCCGTTGACGGCCAGCGACAGATGCTTATCGGCCACGGTTCCCCCTCAGCCTCGTGGCGCTGAAAACGCTCATCAGAACGTGCTTCTCCCAACCTGCCAGCGGGCTGCTCCGGCCGGGTCCGACAGCCGGGTGAGACGAACTACCCGGCGTGACGGAAGCCGGGGTGCACGGCCCTGGCGACGAGGCTTTCGCCTGGTGAAATCCTGGACGGCGCGTATTGCCCGCCGAGGGGGCGAGCGCAGAGGATTCGGCCTATGGCGACACCGGTCCGGGAGGGCGACCTGCTCTGGACGCCCAGCGCCGCGCGGGTCGCGGATGCTAACCTCACCGCCTTCACATCCTGGCTCGCCGCGCAGCGCGGTCTGCGCTTCGACGGCTACCACGAGCTGTGGCGCTGGTCGGTCGAGGACCTGGAGAGTTTCTGGCAGGCGGTCTGGGACTACTCGGACATCGATGCCTCGGCGCGGCCCGAGCGGGTGCTCGGAAGCCGGGCCATGCCGGGTGCCGACTGGTTTCCGGGCGCCCGGCTGAACTACGCCCAGCACGCGCTGCGGCGCGAACGCCCCGGCGAGCCCGCGCTGTTCCACGTCAGCGAGACCACGCCGGTGGCCGCCCTCGACTGGGCCGACCTGGCCGGCCAGGTGCGGATCCTTGGCACCCGCCTGCGCGAGCTCGGCGTGCGCCCCGGCGACCGGGTCGCGTCCTACATGCCGAACATCCCGCAGACGGTCATCGCGATGCTCGCCACCACCAGCATCGGCGCGATCTGGACCGCCTGTTCGCCGGACTTCGGCTGGCGCGGGGTGCTCGACCGGTTCCGCCAGCTCCAGCCCAAGGTGTTGTTCGCCGTCGACGGTTACACCTACGGCGGCCGGGCCTTCGACCGCCGTGACGAGCTGCGGCAGATCATCGGCGGCCTGGACGGGCTCGAGTACTTCGTCTTCCTGCGCCACCTGGGTGCGGGCCATGGGCCAGAGCCGGGCGGCATGACCTGGGAGGCGATGCTGGATCACCCGCCCGTGCCCGCCGCGGAGTTCGAGTTCGAGCAGGTGCCGTTCGGCCATCCGCTGTGGATCCTGTTCTCATCGGGCACGACGGGGCTGCCCAAGGCGATCGTGCACAGCCACGGCGGGATCTTGATCGAGCAGCTCAAGCTGCAGCAGTTCCACATGGACCTGCGGGAAGGCGACCGCCTTTTCTTTCACACCACGAGCGGCTGGATGATGTGGAACTTCCTGGTCAGCTCGCTGCTGCTCGGGGTGCGCCCGGTGCTCTACGACGGCAATCCCGGCTACCCGGACCTGAACGTGCTGTGGCGGCTGGCCGAGGAGTGCCAGGTCAGCCTGTTCGGCGCCAGCCCCTCCTTCGTCGACCTGATGGTGAAGGCGCACCTCGTGCCGGCCGACGTGTTCCCCCTGACCGACCTGCGCGCGATCATGCCAGCGGGCTCGCCGGTGTCTCCCGAGCACACCGCCTGGTTCTACGACAACGTCAAAAAGGACGTGTGGGTCTGTACCGGAAGCGGCGGGACCGACGTGTGCGCGGGCCTGGTGGGCGGCGTGCCCACGCTGCCGGTCTACGCGGGCGAGATCCAGGCTCCGCACCTGGGCGTGGCCGCGAAGGCCTTCAACCGCGACGGCCAGAGCGTGATCGATGAGGTCGGCGAGCTGGTCGTCACCGAGCCGATGCCGTCCATGCCGGTCAAGTTCTGGGGCGACGACACCGGCGCGCGCTACCGCGATTCGTACTTCGACGACTTCCCCGGGGTCTGGCGTCAGGGCGACTTCTTCCGGATCAATGCCCGGGGCGGCTGCTTCGTGCTCGGCCGCTCCGACGCGACGCTCAACCGGCACGGCGTCCGGATCGGCACCGCCGAGGTCTACGCCGTCCTGGCGTCGATCGACGAGGTCGACGACGCGCTCATCGTCAACCT
>Ga0335072_10010854_pt1 | contig 13078 bp, 9 predicted proteins | sample Lox_Sample_21_FD_206725 | JGI IMG/M metagenome (GOLD analysis project Ga0335072, IMG submission 206725) | Soil microbial communities from Loxahatchee National Wildlife Refuge, Florida, United States - Lox_Sample_2.1 | ecosystem: Environmental > Terrestrial > Soil > Wetlands | place: USA: Florida...
CGTGCCGCACCGACGCCTCAAGCAGCGCCCGTCCCGCGCCGAGCAACTGGGCCGCGCAGGCCAGCGCCCCGAAGTCCAGCTCCCGCGCCACCGCCCCGTCCGCGCCTCGCGCCACCACCCGCTCCCCCCGCACCTCGGCCAGCGACCGCCCCGGATCCACCGACCGGTACCGCTCACCAGCCCGGCCCGCCGACACAACCCCGTCCGCGGCGAGCAGCACCAGCCCGGCCACCTCCGCCCCCGCCGCCAGCGACTCCGCCACCGGTCCGGGCGCCGCGTGATGTCCGAGCTCCTCGCAGGCCGTCACCAGGTCCGCCGGGCCCGCCCCGAGCCCGCCCCGCTTCTCCGGCACGGCCAGCGCGGTGACCCCAAGCCCGGCCAGCCGCTGCCACAACGCCCGCCCCGGACCCAGGTCCCCGTCCGCCCAGCTCCGCGCTACCCCAGCCACGTCAGCGTCGCTCAGCATCTCGTGCAGCACCGCGCCGAACTCCGCGCCGCTCATCGCGATGGTGCCAGCCACTGGGCCAGCGTCGCGTCCCGGCCGCCGTACGCGGCGGGCCAGGTGACCACGGCCAGCCGCGCCGCGGCCAGCTCGCGTTCCCAGGCCCGGTGTGCCTCGAACCCTTCGGCGGTGTCCAGTGACGGCAGCGGCCCGGCCGGCACGTGCCCGGCCAGCCAGTCCCGTACCTCGGCCCGGAACACGTCGGTCACGTGGCCGCGTCCCGCATGCCGCGGGCGTCCAGCCCGGCCAGGTAGTTGCCGGACACCTCCGCGTTGTGCGCGTGCGCCACGTGGTGCAGGCCGAACACCGCGTCCATGCCCGGCCGCATCCCCATCAGGTCCTCGCACTGGTTGATGGCCCGCTTGGCCAGCGCCAGCCCGAACGGCGGCATCTGCGCGACCTGCCCGGCCAGTTCGAAGACCACGGACTCCAGGTCGGCCCGCGGCACCACCCGGCTGACCATGCCCACCTCGTAGGCCCGCCCGGCGCCGAACCGGCCGCCGGTGAACAGGACCTCTTTAGCGAACCGCGGCCCGAGCACCCACGGGTGCGCGAAGTACTCCACGCCCGGGATGCCCATCCGGACCACCGGGTCGGCGAAGAACGCGTCGTCGGCCGCCACGATCAGGTCGCACACCCAGGCCAGCATCAGCCCGCCGGCGATGCACGCGCCGTGCACCATCGCGATGGACGGCTTGGGGATCTCCCGCCAGCGCCGGCACATGCCCAGGTAGACCTCCATCTCGCGGGCGTACCGGGCGTCGGCGCCGGCCTTGCCCACGTGGTCCCACCACAGCACCGCCTGCCGGTCGAAGGACTGGTCCAGGTCCCGGCCCGGGGTACCGATGTCGTGGCCGCCGCAGAAGTGCTGGCCCGCCCCGGCCAGCACGATCACCCCGACCTGGTCGTCGTTCACGGCCCGGCCGAACGCCGCGTCCAGCGCGTAGGTCATCGCCGAGTTCTGCGCGTTGGCGTACTCCGGCCGGTTCAAGGTAATGACCGCCACCTGGTCCCGCACCTGGTACTGCACCTCGTCCGCCATCACGTTTCCTCTCTCAGCACCCTCTTGAGCACCTTGCCCGATGCGTTCCGGGGCAGGGCCGAGCAGAACACCACCCGCCGCGGCACCTTGTAGTTGGCCAGCCGCTCCCGGCAGAAGGCCAGCACGTCCGCCTCGGCCAGCACGTACCCGGGCCGGGTGACCAGGAACGCCCGGCCGACCTCGCCCAGCCGCCGGTCGGGCACGCCGATCACGGCCGACTCCGCCACCCCGTCCAGCCGGGCCAGCACCTGCTCCACCTCGGCCGGGTACACGTTGAACCCGCCGCAGATGTACATGTCCTTGATCCGCCCGGTGATGGCCAGGTTCCCGGCCGGGTCCAGCCGCCCGGCGTCCCCGGTGTGCAGCCAGCCGTCGGCGTCGATCGCCGCCACGGTCGCCGCCGCGTCGTCCAGGTAGCCGAGCATCAGGTTCGGCCCGCGCAGCAGGATCTCCTCGTCATCGCCGATCCGCACCTCGAACCCGGCCGCCGCCCGTCCCGAGGTGCCGGACACCACCTCCGGCGCGTCCCCCGGACGGCACATCGTCGCCACCACCGCCTCGGTCAGCCCGTAGCCGGTCAGCACGGTCCCGAAGCTGAGCTCGCGCCGCATCCGCTCGACCAGGGCCACCGGCACGTCAGCCGCCCCGGTGACCGCCAGCCGCAGGCTGGACAGGTCGTGCGACCCGCGTTCGGGGTGGTCCAGGATCGAGACGTAGACGGTCGGCGCCCCGGGCAGCACGGTGATCCGCTCGGCCTGGATCAGCCGCATCGCCTGGCCCGCGTCGAAGACCGCCTGCGGCACCAGCGCCGCCCCGCTGACCAGGCAGGCCAGGATCCCCGCCTTGTAGCCGAAGGTGTGGAAGAACGGGTTGACCACCAGGTACCGGTCGCCTCGCGTCAGCCCGGTGCACTGGGCCCAGGCCCGGGCCACGCCCAGCGTCCGCTCGTGCGAGGTCATCGCGCCCTTGCTCCGCCCGGTCGTGCCCGAGGTGAACATGATGTCGGCGACGTCGCCCGGCCGCACCCCGCTCGCCCGCCGCCGCACCTCGGCCGTGGTCACCGAGTCGGCCCGCCGCGAGAGCGCCTCCCAGTCCCCGGGCACCCGCACCACCAGGTCGAGCCGGTCCAGCACGCTCTTGTCCGGATCCTCGACCGCGGCCCGCAGCATCGCCCCGAGCCGGTCGGTGCCCAGGAAGCCCTCGGCCACGAACAGCACCCGTGCCCCGCTGCGAACGATGACGTCCAGCGCCTCCGCCCCGGTGAACCGCGTGCTCACCGGCACCAGCACCCCGCCCGCGGTCAGCGCGCCCAGCGCGGCCAGCACCCAGTACCCGTCGTTCGGCCCCCAGACCGCCACCCGGTCGCCCGCCTCCACCCCCGAATCGATCAGCCCGGCCGCCACCCCCTGCACCTGCGACCACAGCGAGCGGTAGCTGAGCCGGGAGCCCTCAGGATCAGCCAGCGCCTCCGCGTCGCCGAACTCCCCGGCCGCCCACGCCACCACGCCCGGCACCGTCAGCTCCACTGAGCCCTCCCGAGCTAGCAAGCAAGTGCTTGGTAGGTTTACCCTACGCACCAGGAGCAGCCGCCGGCCAGAGGAGATCCGGGTGCGGTTCACGCCGCAGGACGAACAGTTCCGCGCCGAGGTGCGCGACTGGCTGGACGCCAACCTGGCCGGCGAGTTCGCCAGCCTGCGCGGCGCGGGCGGCCCGGGCCGCGAACACCAGCGCTACGAGGAGCGGCTGGCCTGGAACCGGCACCTGGCCGCGGCGGGCTGGACCGCCCTGAGCTGGCCCGCCGAATGGGGCGGCCGCGGCGCGACCCTGGCCCAGCAGGTCATCTTCCACGAGGAGTACGCCCGGGCCGGCGCGCCCGCCCGGGTCGCCATCGTGGGCGAGGAACTGCTCGGCCCGACGCTGATCGCCTTCGGCACCCCGGAGCAGAAGGCCCGCTTCCTGCCGCCCATCAGGGAAATCCGCGAGCTGTGGTGCCAGGGCTACTCCGAGCCCGGCGCCGGCTCCGACCTGGCCAGCGTGGCCACCAAGGCGACCCTGGACGGCGGGCAGTGGGTGATCACCGGCCAGAAGATCTGGACGTCCCTGGCCCACGTGGCCGACTGGTGCTTCGTGCTGGCCCGCACCGAACCCGGCTCGGCCCGCAGCCAGGGCCTGTCCTACCTGCTGGTCCCGATGGATCAGCCCGGGGTCACGGTCCGCCCGATCCGCCAGCTCACCGGCACCTCGGAGTTCAACGAGGTGTTCTTCGACGGCGCCCGCACCGACGCCGCCCACGTGGTCGGCCAGCCCGGTGACGGCTGGCGGGTGGCCCGGGCCACCCTGGCGCTGGAACGCGGCGCGGCCATGCTGGGCCAGCAGGTCGGCTTCCGCCGCGAGCTCGAGAACCTCCTCCAGGCAGCCCGGGAGACCGGGGCCGCCGCCGACCCGCTGCTGCGCGACAAGCTGGCCCGGGCCTGGATCGGCCTGGCGGCCGTCCGCGCCTACGCCCTGGACACCCTGGGCGGCCCCGGCGAGGCCGCCGAGGCCTCGGTCCTGAAGATCCTCTGGTCCCGCTGGCACCAGGCCCTCGGCGAACTGGCCATGGACGTCCTCGGTGCCCCGTCCCTGACCGGGGACGACGAATGGCACCGCCTGTTCCTGTTCGGCCGGGCCGAGACGATCTACGGCGGGTCGGACGAGATCCAGCGCAACATCATCGCCGCCCGCGCCCTCGGCCTGCCCAGGGAGTGACCACAGCCCATGAACGGCCATCACCTGCTCGAGGGCAAGGTCGTCGTGATCACCGCGGCGGCCGGCACCGGCATCGGCGGCGCCGCCGCCCGCCGCTGCCTGGAGGAGGGCGCCCAGGTCGTGATCAGCGACCAGCACCACGCCCGGCTGGCCGCCACCCGCGACGAACTGGCCGGCACCCACGGCGGCCAAGTCTGGTCCCAGCCCTGCGACGTCACCGACGAGGCCCAGGTCCAGACGCTGATCGAGGCCGCCGTCGCCCGCTTCGGCCGCCTGGACGTCATGATCAACAACGCCGGCCTGGGCGGCACCGCCCCGGTCCTGGACATGACCGACGAGCAGTGGTCCCGGGTCCTGGACGTCACGCTCACCGGCACGTTCCGCTGCACCCGGGCCGCGCTGCGCCAGCTGGTCGCCCAGGGCCACGGCGGCGCCGTGGTCAACAACGCCTCGGTCCTGGGCTGGCGCGCCCAGCCCGGCCAGGCCCACTACGCCGCGGCCAAGGCCGGCGTGATGGCCCTCACCCGCTGCGCCGCCCTCGACGTCGCCCCGTACGGCATCCGGGTCAACGCCGTCGCCCCCAGCCTGGCCATCCACCCCCACCTGGCCAAGGTCACCAGCGAAGACCTCCTGGCCGACCTGGCCAGACGCGAGCCCTTCGGCCGCGCCGCCGAACCCCGCGAAGTAGCTAACGTCATCGTCTTCCTAGCCAGCGACTACGCCAGCTACATGACCGGCGAAGTAGTCTCCGTCAGCGCCCAGCACCCCTGACCCAGCCGCTTAACAGCCGCTCGATGATGGTGGCGGTGGCCATGGCGCCGCCCGCGCACATGGTGATCAGCGCGGTGCTCGCGTCGCGCCGCTCGAGTTCGTGCAGGGCGGTGGTCAGCAGCCGGGCGCCGGTGCTGCCCACCGGGTGCCCGATGGCGATCGCGCCGCCGTTGACGTTGACCCGGTCCGGGTCGGGCCGGTGCACGCTCAGCCAGGACAGCACCACCGCTGCGAACGCCTCGTTGACCTCGAACAGGTCGATGTCGCCGATCCTCATGCCGGTGCGGGCCAGTACCCGCTCGGTGGCCTGGACCGGGCCGTCCAGGTGGTAGTACGTCTCGGCGCCGACCAGGCACTGGGCCAGGATGCGCGCCCGGGGCCGCAGGCCGAGCTCCCGGGCCCGGTCCGAGGAGGCCAGCAGCACCGCGGCCGCGCCGTCGGAGATCTGCGATGACGTGCCCGCCGTGTGCAGGCCGCCCTCGATCACCGGCTTGAGCCGGGCCAGCGCCTCCAGGCTCGTCTCGCGCAGGCCCTCGTCCCGGTCGACCACGCGCGTCTCGCCGGTCGGCTGGCCGTCGGCCCCGAGCACCGGCGCCTTGACCGGCACGACCTCGCGGTCGAACCGGCCCCCCGCCCACGCGGCCCGGGCCAGGGTCTGGGACCGCAGGCCGAACGCGTCGGTATCGGCACGGGACAGGCCCCGGCGGGCCGCGATCCGCTCGGCGCCGACGTACTGGTTGGGCAGGTCGATGTCCCACCCGGCGGGCCGGGGCGAGCCGATGTCGGTGCCGACCGCGGCCCGCAGCGGGATCCGGCTCATGGCCTCCACCCCGCAGGCGATCCCCACGCCGATCGCGTCGGCCGCGATGAGGCCGGCCACCAGGTGGGCGGCCTGCTGAGCGGAGCCGCACTGGGCGTCCAGGGTCAGGCAGCCGGCCTGATGCGGCAGCCCGGCGTGCAGCCAGGCGGTCCGGGTGATGTTATTGGACTGTTCGCCCGCCTGCGTCACGCACCCGCCCGCGACCTGCTCCACCTCGGCAGGCGCCAGGCCCGCGCGGTCGATCAGGGCCGTCTGGACGCCGCCCAGCAGCTCGGCCGGGTGCACGCCGGCCAGAGCGCCGCCGCGCTTGCCGACCGGGGTCCGGACCGCCTCGACGATCACCGCACTGGCCATGGTTCACCCCTGGATGCTTGTGGTCTAATCAAAACTAGAACACGTTTCACCCCGTAGCCAAGCAATGGCAGCCAAGGGAGGCAACCGTGTCCGCGCCCGACATCCCGGCTGGCTTCGACTTCACCGACCCCGACATCTACACCACCCGGGTGCCGGCGCAGGAGCTGGCCGAGCTGCGCCGGGCCGCCCCGGTCTGGTGGGTCGCGCAGCGCCGCGGCTCGGCCGGATTCGACGACGAGGGCTACTGGGCCGTCACCCGGCACGCCGACATCCTGGCCATCTCCAAGACCCCGGATGTCTACTCCTCATCGGAGAACACCGCGCTGATCAGGTTCGCCGAGGGCACGCCCCGCGAATCCATCGAGATGCAGCGGATCATCCTGCTCAACATGGACCCGCCCGAGCACACCAAGCTGCGCGGCATCGTGTCCCGCGGCTTCGCCCCCCGGGCCATCGGCAGCCTGCGCCAGGCCCTGACCGATCGCGCCGAGCGCATCGTGGCCACGGCCCTGGACACCGGCACCGGCGACTTCGTCACCGACGTGGCGATGGAACTGCCGCTGCAGGCCATCAGCGAGCTGCTCGGCGTGCCGCAGGAGGACCGGGGCAAGATCTTCTCCTGGTCGAACCGGATGATCGGCTACGACGAGCGGCCCGCGGACGACGACGACGGGATGATCGCGGCCACCGAGATCCTCGGCTACAGCCTGGCCATGGCCGAAGAGCGCCGGTCCTGCCCCCGGGACGACATCGTCACCAAGCTGATCAGCGCCGAGATCGACGGGACCCACCTGACCGACGACGAGTTCGGCTTCTTCGTGCTGATGCTGGCCGTGGCGGGCAACGAGACCACCCGCAACGCCATCGCGCACGGGATGCTCGCCCTCCTCGACCACCCGGACCAGTGGGAGCTGTTCAAGGCCTCGCGCCCGGAGACCGCCGCGGACGAGATCGTCCGCTGGGCCACCCCGATCACGGTGTTCCAGCGCACCGCCACCCAGGACACCGGACTCGGGGGCCAGCAGATCAAGGCGGGCCAGCGGCTCGGCCTGTTCTACCGGTCGGCCAACTTCGACGAGGAGGTCTTCGATCACCCCGGGCGGTTCGACATCATGCGCAGCCCCAACCCCCACCTCGGGTTCGGCGGCCTCGGCACGCACTACTGCCTGGGCGCCAACCTGGCCAAGCTGGAGATCGAGCTGATCTTCAACGCGATCGCCGACGCCATGCCCGGCATCGCCCTGGCCGGTGACCCGGAGCGGCTGCGCTCCGGCTGGATCAATGGCATCAAGCACCTCCCGGTCAGCTACCGGGGCTGAACCCGGCGCACCGGGCCCGACGCGCCCGCCGCCGGCGCGGCGCGACCTGCTGGCCACCAGCGGCGAGCGCACGGGAAGTCCGCTCGCCAGCAGGCCCGGTGGGGCCCGCTGGGCTACTGGGACGAGAAGAACCGCGGGCATGCCGCCCTGGCCACGATCCTGGCCCAGAACCAGTTCCGTGACCCGGAACTGGTCCCGATCCGCCACCAGCGCATGGCCGTCTCGGCGTGGAACTACTACCGCGGCGCCGCGGCGGTCATGGCCAGTGATCTCGCCTCCCAGCCGGACAGCGGGCTGGAGGTGCAGTTGTGCGGCGATGCCCACGTCCTGAACTTCGGCCTGTGGGCCACGCCGGACCGGAATCTGTCGTTCGACCTGCGCGACTTCGACGAGACCCTGCCCGGCCCGTTCGAGTGGGACGTCAAGCGCTTTGCCGCCAGCCTGGTCGTGGCCGGGCGGGAGAACCGGGTCAAGCCCAGGCGGGCCGCGGCGGCGGTCACCGCCGGCGTGCAGGCCTACTGCCGGCGCATGCGCCGGTACGCGACCATGCCCGAGCTCGACGTCTGGTACGACGGCATCCACGTCGACAGCTTCGTCAGCTACTTCGAGCCGGCCGACCGCGGGCGGGTCTCGATTCACATCGACCGCAAGCGGCAGCGCCGCACCAGCCGCGGCGCGTTCGCCAAGCTCACGACGATGGCGCACGGACGCCCCCGGATCACCGAGGAGCCTCCGGTCCGGGTCAGAATCGATGATGACGAGCAGGCCGAACTCGTCGGCCGGCTGCTGGCCGGGTACCGGCTGACGCTCCAAGATGATCGCCGGGTCCTGTTCGACCGGTTCACCGAGACCGACGCGGTCCGCCAGGTCGTGGGCGTGGGCAGCGTGGGGATGCGGGTCTACCTGGTGCTGCTGGCGGGCCGGACCGGCGCCGATCCATTGTTCTTGCAGGTCAAGCAGGCTGGCCCGTCGGTCTATGAGGCCCACACCCAGCCGAGCGGCTACCGCCATCACGGGGCCCGGGTGATCAACGGCAAGCGCCTCATCCAGAGCGCCACCGACATCTTCGCCGGCTGGGGCTCGCTCCACGGGCGGGACTATTACGTCCGGCAGTTCCGCGACATGAAGATCATCCCCACCACCGACCTGATCGCCCCTCGCCTGGCCGAGTTCGCGACCGCGTGCGGCGAGGCGCTGGCCCGGGCCCACGCCCGTACCGGCGACCCGATGGCCATCGATGCCTACATCGGGAAGGGCGCCAAGTTCGCCGCGGCCATCGGCCGGTTCGCCGACTCCTACGCCGACCAGAACGCCGCCGACCACGCGCAACTCGTCAGCGCCATCGCGGCCGGCGCGGTGGACAGCAGGCCGGCCTGAACGGCCCGCTGGACCTGAGGTCCTCAGCCGGCCGCGCCGCCGCCGACGCCTTGAATCTGCGCGTGCTCGTGCAGGGCCCGCTCGTCCTCGTGGGTGGCTGGCTTGAGGTCGAACACCACCTTTCGCACCGTACCGGTGAATGCGTACGGGGCCTTGTCCTCATAGGCGAGGTCGACGACCAGGCCGTTGTCCCGGCCGATGTCCAGGCCGGCGTAGCTGGAGAACGCGACCGGCACGGTGTGCGTCATCTTGCCTTCGCCGATCACCTTGCCGTTGGCCCACAAGGTCACCGTGCCGCCGGTGCCCGGCTTGGGCTCGTCCGCGGCGAACAGCATCTTCACCGTCACCTCACCGGCCGGGATCTTCTCCGTGGAGGTCTGCTTATAGGTCTCCACGCCGAGGAACGAGTAGGTGTGGCGCAGCATCCCCTCACCGTCCACCCACAGCGCGAACCCGCCGATGAAGTCGGCGTTGGCCACGATGACGCCCTCGGCGCCGGCCTCGGGCACCTCGAGCTCGGCCTCGATGGCGTAGGACCGCCCGGAAACCCGCGGGACCATGCCGCGCTGCACGTTCTGCACGTCCCCGGCGAAGGTGAAGCGGGTGACGGTAGGCAGCGGCGGCAGGATGCCGAAGAAGATCGACATGCCGCCGAGCAGCGGCAGCACCCGATTGCGCTCGGCTTCGGCCCAGAACACCTCCTTGAGCTCGGCGAGCTTGCCCGGGTGCTCGGCAGCCAGGTCGCGGGCCTGGGAGAAGTCGTCGGGCAGGTAGTACAGCTCCCACACGTCCCGCTCCGGGTCATACACCCCGGGCGCGAACCTTCTCATGGTCTCCGGCGAGAAGTCCCACGGTGCCTTGTCCAGCCTCGCGCACGCCCACCAGCCGTCTTGATAGATGGCCCGGCTGCCGACTGCCTCGAAGTACTGGACGGTGTGCCGCTCCTCGGCGTTAGCGTCACCGAACGTGTGCAGGAAGCTGGTGCCGTCCATCGGCTCCTGGGCGATGCCGTCGACCGTGGTCGGCTGGGGCAGCCCGACGGCCTCCAGCACGGTCGAGGCGACGTCGATGCAATGCGTGAACTGGCTGCGCACGTCGCGGCTGGGCGTGATCCGTTGCGGCCACGCCACCACCATCGGGTTCCGGGTCCCGCCGAGGTGGCTGGCCATCTGCTTGCCCCACTGGAACGGAGTGTTGCCGGCGTGGGCCCAGGCTGCGGCGTAGTGGGGGGCGGTGTGGTCGCCGCCGAGGGCCTCGATGCCGCCGTACTGCTCGATGAGCCGCAGTTGCTGAGCAGCCTCGAACACCAGGCCGTTGAGGAACGTCATCTCGTTGAACGAGCCGGTGACCGTGCCCTCCATGCTGGACCCGTTGTCGCCCCAGATGTAGAAGACCAGCGTGTTATCCAGGTCGTCCATTTCCTCGATCGCGTCCAGCAGCCGGCCGACGTTCCAGTCGGCGTTCTCCGAGTAGCCCGCGAACACCTCCATCTGCCGGGCGTAGAGCTTCTTCTCGGTGTCGTTGAGCGAGTCCCACGCCGGGAACAGGTCCGGCCGTTCGGTCAGCTCGGCATCCGCCGGGACGACCCCGAGCCGCTTCTGCCGTTCGAAGATCTCCTCCCGGAGCTGGTCCCAGCCGCCGTCGAACCTGCCCCGGTACTTGTCGGCCCAGGCTTTCGCCACGTGGTGCGGTGCGTGCGCGCAGCCGGTGGAGTAGTACATGAACCAGGGCTTGGTGGCGTCCTGAGCCCGGACGGCGTGCAGCCACTCGACCGCCTTGTCGGTCAGGTCGTCCGGGAAGTAGTACGGCTGGCCGTCCTTGCCGTCCTGGACACCGAGCGTCGAGTTGTCCTGGGTGATGATCGGGTCGTACTGGCCGGCCGCCCCGCTCAGGAACCCCCAGAAGTGGTCGAACCCCCAGGCCTGCGGCCAGCGGTCGAACGGGCCCGCCGCGCCCTGCACCCGGTCCGGCGTCAGGTGCCACTTGCCGAACCCGCCGGTCACGTAGCCGTTCTCCTGCAGGATGCGCGGCAGCGCGGTGCAGGTCTTCGGCAGCGCCGCGGTGTACCCCGGGAACGGGCCCGGATACTCGGCGATCGAGCCGAACCCGACCCGGTGCTGGTTACGACCGGTCAGCAGCGCGGCGCGGGTGGGCGAGCATATGGCGGTCACGTGGAACCGGTTGTAGGTCAGGCCCATGTCCCGGACCCGGGTGAGGTTCGGGGTGGAGATCGGGCCGCCGAACGTGTCCGGATTGCCGAAGCCAGCGTCGTCGATCAGGACGATGAGCACGTTCGGGGCGTCCCCGGGCGGCTGCGGTCCGGGGATCATCGACCAGTCCGCGGCCGACTGATCGATGGTGCGTCCCATGGTCCCGCCGAAGTTGCGGTCCGGGATCGGCAGCACCGTGCGGTCCGGGTTGAACTTTCCCGCCGCCTCGGCCAGCGCGGCCTTCAGCTCCCGCAGGCCCTTCTTGTCCATCGGGACGACCGACTTGGCCGGCGAGCCGGCCAGGGCCCGCTCGGCCGCCAGCCGGTCGCCGGAGTCGATGACGGCGATGATGACCGCGGTGCCCGGCTGGAGTTTCTCGCCGACGCCCTTCTCCAGGCCGCTCTCGACCCGGTGCCTGGCGAACTTGCCGATCAGCCCGCCGGCCGCCGCGCCCACCACGATCGAGGCCAGCATCGGCGGGGAGAACAGCCCGACCACCAGGCCGACGCCGCCACCCCAGCCCAGGCCCTTGCGCCCCAGGTGGTCACCGGTCTGGGTGACGCGGACCTGACCGCCGGCGTCGCGCTCGACCAGGATCACGCCCTCCGACCTGACCGCTTTGTCCTTGACCATCCGCACCAGCGCGTCGAAGTCGCGCTCGGCCGCCCCGGTGTCCTGGTAGGCGGCCATCACCACATCGAAGGTGTCACTCATCGCATTCTCCCGACGCCTGGCGGTCCAGCGGCCGCCGTGACCAGCATCGCGTCGTTGTCCGCGAGCCCGCCTCACCCTGGTGGGATGATCGCCTCAGTCCGGCGAGCTGGAGACCACCCACATGGAGAAGAACTGGGAGCCGCCGCCGTAGGCGTGGCCCAGCGCGGTGCGCGCCCCGTCCACCTGGTGGGCGCCCGCCTTGCCCATGACCTGCAGCGCCGCCTCGGCGAAGCGGAGCAGGCCGGACGCGCCGATCGGGTTGGAGCTGAGCACGCCACCGGACGGGTTGACCGGCAGCCGGCCGCCCAGGGCGGTCTGGCCCGCCTCGGTCAGCCGCCAGCCCCGGCCCGCCTCGGCGAAGCCGAGGTTCTCCAGCCACATGGGCTCGTACCAGGAGAACGGGACGTAGATCTCGGCCACGTCGATCTCGGCCAGCGGGTCGGTGATGCCGGCCTGCCGCCACAGCGCCGCGGCGGCCTCCCGGCCCGCGGCCGGGTTGACGTGGTCCTTGCCCGCGAACATGGTCGGCTCGCTGCGCATCGCGGTGGCCCGGATCCAGGCCACTGGTCCCGGGGCGGCCGCGGCGGCCTCCGGAGAACCGATGACCACCGCGCATGCGCCGTCCGAGGACGGGCAGGTCTCGTCGTACCGGACCGGGTCCCACAGCATGGGGGAGGCCTGCACCGACTCCAAGGTGATGTCGGCCTGCTGCAGGTGGGCGTACGGGTTGAGGGCGCCGTTGCGCCGGTCCTTGACCGCGACCAGCGCCCCGATGTGGGCCGGCGCGCCGCTGCGCCGGATGTAGGCCCTGATGTGCGGCGCGAAGTACCCGCCCGCGCCGGCCACCACCGGGATGCTGAACGGCGGCGCGATCGACAGCGCCCACATGGCGTTGGACTCCGACTGCTTCTCGAACGCCACGGCCAGCACCCGGCGGTGCAGGCCCGCCTGCACCAGGCTGGTCGCCACGATGCCGGTCGCGCCGCCCACCGAGCCCGCCGTGTGCACCCGCAGCATCGGCTTGCCCACCGCACCGAGTGCGTCGGCCAGGTACAGCTCGGGCATCATCACGCCCTCGAACAGGTCGGGCGCCTTCCCGACCACGACCGCGTCGACGTCCGCCAGCGAGAGCCCCGCGTCCCGCACCGCCCGGTCGGCCGCCTCCCGGCACAGGCCCGCGATCGACACGTCGGTGCGCTTGGACCGGTGCCGGGTCTGCCC
>Ga0335072_10010856_pt1 | contig 13076 bp, 11 predicted proteins | sample Lox_Sample_21_FD_206725 | JGI IMG/M metagenome (GOLD analysis project Ga0335072, IMG submission 206725) | Soil microbial communities from Loxahatchee National Wildlife Refuge, Florida, United States - Lox_Sample_2.1 | ecosystem: Environmental > Terrestrial > Soil > Wetlands | place: USA...
GCCCGGCCGGGTCGACTGACAGCCGGTGCGACGGGCGCCCCTGCTGGTGGGGGCCAGCGGCCTCAGGCCCGCTGTCGTGCACCTGAATCAGCCGCAGCGCCTGCAGTTCGCCGACCAGGGTGCCCGCGGTGCCCCGGCTGACGCCAAGCATGGAGGTGAGGACGGAACGGGTAGGCGCCCGTCCCGTGTGTATGAGCATCAATGCCTGGCCGAGCATGTTGTCATATCCTCATTTTGTGCAGTCGCAAAACAAAATAGCAGGCCCGCGCTCGGCGCGCATATACCAGCGCGTGGCACTGCGCCTGCCGACTGTTGGCTCACGAGCCCGCCAGGCCCCATCGCTGAGCAGGGCCCGCGGCTGCCTCACCACGTTCTTCGCCCTGGACGGGTTCCTCTTCGCGAGCTGGGCCGTGCGGGTGCCCGCCGTCAAGGCGCAAGTCGGGGCCTCTCCGGCCGCGCTGGGCCTGGCGCTGCTTGGCCTGTCGGCCGGGTCAATCGCCACGATGACCCTGTCAGGCGCGCTGTGCCGCCGGGCCGGCAGCCGCAACGTCGTGGTCGCGTCCGCGCTCATGTTGTCGATTATGCTCGTGCTTCCGGCGTTCGCACCGACCGCCGTGGCGCTCGGGCTGACGCTGGCGGTCTTCGGGGCGGCCTACGGCGCGCTGAACGTCTCGATGAACAGCGTCGCCGTGGACATCATGGCGGCCGTGCGCCGTCCGATAATGCCGTCCTTCCACGCGGCATGGAGCTTCGGCGGGCTGGCCGGGGCTAGTGTCGGCGGGCTGATCGCGCCGCATCTGTCCCCGCGCCCGGGGCTGGCCGTGATGGCGGCCCTGGGGCTACTGGTTACGGCCGCAGTCGGGCCACCGCTGCTCTCCCCGGCCACTGGCCGGGCCCTGGCGGCGCCCGCCGCCGGCCCACCAGCCGGCGGCCCGCAAACCAGCGGGGGCCCACCAGTCGCCGGCCCGCAGGATGGGGACTCACTAGCCGACGGCCCGCCTGGCAGCAATGCGGCCTCGGCCCGGCTTTCTTCGCGAGCCTGGCTGGTCATCGTGATGTTCGGGCTGATCGCGCTGTGCTCGTCCTTCGGCGAGGGCTCCATCGCGGACTGGGGTGCCCTGCACCTGCGGCAGGACCTCGGCACGAGTGCCGGCCTCGCCGCGACGGGCTACGCCGCGTTCGCGGTCGCCGAGGCCTGCGGGCGGCTGGCCGGGACCCGGCTGCTCGGCTGGCTGGGCCAGACTCGCGTGCTGGCGGGCGGCGGCATCGCGGCGTTCGCGGGCATGCTGGCCAGCGCGCTGGCGCCGGACCTGGTCGTGGCCCTCGCGGGCTTCGCGCTGACCGGCCTGGGCGTGGCCAACATGTTCCCGGCCGCGATGTCCCAGGCTGGACAGGCCGCCGGGCCACGCGGAGTGGCGGCCGCCTCGACCTTCGGCTACGCGGGCTTCCTGATCGGCCCGCCGACCATCGGCCTGCTGGCCAACGCGATCGGCCTGCGAGACGGGCTAGCTATCATGTCCGTGCTGGCACTAGCGGCCGCGGTCCTGTCCATGGCCGCTCGACGGCTACCCAACCTCGACGTGTCCGGAAGATTACGACCGAACTGCAACCTTGCGTCCAGCCCGGCTCAAGGGGGACATGGTACTTTGTGCGTCACCTCGTGCGTTGCGTGACGACCACGCGTGCTGATCGCCGAGTCCACGTACCCTCTATGTCCAGGAAGCCCGCCATATGACCGACCTTGCCGCCAGCAATAGCCGGAAGAATAAGCCGGCGGCGGGAAATGCCCCGGGGGCGGACGGCAAGCGCCTTGGAAGGTTCCGGGCCTACTGGCTGTCCCCCGCCGGACTGGTCATCGCGGGCATGACCCTGCTGGCGCTGGTGCTGCGGTGCTTCATCTTCACCCAGTCCTCCTTCTTGACGTCGGGCGCGGTCGAGTACGACGACGGGGTCTACCTGGGCGCTGCCATCCGCCTGCTGCAAGGGGCGCTGCCCTACAAGGACTACGCCTTCATCCAGCCACCCGGCATCATGGTCGTGTCGCTGCCGATCGCGCTGATCGCGAAGCTCACCACCGCCACGCACGCGCTGGCCCTCGCGCGGGTCGGGACGGCCTGCGCCAGCGCGGCCTGCGTCGCCCTGGCGGGCAACCTCGTCAGGCATCGCGGCGCGAAGGTCACGCTGGTGACGTGCGGGCTGCTCGCCGTCTACCCCGCCGACATCATGTCCGGGCGGACGCTGCTGCTCGAGCCGTGGATGAACCTGTGCTGCCTGCTCGCGGCGACCGCCGCGTTCCGGGCCGGCCAGCTGACCGGGCCACGGCGGCTCGGGCTGGCCGGCCTCGCGCTCGGCTTCGCTGGGTCGATCAAGTTCTGGGCGGCCGCCCCGGCCGCGATCTTGTTCGTCGTTGTCGCGCTCGTGCCGGAGCAACGCTGGCACCGGCTGCGCTGGTACGTCCCGGGTGTCGCGGCCGGGTTCCTCGTCCCGATGGCGGCGGTCGCGGGGACCACGCCGCTGGGGTTCCTGCGCGACACGCTCGTCTATCAGGCGACGCGCGCCGGCGCGTCCACGGCGATGGCGCTGCGCCTTGACCACCTGACCGGTCTCGTGCTCGTCCTCGCCGGCCAGGGCTTCGGAATCAGCCCGGGTTCCTACACCCTGTTCCAGGCCGACAGCACCGCGAGCATGGAGACGACGCTGGTCGGGCTGGCCATCCCCCTGATCGTCGCCCTGGTCATGGCGGCGCTGCTCACCGTCCCGTACGTGCGGATGAGCCGGGACCGGACGCCGCTGGAGTGGTTCGCGCTCGGCACGGCCGCGCTCGCCTGCACGGCCATCCTCAGCTATTCGGCGTTCTTCTACCATTACCCGGCGTTCCCCGCGCCGTGGCTGGCCATCGCCGCGGGCGCGGCGGCCGGGGCGATCGCCAGCCGGCTCAGGAGCCGCCAGCCGGAACCCGCAGCCGACGACGGCACAGGGATTGCTGAGGTCACGGCCACGGACGAAGGCCCGGCGGGCACGGACGAAGGCGCCGGAACTGACCAGGGGACGACCGCGCAGCCGGTCCAGGAGAAGCCCGCAGGCCGACGCAGGCAGTCCCGCTGGTGGGGAACCGCGGTCGTGGCCGTCGTTGTCGCGGCCATCGCGGTGGTCGAGCTGGTCCAGCTGAGCAACGTGACTGTCGCCGGCAACCCGGGCGTGGCCAGCGAGATCCCCGCGGGCGCGTGCGTGGTCAGTGACCAGGTCTCGGTGACGATCGCCGCGGACCGGTTCAACACGACCCCCGGCTGCCCGGACGTGGTTGACGCGCTGGCCGAGACGCTGGTGCTCAGCCACGGCGTCTCCCCCGCGGGCGGGGCAGGCAACCAGAAGGCTGTGGTGTCGGGCTGGGAGTCCATCTTCAGCCAGGCCCAGTACGTCTGGCTCACCGGCGGCTTCCAGAACCGGATCCCGTGGACGCCGCAGCTGGCCACGTGGTTCGCGGCGAACTTCCACGAGGTCCGGGTCCTGCACTCCTACGTCGACAGCCGCATCTACGAGAAGAACGTGGTGTAGCGGTATAGCCCCGGGGGGACGACGCCCCCTGTCGACCCTCCGTGTTGTGAGGCGCGCCCAATACAATCGCGATCTTCGATTGGGCGCGCATCGGGGGTACGGGGGGTCGTCCCCCCCGGGCGATTAGGACAGCATGTCGACGGTGAGGCAGGCCTCGGTGTTGGGCAGGCCCAAGTCCCCGGCGCGGCGATCGGCCATCGCCAGCAGGCGGCGGATCCGGCCGGCTATGGCGTCCTTGGTCAGCGGCGGGTCGGCGAGCTGGCCGAGCTCTTCCAGCGAGGCCTGCCGGTTCGCGACCCGCAGCCGACCGGCCATGACCAGGTGATCGGGCGCGTCCTCGCCCAGGATCTCCAGGGCCCGCTCCACCCGCGCGCCCGCCGCGACCGCGGCCCGGGCCGAGCGGCGCAGGTTCGCGTCGTCGAAGTTAGCGAGCCGGTTGGCCGTGGCCCGGACCTCGCGGCGCATCCGCCGCTCCTCCCACGCCAGCACCGAGTCGTGCGCGCCGAGGCGGGTCAGCATGGCGCTGATGGCGTCACCGTCCCTGATCACGACCCGGTCGACTCCCCGGACGTCTCGCGCCTTGGCCCCGATCTTCAGCCGCCGGGCGCAGCCGACCAGCCCGAGCGCCGCCTCGGAGCCTGGGCAGGTGACCTCGAGGGCCATCGACCGGCCCGGCTCGGTCAGCGACCCGTGGACGAGGAAGGCGCCCCGCCAGGCCGCCTCGCAGTCGCAGCTGCCCCCGGCCACTACCTGCCTGGGCAGGCCGCGCACCGGGCGGCCGAAGCTGTCGATGAGCCCGGCCTGACGGGCCAGGCTGTCCCCGCCCTTGCTGACCCGCACGACGTAGCGGCTGCCCTTGCGCAGGCCGCCTGGAGCGAGGACGAGCAGCTCAGACGTATGCCCGAACAGCTCGGAGATTCCCGCGCGCAGCCGCCGGGCTACCGCCGCCGTATCGAGCTCGGCTTCGATCACGATGTGCCCGGACGTTAGGGTCAGGCCGCCCGCGAACCGCAGCAGCGTTGACACCTCCGCTTTCCGGCAGCACGGCCTTGTCACCGAGATCCGGCTGAGCTCATCCTTGACGACGCCCGTCATCGCCATTCAGTGCACCCCCAAGCTAGTCTCCCCGTGGAACCCAAAAATCTCCCGAAAGGCCGCCGCCAGCCGCTCCGGGTCATGCCTCGCACCATCTTCCGCGGCGACATCGGCCAGCACCAGGCTGGCACCGAGCAGCCTCGCCGCTTTCTCCAGCTCCTCCTCGCAGCCGCGAGCCGCCCCCCTGTCCGCGAGCACCACGTCCACCACGAGCGCCGGCGCGTGCTCGGCGAGGACCTCCAGGTGCCGGTGCGGGGAGAACCCTTCGGTCTCCCCGGGCTGTGGCACCAGGTTGAGCGTCACAAGCCGCCGTGCGGCGGTGGCGTGCAGCGCCTGCGCGAGCCCAGGAACGAGAAGGTGCGGTAGGACGCTAGTGAACCATGAACCTGGCCCGAAGACTACCCAGTCGGCCTCGGCGACGGCGGATGTGGCCTCGGGAACGGCCGGCGGGTCAGCTGGTTCCAGCGAGATCGACCTGACCTTGCCTTTTGTCGCGGCGCACTCGGCCTGGCCCCGGACGATCGATGCCTGCTCCGGCCGGGCCGGGTCAAGCCCCTCGACGAGGGCGATGAGGTCAAGCGGCACCGCCGCCATGGGCAGCACCCGGCCGCTGACCCGCAGCAGGCGGCCCACCCAGTCCAGGCCGGCCACCGGGTCGCCGAGCAGGTCCCACAGCGCCGCGATGAGCAGGTTGCCCGCCGCGTGCCCGGCGAGGTCACCCGCACCGCCGAACCGGTGCTGGACGACCCGCGCCCAGGTCATGCCCCACTCGTCATCGCCGCACAGGGCAGCCAGCGCCATCCGCAGGTCGCCCGGTGGCAGCGTCCCGAACTCCCGGCGCAGCCGTCCTGACGATCCCCCGTCATCGGCGACGGTGACGATCGCGGTCACGGCCGCCGTGACCCGGCGCAGCGCGGACAGCGAGGCGAACAGGCCATGCCCGCCGCCAAGTGCCACTACCTTCACGTCGGACGAGGCCCCAGGGGAATCACTCACGACCCAGGTCCCGGTGGGTGACCCGGACGTCCCAGCCCTGCCCGTCAACCCGGGCAGGCACCCGCGCCGCGAGTTGCTCAGCCATCGCGACGCTGCGGTGCTTGCCGCCGGTGCACCCGACGGCCAGCACCACGAACCGCTTGCCCTCGCGCTCGAAGCCGGCGAGCGAAACGTTGAGCACCGCCATGTAGGCGTCGAGGAACGCCGTCGCGCCGGGCTGCGCCAGCACGTAGTCGCGCACCGGCGCGTCTTGTCCCGTCAGCCCGCGAAGCTCAGGTATCCAGTGTGGATTGGGCAGGAACCTCAGGTCAGCGACCAGGTCGGCATCCACGGGAAGCCCGTACTTGTAGCCGAACGACATAATGGTCAGCCGGGTCGTGCCGCTGCCCGCCCCGCCGGCGAAGTAGCCGTTCATCCGCGCCCGCAGCTCGTGCACGTTCAGCGACGAGGTGTCGAGCACGATGTCGGAGTCGCCGCGCACGCTGCGCAGCAGCTCGCGCTCGGCCGCGATGCCGTCCACGATCCGCCCGGTGCCCTGCATGGGATGCGGGCGCCGGACGTTCTCGAACCGGCGGACCAGCGCGTCGTCGGATGCCTCGAGGAACACCACCTGCGGCGTGACGCCCTTGGCGCCCAGCTCGGAAATCGCGCTCTTGAGGTCGGTGGTGAACGCCCGGCTGCGCACGTCAACAATGGCGGCGACCCCGGGCAGCGACGCCCGGTCGGCCAGGTCGATCATCGTGGGCAGCAGGGCCGGCGGCAGATTGTCGACCACGTACCAGCCGATGTCCTCCAGGGACTTGGCGGCCGTCGACCGCCCCGCGCCCGACATCCCGGTGACGATCACCAGGTTCGGACCACCGTGCAGCGGGTCGAGCTCCGCGCGCGGATCAGCCATGGCTGCCCCCTCGTTCATCCCCAAGTCCAGCATCGCTTCCCCCTGGTGAAGCCGCCTGTGCGGCGGCCGGCGCATCCCCGCGCAACGTTGTCATTATCGTCTCTGCGAGCCGCGGCCCGATACCGGAGACCTCGGCGATCTCCTTCGCCGTGGCCCGCGATATCGCCCTAACCGACCCGAAGTGCTTGAGTAGCGCCGCGCGCCGGGCCGGGCCGAGCCCGGGCACCGAGTCCAGGGCCGAGACGGTCGCCGCCTTGCCGCGCTTTTGCCGGTGGTAGGTGATCGCGAACCGGTGCGCCTCATCTCGCACCCGCTGCAGCAGGTACAGCCCCTCGCTGGTCCGCGAGAGGATCAGCGGGTACTCCTCGCCAGGCAGCCACACCTCTTCGAGGCGCTTGGCCAGCCCGCAGACCGTGATGTCGTCAATGCCAAGCTCGGCCAGGGCCGAGAAGGCCGCCTCCGCCTGGGCCTTGGCGCCGTCGACGACCACCAGGTTGGGCGGGTAGGCGAACTTGCGCTGGCCGGCCACGACCGGTTCCGCGGCGGGATCGGAGTCCTCGCCCCGCTCCCAGGCCCCCCGGGCCACGGGATCACCGAGCATGTCGAGCTCGCCGGTCTCCTCGCGCTCGGAGAGGTAACGGCGAAAGCGCCGGGTGATGACCTCGCGGATCGCGGAGATGTCGTCAAGCCCGTCATGACCGCGCACCGAAAACCGCCGGTACTCGCTCTTGCGGGCCAGCCCGTCCTCGAAGACCACCATGGACGCCACCACGTGCGTGCCCTGCAGGTTGGACACGTCGTAGCACTCGATGCGCAGCGGCGCGTCCGCCAGTCCCAGCGCCTGCTGGATCTCGTTCATCGCCCGTGACCGGGTGGTCAGGTCCGAGGCGCGCCGCGTCTTGTGCAGCGCGAGCGCCTCCTTGGCGTTGCGCGTGACCGTCTCGGCGAGGGCCTTCTTGTCGCCGCGCTGCGGCACGCGCAGCTGCACGGGGCCACCGCGCCGCTGAGTCAGCCATTGCGACATGGTTGCCGTGTCCGGCGGAAGCGAGGGCACGAGGACCTCGCGGGGAATGCCCGCCACGGCTCCCTCCGGTCCCGCCGACTCTCCGTAGAACTGCCCGAGGAAATGCTCAACGAGGCCGGCCGTCGTGACGTCCTCGACCTTCTCAAGCACCCAGCCGCGCTGCCCGCGGATGCGGCCACCCCGGACGTAGAAGACCTGGACGGCCGCCTCAAGCTGGTCCTCGGCCAGCGCGATCACGTCGCAGTCGGTGCCGTCGCCCAGCACGACCGCCTGCTTCTCAAGCGCCCTCTCCAGGGCCTTGATGTCGTCGCGCAGCCGGGCGGCCCGCTCGTATTCCTCCTCGTCGGAGGCAGTCTTCATCTCGGTGGTGAGCTTGCGAATGAACTTCGCCGTCTGGCCGCCGACGAAGTCGCAGAAGTCCTCGGCGAGCTCGCGGTGCTCGGTGGCCGTGATCTTCTTGACGCAGGGCGCCGAGCACTTGCCGATGTAGCCGAGCAGGCAGGGCCGTCCGATCTGGCCCGCCCGCTTGAAGACCCCGGCCGAGCAGGTCCGCACCGGGAAGACCCGCAGCAGCGTGTCGACCGTCTCGCGGATCGCCCAGGCGTGGGAGTACGGCCCGAAGTAACGGGTGCCCTTCCGCTTGGCCCCGCGCATCACCATCACGCGCGGGTACTCCTCGTCCATCGTGACGGCGAGGTAGGGGTAGCTCTTGTCGTCCCGGTACTTGACGTTGAACCGCGGGTCGAACTCCTTGATCCAGGAGTACTCAAGCTGCAGCGCCTCGACCTCGGTGCCCACGACGGTCCAGTCGACGCGCGCGGCGGTCGTGACCATCGCCTGGGTGCGCGGGTGCAGGCTGGCGAAATCGGCGAAGTACTGGTTCAGCCGCTGGCGCAGCGACTTGGCCTTCCCCACGTAGATGACCCGTCCGTGGTCATCGCGGAACCGGTACACTCCTGGCGACTCGGGGATCTCTCCGGGCGCCGGCCGGTACGCGTTGGGGTCTGCCACGGTCTTCACTCTATGCGCTGGGCCGGCCGCCGTAGGCCCGGTCGCGCCTGCGATTCCCCTTTCATTGCGGCTGAACGGTCCCTCCCCCGGCCGTGCCCAGGCCGCCCGGTGGAGCCTCCCGGGGGTCGCCTTGCCGACCAATCACGTTATTACTTAAGATGGCAGCCGTGACGGACTCCCAGCGCCAGTTCTCCCGCGATGAGTACTTCCAGGACCCCCAAAGGTACTTCGCGCGGCTACGGGAAAAGCGGCCCGTGGCGCCGGTCAACCTGCCTGGCGGCAGGCGGGCCTGGCTGGTGACCCGGTATGAGGACGTACGGGCGGCGCTCGCCGACCCCCGGCTGGCCAAGGACCCGCGCAAGCTGTACCCGGACTGGGAGTCCGGGCCAGTGCAGGCCATGTTCGAGCTACACATGCTGAACCTGGATCCGCCGGACCACACGCGGCTGCGTCGCCTGGTGCAGAAGGCCTTCACACCCGGCCGGGTGTCGGCCCTGCGGCCGAGGATCGAGGAGATCACCACGGCGCTCCTTGACGCCACGGAGGCGATCGCCGCGAAGTCCGGCGACGGGGTCGTCGACCTGCTCGACCAGTTCGCGTTCCGGCTGCCGATCACGGTGATCTGCGAGCTGCTCGGCGTTCCTGCCCACGACCAGGACGACTTCAGGGAGTGGACGTCGACGCTGCTGTCCAGCGACCGGCCGCAGGAGGACGAGGAGGGGGCCCGGGCCACGCATCGCGATGCGGCACGGGCCATGTTCGCCTACTTCGAGCAGCTGATCGCGGCCAAGCGCGAGACGCCCGCCGATGACCTGCTGTCAGCGCTGATCAGCGTGCGAGACGGTGCAGGCTCCGGTGACGGTGGACCGGGTGACGCCCTCACCGAGGGCGAGCTGTACGCCATGCTGTTCCTCCTTCTCGTCGCGGGCTTCGAGACCACGGTCAACCTGATCGCGAGCGGCACCCTCGCGCTGCTCACCTTCCCCGATGAGATGGATCGGCTTGGCAAGGACCCGTCACTGTTGCCCGCCGCGGTCGAGGAGCTGCTGCGGTACACCAACCCGCTCAACCACGCGACCGAGCGGTTTACTGTCGCTGACCTGCCGATTGGCGACGTGGTCATCCCGGCTGGCGAGCCCGTCACGCTGGTGACCAGCTCGGCCAACCGGGACCCTGGACGGTTCGGCCACCCCGACCAGCTCGACCTGACCAGGGACGCGAGCGGGCACGTCGCCTTCGGCCACGGCATCCACTACTGCCTGGGCGCCCCGCTAGCCCGTCTGGAGGGCGAGGTCGCGTTCGGCGCGCTGCTGGCCCGGTTCCCCGGCCTGGCCCTGGCCGTCCCCCCGTCACAGCTCCGCTGGCGCCCCTCCAGCTTGTTCCACGGCCTGGAGTCACTCCCCGTCCGTCTCGGCTAGCCGGGGTCCCGCGCGACTAGCCGTCCCTGGAACGGGGCTAGCTCGCCGCCCCAGCCGTGAGGTGCGCGCCACCCGTGCACTCAAGCACGGTGCCGGTCACGAAGTCCGCGCCCGCGAGGTACAGCACCGCGTCGGCCACGTCCTCGGGACGGCCGACCCGCCCGGCCGGCGTGATCGCGGCGGCGCTGGCGAATAGGGCCGCCCGCGGCTCCGGCGGCACGGCGTCCCACCAGGGCGTGTCGATGATGCCCGGCGAGACCGCGTTGATCCGCACTGGCGCCAGTTCGAGGGCGAGCGGCCGGATCATCGCCTCAAGGGCGCCGTTGACCGCGGCCAAGCCGGCGGCCCCGGCGAAGGCCGCCCGGGCAGACGCGGCCGTGATGATCGTTACCGACCGGCGAACCTGGGCCGCCCGCAGCACGGTGAAGTGCGCGAAGAACTTGCCGTCGAATGCCTGGCGCAGCGCTGCGGCATCCAGGGAGGCAAACGGCCCGCTGCCGACCGCCCCCGGGCTGGCCGCCAGCACGAGGTGGTCGACCGGCCCGGCCGCGGCGAAGAAGCCCGCCACCGCCGCCTCGTCGGTCGCGTCCAACTGGTGCACCTGGGGCTGATGGAGGGTTCCCTGGATGCTCTCCGCGACCTCGTCGAGCCGCTCCTTGGACCGGCCGACGAGCCGCACGTCGGCCCCGGACCGTGCCAACGCCCGCGCCGCCGCTGCCCCGATGCCGTGGCTTGCTCCCACGATGACGACGCTCTGGCCTTTAAGGCCCTGCCCTTCAAGGCCCTGCCCTTCAAGGCCGTGCCGTTCAATACCGTGCCGTTCAATACCGTTTCGATCCCCAGCACGCGACATAGGTTCCGCCTCCCCTTACTTGCCGAGATTGACCGTCTCGACAAGTATTACCGAGACCATAAGTCTCGTCAAATCGGTTATGCTGTCCGTCGTGGAGGAGACCGGCAGGCCCCGGCGGCCGCATACCGGGCGCCGGCGCAATGAGGCGGCGCGCGAGGCGATCCTGGACGCGACGATGGACCTGATGTACGCCGATGACGGCGCCGAGATCACCATCGACGCGATCGCTCACGCGGCCGGGGTGGGCAGGCAGACGATCTACCGCTGGTGGCCGTCCAAGGGCGCCGTGGCAGCCGAGGCAATGGCCCGCCACGCCCAGGCGATCGTCCCGGTAACGAAGACCGGCTCGTTCCGTGCCGACCTGCTGGCCTTCATCAGCGACAGCTTCGCGGGCCTCGCCGATGACCGGCTGCGGGGGGCGCTGCGCCGGCTGGCCGCGGGTGCCCAGAGCGACGAGCACGTGGCCCAGGTGCTGGCCGAGTTCACCGCCCAGCGCCGCGCCGCCCTGCGGCAAGTACTCGAGCAGGGCGTGGCCAGCGGCGACCTCGGGCCAGGCGCTAACCTCCCGATGCTCGTCGACATGGCCTACGGCCTCTTGTGGTACCGCGTCCTGGTCGGCCACGCGCCACTTGACGCCGACGCCGCGCGGGACCTGACCAGCTGTCTCCTCGCCGCCGGGCGCCCCTAGATGCTGGTCACCTACGGGCACGGCACCGAGACAGCCGAGCGCACCGTGTCGATCTTGCAGGCCGCGACGATCGGCCTGGTCGTCGACATCAGGATCGCCCCAGGCTCCAAGAGGAACCCGCAGTTCGCCCGGGCGGAGCTGGAGCGCTACTTGCCTGAGGCCGGGATCGGCTACCGCTGGGAGAAGCGGCTCGGCGGCTTCCGCAAGCCCAGCCCGGGCAACCCGGACATCGCCTGGCGGGTGGACATGTTCCGCGGCTACGCCGAGCACATGCGGGGGGCCGACTTCCTGGCGGCGATGGGCGAGGTACTGGCCGAGGCCGCGCCAGCCGACGGGCCGACGGTGGCGGTCATGTGCTCTGAGAGCTCCTGGCGCCGCTGCCACCGGCGCCTGGTCGCCGACTTCGCCCAGGTCGCACGAGGCGTCCCGGTCAGGCACCTGGCCCACGACGCGACGCTCGAGGAACACCAGCCATCCGAGGGAGTGCGCCGACGTGACGATGGCCTCCTCGTCTACGACGGCGGCCAGCCCTCGCTGCTGTAAGCGCCAACGGCCCACTCGACACGGACCTCAAACACGGACAGTAACTTTGCAGTCACAAGTGCTGCTGTAGAGTTGCCGGCGGGGTGCAACGGGCGGAGGCTAGCGGTGGGATGGAAAAGGGGCGTGGCGGTATGGCTGTGGAGCCAGCGTCACCCTGTGGCGATCCGGCTCCTAGCCGCCCTGCTCGTCCTGGCCGTGTCCATCCCCGCGTTCGTCGCTTCCGAGCTGGCCGGGGTGCGCAGCGTGCACGTGATCTACCCGCGGCACCCGGCCACCCTGGTCCTGCCCGCGGGTGGTTACTCGCTCGACCAGGACCCGGACGCGACCGGCTTCCCCGTGGCTGACCGCGCGGTCGCGATCACCGGCCCGGATGGCCCCGTGCGCAGCTGGCTCACGGCCTACGACCTGTCCCCCGCCGACTTCGGTGGCCCGCTGCTCGGGCTGGGCACGTTCGCCCAGGCGGCCCGCTTCACGATCACGACGCCCGGCCTGTACCGGGTGTCAGTGCTCGACCCGCTGGCCGGCGCGCGGCTGTTCGTCTCCGAGACCTATGGCGCCTCGCTGACTCGCAGCGGGCCGTGGCTGCTGGCGATCATCGCCGCGCTGATCACCCTGGTCATGACCGGCATGCACCACACCAAGGGCCGGTGGCCGCCGGGACGCCTGCGGGGCGTCGTCCCGGCCCGGCGGCGAGGATCGGCCGCCCGGCCCCGCGCGGCGTCGCCAGGAGAGGCCTAGGAACCGCGCTGGCCCGCGGAGCCCGGCCCGGTGATGCTGCCGTGAACGGCGGCCCACCACCGCCACACGTGCGGGCGCGGCTCGCCCGCGACCCAGCCGAGGACCTGGTCATCGCCCTGGGTCCACACGACGTCCTCGTGGCCGCCGGCGGACGCGACGCAGAACACCCGGCCCGCCGCTTGTGCCTCGGTCACCTGACCGCCGGCCATCTGCGCCACGCTGAAGGCGGCCGGCGGACGGGGCCCGTAGCTCCAGCC
>Ga0335072_10010857_pt1 | contig 13076 bp, 11 predicted proteins | sample Lox_Sample_21_FD_206725 | JGI IMG/M metagenome (GOLD analysis project Ga0335072, IMG submission 206725) | Soil microbial communities from Loxahatchee National Wildlife Refuge, Florida, United States - Lox_Sample_2.1 | ecosystem: Environmental > Terrestrial > Soil > Wetlands | place: USA...
AAAACGCCCAGATCATTCATAAGATTTTCGGGCGGTCGATGCTGATGAAAGAGCATGGAGCACGGCGGGACATTGTGTTGGCTAACGCGTCGGCGGCGCTGGTGGCGGCGGGCCGCGCCGGGGATTTCCTCGAAGGCGTGCACATGGCAACGCAGTCGATCGATTCAGGCGCGGCGCGGGACAAATTGGACGCGCTGGTGAAATTTACGCTCGTGGCGCAGGAGCGGGGACAATCGGCCTCCTAATTCGCAATGATTGCTACCGCCCAGCGGAGGGATCGGCGGAAATTGCGGAGTTGAGGTCCATAAGGACGGGTGCGGGCAAGGCGAGCGGCGGATAGCAATTCCCGTCACGGTTGTAGGTGACGGCGCAGGATCGCGTGAATTTTTTCCGACGCGGCGATTGCGCGAATTGCCAGATGGTGGCGAACGCGACGCCGCTGGCTGACGGTTGCGGCGGATTCTTTGGATAAACGCAGCCAGATGACGGCGGGCAAGCGTCGTTATAAACGAAATACGTGATGTCGCGACTGCCTGCGTGATCGCGAATGTCGTTGGCTGTGATGATGGTTTGGTTCTTTCCTTCCTTGGCGGGCATTCCCGAGCAGTAAATTCCCGCGCGAAAATTCGCTGAACGGATAGCGTCGACCCACGCCAGGATGTAGGCGAGTTGCGCGGGCGTCATCCGACCACCTTCCTCCTGGTCGAGGAAGATCACAGCGCGCGGCGGAAAACCTTCGTGTTGTGCGGTCGCGGCGGCCGCGCGGCCGTCCGATGCGCCGAGAGTTGAGGCGTTCGCGGGAGATCCCAGTTCGCGCGCAAGTCGTCCGTTGAAGAGAATAAGGAATCCGAAACCGGCATTGCGAACAACTGCGCGCTTTCCTTCCCAGCCATTTTCCGATGCGCCCGGAGGATTGTTGAGCCAATAGCCCGTAAATGCGAAGGATTGACGGAGAGCGGGAAGCAGCGTGTCGCCCGGGTAAGTGTTGGCGTCGAAACCGAGGAAGGTCTTGGGCGAGGATTGGGCGCGCGGGCCAGCGGGCGATGTGCATAGCAGGCAGAGAAGAAGAGATGCGCGAAGAATAAGTGATGGTGTCATGGCGAATCTGATGCGCGGCTTCGCTGCGCAGCGTATGGCAGGCTAGTCGAGCCTCGTCTGCAAGAAGCGGCGTCGAGCCGCCGCACTCCACGTGAGCGTGCGCCAAATTGCGGCAAGTTGCGCGTCGCAACCAGAGAGGAAGACTGAAGTGGTTTCACAGGCGAAGGAAATTTTCGAGGAGATGGAAACCGGCCGAGGTGAGGACTGACTCAGGATGAAATTGCACGCCCTCGACGGGAAGAGTCTTGTGGCGCAGGCCCATGATGGTGCGGTCGTCAGTCTCGGCAGTGATGGTGAGAGTCTCAGGGAGTGATTCGCGCTCGACGATGAGCGAATGATAGCGCGTGGCGAGAAAGGGATTTGGCAGCTTTTCGAAAATGGTCTTTTCGTCGTGGCGGATTTTGCTGGTTTTGCCGTGCATGATTTTTTCCGCGCGAATCACGCGGCCGCCAAATGCCGCGCCGATCGCCTGATGTCCCAGGCAGACGCCGAGAATTGGAACTTCTTCCGCAAAGCGCTGGATAAGGGGAACACTGATGCCGGCTTCTTTCGGAGTGCAGGGCCCGGGCGAGATGACGATCCGCTCGGGATGAAGTGCGGCGATATCGTCGAGCGTAATCTGGTCGTTACGGTAGATCGCGAGTTCCTGGCCCATCTGGCCGAGGTACTGCGCCAGGTTGTAGGTGAAGGAATCGTAGTTGTCGAGAAGCAAGATCATACGCTGCGCCGAAACTCGCGGCCCAGCTACAAGCATACAACGACACGTCAGTTGCTGCGAGCCGCGCCGCTGTGGGCAATTTCGAGGGCGCGGAGGACGGCGCGGGCTTTGTTGACACTTTCCTCGAATTCGCGCTCGGGGACAGAATCGGCGACGATTCCTGCACCGGCTTGAATGTACGCGTAGCCATTTTTTGCGACGAGCGTGCGCAGCGCGATGCAGGAATCGAGATTGCCGGAGAAATCAAGATAGAGAATCGCGCCAGCATAGAGGCCGCGGCGCGTGGGCTCGAGCTCGTCGATGATTTCCATCGCGCGAACCTTCGGAGCGCCGGAAAGTGTGCCGGCGGGAAAACAGGCCATGAGCGCGTCGAAGCAATCGACGCCTTCGCGAAGGCGGCTGCGCAATGTGGAGACAAGGTGCATGACGTGGGAATAGCGCTCGACGAACATCAGGCGCTCAACCTTTACTGAGCCGTATTCGGAGACGCGGCCAAGATCGTTGCGCCCAAGGTCGACGAGCATGATGTGCTCGGCGCGCTCCTTCGGATCGGCAGCGAGCTTCGATTCGAACTCGCGGTCTTCGACTTCGGTGCGGCCGCGGGGAAGCGTTCCCGCAATAGGACGGTAAAATGCATCGCGCCCCTGAACTTTGACGAGCATCTCGGGCGAGCTGCCAACAACAGAGGCGTCGTCGAGCTTCAGAAAATACATGTAAGGCGAAGGATTGATGACGCGCAGCGCACGGTACATTTCGAAAGGGTCAGCCGATGTTTTCGCAGAAAAACGCTGGCTGAAAACAATTTGAAACGCATCGCCTGCCTGGATGTAATCCTTGGCTTTTTCGACTCCGGAGATGAACTGTGCGCGCGTCATATTAGATTGCACCTTCAGCGGCGCGGAGCGCCGGGCGCGGGCAGCCCGCGGGAGAGGCCCTTCGAGCATGCGGCGAATACGGTGGATTTCGCGGACGGCGGCGTCGTACTTGGCGCGCAAAGAACCGGGGGCTTCCGTGAAGACGTTTTGAATCACCCAGACGCGGTGCTGGACGCGATCGAACACGACGACACCGCGATAAAACATCATGACGCAATCGTCGAGATGCAAATCGTCGCGGCCCGTGTCCGGAATGCGCTCGAAGAGACGGACCATGTCGTAGGCGCAATATCCGATGGCTCCGGCGGTGAACGGAGGAAGGCCCGGGATGCGCACAGGGCGATAGCGCGCGGTGAGGCGGCGGAGTTCAGCAATCGGGTCAGCTTCGAATTGTGTGCGCTTGCCGGCGGAATCGAGCGTGCAGTTGCGCCCGCGGGCGCGAAAGACTTCGTGGGGATTCGCGCCCGCAAAGGTATAGCGCGCAATATTTTCGCCGCCTTCGACGCTTTCCAAGAGAAACGAATATTTCGCCTTGTGCGCCAGTCGAAGGTGCGCGCCGACAGGCGTGAGCAGATCGGCAGTGAAGGTCTCGTAGACCGGAACGAGATTGCCGTCGCGGGCGAGAGTGGAGAACGTCTTGAAATCAGGCTGGCTCATGGCGAATTAGAGATTCTCTCACAGAAAAGCGCATGCCCACAGATGCGGACTAAACAGAAAGGTCGGGCAAAGTCAGGAGGAAAGAGCGCCAAGGACGGCGCGACGCATGGCGGCGAGCAGGGCGCGCTCGCCAGTCCATATTTCCCATTGCGCGGCGCCTTGCGCGATGAACATTTCGACGCCGGAGACAGTTTCGATGCCGCGGCGGGCGGCGAGTCGCAAGAGCTTGGTCTGCTGCGGGCGGTAAATCGTATCGAAGACGAGGCGGCAATTGAGTTCAGCGGCTTCGAGCGGTGAGGCATCTTCGCGAGGGTACATGCCGACGGGCGTGGCGTTGACGATGGCATCGAAAAACTGGCGGCGGATCTTGCGGCGTTCGATCGCTTCGCCTTCCACGGCGCGTGCAAGAGCTTTCGCCCGCGCGGGACGGCGGGAAGTGATGCAGACGGAAGCGCCCGGTTCTGCGAGCGCAAACGCCACAGCGCGGGCAGCGCCTCCTGCGCCGAGAATGAGTACGCGGCTGCCGCGCAGAGGAATGCGCCGAGAAAGGGTTGCGAGGACGCCGACGTAATCCGTGTTGTAGCCGTAGAGACTTCCGCCGCCTCGCACGACCACGGTGTTAACGGCGCCGATGGCGCGCGCGAGCGGGTCGCAGCCATCGAGATGGCGAAGAATCGCCTGCTTGTGCGGGATGGTGATGCTGAAGCCAGCGATGCCGAGCGGGCGGATGCAACTGAGAAAATCGCGAAGATCGTGCACGAGAAACGGCAGGTAGACGGCGTCGATGCGGCGAGCATGAAAAGCAGCATTGTGCATTTGCGGTGAAAGCGAATGCGCGATAGGATTGCCGATGACGCCGTAGACGCTGGTCTTACGCGTCAAGCGATCGGCGCGATAGAGATCCTGGAGCGCATCGAGAGACACCTGACCGGGAGCAGTAGCGGTTGCGACCGGAGCGTAGGCAAGCGCGCTGCCCTGCCGGAGCGAGAGTACGCGGGCGGGAAGAGCCTCTTCGCCCATGGGAATGGCGACCACGTCGCGGCGGCCTTTCGCCAGACGCAAAACGCGGAGGCTCTCCGTAAGCGAATGGCACTGAGCCGCGACTTTAATTGCCGAAGGCTTCACGCGATCGAGTTCAGCCGCAACGCGCGAGAGGCTTCGTGGCGCCGCGCGAAAAAAATGAGCAGACGCAAGCACCTTGCCCTCGCCAAGCAGAACTTCTAGAAGCTCGCGCGGAGCAATGCGGGCGGTCTCGATATCAAGATCAACCCAGAGGCATCCGGCGCGGATGGCTCCCGCCAAGTGCAGCAACTGGTGAGCAGCCGAACCGCGATAGAGGCCCCCCGCGGAGCGGCGTCGGCACGTAGCGATCAGAGTCGCGCGGGGCCGCGAAGCTGCCAGCATTTTGAGAAACTTTGCGATTTCGGCGTCCGAGGAAAGGTAGTCGAGCCGCAACTCGGCCGTGCGCGTGCGCCGGAGAGCAGCTGCGAGGTCGCGCCTCATTTGCCGAGCCGAAGATGCGGCGATTACAGCACAGATTTTTTTGTGGAAGGCCATTTTCGCTAGCGAGCGATTGTCGCCTAAAGGAGCTCGCCAGCCAAGCCATACCAAGGGCGGCTTGGCGGGAGTGTCCGGGCGAAGGTGGACGATAACTGTCCTAAGGGACAGGGCTTGGGTGCGGGTGCCTGTGGTGTACAAAGTGTAAAGCAGGCCGGACCTATTCCTTGACGCTCCCGGAAGGGGTCTGATACGGTCGGCAGATAGGGGCGCGCCTTCCAGACGGCGCGAGGCTTCCAAAGGAGCAAGCATCATGCGAGGGAAAATTGTCCTTGCGGGACTAGTCCTGGCACTGTGCGGGACGGGCGCGATGGCGGGAAGTTCCCAGGTCGCAACGACGACCCAAGGCGACATTTATTGCTCGGGTGTAATCACGAGCGCGGCTGTGCCGCAGGACACCTTCATCATCTCGGGCGAAGGCTCGGATTACAAGGTGACCTTCCAGGAAGGAAGCTACGTTTACATCAATAAGGGCGCGAATCAGGGTGTGAAGGTGGGCGATGTGTACAACGTGATTCGCGCGGAGAAAGACCCAATCGATATCGAATGGTCGAAGTGGACCTACTCCATCCTGCGCCGCCTGGGTACGAAATGGGCGGATGAAGGGCGGGTACGCGTGGTCGTTGTTCACGGAAACACTTCCATCGGACAGATCGAGGATTCCTGCGATTACTTGCTGAGAGGCGATATTTTGCTGCCGTTCGAAACGCGGCCTGCGCCCGTGAAGAAGCCAGCGTCGTCTTTTGACCGGTTTGCGCCGCCCAGCGGAAAAGCGATGGCGATGATCGTGGCGGGTAAGGGCATTCAGGTCCAATTTGGGACGAACGACATCGTCTACGTGAACCTGGGGGCCGCGCAAGGTGTGAAAGTCGGCGACTATTTCCGGGTCTTCCGCTACACGGGGACGCAGCACGAAACTGCGTACCAGACGCCGAGATTCGCGTTCGATGCGGACGGCTACCTGGGGATGGCCGGGTTTGGATCGGTGCCTAAGAAATACGACTGGACCAACGTGCCGCGCGAAGTGGTTGGCGAAGGAGTCGTGCTGCGCACGGGTACGAATTCTTCCACGGTGCTGATCACCTTCAGCGTTGACGAGATCTACGTCGGCAACTACGTCGAAATCGAATAAGATTTGCCGGGCTCGGAGTTTCCCCCGGGTCCGGCTGATTTGCCCTCTGCAAATTGCGCTTCGCTGAAAACATCCGCGGTGAAGGCTTGCGTCCGCGTTCCCTCTTCCTTCCATGCGTTGCGGTCCAAGCCTGCCTTGATGCAAGTTTCCTCGAGAAAACATATCGCCGGCCAGCAAAACTCTGTGGCTACCTGAGGCAATAAAACGCCTCGATTGGGCCCGCGGGAAACATAGAGGCCGTGGCGCCCTGCGACGATTTCCTCCGGCGTGACGTCGAAGAGCGGCGAAAGCAACGAAAGCTCGATATCGATTTGAGGGAGATCGCCGGGAGGAACAGGAGAAAAGCGCGGGTCTTCGAGGGCGGCGGCGCGCGCGCAGGAAGCCACTGCTTCGACGTACGAGAGGGATGCCGCCAGAGACGGAAGCCGTCCGATGCAACCGCGCAAACGGCGCCGGATCCGGAGCGTGACGAAGGCTCCGCCGGGAAGATGCAAGGAAGGCTCCTCGGGGAATTCCGCGAGGACTGCGTTCTGCTCTACGGCGAGAATCAAGGAGCGGCGGGCGACGGCCAGCAATAGCCGCTTCTCGCCGTCAGCGAATGAGGGCATCCTCGGTTTTTTCTTCCGCCTCGACCACCAGTGAATGCTGGAGGCGCGTGCGCTGCTGCACGCGCGTATTGATCTGGCTCCAGAACATCTGGAAATAGTGCACGGCCGAGGCCACGGCGCTGATCACGACGAGCCAGAGAAGCGCAATCCCCAGCGAGTGAAGCGCCGGGTGCTTGGCCGTCAGAATCACGGCGCAGCCCGCCATAACCTGCAAAATCATTTTCGTCTTGCCAAGCGGAGACGCAGGAATTACGAGCCCTTCGACGCTCGCGATTTCGCGCAGCCCCATCACCACGAATTCGCGCCCGACGATGATCACCACCATCCAAGCAGGAACGAGCCCCATTTCGACCAGCGAAATAAAAAGAGCGGCGATGAGTAGTTTGTCGGCGATCGGATCGAGCAGGATGCCGAGCGTGGTGACCTCGCGGCGCTTGCGGGCGATATAGCCATCCATCACGTCGGTGGCCGCAGCCATCAGGAGGATCAGGACGCCCCATATTTCGAAGTGAACGGGAAGTCCCCAGAAATCAAAATTTGGCTGACGGGTGAGCAGTACGACGGAAAGAACAGGGACGAAGAAAATGCGCAGAGTCGTAAGACTGTTCGGCAAATTCATGTCGTTCCCTGCCGCCCTCGATACACGCGGGAAATAGGTTAGGCAGAATCAGTAGAGGGCAATCCCACTATAGACCTGCGTATATGGCGAGTCAACGGCAGCGGAAAACGAGTATGTGAGTGAGGCACCTGGCACCATCCTTAGCTTCAGAATTATTGACCCCGGAAGTATCTGTCAGGCAACAGGTTGCCACTGAACTGTGCAAATCCGTTTGGGGCCCGAAAGATCGCCTCGCTGAGCGTACAAGCCGGTCGAAACGGCCGGCTTTCTACCAATAACTCTTTGTGACGCAGTCAGTTACAGGTCCAGTTGATGCATGTCAGTCGTGCGAATGTCTCCCGAACTTCTTCCAAATCCGGCGTTGCAAGACCAATGTTTTCCACAGAATTTTCCACCGCTCGGCCCGATTCGAGGCGGCGGGAAAAACAAGAGAATCAAGCGGTTTGGCTGGTTGGGGCGCCGGAAGCGGCAGGTGACGGAAGGGCAAAATTCTCAAGGCGGCGGGCCAGGGATTCGGGAAGGTCCGCGTCGAGGAGCATATCCCCATCAAGAATTTCGGAGTGCAAAATGCGGCCGCAGGCCTGCACGTAGGAAAGATGGCGGCCATCGGAGAGCGGCACGCGGAGATGAACGCGGACGATGGGGTCGACAGGCATGGCGGCGTCCATGCGTTCGAGAAGCCGCTCGAGACCAGCGCCGGTCGACGCCGAAACGAAAATCTTTTCGTCGCGATTTCCGTTCGCTCGTTCGAACACAGCCAGATCCTCCGGCGAGAGAAGATCGCATTTATTGAGGACGTGGAGACGTGGGCGATCGGCGATCTTCAGGCTATCGAGAACTTTCAGAACTTCGGCATCGTGCTCGGCGTGATTCGGATCCGAAATATCGGTGACTTGGACGATCAGGGCCGCTTCCTGCGCTTCTTCGAGCGTGGCGCGAAACGCCGCGATGAGATCGGGCGGAAGATCGCGGATGAATCCGACTGTGTCGGAAAGCAGGACTCGGCGGCGGGAAGGCAGCCGGACGGCGCGAATCGTGGGATCAAGCGTCGCGAACATATTCGAGGAAGTGAGAACGCCCGCGTGCGTGAGCGCGTTGAAGAGCGTCGATTTTCCGGCGTTGGTGTAGCCGACGAGAGCGACCATGCCAAGCGGAACGGCTTGGCGGGCGCGGCGGCGCGTGGCGCGCTGCCGTCGGACGGTCTCGATCGATTGTTGAATTTTGCGGACGCGGTCGCGGATGCGGCGGCGGTCGGTTTCGAGTTTCTGTTCGCCGGGTCCGCGCGTGCCGATGCCGCCCCCGAGGCGGGAGAGATTTTCGGCGTGGCCGGCGAGGCGAGGAAGCAGATAGTTCAGCTGTGCGAGCTCAACTTGCAATTGGCCTTCACGCGTGCGCGCATGCGTGGCAAAGATGTCAAGAATGAGCTGCGTGCGATCGATCACGCGGCATCCAACTCCCTTCTCCATATTGCGGAGCTGCACGGGCGTGAGATTGTGGTCCACGATAACAAGCGGCACACGGCGCGCATGCGCCTGCGTGCGAATCTCTTCAAGCTTGCCTTGCCCCACGAGCGTCGCGGGATCGAGAGCATCGCGCACCTGAAGAACGGCGCTTTCCACCCGCGCGCCGGCGCTGACCGCCAGCTCCTCCAGTTCGAGCAGCGAATCACGCGCCGAAGCCGACGGATCGCCGGGGCGGACGCGGGAATTTTTGCGCAGGCTGACACCGACAAGAAGAACGGGTTCGCGCCGATCCACGGTTTGCGTTTTCTTCATACGCGATGGGAATCCGGGCGGGACAAGAGTGTCGGCAGAGGGCGTCTCATTTCCTGAAGGAGATTATACGCCTGCAGGAGGCAAAGAGAAGCGGCGCGCGATAGTCCGATTCTTACGCGGCTGTGGCGAAAGCTTTGCTGTGGAAGATGACTCGATACGAACCTGCGAGCTGCGCATCAGGCCTGGGCGTGCAGAGATTTGGAGGAGGCGGCGAGGATCATGTCCGAGAGAAGCTCGGACAAGACGGGTCCCGACTGCTGAAATTCCGGGTCGCGGCTGGCCCGGTCGACCCAGCCAAGATAGGTGAGCAGTGCCAGTTCGGACCACTGCGCGGCCGCAGACCGCGTGAACCCGATTTCACCCAGGATCGCTTCCAGATAAGAAGCCCGGCGCTTTTCCATCGTCGAGACGCGGAATGCCACCCCCCGCTCCTTTCGCGCCCACGAACGAATGGCTACTTCCAGGCGAAGGCGATCGGGCGCCGAGCAGCGATGGATGAAACGAGCCCAGCGGGACGGCGGGCTGTGGACACCGGTGACGGCAGCTTCAATCCAATTGATCTCTTCGTTTTCCCACAGGCTAAGAAGCTGGGACAGCAAATCGTCGCGGTCGCGAAAATGCCAATAGAAGCTACCCTTGCTCACGCCCATATCGCGGGCGAGCAATTCGACGCGGACGGACTCGACGCCATCGGAAGCAAGCCGGAGAGAAGCGGCGCGAAGCCAATCTTTAGGTTGGAGTGGAGAGGTGCGGGCTGGGGCGGAGGACGCCATACGGTTGCGTATGTTGGCGCACACAATATGCGAGATGTTTTAAGAAGTCAATTGTTAACCGGGCTTCGAGGAAGCGAGCGTCACGGCACGATGGATGACTTCTGGTTCGTCGCCGAAGCCGGAAAGCCAATGAACCGCCGGTTCGCGGCGAAACCAAGTGCGCTGTCGCTTGGCGAAATTGCGTGTGGCCTGCTGGATTTCGCGGATGGCCGCCTCGCGCGAGAGCCGGCCTTCGAGATGAGCGCGCAATTCCGAGTAGCCGATAAATTGGAAAGGCTTGGCGTCATGCGGGATCCCGGCGTCGATCAGACGGCGAACTTCTTCGAGCCAGCCTTCCGCGAGCATTGCCTCAATGCGGGCGTGAATCCGCGCGTAGAGAGCGTCGCGGCGGGGGTTCAATCCAAGCTTGAGAATTTCGAAGCCTTCGAGCGGGGTGCGGCCCGCGCCGTGAATTTGGCCGACGGATTTCTTGGAGAGAATTCGAATTTCGATGGCGCGAATCACCTTCTGTGCGTCGCGAGGAGCAATGTGCCGCGCGGCATCGGGATCGAGGCGCCCGAGCAGGCGATGGAGATATTCGGCACCGCGAAGGCGCGTTCGGCGGCGAAGGCGTTCACGCAACTCTTCCGAGCGAGCGGGCGCTTCGGAAAGCCCTTCGAGCAAGGCGCGGAGATAAAGACCTGTGCCCGCCGTCAGAACGGGAGTCCTGCCTCGACGTCGAAGGTCTTCGAGCGTCCCCAAAGCACAACGGCGAAAATCCCCGGCCGTAAATGTTACCGATGGCTCGACCATATCCACGAGATGGTGCGGAATTCCCTGCTGCGCGGCGAGAGGCACTTTCGCCGTGCCGATATCGAAATGCCGGTAGACTTGCGTAGAATCGCAGACCAGGATTTCGCCGCCAACCTGCTGCGCCACGCGAATGCCCAGCGCAGATTTTCCCGAAGCCGTGGGACCGAGAATCACAATCAGGCGCGGCAGCGGACTCATCCTGAAAACTTCCAGTAACGAAGCAAGAGGAACAAAAGGACCAGCGCGGCGAGCAGCAGGGCCCCAGCGACTTGGGGGCGATTCAGCTTCACTGGAGGTTAATCTGGTCCGGCGGAATGTTGTAAATGAAAATGATGCGCAGGCGGATGAAGGGTCCCTTGAATTGTGAAGGAAGAGGCTCGAAGGGGCTGGAGGCACGGATGGCGGACATTGCGGCGGAATCGAGCGGCTCGCGGCCGGAAGCACGCTCGAGGGTCGGGTCAGGATATGGAACGCTGCCGTCGCGATTCACCTGGAAGGTGGTGAAGACCACGCCTTTGTCGCCCATGAGCGCCGATTCGGGCATCACGGCATACCAATTGCGTTTCAGCGTGGCCAGAAGGCGCTGGAGATAGCTGTTGAAGTCCACGCCTTCGGTGGGCGTGAGCATCTGTACGCCGCTGGACATTCCCGGGCCGCCGTTCGCACCAGCGCCGCGCGGAAAACCTCCGCCAGTGTAAATGCTGCCACCCGAGGGGTGTTGTTCTCCTTGCTGAATGCCCTGCTGAATCGTGCGGCTGGGATCAGCGCTCGGGATTCCAAGATTGAGCGGCTTGGAAGGTTGCCGGAATAAAGGCCGGACCGGCGGCTCTTCGGGCGGCGGCTGTTCTTGGGCCGTTTGCGGGGGAGGAGTCGGTGACGTGTGCGCTGTGGGCGCTTCCGGCAAATCCTCCCTGGGCTGTTCTTTCGGAGCGGGCTCAGGAGGAAGGGCGGGCGCGTGTTCCTCAGGGCGCGGAGGCGCAACTTTGTTGAGTACCTTCGGAGTGATATGGACCTTCGGCTCGGCAGGAGGTGATTTCGGAATCTGGCCGGGCGGAATATAGACTTTGCCGAGCAATTCGCTGGCGTCGCGAATTTCCTCTTGCGTCGGCGTGCGCGTAGGAAAAATCTTCGGAATCGAAATCAGGAAAATAATCAGAAAGATGTGGACAGCGACCGAAGCGATTCGAGTGATCAGATCCCATTTCGGATCGCGCTTCTTTTCCGGCTCGACAAGGAGATTGGCCTCACCGGTCAGATAAATGTCCGGGTCGACCATTTCGCGGAGCTGGGGCGTCACTTCAGGGCGCTTTTCGATCTCTTTCGCCTCAGCCGCCGTGACGGGTTCAACAAATGCAGGAACAACGACGCGCGATTTGAGAATTTCAAATGGCGCGTCGTATTCCGATGGCGGCGCAAAATCTCCAAGAGGCTTCACGTCCATGCCGCGCGGGATAAGCGTGTGGGCCACGAGTACCTCTAACGGAAAATGAGCAGGAATCGTGGATTTGCCGTTGAGGGGAGGTGCGTCAGACGACCCAGAGGGGATTACGGTGCGTTCGTCAAGAAGGGTGGTGAGACGACGCGGCTTCGCGGGCGCGTCGTCCTTGCTGACGGGATTGAGTTTCACCGGGACCAGGATCCGGGGAATCATCGGGCACCTTGCGGCGAGAAAGCTCCGAGTTGGACGCGCCGGGCGTGCTCCAGGATGCCCGCCATCACTTGGTCGGCCAATTCGAGCGCAGCTCGGCCGGCAGCCGCGTCGACAACGGGAGCGCGCCGCGTGCGGACAGAATCGAGAAAGGCGCGCAATTCGGCCCGCAGCGGTTCCTCGGAAACGGTGGGCAGGTTTTCAAAACCAATTTCCGGCTGCTCGGTGGCGCCGGGCTTGACGCGTACGCGCAGCACATCCTGTCGGCCGAAATCGAGCGAAATATATTCGTGCTCCTGAAAAAAGCGCATTTTGCGGACCCGCTCGGTGGAGACTCTGCTGGCCGTGAGATTTGCGACCGTGCCGTTGGAAAACTCCAACCGTGCGTGGGCGATATCTACTTTGTCGGTGACCACTGGAATCCCAACGGCGCGAAGGTCCGTCACGGGAGTGCCGACGAGTGTCAGAAGGATATCGAGGTCATGGATCATCACGTCGTATACGACGTCGATATCGAGGCTGCGAGGCGTGAAAATGCCCAGCCGGTGAACCTCGAAAAAAAGAGGCCGCGAAAGAATTTTCTGCGCCGCAACAACGGCGGGATTGAAGCGTTCGACCTGCCCAACCTGCAGAATGCGACGGCTCGTGCGTGCGGCGGAAATCAGGCGGTCCGCCTCCGCGAGCGTGGAAGCGATCGGCTTTTCAACCAGCACGTCGGCACCGGCTTCGAGGAGTCGCACCCCGACCGAAGCGTGGTCCTTTGTCGGAACCGCGAGACTGATAGCCTCAACACCTTCGGCGATAAGCGCTTCAAGAGACGGAAA
>Ga0335072_10010858_pt1 | contig 13076 bp, 6 predicted proteins | sample Lox_Sample_21_FD_206725 | JGI IMG/M metagenome (GOLD analysis project Ga0335072, IMG submission 206725) | Soil microbial communities from Loxahatchee National Wildlife Refuge, Florida, United States - Lox_Sample_2.1 | ecosystem: Environmental > Terrestrial > Soil > Wetlands | place: USA: Florida...
GCCATCCAGAACGCCGGCAGGGTGTGCGTGAAGAAGACCGGCGTGGATCCTGCCGGTGGTGGGGGCCCGCTTCCGCCGGGAAGTTTTGTGGTCGGCCCGCCCGGCGGATCCGGGGCTCCCCTCGTGCCCGTGTCAGGGGGCAACGGACCGGGCGCCGATGGCTAGGTACCTGACCAGGCGAGTCACCGTGATCGCCGCCGCTGTCGCCGTGGTCGCGGGCGGAGCGGTGGCCGGGGTGGCCGCGGCGGCGAGCGGCGGCCGGGGCACCCCGGCAGCTGGCGGTGGCCGCGTGACCACGGTCACGGTGGTGCGGACAGACCTGGTCAACACGGTCCAGGTCGGCGGGTCGATCGGCTACGGCGGCTCGTACACGATCGCGGCGCCGTCGGGGACCGGCCCGTCGGTGATCAGCCAGGACCAGCACACTGTCACCCAGGACCAGCAGGCGCTGTCCGCAGCCGAGCAGGCCGGATCGGACACCTCGGCCGCTGATAACCAGACGATCACGGCTGACCAGGCCAATGTCAGCACCGCCCAGTCAACCCTCAGCGCAGACCAGGCCAAAGAGAACAAGGACTGCGCCGGGACAGGGGCTTCCAGCCAGGCGTGCAGCCAGGACCAGCAGCAGGTCAGCCAGGACCAGGCCGCACTGGCCCAGGCCAGCCAGCAGCTGGCCGCGGCCCAGACGACCGCGAAGACCGACCGCGACCAGGACCAGGCCACGATCGCCGCCGACCAGACCAAGCTGGCCGCTGACCAGGCCACCCTCAGCTCCGACCAGGCCACCGCCGTCAACCCCGGCACGACCTACACCTGGCTGCCGCAGCCCGGCCAGGTCATCAGGCAGGATCAGGCTGTCTACTCGGTCAGCGACCAGCCGGTGCCGTTGCTCTACGGTTCCGTCCCTGCCTATCGGGCGTTTTACGGTGGGATGTCTGATGGCGGCGACGTGGGCGAACTGACCCATGACCTGATCACCCTGGGCTACGGCGACGGCCTGGTCCAGAGCGACCACTACTCGAAGGCGACGGCCGCAGCCGTGGCCCGCTGGCAGCAAGCGCTGGGCCTACCGGTGACCGGCCAGATCTTGCTCGGCGAGGTGATATTCGAGCCCGGCCCGATCCGGGTCACCACGGTCACCTCGTCAGCCGGAACCTCCGTTGGCGGCGGGCCCAGCGGGAACGGCGCCGGCGGCGGAACGGTTCTGACGGCCACCGACACCGCCCCGATCGTCACCATCGACCTGGACGTGACCCAAGAGTACCTGGTCAAACCGGGCGACGCCGTGTCGGTCGTGCTGCCCGACGGCACCACCACTGTCGCCGGGCGGGTGCAGTCCGTCGGCAGCGTGGCCACCTGCCCGGGCGGCAGCGGCACCGGTACCGGTAGCGGCGGCGGGGGCGGCCAGTCGCCGTGTGCGTCCGGCGGCAGCAACTCAGGCCCGGCGGTCCCGGTCACAATCACGCTGGACTCCGTCCCGTCTGGGACCGCCCTTGCCGAGGCGCCGGTGAACGTCAACATCACCAGCCAGCGGGCCGACAACGTGCTGGCCGTACCCGTGAACTCGCTGCTCGCGCTGGTCGGCGGTGGGTTCGGGGTGGACGTGGTGACCGCCAGCGGCGCGGTCCGGCTGACGGCGGTGACCACCGGCCTCTACTCCAGCACGCTGGTTCAGGTCAGCGGTCACGGAATCACCGCCGGAATGCGGGTGGAGGTGCCCTCGTCGTGACACTCATCATCCCTGCCCAGGCGGGACGGAGCTCCGATGCCCGGTCGGCACCGGTGCTCGAACTGGAAGGCGTAGTCAAGGAGTACCCCGGCGACCCGCCCGTGGCCGCGCTGGCCGGCGTCGACCTGCGGATCGGGGCCGGTGAGCTGGCCGCCATCATCGGCCCCTCAGGGTCGGGCAAGAGCACCCTGCTGCACGTGATGGGCACCTTGGAACGGCCCACCCTCGGGACAGTGCGGATCGCCGGGGAAGAAACATCGGCCATGTCCGACCGGCAGCTGTCGGGACTGCGGGCCCGCCGGCTGGGCTTCGTGTTCCAGCAGTTTTTCCTGCTCGACGGGCTGTCCGTGCTCGACAACGTCGCCGACGGCCTGCTGTACCGGGGCCTCCCGCTCGCCGGCCGCCGCGCCCTGGCCGAAGCAGCCATCGAGCGGGTCGGGCTCACCCACCGCGTCCGGCACCGGCCCAGCCAGCTGTCCGGCGGTGAGCAGCAGCGCACCGCCATCGCCCGCGCCCTAGCCGGTCGGCCCGCCCTGGTCATGGCCGACGAGCCGACCGGAAACCTCGACACCACCACCGGCGCATCCATCCTCGACCTGCTCCGCGAGCTGCACGCCGACGGCACCACCATCGTGGTCATCACCCACGACCACGACGTCGCCGCCGCCATGGAGCGCCGCATCGAGGTCCGCGACGGAAGGATCCTCAATGACACCACCACGCCGTGACACTCGCGCCGCCACCGACCCGGGCGGGCCGCGAGTGCCGCTGCGCGACCTGCTGCGCCTTGGCAGCCCCGGGATTGCCAGCCCGCAGGCCGGCAGCGCAAGACTGCGCAGCCGTCGAGCGCATCACGCGGGCACCGACGGGTCGCGGCTATTGGGGCGGGATCTGCTGCGAGCCGGCAGCCTGGGTCTGCGCAGCCGCCGGGTGCGGGCCGGGCTGTCAGCGCTGGGCATCAGCATCGGCATCGCCGCGATCGTCGGAGTGCTCGGCATCTCCCAGTCATCCAAGTCCGGGCTGCTCGCCGAGTTGGGCCAGCTCGGCAACCTAATCACGGTGCAGCCCGCCGCCAGCGGCGCGTCCGGCCAGCAGGGCGAGCTGCCGGTCACTGCAGTGGGGATGGTGTCGCGGATCGGGCCGGTCACCAGCGTGACCGGCATGGCCAGCCTCACAGGGACCTACGTGTACCGCAACTCTCTAGTCCCGGCCATCGACACCAGCGGCATCTCGCTGACCGCCGCCGACGCGGCCCTGCCCGCCACCCTGGGCACCACGCTGGCCCACGGCACTTTCCTCAATGCGGCCACTGCCCGCTACCCCGCGGTCGTGCTGGGCACCGAGGCGGCCAGCCTGCTCGGCATCCGCAACCTGGACCACCCCACCCAGGTCTGGATCGGCGGCCACTGGTTCACCGTCACCGGCATCCTCAATCCCGTGAAGCTGGAAACTCAGATGGACGCCATGGCATTCATCGGCTTCCCCATCGCCGAGCAGTACTTCGCCTTCGACGGCCACCCCACCCAGCTATACATCCGCAGCGTCCCCAGCCAGGTCAACGCGGTCGACGCAGTGCTGCCCCCTACCGTCAACCCGCAAAACCCCGCAGCCGTGCAGGCCACCTTCCCCACCGACATCCTGCAAGCCGAAATCGCCGCCAAAGGCGCCTACAACGGCCTGTTCCTCGGACTCGGCGCGGTCGCCCTGCTGGTCGGCGGCGTCGGCATCGCCAACGTCATGGTCATCTCCGTCCTGGAACGCCGCTCCGAGATCGGCCTGCGCCGAGCCCTGGGCGCGACGCGCCGCCACATCGCCGAGCAGTTCCTCGCCGAAGCCCTCCTCCTAGCCGCCCTCGGCGGCCTGGCCGGCACCGCCATCGGCGCGGCGGCCACAGCGATCTACGCCTTCACCCAGCACTGGTCGGTGCAGATCCCCGCCGAGGCGCTGTATGGCGGAATCGGCGCCGCCCTGGTGATCGGCGCCATCGCGGGCTTGTACCCCGCCATGCGCGCCGCGAGGCTGTCCCCAACTGAAGCCCTTCGCACAGTATGAGTACCCACTGCAACAGGCGCAGGGTTCAGAAGGGTGCCGGGAGCATCGGCTAGCTTGCCAACGACTCCGTTTCCAGACACCACTCTCGCCGAAGGCGGCGACGCCTGTCGGCGTCACCACCTAGTGCAACTCGGTGAAACACGACGCGACATGACCGTATGTGCGCGACGCTGTGACCAGGGCCGTTCGGAGATCACGGACGCGGGACGGACGCAATGCGGGTCATGCGCGGTGGCATTTGAAGAAATGCCAGGTCAGGGGTCATTCCGAGGGATAAGGGGAAACGGTCTGTAAACCGTCGGCTCAGCCTACGTTGGTTCGAACCCAACACCTGCTACCGATCACAAATTGTAGTTCCTGCAGTTCAGCGCTGCGATTAGCGATCTTGTCCAAGCCTCTTTGCCTGGCAGAGTGAGCGGTCTGCAGACCGATGCCTCCAAGCAGGGCAGTTTCTGTGTGCGTCGGCTTCGGCCCCTGGGCGCCGATGTAGCAGCCCAATTTCCCGCTCGGTTACGCCCTGCTGACCTGCGATGATGCCGGACTGGCGGAGTGTCGGCTGCACGCTCGAGTCAGCGATACGGGCCACGCAGTTTACGGTCGCGCGTTCGACGAGCCGATGGCCGCGGACATATAGCGGACGCCGCGGGCTCGGATGGCGGCCCGGCGAACCGCTTGCAGTCGCGGACAGTGACGGGACCTGATGCTGGTACACGGCATGCTCGGTCGGCAAGCTGGCGGGCCTGCCGTGACGTTTGCGCTTCGCCTAGAGAAGCCATCGGATACCGCGACCTGTTTCCGAGCGTTTGGTCACCCTGGCGCGCCTCGACAACCTAGCCGGTGATATCCGCACCATTCCAGTGCATGCCACCGTCTTGATTGCACCGATTAGCCCGGCAGGTTCCCTCCGCTGTCTGCGGACTATCGCTGACGAGACGGTTGCAGTGCCGCCGGAAATACGGAATACAGGAGATGGAAACACGGAAGTTACTGGCTGGATTCGCGGATTTCAAGCGGTAGGTCCGACCGGCTCGTCCTGATCGATGAATACCAGCACGTGCCCGCGTTACTGGATGCCATCAAGGCTCAGTTGAACCGGGATCTGCGACCCGGCCGCTACATCCTGGCAGGGTCGACCCGGTACGCGACCCTGCCCGAGGCGGGGCAGGCGCTGACCGGGCGGGTGGACATCATCCCGGTGCTTCCGCTGTCGCAGGGCGAGATCGACGGCGTCCGCGAGGCTTTCGTCGCCAGGCTTCTGGACGGTGCCGGGGTGGATATGGCCTCGCCCGCGGTGCCAGCCACCCGCGACGAGTACGCCCAGCGCTCGACGTCCGGCGGGATGCCCGTCGCGCTTCGCCGCCCACCGGGCCGTTCCCGGTCCCGCTGGTTCTCCAACTACGTCGACTTGGTCGTCGACAGGGATGTCCTGGAAATCTCCCGCGTACGGCAACGCGAGATGCTGCCCCGGCTTCTCGGCCAACTCGCCGCCCGATCCGGCCAGGTCCTGAACATGGCGGCGACCAGCGGAACCATCGGGCTGGAGAAGTCCACGGCCGAAAACTACATCAAGCTACTGGAGGCCGTGTTCCTCATCTATAGGCTGCCGGCATGGGGCACAACTCTCGGCTCACGGGTCACCAGGCACCCGAAGGTGCACCTCGTCGATTCCGGCGTAATGGCATGGCTGCTGAGTCTCACCCCCGAAAAGATCGCCCAGGCCGTGCCCGCGGCTCTCACCGACTATGGCCACCTGCTCGAAACCTTCGCTGTCGGGGAAATCCTCAAGCAGGCCAGCTGGTCGGAAGCGCCAGTCACCACCGGGCATTTCCGGACCGAGGCCGGCGAGGAGGTTGATCTCGTAGTTGAGCGCGACGACGGTCAGGTAATCGCATTCGAGATCAAGGCCGGGACCCGGATCGACTCTGGCGACCTCCGTGGCCTCCGCCAGCTGAAAGACCGCCTCGGCACGCGTCTGCAGGAAGCCATCGTCCTCTACACCGGGGTTCATGCTTACTCCCGCGATGACTGGATCAGTGTGCTGCCACTAGATCGGCTCTGGGCGTCAGGCGATGCGCAAGAGCGGCTGGGCCGCTGACGCGAACGCCGTCGGAGCTGCCCGCGTGGACTGCTGCTAAATACCGGAATACATCAGTCCAACTACCCCGGCAGGCCGCAGCCTGGCGAATCGGAGTCGACTTCGGAGGCAGAAATCCCAGCGCTGGTCATGGCGCTGGCGCGGATGAACTCTGACAACGTGACACCGCGCGATTTAGCCGACTCGGTGAGCACATCCCGCTCCTGCGGCAAGAGGCGAACAGCCACCAGAGCCGTCCGCTGCCGGGACTCCGAGCGCTGCGGCCGCGGCGTTTCGCGGTGCACTGCGTTGGTCCTTACTCCAGCAAGGCTCTCTTCCTCGGCGAGACTGTCCACGGACGGCATCCGATCACGCGCGAGCCTCTTTCTGGTATGACCACGCCGGGCGTGTCGCGGCGGTTATACCGCCGCTGCATGCGACTATCAGGCCTTGCAGCGCTGCAGCCGATGGTCGCTGCACGCTTGTTCGAGATTGCGAGGTCTGCGGCTAGTGATGGGCTGGACTCTGCCCAAGTGCAGCGACATGACCGCACCCAGCGGTCCATGTCACGTGGCGCGAATACTGTCGGCAGCCTGCCGCAGGATCTAGGCATGGTCAGTGGACCCTCGCAAGATGCGGCTGTGCATGCTGAGCCGCAGCCTTTCACACACCTGAGCGTCCCGAACGTTGCCTTTTACCGGGGCCTGCTGCGAACATTCGCGCGGGCAAAAGAGCGCTTTATCGTGCACCTGCGGCCGGAAGACGTCGCGGCCGATCTCCGGATCGACGCCGCCGAGCAGCTGACTCAGGCACTGGAACAGCTCGTCACGTGGGGGAACCTGCGCGCCGATGTCGACACCAGCCGCGTGACCACGGTGGAGGACTTCCACCGCAAGCGCTCCCTGTACCAGCTGACCGCAGCCGGGCAGGCTGCAGAGCAGGCGATCGCCTTCTACGAGGAGGCGATCGGGCGGCGCGGCCAGCTCCAGTCCGTGGCGCTAGCCGACATCGCCGACATGCTGAGGTCGCTGCAAGCCCTCAGCGCTGAGGACTACCCCGACCCGGCCAAGGTGCACCTGCAGCTCCTCTCGGTAGCGGAACGGTTCTCCTCGCTCGCCGATAACGCCCAGGCGTTCATGTCCGCCCTGCGCCGCGCGATCGACTTCTCCGACGGCAACGTCGACGGCTTCCTGGCCTACAAGGAACGGCTGATCGACTACATCAGCCGGTTCATCACCGACCTGGCCAACTCCGGCGCCCAGATCGCCGTGCTCCTGCACCAGCTCGAGGAAGCCGGTCACGAGCGGCTGCTGCTCATCGCTGCCCGCCGGGAGGCGGCCGACGCGGTGCCCGAAGGCGAGGACGCTGCCGAGTCCCTGGCCAACGCCACCAAGCAGATGCTCGACGCCTGGCGGAACCGGTGGCGCGGCCTCGACGACTGGTTCACCTCGCGGGACTCTGCGCGCCCATCCCAGGCTCGGCTGCTGCGCCAGGCCGCCGTGACCGCGATCAAGCAGCTCATCGACGCGGTCGGCCTGCTCAACGAGCGGCGCTCGGGCCGCTCGGACCGCTCGGCGGACTTCCGGACGCTGGCCCGCTGGTTCGCCGAGGCGCCGGACGACCAGGCTGCGCACCGGCTCTGGCGCGCGGCCTTCGGACTCTGCCCTGCCCGGCATCTGTCGGTGAGCGGCGAGACGGTCGACGCATGGCAAGAAATTCCGGCCGGAACGCGGTGGCATGAGGCGCCGCCGATTCACATCTCGCCGCAGCTCAGGAAAACCGGTTCCTACGAGCGGCGCGGCAAGCCTCACCAGGTACGGGACCGCTCGGCCGAAAGGGACTTCCTGCGCAGAAAGGCCGAACGCGAGGCGGCGGAAACCGCGGCGGCCCGCCGACGGCTGCGCACCACCGGGCCGACGCTACTGTCCGACCTGGGCGAGCTCGACCCGCGGGCGTTCGGCCTGTTCCTGGCGCTGCTCGGCGACGCGCTCGCGGCCCGCAAGCCCGGCGACACCGAGGTGAAGACAGTGACCACCGACGGCACCCTGGAGGTGCGGCTGTCGCTGGTGCCGGACAGCGGCACCGCCACGGTCCGCTCGGCGGACGGCGTGTTCACCGGTCCCGAGCACGTCATCGAGATCGCGGACCTGATGGCGCCATGATCCCCGGGGAGGAACAAGCCCAGCGCAGGGTCGCGCTCCGTGCCCTGCTGGCCAAGCCGCTGCTGGTGGCGGCCTCCGACAGCGAAATGCTGGTTCTGGTCCGGCGGCACGTCACCGAGTTGCGCGCGTGGCTGAGTCGCGAGACCGGATGGCGCCTGGTCTGCGACTCCGACACCGCCCGTCTGTTCAAGACCAGCGTGCTGCCGTCGGACCCTACGCACCCGGCGCGCGGGCACAACAGAGAGCCGTTCGGCCGGCGCAGGTACGTCATCGTGTGCCTGGCGCTGTCGGCGCTGGCCCGCGCTGACACCCAGGTCACCCTGGGCGGCCTGGCGGACCACGTACTCAGGGACTCGACCGAGCCGGAGCTGGCCGCCGCCGGCTTCACCTTCACCCTGGACAGCCGTACGGACCGAGCCGACCTCGTCGCGGTGGTCCGGCTGCTGCTCGGCTGGGGCGTGCTGAACCGGGTCGCCGGAGACGAGGACGCCTACCTGGCCGCTGGCACGGACGTGCTCTACGACGTGCGCAGGCAGGTGCTGGGCGTGCTGCTGACCGGCGCCCGCGGGCCGTCCACTGTAGCCGCGCAGCGGTTCGAGGAGCGGCTCGCGGAGCTCACCGCAGAGCCGGCCCCCGACAGCGACGAGCTGCGCAACGCTGCGCTGCGTCGGCGCCTCACCCGCCGCCTGCTCGACGACACGGTCGTCTACTACGACGAACTCGACGAGACCGAACGCGCCTACCTGCTGTCCCAGCGCCATGCCATCACCCGGCGGATTGCCGATGCCACCGGGCTGGTCCCGGAGATGCGCGCCGAGGGGATCGCGATGGTGGACCCCGACGATGAGCTGACCGACGTGCGCATGCCCGAGCAGCGGACCGACGGCCACGTCACGCTGCTGGTCGCCGAGTACCTCGCCCGCCGGGAGCAGACCACGACCGACGAGCTGCGCAAATTCGTCAGGCAGTCGGCCGTCCAGCACGCAGGGTACTGGCGCAAGGGCGTCACCGATCCGGGCGCGGAGAGCGAACTGCTCGCCATCGCTCTGGAAAAGCTCGGAGCCCTCCGGCTGATCGAACTCGACGGATCCCTAGTGCGCAGCAGGCCGGCGATCGCCCGGTTCGCGCTGGATGCACCGGTGATCAGAGCAACCAGAGAGGTCACAGCCCATGCTGCCAGTCCCTTGTTCTGAGCGTTGGAAGCCACTGCGGGCCGGCCTGCTCGACCTGTTCTACTACGACGTCGAGGAGTTCTGGTTCCACGACGGCCGGCTGCTGCTGCGCGGCAACAACGGGACCGGTAAGTCCAAGGTGCTGGCGCTGACACTGCCGTTCCTGCTGGACGGCGAACTCGCGCCGCACCGGGTGGAGCCAGACGGGGACCGGCAGAAGCGGATGGAGTGGAACCTGCTGCTCGGCGGCAAGCACCCCCATCCCGAGCGCCTCGGGTACGCCTGGCTGGAGTTCGGCCGCCGCGCTGCCGATGGGACAACCCAGTTCCGCACCCTCGGCTGCGGGCTGAAGGCCGTCGCCGGACGCGGCATCGCCCGGCACTGGTTCTTCGTCACGACCCAGCGCGTAGGTCAGGATCTGCAGCTGCTGCCTGCCAGCCGGGTCCCGCTAACCAGGGAGAAGCTGCGCGAGGAGATAGAAGGGAACGGGCTGGTCTATGACCGGGCCGCCGACTACCGGCGCGCGGTCGACGAGGCGCTGTTCGGGCTCGGCGAGCATCGGTACGAGGCGCTGATCAACCTGCTGATCCAGCTCCGGCAACCACAGCTGTCCAAGAAGCCCGACGAGAAGCTGCTCTCCCGGGCCCTCACCGAGGCACTCCCCCCGCTCAGCCCGGCTCTGGTGGCGACGGTTGCCGGGGCGTTCCGCGGCCTGGATGAGGAACGCGACGCGCTGCGATCCCTCGAAGAGGCGCGCAAGGCTGCCCAGGAATTCCTCCGCCATTACAGCAGGTACGCGGTTGTCGCGGCCAAGCGCAAGGCGGCGCGGCCAAGGCAGGCCCAGAGCCGCTACGAGCAGCTCGGGCGGGAACTGACCGCAGCAGAGGAGGCCTACACGGCGGCGGACACAGAACTGGCCGCGGCACGCAGTGAGCTGGAGACGCTTGCGCGCGAGCAGACGCGGCTGGAGGCACGGCGCGAGGCGCTAAGAGCCGACCCGGCGATGCGGGACGCCAGCGAGCTGAACCGCCGTCACGATGAGGCCAGAAAAGACGGAGCGATAGCCAGGGAACGGGAGCAGCTCCGGGACGACCTCACCGCCGAGCTGGCGCGTCGCTCGGGAAATGCCACTGACGCCGCACGGCACTCGGCCGCCGCCGAGAACACCCTGCGCACGGCACTGGACACCGCAGCCGCGACAGCCGGGGCCGCGCGATGCGCGCGGGGTCATCGAGCCGCAGTCGACGGCTGGGCGGATGATCTGCCGCGAGCCCGGCGCGCAGCCCAGGAGGTCGTCGGCCGCCAGGACCAGGCGATCGGGCAGCTGGAGCGCCTGCTCGCTGAGGTTGCGACGCGGGGTTCCGCGCTGGATCGGGCCCGCGCGGAGGTGGAGCGGCTCACTGCGGAAATCCAGACGGCCACCGACCGGGTCATGGCCGCGGAACAGGCCGCCCTCGCGCGGGCGAGTGAGCTGACCGAGGCCTACCGCACCTATGGCGCCGGGCTCGTCGAGCTTCGCGTGGACGATCTCGACGGGCTGGTCGAGCTGGTCACCGAATGGGCCGCGATCGCCGACGGGGACAACCCGGCGCGGCGAGTGATCGACGACGCCGCGCGGGCCGCCGGCGATGCGCTGGGGCGTGAGCACGCGCAGCTGTCCACTCGCCGGGATGAGCTGAGCGAGACTGCAGCCGAGCTGACGGCTGAGATCGAGCGCCTGGAAACTGGCGGCCACGACGTCCCGCCAGCTCCGCACACGAGGGATCCGCGGATTCGCGACACCCAGCCGGGAGCACCGCTGTGGAAGTTGATCGACTTCGCGCCTGGCGTCAGTGACGAACACCGCGCAGGTCTCGAGGCGGCGCTGGAGGCATCGGGGATCCTCGACGCCTGGCTCACCCCTGACGGCGACCTCGTCGCTGGCGACGTCGTCCTGGTCAGCGGCCGCCGCCCGGTTAACGGACCGTCGTGCGCCATCCTGCTGGTCCCGGCGGTCAATGCCGGTGATCTGCGCGCCGCCGTGCCGGATGGGGCCATCGGCGCCGCCCTGTCCGCGATCGGCCTGGGCGAGGGCACCGGCAGCACGTGGGTGACCACCGAGGGCCGCTGGGCCAACGGAGTGCTCGCCGGAGCCTGGCACAAGGACTCCGCCGCCTACATCGGTGAAGGTGCGCGCCAGACGGCGCGCCGGCACCGGATAGTCGAGCTCGCCGCCGAACTGGCCCAGGTGAACGCTGACATCGCCGCCCTCGATGAGGCGCGCGGCGATCTGGACCGGCGCAAGGACCGGCTCGCGGCCGAGCACCGCGCGGTGCCGGCGGACGCCGCAGTGCTCGAGGCGCACACGCGGGCCGCTGAACTGCGCCGGCACCGCCAGGAACTTCGCGGTTTGCACGCCGAGGCCGACCAGGTCCGCGCCGCACGCGAGGACGAGCTTGAGACATCCCGGATCGCCGCAGCCGAGTTCGCCGCTGATACTCAGCTACCTGCCGACCCGCAGGAGCTAACCCACGTCCGCAGCGGGCTGCAGGACTACCGGCTGGCGCTGGCCGTCCTGTGGCCGGCCGCGGAGGCATCGGCGGCCGCGCGTCGGCACGCCGCAGAGGCCGCCGAGGAAGTCGACAGCACGCGGCAGCGCCTCACGGAGGCAACCGATCACGCGGCGACGGCCCGGCAGACGGCGGCCGCTGCGCAGCTGCTGTATTCCGAGTTGCTGCAGACCGTCGGGGCTGCCGTGGAAGAGCTGAACCGCCAGATGGACGAGCTGCGCAAGGATACCGAGCGCCGCACTGGCGCCGAAAAGGCTGCCCGGGAACGCGAGCAGCACGCGATCAGCGACCGCGGCAAAGCCGAGGGGACACGGGACACGCTGCGCGCCGAGATCGAGGAAGCGAGTCAGGTTCGCGATGCGGCAGTTGCTGAGTTCCAGTTGTTCGCCGCGACCGGGGTGCTGGCGATCGCGCTGCCGGAGCTGGAGTTTCCCGATCCGGCCGAGCCCTGGTCGCCGACTCCCGCCGTGACCGTCGCCAGGGCAGTCAATGCCGCGCTGGAGGATACCGACGACGCCGACCCTGCCTGGGATCGAGTGCAGCGCAGGGTCACCGACGAGCACAAGCTGCTGGCCGACACGATGGCCCGGCACGGCCATTCGGCGGGCCTGACCGTGCGTGACGGGATCATGGTCGTGGACGTGCTGTTCCAGGGCCGCAGTCGCGACATTCCCGGGCTCGCCGCGGCACTGGCTGAGGAAGCGGAGCAGCGGGCGCGCCTGCTGTCCGCCAGGGAACGGGAGATCCTGGAGCAACACCTCCTCAACGAGGTGGCGGGGACGCTGCATGAGCTGATCGCTTCGGCCGAAGCCGAGGTCCGGCAGATGAACGACGAGCTCCAGTCGCGGCCGACGTCGACCGGGATGAAGCTGCGGCTGATCTGGCGGCAGGCGCGCGACGCGCCGGACGGGCTGGAGCGGGTCAGGCATAAGCTCCGGCAGACGATCGACGCGTGGTCGGCTGACGACCGCAGCGCGGTCGGGGCCTTCCTGCAGCAACGCATCGCCGCCGAGCATGCGGATAACCCGGCTGCGGGGTGGGCCGAGGCGCTCACCGCAGCCCTGGATTACCGGAAGTGGCACGAGTTCGCGATTGAGCGGCTGCAGGACGGACAGTGGCGTTCGGCCACCGGCCCGGCGTCCGGCGGTGAGCGGGCGCTGGTCGCCTCGGTTCCGTTGTTCGCCGCAGCATCGTCTCACTACAAGTCGGCGGGCAACCCCTACGCGCCCCGACTCATCGCCCTGGACGAGGCCTTTGCCGGGGTGGATGACGACGCCCGGGCGAAGTGCCTCGGGCTGCTCGCCACGTTCGACATGGACGTGGTCATGACCAGCGAGC
>Ga0335072_10010859_pt1 | contig 13075 bp, 10 predicted proteins | sample Lox_Sample_21_FD_206725 | JGI IMG/M metagenome (GOLD analysis project Ga0335072, IMG submission 206725) | Soil microbial communities from Loxahatchee National Wildlife Refuge, Florida, United States - Lox_Sample_2.1 | ecosystem: Environmental > Terrestrial > Soil > Wetlands | place: USA...
CGTCCAGGAAGAACTGCTCCATTTTGCCCGCGGGCGTAAAGGCTATGAGCAGGTGGCTCTGCGGGGCCACCGAAGAGAAGGTATGGGGAACGCGGCGCGGCGCCAGCACGGACTCGCCGGGTTTGAGGTGCGCGCGCTGGTCGCCGACCTGGAACACGACTTCGCCCTCCATCACGTAGAACCACTCGTCCTGGTTCAAGTGCATGTGCAGCGGCGGGCCCCCCGGGGTGAGATGACTGTGTTCAATGAGGAAGAGATTGCCGCCGGCATCTGCCGTAAGCACTTTGAAGGCGAGTGAGCTGAAGCCGAGCGTGTGCGGCGAGCCAAGCCGATCCTGGCCGGCGCCGACGGGATGAAGGATGGGCGCGGTCGGCGTAGTCGATTGCGCGATCAGGCTGGAGAATGCGGCTGCAGGGAACACGGATGCGGCGGATTGCAGAAAAGCGCGGCGTGGGATTGGCATGCACGCCATCCTACGCCGTGGAAGAGAGCGCCGCTGGAAAATTGTGCTTACTTCTCTTCGCGGAGTATCCGCGCCACAACGTCATACTCGTGGGCCTCGGTGATCTCGGCCCGATAGAAGCGGCCGGCTTCGAGCGTCTCCAGATCGCCGAAGTCGTTGATGAAGACTTTACCGTCGATCTCAGGCGCGTGATACTGCGTGCGACCCTCCCACAGAAGCTCGGTTTCTTCTGACGGGCCTTCGGCCAGCAGCGTCACTTCGCGGCCCACCCATTCCTGCTTGGCGCGCTTCGAGATCGCTTGCTGCAGCTTCATCAGCCGCCGCTTGCGGGCTTCGATAGTGCGCTTCGGGACCTGCGCGTCGAGCGAGTATGCCCCCGATCCTTCCTCGTGCGAGTAGCTGAAGACGCCGAGCCAGTCGAACTTCGCCTCTTTCACAAAGTCTTCGAGGATCGTCACATCTTCGGCCGTTTCTCCTGGAAATCCGACGATAAAGCTGGTGCGCAGCGCGATTCCCGGAACGGCGGCTCGAACCTTCTCCAGCGTCTTCTGAAAAATCTCAGCTCCGGCGCCGCGCTTCATGCGCTTGAGCACCTCGGGCGACGCGTGCTGCAGCGGCACGTCAAGATATTTGCAGATGTTGTCATGCTTCGCGATGGTCTCAAGAAGGCGACCTGTAATGCGGTTGGGATAGGCGTAGAGAAAGCGCAGCCAGCGCAGGCCTTCAATCCGCGCCAGAGCATCGAGCAGCGTGGCCAGGCCGTCTTTCAGGCCGAGGTCTTCGCCGTAGCAGGTGGTGTCCTGCCCGATAAGCGTGATCTCCTGCACGCCGCTGGCGACGAGCCGCTGCGCCTCCGCAACAACAGATTCGAAGCGGCGCGAGCGGAACTTGCCGCGCAAATTGGGAATCACGCAGAAGCTGCACGGGTGATCGCAACCTTCAGCGATCTTGATGTAGGCCGAGGCGCGCGGCGTCGACAACAGGCGCGGCGTGGTCTCGTCGTAGAGATACGTGGGCAGCAAGTGCGCCGCGCCCTGCCAGTCCTCGCGGCTGAAGCGTCCCTGTTGTTCCCGCAGATCACCTTCCGGCCGGCCTCTCGGACTGTCCTCGTGTTGGATCGAATCCGCGTCTCGCAATTTGTGCGTTCCTGCCTGCGACTCCTTGCCCGGCCGCAACTCGGCATGAACGCTGGTGAGGATGGTAAAGGGCGACGGCGGCGCAGGAGCAGGCGCGACGCCTGCGGCCTCGAGAATCGACTCCAGCTCGCCGGTGCCGACAACGGCGTCCACCTCCGGGATGTTCTTGCGAATCTCGTCGCGGTAGCGCTCGACCAGGCAGCCGGCGACAATGAGTTTCCTGGCGCGGCCCGCGGTCTTATGCTTCGCCATCTCCAGGATGGTGTCGACCGACTCTTGCTTGGCCGTGTCGATAAAACTGCAGGTGTTTACGACGAGGATTTCAGCCTCTTCAGGACGGGCGGTGAGCCGCGCACCGGCGCGGTCCAGCAAGCCCATCATCACCTCAGAGTCAACGAGGTTCTTGGGGCAGCCAAGCGAAACAAATCCTACGGTCGGAACTGCCGCAGGCGAGGAAGTCTTAGTCACTCTTCTATTGTACGGGAGAGCGATTTTCGAGTCCGGCGAGGCGCTGCGAGCCTTTGGATGCAAAGACTTGAACCGGTTTGTCACATCGAACCGGTCCGGCCATCACAGACAGGAGTTCGTGGATGCTATGCAGTATTGTGCCCAGTTGGGTCCAACAGGTCTTCCGATCGGGTTTCCCTCGTTTCTCTTATTGGCGCAGAGCAGCAGACGATCAATCCCCCTTTAACCGGGACCCCTGGAAAGGAGACTTCTTATGCCTATCATCACGAAACAGGAATTTCGTGCCCCGTCCGACATCCTTGAAAACGAGCGTGTGCGTCTGGGCATCACTACGCCGCCGGCTGCAGTTGTGGTCGCGCCGCAACCACTGGTTGCGACGTGGATTAATTGCGATCATCAAACCCGCGGCCTGGTCCGCCTGATGATTGCCGCAAGCGGCAATGAAATCACGGTTCATGCCTTTGGCGCATGCCAGCCCACCCCCTGCGATTGGGGTGTCGTGAATGGAATGATTTACGCCGACAACGTAACCTCAGCGCCGGCGGTGGCATTTAGCGCAACCTATACGTTCTCGTTCAAGCAGACCGTAGTTGTAGGGCACCTGTTCAACGGCAGCCTGCTGGTAGAGACATTCGATCACTTCACGGACAAGAGCGGACGGGCGGATTACTATTCCGAGTACGTAATGTCGAGCTAGCCAATCTTCCGGTGGTAAAGCGGCTTCTGGCCGCCGCCGATTGACACGATTTTTCCGGCGCGCAGCGCCGGGTGAGGCCATGAAACCGGCAGGTCGCAGCGTGCCGGCGCAACAAAAAAATAAACTAGAGCTAAAGCTGTCACGGGGCCCCTGCGATATCAGCCTCTCGCCGGGGCCCACGAATAGCAGCATGCCGGCTTGGGTTCTTTTCTATGTGACCATGCGGCGGGACGGGAGCGAGGATGATTGCGCGGCACTGGCGCGGTTGGACAACGCGCGAAGATGCAGATCGATATGAGGATTTCTTAAAGAGAACAGTGCTGCCAGGACTGCAGGCGATCGAGGGCTATCGGGGAGCCTATGTGCTGCGGCAGGACGGCCAGGAAGAGTCAGAATTTGTCGTTGTCAATCTCTTCGATTCGCTCGATGCGGTCAAGCGGTTTGCCGGCCCGGAGTACACGACCCCTATCTTCGAGCCCGAGGCAAAGCTCCTCCTGAGCCGGATCGAGAACTTTGCCACGCACTACGAGGTGCGCATCAGCACGGTTTAGCGGCTCAACTGTCCTTGCGGTAGAGCATGTCGCGCATTGCAGTGCGGCGGGCTGCGTTCAGGTCCTTGCCCGCGCTCTCGTCGCGAAAGTTGCCTTTACCCTCTTCGCCGGCCTCCGGCTCGCTGCAACTCGGGCAGCGATTGGCGAACCCGGGCTTGCCGGGCCTCAACTCAAATTCCTCACCGCAAACGACACAGGTTTTGATCGGAAAAGCCATGACTCAATCATGGTAGCGAACGTCGAAGGTGAAAGTCGAACGTCGGGCATTGCATCACAGATGCACATCACTATTGAGTGCTAAAATCAATCAGTGCCGGGTCCTACGCGACGTAATCCCGCCAACCCCGCCAGGTCCGGAAGGAAGCAACGGTAACGGGCTAGTACGGGCGCAGTAGGTCACCCGGTACTTTTTTACGGCGCCATTGGCGCTTTTGCTTTTTGGTTCCCCTCTTTCGCTCTGAACGCAGCGATAAAGACGGGCGCTGGAAGATGTTGTATAGGTAAGTTGTTAAGGGATGGGCCGGAGTGCGAACTTCGCTGCTCGCGTTGCCAGGAGAAATCCATTGAATCTGACCGTTCGCCCCATCGTGGGCCGGCGCGCCAAGATCACAGCGTTAGGAACCTATGTTCCTCCCGATGTGATTACCAATCAAGACCTCGAAAAAATTGTGGAGACCAGCGACCAGTGGATCTTGGAGCGCACCGGCATTCGCGAGCGCCACAAGCTGGCGTCCGGACTCGGCGTGAGCGACATCTGCACGGAAGCGGCGAAGAAGTGCCTGGCCGTCCGCGGCGTCAGCCCGAGCGAAGTGGAAGTGATCATCGTCGGTACGGTGACGCCCGACATGATGTTTCCATCCACAGCGTGCCTGGTGCAGAACAAGATCGGCGCCCACGGCGCGTGGGGATTCGATGTTTCCGGCGGATGCTCCGGATTTGTGTATGCGTTGCTGGCGGGCGTGAAGATGGTAGAGAGCGGCGCCTACAAGAAGGTGCTGGTGATCGGTGCAGACGCGAACACGCGCATGACCGACTACACCGACCGCGCTACCTGCGTGCTCTTCGGCGACGGCGGCGGCGCGGTGCTGCTGGAGCCGTGCGAAGAGGGCGAGATCGGCTTCATCGACTCGGTCAACGAGATCGACGGATCGGGCGGCGTGAGCCTGAATCTGAAGGGCGGCGGCAGCCTGAACCCTCCCACGCACGAAACCGTCGACAAGAAGATGCATTACATCTACCAGGATGGCCCCGCGGTGTATAAATTTGCCGTGCGCAAGATGGCCGAGGCCACCGCGAAGCTACTCGAACGCAACGCCGTGACGGGGTCTGATCTGGGCTGCTTTATTCCGCATCAGGCCAACAAGCGGATCATCACGGCAACGGCAGAGCGGCTGGGGATGGACCCGGAGCGGGTCATCATCAACATCGAAAAGTACGGCAACACTTCGGCCGGGACCATTCCGCTGGCGATGGAGACGGCCGTGCAACAAGGGAAACTGAAGAAAGGCGATCTCGTGCTGCTGGCCGCAGTAGGCGCTGGGTTCACCGTGGGAACGGTGCTGCTGCGGTGGGAGATCTGAAGGGCTCGCGAGTTAGCAAGTTCGTAAGTTTGCGATTGGATGGGGCCGATTCCTGAATTGGAGCATCAGGACTCGTACCGAAGCAGGCCGGGTTCCGATGCACGGGTTGCGGATTTGCGCGGCGTGCCGATTGGCATATACTGTGCTCCACGAATTGCGGAATGGGTCCCCGGAGGTTCAGTCTGGGAACGACGGGCCGGAAGTTGCGGCTGGATCGAGAACAGGAAGCGGAGGCTAACCATGGAAATGGAGTTCACCGCCAGGCAAGTGAAGATCTCCAGGGCGTTGCGGACGCAGGCCGAAGATGGCCTGCAACGGATTGCGCGGATACTCGGCAAGGGTACACATGCCAGCATCACTTTTAGCGCCCAGCGGCATGTGCAGATTGCAGAGCTGATCGTGAAGGGGCGGTTGCTGAAGCTGGCTGCCGCCGGCAAGGCCGACACGTTGGAATCGGCGCTGCGGCAGGCGCTTGCGCACGCCGAGCACCAGGCGCTGCGTTATCGCGACCGGCGGCTGGTGAGCAAGCGGCTGCCCAAGGTGGAAAAGGTGTTAGCGGCGCCGCCTGTGGCTCGGCCCAAGGCCCGTGTCTCGCCGATTCCCGAGGACGGCGAAAACGGGGCCGTGGGTACAAAAGCGAAGGCGCGGACGTCCATTGCCGTCCACTCGTTCCCGGCGAGTCCGACCGTCGTGGAACCGCATATTGTGAAGAACGGCGAGGCGGTAGCGCTGCGACCGATGACCATTGAAGAGGCCGTCAAAGACGCGGAGTTCCGCGACCGCGACCTGCTCATCTTCCGCAACCCATCCGGTGATGTGTTTGTGCTGCATCGGCGGCGCGACGGACAGATGGAACTCGTCGAGATTCCCTGAGAAGTTTTTCTGATAATCGCCCCCGGCGGGCGGGCAGGCACCGAACGCAGGCTGGTCCTGCGCACGCCGGGGTTGCTATCGCCGCATTGGATTGCAATTACTTTGGTCAGGCCCACTGCCCGCTTTTGGGGATGGCTGACGTCTGGCCTTCGTCATACGATCAGCTGCATGGCGATAAAGGTTTTGGGGTCCGCCATTCAGTCGGAGCCACAAGAAAATAAAATAGAAGAACGCGCGAATCCAGGACAAGCGAATCAATGGAATCTGCCGGCCAATGCAGACTCTGCCGATCAGCGGGCAATTCTCGACGCGCTGCCGGCGCTGGTGTTTCTGGAGCGCGCGGGCAAGATCGTGTTTGCCAACACAGAGGCTCGGCAGATGCTGGGCGCTGCCGACGCCGAATGGGTTCCGCGGCCGATCGAAGAGGTGCTGTGGGGATTGCTGCCCGGCACAGCCGAACCGCAAACGCTGTTGACCGGAACCCAGGGGGGCTCTCCCTTTCACGCGACGCTGCCGGCGAAGAACGGCCGTCTGTTGCCGGTGGAGGGTTCGTACGGCATCACCAACGCGGAGCTGCGCGAGTCCGTCATCGTGGCGCATCCGGGCGGCCGCAGCCGTGCGCCCAAGACGCGGTTGATGGAAGATGTGCTGGCCAGCATTCCCGAGGCCGTAGCGATCGAGCTGGGCAACCACGTGGTGTACACGAACCCGGCATTTACGCGCATGTTCGGTTACCCTCCCGAAGAGGCAGCCGGTGGAAGCCTGCGTGAGTTGATTGTGCCCGAGGCACGGCTGGCAGAGCACGCAATGTTGGCCACGACAGCCAACGAACAAGGTTGCGTAATGTCCGAGACGGCGCGCCGTAACAAGGCGGGAGAACTGGTGGCGGTGAGTCTGCAAATGGCGCCGCTGCTGGTGGACGGAGCACGCCTCGGCCACGTCTTTACGTTTCGCCCCATCTGCGAGCGAAAAGAGCCCGATCCCAGGCTGCAGCACGATGCACTGCACGACGGTCTTACCGGCTTGCCCAATAACGCGCTGTTTACCGACCGCGTGAGTCTGGCCCTGAGCCGCAGGGCGCGGCGGCCCGATCTTGCCTGTGCGGTCATCTATCTCGACATGGATTTATTTAAGGAGATCAACGACGCGCTGGGCCACGCCGCGGGCGACGTCTTGCTGAACTCCGTTGCCGAGCGGCTGCGCGGCTCGCTGCGCCCGCAGGACACTGCCGCGCGCATGGGTGGCGATACGTTTGCGGTTCTCGTAGAAGATCTGGTCTGCGCGGCGGACCTGGAAGGCATTGCCGAACGGATTTGGCGCGAGATGGCGCGTCCCTTCGATCTTTTTGGGCACATGATCCAGTCCGGAGCCAGCGTGGGCGCGGCAATCGCGGAGCCCGAGCATACCGTCCCGGATCTGCTCATCCGCGACGCGGAACGGGCGATGTGCCGTTCGAAACAGGCGGGCGGCGGGCGCTGCGAGATGTTTCGCAAGTATCCGAAGACGCGCAGTTACCCACAACGGATGCCTTCCGGTGTAGCATGAGCGCATGACCCCTCGAAAAGCCGCGCCCCAACCGGCAAAGCGATCGAAGAAGGCAGGCCGGGGAGCCACAAAGGAACTCGTCATCGTGACCGGCATCTCCGGCGCGGGCAAGGCCTCGGCTCTGAAGGCCTTTGAGGACCTCGGTTTTCACTGCGTCGACAATCTTCCCTTGGAGCTGCTGCCGGATTTCGCCGTTCTGGTGAGCAATTCGGCCGACGTGGAGAGAGCGTCGATTGTGGTCGACGTGCGCGAAGGCCCCACACTGGACCGGCTTCCCGAGATCCTAAAAGACGTAAAGAAACTGCTGCACACGCGGGTCGTTTTCCTCGACGCGCAGGATGCCGTGCTGGTGCGGCGTTTCTCCGAGACGCGGCGGCCGCACCCTCTGGGACTTCGCGAGACGGTCTCGCGTTCGATCGTAGAAGAACGCCAGCTACTGGACCCCATCCGCAACGTGGCCGACACTCTGATCGATACCTCGAACTTCAACGTCCACGAGCTGCGCGCACACATCCAAAGTCGCTTCGGCACGCGCGACGGATCGACGCAACTGCTGGTCTCCTGCCTGAGCTTTGGCTTCAAGAACGGCGTTCCGCTGGATGCCGACATGGTCTTCGACGTGCGGTTTCTTCCCAATCCGCACTTTGTGCCGGAATTTCGCAAGAAAACCGGTCTCGATCCCAAGGTGGCCGCCTATGTGCGCGGATTTCCGCAGACGACGGAGTTTCTGGGCAAAGTCACATCACTCATGCTTTACCTGCTGCCGCACTACGTGAAGGAAGGCAAGAGCTATCTGACGGTCGCCTTCGGCTGCACCGGCGGCCAGCACCGCAGCGTAATGATGGCCGAGGAGATGGGCCGGCGGCTCAATAAAGCCGGTTACCAGGTGAAGGCTCTGCATCGAGATATCGTGCGCGGCTGAATCGCAGGGGTGTTAGCGGTTCCCGAGGTCATCGAGCCAGCGCGCAAGCGCATCGCCAAATACTGAGCCCGCATTTGCTCTGGGAGCCAGCCAGACAAGCATCTTGCGCGCGGCGACCATCTGAAAGGCCGCAGGCTCTTTGCTGCGACCGTTTCCCTCTGCTCCAGAAACCGGCAAGAACCATAGCGAGGGCACGCGCAGAGACGCGGCAGCCGCGACCGTATCATAGCGATCACGCATTAGCAGGCGGGCGGGAATAAGGCGTGCGCGGGGGTCGTCGAAGACTGCACCGGTGGGATCTTCCAGCGGCGATTCGAGCACCACACCAGCAAGTCGCGAATGAGACGCGGCGAACTCGAGCGCGAGATTTGCGCCGAGGCCATCGCCCGCGACGAGGATCGCATTCATCGCGATGTGCCGCGTAGTCGTCAGGTATTGGAGAGCGCGGCTCGCATCTTCCACCCAATGCTTTTCACTGGGACGCATGAACTGGCTCTTGCCATAACCGCGATAGTCGAATGCGAAGACATTTACCCCCGCAGCATGGAGCTGCGCAAGGCGGTCCACGACGTTGCCGAGATTGCCATCCTGGCCATGCAGGTAGAGCACCGTATATTGGCTGAAGCGCGCACCCGATGCCGCGGGAATCCACCAGCCGGTAAGCTCCGGCAGGCCCGCGTCCGTGGGGGAAAAGCTGATTGCATTGAAGGGAACGCCGTTTGCGGCCGGGGTACGAGCGATCGTCGCGGAGGGATGATAGAGCAACTGCCAGCTCCCCTGCCAGAACAGCAGGCAAAGCGTACCCCAGGCGCAGAGAATCGCCGCAGCGAACACCATCCCCAGCGCCCACAATAGCCAGCGGGCGGAGACAAGTGCGGGCTGTGCCTTCATCGAGGCCGGCCTTGCCGTCATCGAAGAAGGAGAAGCCGATTTTTTTTGAGCGCGGTTTATCGGCACGGCGTCGTGCTGACTGGGAGTGACCGGGACCTTGGCTTTCTTGCGTGACATGATGGGATGTGCGCAAGCCGCGCCGTCGGAACGGCTCTTTCATGCTAAACCGTCGCAAGCACCCCGCGAAGCGCCAGGAACATCATGTCGGCAGATGGCTGGAAGGGTGTAATATGGCTCTTTGCGGAAACGATTACGTTAACGAAGAAGGAGATTGACTCGATATGGCAGTGCGGAAAGAGCGGATTGTGAAGCCGAAGGCGGACGAAGTGTTGCTCATCACCAGCGGCGACTTGCGGCTTTCGGCCAATCAGGCATGCTGGCCGGCGCAGCGGGACATGGAAGAGAAACTGACCGCGGCGTTTGCGCAAAAAGGCTACAAGCTCGTCCGCGCGCATGCCTATAGCGACGAAGATAAGCATGGATTCATTTCCTCGCAGCGCAAGGGCATGGACGTTTTCATGAAGATCCATCCCCAGGCGAAGCTGGTGTTCGCAACCGCCGCCTGGCAGTACAGCCATCATGTGCTCCCCGGGCTGCGCAGCCACAAGGGGCCGATTCTCACCGTCGCGAACTGGTCGGGTCAGTGGCCGGGGCTTGTGGGATTGCTGAATCTCAACGGATCGCTGATCAAAGCCGGAAGGAAGTTCTCCTCAATCTGGAGTAAAGACTTCACCGACGATTATTTTCTGAACGCCCTGGACGAGTGGTTGCGCGACGGCAAAATCACGCACGACCTCTCGCATGTCCGCGCGCTGGACAAGGCCAAACTGCCTGCCGAAAGCGCAGAACTGGGCGGCAACCTCGCACGGGAACTGAAGCACCGCAAGGCGATCCTTGGCGTCTTCGACGAAGGCTGCATGGGCATGTACAACGCCATCATCGACGACGAACTGCTGAACCCGGCTGGCCTTTACAAAGAGCGGCTGAGCCAGTCGGCGCTGGTGGCCAAGATGCGCACGGTGACCGATGCCGAGGCGCGTGCCGTCTACAACTGGCTCGTGGCGCGCGGCATGAAGTTCGATTTCGGTTCAGATTCGGCGAGCCAGCTCACGCTCGATCAGGTGCTCGAGCAGTGCAAGATGTACATCGCCGCGGTGCGCATCGCGAAGGAGTTCGGCTGCGACGCGGTGGGAATCCAGTATCAGCAGGGCCTCAAGGACATGACGCCGGCCTCCGATCTTGCGGAGGGGCTGCTGAACAACGCCGAACGTCCGCCGGTCTATGCGGAGGGTACTCAGCAAGAGCTCTACGCTGGCGGACCGCTGCCGCACTTCAATGAGGTCGACGAGTGCGCCGGTGTGGACGCGCTCGTGACGAACCGCACCTGGACCGCTCTTGGCCTCGATCCCTCGACGACACTGCATGACGTGCGCTGGGGCGAACACTACAAGGGCGACGGTCTCGACACATTTGTGTGGGTCTTCCAGATCTCCGGCGCCGCGCCGGCGAATCATTTTGGCAACGGCTACGCGGGAGCAAAGAGCGAGCGGCAACCGGCGATGTACTTCCCGCTCGGCGGCGGATCGCTGAAGGGCATCAGCAGGCCTGGCGAAATTGTCTGGAGCCGCGTGTTTGTCGAAGGCGGCAAGCTGCATTGCGATCTGGGCCGTGGCACGGCGGTCGCGCTTCCGCAGGAAGAGACCGAACGGCGCTGGCGCGAGACGACCTCGCAGTGGCCCATTATGCATGCAGTGCTGCACGGCGTGAGTCAGAATCAGATGATGGCGCGCCATCGCGCAAACCACGTAAACGTGGCCTACGCGCCTGACCCAGAGACTGCGGATAAGGCGCTTGCCACCAAGGCCGCAATGCTGGCAGAACTGGGCGTCAACGTGCACCTGTGCGGAGTTCAGCTGGGCGCATAAGCCGGCGATGTGGGGGCTTGGTGAACGTCCTTTACCCCACCGCCTGCACAGTCCCTTTACCCACCAGTTCTTCGACGCGTTCCACCCAACCCTTGTCTGCTGTTACGCTCATGCCTTCGGGTTCGAGAATAACGGCGTACTCTCCCTTGCGCTCGAGTTGCAGCATTACTTTGCCGGGACCCGGCGCCGCATCGGCGGCGCTCTTGAGCTCCGCCAGCATCTCTTCCGTTGCTCGTTCGAGATTGATGCGGATGCGAACGCCGGATGGCAGCTTGATTTGCACCTGTTCCAGGGCCACTATGCCGTTGATCGCTAGCTTGGGCGCCGCATCCTCCTCGCCGTTCAGAATGCCGCGCACCAGCACCGGCGCTTCGATCTTGAGTTGCTCTGCGAGCCGTTCGTAGTCGCGCGGGAAGCAGATCAACTCGATCTTGCCGGTTGCGTCTTCCAGCGAAGCCTGTGCGTACAGTTTGCCCTCGCGTTTGCTCTTCTGCACGCGCACGCCATGAAGGATGCCCGCCACCTGGATCTCGTCGGCCGGATCGGCGTCCTTGCCCCAGCGCCGCTCCGGCGGCTTGCGTTCCAGCGCTTCGGCCGTGGTGATGACGGCGGTAAGATTGCGAATCTTCTCCGCGTATTTGTCGAGCGGATGACCGGAGACAAAGAAGCCCAACACCTCTTTCTCGTTGGCGAGTCGCTCGCCCTCTTCCCAGTCCGGCACGCGCGGCAGATCGTCGCCCTTGCCCGCGCCATTGGGTCCGTGCGCGGGCGCGGCCTCGAAGAGCCCGAAGAGTCCGTGCTGCCCCTGTGCCGCATCCTTCTGCGCCTTCTGTGCGCGCTCAATGGCTTTGTCGACGGCGGCATAGAGCTGGCCGCGCGGGCCCATCGAGTCCAGTGCGCCGGATTTGATGAGCGACTGGATCACGCGCGAATTCATCACGCGCAGATCGACTTTTTCGCAGAACTCCCAGAAGCTCTTGAAGTGCCCACCAGCCTCTTCGCGCGCCTTCTTGATCGATTCGATCGCATTGCCGCCGACGTTCTTGACCGCTGCCAGCCCAAAGCGGATCTTGTCGCCGTGCGGCGTGAACTGCGCGCCGGAGAACTGCACGTCGGGCGGCTCGACACCAATGCCCATCTCGCGGCACTCGCCGATGTACTTCACCACCGATTCGGGCTTGGAGGTTTCTGAAGTCAGCAGCGCAGCCATGAACTCGACCGGATAGTGCGTCTTCAAATACGCCGTCTGGTAAGCGAGCAGCGCGTAAGCGGCCGAGTGCGACTTATTGAATCCGTAACCGGCGAACTTCTCCATCTGGTCGAAGAGCTCGCCGGCGCTGGCCTTGGGATGGCCGAGCGCCGCGGCGCCGCTCATAAAGCGGTCGCGCTGTTTGGCCATCTCTTCAGGATTTTTTTTGCCCATCGCGCGGCGCAGCAGATCGGCTTCACCCAGCGAGTAGCTGGCGACCACGTTGGCGATCTGCATCACCTGTTCCTGGTAGACGATCACGCCCAGCGTCTCTTTTAAAATGCCCTCGATCTCCGGCAGCATGTACTCGACTTTGCGCCGTCCCCACTTGCGCTCGATGAAATCGTCGATCATGCCACCCTGGATCGGGCCGGGCCGATAGAGCGCGTTGAGCGCGGTGAGATCTTCCACGGTGTCGGGCTTGTAGCGGCGCAGTACATCGCGCATCCCGCCGGATTCGAACTGGAAGACGCCCGACGTCAGTGCAGAGTGAAAGACCTTCTTGTACGTCTCCTCGTCTTTGAGCGGAATGGCTTCGATGTCCAGCTTTTCGCCGCGGTGCTGCTCGATCAGCTTCAGGCAATCGTCGATGACCGTAAGCGTTGTGAGCCCCAGGAAATCCATCTTCAGGAGGCCCATCTTTTCGACGGCCTTCATATCGTAGGCCGTCACAATTTCGTCGTTCTTCGTCTTGGCAACCGGAACCAGATCGGTGAGGGCGCGCGGCGCAATCACCACGCCCGCCGCGTGCATGCCGATGCCGCGCACCAGGCCC
>Ga0335072_10010860_pt1 | contig 13073 bp, 16 predicted proteins | sample Lox_Sample_21_FD_206725 | JGI IMG/M metagenome (GOLD analysis project Ga0335072, IMG submission 206725) | Soil microbial communities from Loxahatchee National Wildlife Refuge, Florida, United States - Lox_Sample_2.1 | ecosystem: Environmental > Terrestrial > Soil > Wetlands | place: USA...
CATCAGCCCCATGGTAATTCGGCTTTTTAAATTTCCGTTCAAACTAGACAAAATTTCTTGAAACTAGACTTTTCATTGGCTAACTACGCGCCCACCGCAAATTCTGTGCAACTCGAGCACGAAATGTGCTCCCACGACTAAATCCTGTATGTACATCGGTCATTTTTAAGCTACCGACGAGTGTCCCGTTCCCACCGGCTACACTTGAAATGCTCAACTTCACTCCTTCCTTCCCATCAGCGCATCCATCAACGGGAAACCCTTTCTCGTCGTCCATGGAATTCTACTAGTTCGAAATTCGTTCGGGTCGACTGGCCTATCACCAGAATTCGTCCCGTCCTCTACTTACGTGGATCTCATCAAAGTACTCTTGGTGATCTCCTCTTCCACAAACTCGCTCTTTCCAATTTGCCAACAAGTTTGCTTTCCCTCGCTTCTATCAACGCATCTATCGAAGGTATATCGTGCCTGCAATGGGAAAGGTGGTTTGATGAAGGTAGTCAAACCACCTTTCCCGTTACATTGCGGAATCAGGAAGACGGCCATGGGCGAAAGTGGCAATTGTATAGAGAGATTCTATATGATGTGCTAGAGGTGGCATCGACGAGGGGACACATTGAAGTCTATTTCCCTTGTGGTTCAAGGAAAGGAAACTTCAAATGTATCATGATACTCCAACCGTACAACTCGCATTTCACTGCGTGCCAATAGGGTATTCAAGCGCAGTTATTGGGTATTCTATCGTGGTTGTCCCAACCTTGCACCTTGCATCTTGCAGACTGTGGATGACGTTGCCAGTGGCTTATCGTTCGGGATTTTGATTCGAAATCCCATTCTTCTCGAGATCATCGAGGCTTAGTTGCGAGCAACTCCGTCGTCAAGGCGATTTGTACGAAGGCAACTCCAAGGGAATTCGAAGGTAACTCCGTGGCCACAGTCGTCTTACATTTAGGCTAAACTGGTCCAGCCCTGAGCTCGAAAAGAAGTCTGAGTTCGCAACAGTTGTGACCGGCTTAATGGGCGGCGTTTACGAAACTTCCTGGGATCGCTACATCAGAGACATATACGAAATACTCATTCCATTTGTTTTCCAAGGACAGGTCCGGATCGTTTTGATTTCTTTGGCTGAGGAGTTGCTACCATCGGCGCATTCATCCATCGATTTTACCATCGATGGTAAAACCATCGTCGTGACCTTTGGATGACCTACCAAATTCTCATTGCGTAACCTAGACACCTTCGTGTTTGGTGATTCATTACCTGTCATCCTCACGATACCAAACGAAGTGAAAATCGCTACGGAAGGTACCAGTGCACAGAACCGGGACAAGCTGACTCATGCAGGAACAGGGCCTGTCACAGGTTTGGGAGCGGGAGCATACATTGTGGTCCGGGAACATACATTGTGCTCTGGGAACATAAATTGTGCTCCTTGAAAGTGAGATGATACTGGTTTCCGGGGAATGCGTACGGGTTCCTTTCATCTTGTTTTCAATAATATGCCAACTTAAGTAGACCTCTATATAGTTTCATAGAAATATACAATCTCTTCAATTCTGAGAAGCGCTACACCTATTCAGAATAGATCGTATTGTACATGTGCATATCAACATAGTTATTTATCCAAAATTCTTTGTATACTTCCAGTCCAGGCTCCGATTTACTGGTTGCGCCTTTGGTCCCAAAGCCGTTGAAGTGAGGTACAAGATGTACTCCACGTTCGATTGTATCGATAGGGATTACCTCAAATCTGTCTTTCACAACTTTGAACATCCCACTGGCCTTGTCGGCTGGCCTTACGGTTCGAAATAATTGCACGTAAGCGAAGGATAATCGATTTTCTGCGCTCTCCGGATCCTGAATTGAAAACAACAGCAAAATGCGAGCGACCCTCCGATTTGCCATTTGGTCGTCCCCTTCCTGAGAATCATAGCGGACTAGGACGGTATCAAATCGCGGTTTGGTCCAGGCTTTATCTTGACCATATGCGTGCGATGAGGTCGCGAGAATATGCTCTGTTATCATTGTCTTCCGATCATGGACCTCCGGATACTTCACCATCAACCCGAGGTGACCTTTGATAAAGATGGCACCTCTCTCTTCAACATCCGCCCTTCGTACTCGCACAGCGAATTGTCCTCTCTCTTGAATGTGTCGAATTGTGGTCATTGTTAATTCGACGAGCCGTTCGAGTTCAAGATCTTCCTGTACCACCCCAAGTTCTCGTACCTTTTCCCATCGCCGTCCTCCAGAAACAGATACCGAAATGCTAGGTTCCATCTCTTGACACAATGGCGTTGATGCTCGATTCATGAGGTGTTCCTCTTCGTCTTCCTCCCATTCGTCATCAATATTTGGTGTTCTCTCTGAAGGCGGCAATGTCTTCTCCCACATCTTCCAGGCCAGTTGTCGGTCCTGGTCTCGAAGAACAAATTCCATCGCCTGCGGACCTTTATTACTAGATCGAAAGCTCTGCTTCAGTGGTTTGTGCCAGGTTTCTCCTCGATCCGTCGACGACAATGGCAACGGACCCTTCCATGATATCCATTCTGGATAGTGCTGAAGAATATGAATTTTAGGACTGTACCAATTCTGATCGACGACATCATTGCTAACCAAAGGGCCATTGGACTTGTTTCGAAGCTCAGTAAACTCCAGGATTGCATCTTTGAGCATCTTGATAGTGGAATCGGTGTGGCTGATGTAGTGAGAGAGTCGGTGAATATCCATATATAATTTCACTAATCTTGCGGCATCATCTGTTAACAAGTCTCGGATTAGAGCTGGATAAACTTTCATCATGTTTTTAAATTCGTTTCCGGTCCACCGAGAGGTAGTTGATATTCCTTGTCGAAATGCGCGGAGGTAAGGATATGGAGGGAGTTCGCTGAAGCGCGCGTCGAGTTCTTTCTCTACTTTTTCGAGACCGACGTTGTGCGTAGTTCTTATGAATTCCATAATCCATTTCAAATGCAAATAATCGTAGAAACATTTCGAGATTTGATGGAGTAGGTCCGGCGCAGCTGCGTCATAAATGTCGCCATAAGGATGCCGTTCGGTAAATGGGCGAGTTGGGTGATAACCCTTCTCCCTCAGTCTGGCTGGTTCGTTCCTGTACAGGGATCGGAGGCGTTTTGCTTCGTCAGCAGTTCGCCGGGGATGGTTCGCATGGTCCAACAAAGGTGCAGCAACCTAGCATTTCAGTCACATTCATATTCATGCTGGGGTCTTACTGTTCTTCGTTGGGTGCCCGCCATATTCTGCTTCCGATGGCCTGTAGATGTCCCCGAAGTCTTCTTGCGTTTTGTGTTTCTTGTATTTGCCTTCTTCAACTCTTTCTTCTCCCGCTTCAAGTTCTCGATTCGTTCCTGCAACCGTTTTATCCGGAGTCGATTCTTCGTCGCAGTGTCAACATCCCCATTTTGCTCTTCCTCAGAGTCTTCGGTTTGATCTCCTTCGCTATCAGTTGATTCACTTTCGGCTTCTGGTTTCTCGTGTCGATAGGCTGGGATTTCACACTTCGGACAAAAGCCAGAAATTATGCTGGTAAGCAATTGTAACTCTTGGTAATCGGCCATATCTATCGAGAGAACAGGGAAGCATAGGCGTCGTTGGCCATCAGGGCAGAGCAGATTTATTCCGTCGTCCATGACTTGGCGCAAAGGCTCAAATATCTCTGAGAGGATATCATGGACAACATCACGCTTCCATTCCTGGGTCTTCTCCTTTTTTTCGTTAATTGGTAGTTCTAACGGGTTAGACAAAGCTAGGAAGTGGGGCATTAAAAGATGAGAGACGTTGCGAAGCCAGAATTGGACTTGACTTGCAGGTCGTTTACACAATACTTTTGAGAATTTGGGGCTAGTTACCAAGTTGTGTAGGAAGGAGCCCAACCAATCTCATGGCGAGATTTTCCGACTTAAACCTTTCGTATCCCACCACATTTCCCACAGTCATATAGACCGGCCATGCGGTGGCATTTCCTGATGCTGAGGCCAGAAGTGTCTTATCCGAATATATTACGATCGGAACGATCGTGCAGCTTTTGCCTGGATTGGCATTCGATATTCTGGTCTATCATAGGTCAAATCTGAAATAACCTGGGTCCTTACTTGAGTTTCCCACCACCAATTCGTATCATAGAGGTCAGTATACACTCTCTCCCGTTCACCGTTGAATTTCCTAACCGGGGCCCAGGTACACTTGTCTGAGAGTCTCTCGTTTTCGAGTATTTCTTGCAAGACGGCAAGTGTGTCTTTTTTCCAGTACTGGACTGATCGTTCTGGATTTTCCTCGTCCTCTATATCGCAGCTTTCAAAAGGTTGCAGCATCCTTCTTAAATCGTCCAAGCAAGAATGGAAATGGGAAACAGAGCGGAAGCAAGCACCATCTGGGTGAAGGAAGTTGCCGTCCTCGCCGAGAGATGATCCATCTACAGCAATGCCTTTGACAGTGACGTTGGAGTCGATATTATTTCCACCATGGCACATCTTTTTGGCAAGATTGTATTGACGTTTATTTTCAAAGGGGTAATAGAGATCATTCTGGCGGCATTCGCGCATCCTCTCGCGTTCTTCATCTGCTGGATGGACGTAGTGTATCCCAGCATCTGTTGCTAATCCTAGACGATCTCAGCGCGAACGGAATCTGATTAGGTTACCTGCATTTTCAAACTCCTCATCGGCGGGAGCCATATCCTCTTCGTCATTGTAATCGCCTGCGAAACTGTCTCCGCCTGGCTCTTGATAAAATAATTGATTGAGGTTCTGTGGGATCCCCTGTTCATAGGGGGCATCGTCTGAATTTCTTTCATGCAGGCGTTGCAGCAGTTGAATCATGGAGTCGGGTGGAAGAAGACCCGTATTCCTGTGCAAGTTGGCCCAATGCCGATTCACTTTGCTAGCGGCAATGGACTGGCGACACACCGTGCAGGTCACCCTTCGCTCTGCCAAGTTGAAGTCTTCGCCTGAGTTGGAATCAGAATATTCTGTGTCGGAACGGGCCATATTTAGAGAATTCAAATACCATAATATACGATAAGATGTGTATGGCTAAGGTTGAAGGGTGAGAAGGTTGCGTCAGGCGGAAAAGCTTTGGATTTTGGTTGGGATTGTTTTAAAGACGAAATGAAATAGAAGAGAGACAATTGCAAAAAGCGGGTTCTTCAACCAGAGCTCGGCGTTCTCTCCGTACAGTGTCTCTTATAAAAGCATTGCTTTTCCTAACAGAACGTATTCCTGGTTTTCGCAACGTGATCCTTGCTCTCGGAGCACAATTCTTGTTCCCAGATGCCAGATTTGAGTTTAAGTAATCTGCCCCTGAGTGTGCGGCTTTAAGCAGAAATTCCCGGGATTTTGCAATCGCAGATCAAGTTATAAGCCACCAACTTTAATCGATACCTGAAAATTCAGGGGTTGCCCGGAAAAGACTCGGGCCACGCACCTACAGACCATCAACTTGCGCAACTCTCACTTCACTTCAAACTTACCTCTACTAGATTGCTGATCATGGATAAGGGTGCAGAGTCTACCGCTTCGCCAACCGCTGGTACTTCCCCAAAGAAGAGACGTATCATGACCAATGACGTTCCATGGTCATTGTCATCGAATAACAAGCCATTCAAGAATTGGACTCACGAGGACATCTTAAAGGAATTCAACATGAATCAAACGCAATGGCAGCTCCTGGATGCCCTAGTAATGTCCCATACAAAGCGCTTCATCTGACTCCGACTAGATCCGCGAGGAGCGAGACAAGACTGTTGCAACAGATCCCCTGTACAAGAAATTTTCTAGTTGGAATGACCTGGACCAAGATGATGGTCATGAAGTTGCCGAGAAGGCTGCAGAAGGCTGCATTTTACGGCATGCAGCTTTTGCCAACCGCTTTCAGAACCTCGTATCGCAGGACGAAGCAGAGAAAGTAAAAGAAAGGAAATGGTTGTTGAAATTGGTAGATATTTGGTATTACAAGAAGTGGAATAACAAACGCAACGCCGACATTATGAAAGCCTCCCCGACCAAGAAAAGGAAGGTCAACGATAAGATATTATGCCAGGGGTGTGGAAACGAATTGGTTTGTGCGAAGTGCAAAGAATCTTCAAAGCCTACCAAAGTAAGTCCCCAGGGAGAGGACTGATTGATGGGTGCGCTTTAGTTGGCTACAATTCAGTTAGACAACAATGGCGCGATGGCTGTCGACCCACAGCATGAGGTCAGTAAATTGCCCGAAGAGACCGTCGAGGTTCCTACTGAATCTCAGAAGCCTGACATTGAAAACATCGAGAAGGTATCGTCCGAATAGTTCAATTCAAGTCGGCTGACAATCTAGCTCAAAGATCTCAAATTACATACCACGTCTGAGGGTATCCCTCCTGAAACTCTTTCGCTGCCATCTCCCGTTGAAGTGCATGAGCCATGTCCAGTTGAAGTACCTGGGACCATTCCAAATTCAGCAGTTCCCTCAATTTCGACCTGTCCAACTGCAATTCCATCAACCCACACTCCACCCCCAACAAACTCGGAATCTGTTGAACCTGCGGAAAAGGAGGTGGATGATTCTATCGAAAAGGCTGAGCCGGATGTTTTGAATCCCTTTCAAGACAAATCTCACGATCGTCAAAATACAAAACCAGCCATTCCTGGGACCTCGCAGAATCCCTTCTGGATCATCAGTGACGAATCCTCAGACGAGGAAGAGCTGGAAATGCAGAACGATGACGAAGAAGACGAAATAGACGTCGACGAAGGATTCACGTCAGGGCTTAACGAAGTTCAGCAACAAGAGCAGCCAATAGATCTAACTCAAGAAGATATTGTTTTTGGGACAGAGTTTGAAAAGGTCGACAGTTATGATCACTATTTGGATGAACCGAATCCGTGGCATCCCGACCTTGCACGACCTCTATTCCCCGCTCAGATCATAGGCTTCAGATGGATGGTAGATCGGCATGCCGTTGGCGGTGGTTTGGTTGCTGACAAAGTTGGGTGCGGAAAGGTAAACGATTCTTTTTGGTTGCTCACTAGCAGACATACCAGACCGTGAACTTCCTTCTGCATTTACGACAACAAGTCAAACAAACTCAGCCTACTCAGCGTCGAACATTATGTCTGCTAGTGGTGTACAATGCTCCGCTGATTCCTGCGTGGCTGAAGTCTTTGAATAATCTCAATATAATTAAGTTGCAACGGGCATGTCAAAAGAAAAAGGATTCGCACTTGGATGAAACTTCAGTTGAGCGGCTACAAGGAGTCCTCGAAGAAGAGAAGTGTTGGGCCGGTCCGGACAACGGATTGACTGTTTGGAATGCACATGCCCATGGACCGCCACCCTTAACAAAAGACGGAACATTTGGATACGATGTCGTCCTGATTACCGCAAGCACATTGACGCGAGCCGCTGGGAATTGGGTTTTAAATTCGAAATACAGCACGATCATCGCGGATGAGGCTCACGATTTCTTACGCGGCCAACAAAACTCTGTCTCAAATACCTTAAAAATGTGGTTCCAGTTACTAAACCGCACGATCTCAACCTTTCTCCTCACGGGATCCCCGTTTATGACCAACATCTGCCACGATTTTGTCGCAATGACCAAAGCCATCGCTGCTAATGACAAAAGAACGAACTGGTCGCCTGATTGCTCTGATGAAGGCCTCGACCATCTAGTATCTGGTTATATAGGGGTCAATGAAAAACGTTATGACAAAGCACTCGAACAACAAAAGGAGATTAGGAAGAAAATGACTGGAACTTTGGCCATATACACCTTACGTCGCGATGAGAAATCGAGGATAAGAGGAAAGGAAGTCATGAAAGATTATTTCGCAGAGTGCTTGAATTTGGAAGATCCACTGGTACCAGAGGATGGAGGTCAGGAAGCGATGAAAAGAGACGTATTGTATCAAGAGTTCCGCGGAATTGGTGCAAAGCGGCTCACCCAACAACGAAATGATGATATGCGATGTCTTTGCTTTAGTCATCGGTTTATACAATGGGAACGTTGCAAAAGCCCTGCTCAAAGGGCAGCCGTCTGGGACTCCTACACTCTCGAAGAAGCTAGCGGTCATATCCGTACTGCGGCGCTAATCGATTATTTACGTGAGAAGAAGGCCAAACAAGACGGAGTCATCATATATGTTCAACGCCGTTTTCAAGCTGAATTGTGTGTAAAGGCAGAAAGCTTCAAAAAGACATCAACTAATGGACAGATATGCCAGTTGCTAGGATTGTCGTTTGGGTTCATCGGTGCCCAGGATACCAGGATGCTAAGATTGAAATTCTCCGACGCGTCACAAAAAGCCACCATCGATAAATGTCGGGCGGGTACACTAGACGTCGCTGTCTGTTCCGTTCAGAGCGCCAAGAACGGCTGCAATTTGCAGGGTATGTCGGCGATGGTATCTTTGGGATGGATCGGACGATATATGGAAGAAATTCAAGCGAAGGGTATGAGAACCGAGTTATAGTCATCGCTGATAATCACGCAGGTCGTGTGTGCAGAGCGGGTCAACGAAAGAGGACTGAATTCAGAGTATTGTGGGTTGCCGGTGAAGCGCATGATGAGGCGCCGAGATTGTCTAATAAGACTAGAATGACAGAGAGTGAAGCGTTGACTCAGATTGATGCTAAGCGACTATTGCGCAAGAGGAAGAGAAAGGCAAATGAGGAGGAAATGGAGGAAGAAGAAGAACCTGGAGCAGCTTTGTTTGACTAAATTTGATCTTTATTTTGGAACAATAATATTAGTCGGAGGATTTTGATAGTTGGATAACAGTTGAATGAACCCTTAAGCTGATGGTTCATGTTCTTGGAGCCTCATGCTTCATGTTATTGGAGCATGATTCATGCTCTTGGAGCATTCTTCATCTTCTTGGGACATGCTTCATGTTCGTGAGATAAATCTCTGTCTCCGTGCCGTCGGACTGCTGGGTCGCAATCGAGATTACTGCCTGTCAGAGTTCGTAACTACACGATTTAACCAGGAGAACTAGTGCATCCTGCAGAGACACAATGCAAAGGTACCTTGCTAATTGCTTGGTTGTTGAGTTATGGGCGGAGATGTCTCAGGCCGTTATGTCATTATGCGGAGTCACATAACGCGAATCGAGATTTGAACTGAGCTGACCCTCGTTTGTCGGCTTGACTTCACCTGCCCAGCTCTGTTGTCAGTGCTGCAGAGTCTGGATGTAAAGAAAAGGTTCATTTAAACGACCAAATTCTTCTGGTGGAAGGGAACTCATGAAAGTTCTCAATTCCTGATGGAAATTGGTCCATTCAATGAGATCGGACCACCTGACGCATCAATTATTTTTTATTTTAGCCAATCAAATGGTGAAGCAGCTGGTAACCACGGTTACTACACTCGCACCACAACAACTTCCACGGCACCGCCACCCATCTCCTTGTTTACCCACGTCCATTTTCTCAACAAATGTCCACAGAATACGGCTTCCTTAGTCGAGTAGACATTCTTCGTCTTCCTGTCCCCGTTTTAGAGCAGGGTGAGGACCCTGAATATAGCAGGACACCCTCTCCCGGATCTCCCACTCTATCCAACCATCGCATCAGGTGGTCCGATCTCATTGAATGGACCAATTTCCATCAGGAATTGAGAACTTTCATGAGTTCCCTTCCACCAGAAGAACTTGGTCGTTTAAATGAACCTTTTCTTTACATCCAGACTCTGCAGCACCGACAACAGAGCTGGGCAGGTGAAGTCAAGCCGACAAACGAGGGTCAGCTCAGTTCAAATCTCGATTCGCGTTATGTGACTCCGCATAATGACATAACAGGCCGACTACCAAGTCTCTCTCAGATTAGGCGTTATGGAACAGGCTATGGGACTTTTGGACGTCCTGATTATCTGTTCACAGCGTACGATCGACCTCCCTCGTCCTGTAACTTGCATGCAATCCTAGAACTCAAGACCTTTTGGAAGGTGACTCCTGAGCTAATAAACGAGTTGTTCCATGGTAGACCCTTACCTATGCCTTAGATTTAACAGTATAGGTGTCGCTAATAGCGGTAGCCACATGGGACGATTGGCAGTTGAGCAGTTATTTGGATATTTGGTCCATAGCGGGAAGATTTACGGAGTCCTATCGACTGTAAATATGTGGGTGTTCCTCAAGAGAGAACACGGTGGACGATTGTGGATGACTAGGCCAATTCGTTGTGATGCAGTCCAACCCTTTACAATTATGGAAGCCCTGTACTATATCTCAGCTAAATCAGCTCGGAGTGGTCATCTCCAGGAGACAGATAAAAATGGAAAGCCAGTAATAGTTAAGTTGGCGAATTACAAAAGTCCCTCTACTGCACCAACTGTATTCCATACCACTAAAAACCGGGATGACGTCTACTATCCAGAAACGGGATCGACGCAGGCAACAATTATTCGCTCTCACTCGAAATCCGATGTCTGCTTCTGCGGCGTAATTCACGAGATCCTTTTGGAGCCATGGAAAGATCACAACTGGCTTGGCAACAAAACGATTTTAGCAACTTGGTTTCCTGGAAATCTCGTGGTCGTCGCTAAAGTCTGGGACAGTTACAAGGAGTCTAGTGAGAGAAGGGATCACGAGATGATGATTTATATGCGTCTGCAGAGTCTTTGGGGGAAGTTCGTCCCGCGGCTCATTTGTTCGGCAGACATTGACTTCTGCTATAGCATTATCTTGGAGGAAGTTAAGGTACTATTCAAAGCGAAATCTCAGGTCACTGATATTCAATAGGGGGAGCCGCTTGATACAGAAAACTTGACTCCGGATGTCGAAGCCAGGATTAGCGAAGCTTTTAAGTCCCTTCATGACTTGGGCGTCGTTCATGGCGACATTCACCCCCGTCATGTGCTAGTTTTAAGAGATGGGTCGATTCGAGTCCTCGACTTTGACCATTCCTTTGTTGTCTCTTCGATTGATTGTGGAGGGGTTGAATTCGAGGACGAGGAAATAGAAAACATGTTCAATGGGTTGAAAGGATATAAGCACCGCGCTTGGGACGATTGATTTTCAGAGTTGTATCGTCTAGGGAAAACTAATTAAGTATGCATAGGAAATGGCCATAAGTCTGGGAAGTTTGATGTACAATCTAAAATATTCATGGTATGATTAACACAATCTGGGTCTGAGAAATGGTTCTTTGGTAGGGAGCCACGGATTATGTTTCAAGAACACGAGCACTAGAAAGTGAGATGAGCATACAGCATGCTTCAAACATATATCCTGTCGTCTGGGAGTATAATCTTTCCTCCCAGAGCAAAGATTATGCTCCCAGATCCCCATCTGTTTCCAGGGAAACACTTGAATACCCTTGCCCTAATTTTTTATTTGTTGTGTTTTCGTTTCGCAGTGCACAACAAAACTCACGCGCCCACACGCCCCCAACCGTCAACTGTTCGAAGTCCTCAGAGGAGCAAAGCCAAGTCAACCAGGTTCTTCCTTTTCTTGATTCTATCGTCAGATCATCATTCATGGGCAAGAGGAACCCCAAGGCCACCAAAATCGCTGTGGCAACTGAGAAAAGCCAGAAAGAGAACAGATCCCAACAACGTCCGGCGGCTTCAAAAGCAGCATCTCCGGCTCTCCCCACTGGTATCGAAAACCAAAGTCAAGTATACCAACCTTTTTCCAAGTTGTTTTTAATATCAAGAGACATCCACTTAGCATCGTGAACCGAAATACTGTAATTGGCTCTCAAACGGTGATTACTTTGAACGACAACAGTCGTCGCGTAACGAGCCCGAACTAATGAAGATAATTGACAGTAGAAACGCAACCAAGGGACTGTGGATGAGGACAGTGACAAGGAGCTGTTCGATGGAGAGCATCCTCTCAACTTGGCAAATACAAAACATGTAAGTGGCAGAAGCCTTGCTCCTCCACCGAGAAAACAACGCAGGACGGAAAAAGCGTTCAAAATTAGCGAGTTGGATGAAGAGGAGGAATATATTTGGAAAGAATTGCAAAATAAGTTTGTCCTCCGTTTTTTTACATCTACAACTATCATGACTGCTGCGGAGCTGAACGCTCTTGTAGTGAGACTTTGGCGGGAAACGTTCTCGAAGGACACAGACGAGTTGCCTACCCTGCCTCAAATTCGAGCGGTATACCATTTCCGTTTACACTATATTGAGAATAGGTACGCCAGCGGCTAGAGAGTTTTTTCTCGGCACTGAAGAGGAAGGTCCTGGCCAATGTTCTTGACGACTATAAGTTGAGGGAGATCAAGGATGGTCCCGAGCGAGCGCACAGAGCGGGGAACCTGACACTGGATCGGAAGCATGCCTTTCTCTACCCTGATCCGGAGGTGAATGATCATGACTGGAATATACTGACGGTAGGTGAGGAAAATGCGATACTATCATCCTGCAGTTCTAAACGTCTTAGCGAGCCTTTTTTTCCACAAGGGAGGATACGGGAAACAGGAACTACCGCATGGTGGTACCATGAAGGAGAATATACCCAAGGCAGCTGTTGCTTGGGTCGCCGCTGGGGTATGCTGCATTGTTATGACTGCTGACGGTAGATCCATTGGGCTCTAACGCATATCGACAACCACGGCAATCTCCCCCTCGACCATTCCAGAGACTTTGGTGTCGCGACCGACGTCTTTCAGCAACATGCAAGGACGTTTCTAGCCGGTCTGAAGGACGTTGACACCGCAGCATTGGCGAGTGCCGTTCAAGCAATTATTGAAGGGAAAAAGAAACACCAAGTTGTCGACTACGACGATGATGGGCTGGATCCTGATGATGAATCTAGCAGCGAGGTATGAGCGATTTGGAAATATGTGAACTGACAAATAGGAAGATGATCAAGAAGTCGCAGGATAGTATTGCGTCGAGTAGAGAAGTTATTGTTTAGTTTATGGATCGGTCGTTTAGTTGTTTCGAGAGTTGAACAAGTCGTCATGTAGTTTGATTGATTCACCGCTTAGTTTGTCTGTGTTTTCGTTAAGTTTGCATCAAGTTTGCGTCAAGTTGACGATTAGCTTGAAACTGAAAATAGGAATTACTGGACGTGAAGTTCGCATCAAGTCGCCGTCAAGTCCAGTTTCCATAGGGCTGATGT
>Ga0335072_10010861_pt1 | contig 13073 bp, 8 predicted proteins | sample Lox_Sample_21_FD_206725 | JGI IMG/M metagenome (GOLD analysis project Ga0335072, IMG submission 206725) | Soil microbial communities from Loxahatchee National Wildlife Refuge, Florida, United States - Lox_Sample_2.1 | ecosystem: Environmental > Terrestrial > Soil > Wetlands | place: USA: Florida...
AAGAATCTGGGGGTGGTATGGTCCGGGAGGATCGTGAATACCTTTACGCTGGAGAATCCGGCGACGGACAGGTGACGGCAATATCGTCTTAAGGCCGCGTTACGGAAAATAAAAGAACCACTGATCGTGAGATACAGATAGGCGCCTGGTTTGAGGAGATCGTAGATTTCGCGCATCGACTGCGGTTCGGCTCCGAAGTGAACCAGGGCCTTCTCAAAGCCGCCCAGAAATCCGTAGTCCATGACAGCCAAATCGAACGACGAGCGCGCGAACGGCAGGGCACCTTGGTTCAGCCCCACGTGGACGTTGGTCAATTTTTCCTGTGCGAACCGGTGCCGCATGAATTCTACGCAATTGGGGTTGGCGTCAACGGCGAATACTTCGGCATCGGACAAGGCGAGCGCATGCGCGTTCGCTCCCAAACCGGCGGCCAGATCGAGAATTCTGCTACCGCGCGGAAGGTCCAGCATCCAACGCCAGTTTGCCCGCTGCGCGAAATTATCGGGACAAGCGACTTCGCAGATCTTGGCACAGCGGTGATTCCTGGCGATTTCCCGCCAATCCCCGGCCGGGGCGCGATCCGACAATTCCTGAAGATCGCGCGCGGAAATCCGGGCAAGAGAAACATTTGCGATCTCCTGATCGGAGATCGGCTCCCCGGCGCCGGAACGGCTTCCGGCGAGGCAGGTTGAGCGATCCGGAACCATTACCTGCGCGGAACGGCCCGTCATTCGTAAACCTCCACCAATTCGGGTTCCGCCGCCATCTCGGCCACGTGATTCTCCCATATTTTGCCGAGGATCATGCTGCATCCGGCCAAGGTAAAGAAATAATCGAAGTATGCCCGGCCCAGGAAAGCGCCGGAAGCCAGGAAGGCAATGACGCTGAAGAGCAGCATGGCGGCGTAACGCGCCATGATCTCCTCCCCGAGGTCGCGCGCCTCGCGCCTGATCCGGTAGAGACGCTTCAGAATCCAGGCGACGAAAGAGAGGTAAAGGATCAAACCGGGGAAACCGTGCTCGGCCAGAACGCCGAAATACACGCTGTGCGGGCCATGAAGGTCGCCGCGGTTTGGCGCATACTTATCGAACAAAGGCTGTGTAAACGCTTCGAATCCCGCCCCGGTAAGCGGATAATCCAGAGCCAGGTTCCAGCAATAAGTCCAGGAATTGAAGCGCGACATTGCCGATTCGTCGATTACCGCGCCTTGCCGGGCAAAATCCATCCTCTCCTGCCAGTTGTTCGGCATCAGGAATACGCCGGCCAAAATCGCCAGCACCAGGATGGGAATCAATATGGTGCGGCTGGGGAGGGTAAGCACCATCAAAAACAGCACCACCCCCAAGCCCACCAGAGCGCCGCGGGAATAAGTCACAAAAACAGCCAGAATCGTAACCACAAAAAGCGAGCCAAACAACCACTTGAGCCGCCGGTTGGTCTCCGATTTGGCCAGGAAAAAGAAAAACGGCAGCGTCATGTTGAGCGCCAGGCCAAGATCGTTGTTGTCTGCGATCGCGGTCCCGTTGGGGCCATAAAGACGATATTGCCCATGGGTCTCGATCATCCAGGGAATGGCCCAGACAACGATGGCGCCGAACGATCCGCAAATCGCAAACAGCAAGTACCGGTAGCGATCGAAAGTGTCCACCACGCCAATCGTCACAATCACCATCAGAAGGATTTTGGACACCACTCCCCAGCGGAACCAAGTGTCCTGGTTGTAATGCATCAGCGCCGGCGTGTACGTGGCGTGCAAGGCAGTGACAGTAAACCACGACCAGAGAAGCAGGAGGTAGAACGTGCCGCGCGGCAGCTTATTCCAGATACGGGCAAAAAGCAGGCTACCCAATAGCGTCGGAATGGCGATCATTTCCGCCACCGGCATATTTCGCGACGGGCCCCACGTGAGGCGGTGGGGATTGAGGAAGGCAAAGACAGTCCAAACCATCACGCCGACAAACGGGCGGAAGAAACAAAACGGAAGGCTGATGACGAGCGCTGCAATAACGATAATGTCGCGAACCGGCATAGAATTGCTTTCCTACCCGTTTACCAACTGATACCAGTCCAACTTACAGCCGAATACACCCGGATCTGTTTCCCAAGGCTGGCCGCGGCGCAGCGCCATGGGATCGGTGGATTGGTAATTCACTCCCCAAATAGTGGTCACGGCCGCTTCGTAACCCGCGTCGCGGGTGACTTCCTTGCTCTGCGCTCCGATGTCGGGCTCCCGTCCGTTGGGATAAGCGAAGTACCTGGCCGGCTCCTGAGTCTCCTCCTCAATCCGCTGTTTGCACTCGCGAACTTCCCTGGTAGCGTCCTCCCGAGTCAACTTGGAGAGGAATGGATGGTTCACCGTATGTCCGCCGAACTCGATCTGTTGGGTCTTCATTCCGCGCACTTCGTCCCAGGTGAGCATCCCTAATTCCTCAGGGACGGGGACTTCCCCCAGTTGCTTCAGAATCTCGGCAAAATGAAGGCGCCGCTCTTCGTCCGGCAGATCCCGCAGCAGCGAGAAAACTCCCTGGATCGCAGCCAGGCGATTCGCCTCCGTCTGCAGCGGAAAACGCCGCGGCAGCCCGACCTCCAGGTCGAGATATTCCCGCCGTGCCGACTTGACGCCGGCCGCAACCTGATCGAACCAGATGGGACGCCGGTCATCAATCCGTCCCGTGGTCAGAAAGATGGTGGCGGGCAAGTTGTAGCGGCGCAAGATCGGCAGGGCACACTGCAGATTATCGCGATAGCCGTCGTCAAACGTGATGGCGAGCGCAGTGCCTGGAGTGCCGTTATCAAGCCGCGACAACAATTCAGAAAGCGCTACTACCTGGTAGTGTTTCGCTATGAACCGCATCTGCTGCTCGAAGGCCGCGGTGGAAATAGCCGGGAAGAACGGGTCCTTGCCGTCATTGACGCGGTGATAATACAAGATCCGGCCGGCCGGTTCGGTGCGCTTCGCGAGGGAGAATCCGGGCTTACCGTTCGGCAGCGAGAGCTGGTAGCGTTCGCGGAACCGCCGGATGACCGATGGCGCGCCACTGCGTAGGTAGCAGTTGGCGGCCGCGCGGAGGACCCGGTTGGGTTTGGGCTCGCCCGCCGGGATCGGGTTCGAATTGCCCGGCGGCACGGATGAAGACTGTCGAATCCGCCGCCGGCGGGCTTCCAGAACAGCCTCGGGGAGCACCTTGGCGCCGGTTTCCCGCAGTCGGACCTCCCACGCGGGACCATGGCAGAAAACCGTGTTCTTGAGTGTGGGCTTGGCAATTTGAAGCTGATAGCTCAACTTGACCGCCGCGCCCCAATCTGCCTTATGCCGGCTGGTGCCTCCCAGAAAATCATATTCGCGAATGCCCGCCCGCAGAAACTCGCGAATGGTCCAGGCTCGCAAACCCATTCCGATGTTCCAATGTTCCACCTCGGGCGCATAACCCTCCTGGAGGTGGAAGTACGTCTCACCGCGGACGAAACCGTATTGGCACGCGAGGATTTGCCCCTTCCATTCGAGCCAACTGAAACGCAGCCAGCCGCGTTCGACGAGCAGATTCGAAAGCCTGTAATAGAAGTCCTGCTTCTTCTGCCCGCGAAAGACTCCGGGCTTGCCGTCCATTTTCCAACGCTTGGTGTGGAGATCGAAAAGCGCCGGCAGCAGGCGGTCGAGTTCCTCCTTACGCTCACAGAAACCGAACCGGACATCGCTTCCGAGGCTTTCCAGGTGACGGCACACCGAACGAACTTTGGTTCGAAAGCGCGGCTTCAACGTGGCCAGATACTCGTCCCATCCGCCGGGCAGCGAGACCGTCGCGCAAGGCACTTCCGCCTTCGTAAAAATCATCTTGCGGGCGCGGGCGAAATTCTCCAGCGCGGAGATAGCCTCGGAGCTCGCGGGAATTTCGTTCAGAAGCAAAATCTCGCCGCGATCCAGATCACGTCCGAGATGCGCCCACAGGCATTCCATCACCTTGGGCTCAAAGCCGCGAGCGACGATGAAATCCAGGTAATCCGAATCGGAAGATCCATCACCCATCAGGCGCTGCACGATGGCTCTCTGTCCGTACCGCTGCTCCGGCGCCCGTTGCAAGGGAGCCACGCCGCGCAACGCGTTCGATTCGTCGAAGACCGCGAGAATATACAGATGCTCCGGCTTGCTGTAGCTGCGCCACCACGACCACATCCACTCCCAGGTGACGAAGACCGTAGCGGCGCCGGCATCCGCCAGGAGGGCATCCCACTGTGGACGCAACTCGCGGAACCGGTCCTCGCTCGTGATTTCGACTACCTTCATGCCATCACCCGCTGCCGCCGGTCGACCACCTGTTGATGCCACAATTCGAGCACCAGGAAGGTCCAGAGAATGTCGCCGTAGTACGAAGTCTGATCACCGGCATGCAACTCGAACAGGTGCCGTATGAACTCCGGCCGGAAGTACCCGCGCTCGCAAGCTCTCTGCGACAGCAAGGTATCGTGCGCCAGTTCGCGCATCGGCTTGTAGTTCTTCATCCACTCGGCAACCGGGATGCCGAATCCGTGCTTCTTTTTGGCAATCACCTCAGCCGGCAGCAGTTTTCGGAAAGCCTGCTTAAAAAGATACCGCTTCTCGGTTCCCCTGACCTTCAATCCGCTGGATATCCTGCCCGAGAACTCCGCCACTGCCAGGTCCAGAAACGGAAAACGCGGCTGGATTCCGGCCAGTTCCGCCATGCAGGTGACCTTCGGGAGATCGCTATCGCCCAGGGTCATTTTGACGTCCACATACAACAAGCGATCGAGATGATCCTGCGCCGGCCCCTGGTTGTAGTATCGCGCGGGCGTCTCCAGAAAATCGTAATCGGCCACCGATCCCAGGAAGTCTGCGGTGAATACCTCGCCAATGGGATGCGCCGTCAGAAACTGATAGGAAAAGAATCTTTGCACCGGCGACAAGTTGGCCCGGCGAACGTAGCTCCGGGCCTTGCCGACGATCCCGTTTTGAGCCGGCATCAAGCGGAGCATCGGTTCGATCATCCCGCGCCGGAATATTCTGGGGACGCGCCCGTAAGCTTCGAAAATCTTGTCCGTCAGGTAACGTTCGTTGCCGCCAAACAGTTCGTCGCCGCCATCTCCCGCCAGCAGCACCTTCACGCCTTTTTGCGCCGCCAGGCGCGCGCAGAAATAAGTGGGGATGGCAGACGAGTTCCCGAACGGTTCGTCGAAGTAGCGAACCATCGAGGGCAGAGCTTGAAAACAGTCCTTCGCATTCACCAGGTACGTGTTGTGCTCGGCCTTGAAATGGCGGGCCGCCAGGACCGCATAATCCAATTCGTTGAACTGCTGTTCTTCGAAGCCGATGGAAAACGCGCGGACCGGGGTCGCATACGATCGCGCCATCATCCCGACCACTGTGCTGCTATCGGTTCCGCCGCTCAGGAACGCCCCGGTTTCCGACGCGTCCTTGCCGGCGCAACAGGAGGCGACGGCCCGGCTTACGACTTCCTCCATCTCGCGGCTGAGTTGGGCTTCGCTGCGGCTCCCCGTGACGCGATATCGCATGTCCCAATAGACATTCGTCCTTATGCCCTGGTCGGAAGCCACCAGCAGGCAGCCCGGGGGGATTCTACGGATATTGGTGAAGATGGTTTCCGGCGCCAGGTTGGCGCTGAAATTCAGGACGTTCAAGACGGAGCGCGGATTGATCGCCGGATCCACGTCGCCGGATGCCAGGAGCCCATCGATCCGCGAGGCGACCATGAACGTGCCCGCCTGCCGCGAATAAACCAGCCTTCCGATGCCGAACGGATCCACTGCGGCCACCAGTTTCCGATTGCGCCGGTCCCACACGATCACCGAGAACCTGCCGCGAAGCTTCTCCACAAAGGAATTGCGGAACCGCCGGTACAACGCCGCCACTAATTCCGCCGCGGCGCCAGTGGCCGCCACCTCCGGCAGCGATTCGCGCAGCGCTGCCTCGTTCTCCAGGTCCGCATCGATCGCAACCAACAATTCCGCCGTGCGGTGGAGTTGCTGGTTGTCGAAACGACTGGAGACGCCAACACCCGCGTCATCGTCCAGCGCCAGCGACCGCGACTCACTGGAATCCAGTTTCAGCCCGGCGGTGACGCCAGCCAGAAGCCGGTTGGCGCCGCACGCATCACCGTTTCGCCAGATACCCGCGATCCCGCTCATGCGACCTCACAACTCCCTTGCCACGTTCGGAACATCAGCACATTCCACAACAGCGCCGACCAATCCCGCTGGCCGCGCTGGTGTTGGGCCCAGCACTTCTGCAAGAGCCGTTGATTCAACAATCCGTCCGGCTTGCCGAAAAGCGCCTGGTTCGCGAACTCTTTCAACTCACCCCGGAACCATTCCGCCACCGGAACCGAAAAACCTTTCTTCGGCCGGGTCAAAACGGAAGACGGAAGGACTCTCTCGAGAGATTTCTTGAAAATATATTTCCCGGTGCCGTTTCTGAGCTTCATCGAGGACGGCATTACGGCGATAAACTCCATCAGCACGTGATCGAGCAGCGGGCACCGGACTTCCAGCGAGTTGGCCATACTGGCGCGGTCGACCTTCACCAGAATGTCGTCTGTCAGGTAGGTTTTCATATCGACGTACTGCAGCCGTGTCAGCGGGTCTGTCGTGTCGGCGCGGTCGTAATAGTGCCGCATGACCTCGCTCGAATCGTAGCCGTTCAATCGCTGGAGAATATCCGGATGGATGAGCTGTTGTTTGAGCTGCGGCGGACAGCAGGAGATGCCGCAGAAATACCCCATGAGAGGATCGCGCGCCAGGCTTTGGAACGTCGACTTGAAGCGCACGATGCGCGGCGCCCAGTCCATTTTCGGATACAACTGCCCCAACGGGCCGAAGACCTGCTTTCGCACCGGCGCCGGGATGCCGCTGCGCAACCGGTCCTCCCAGAGCGACAACTTATAGCGCCGGTATCCGGCGAAGTTTTCGTCTCCGCCATCCCCGGACAGGGCAACGGTAACGTGCCGGCGGGCAACCTCGGAGACATAATAAGTCGGCACGGCTGAGGAGTCCGCAAAGGGTTCGTCGTAGTGCCACGCCAGCTTAGGCAGCAGAGAGACGGCATCGGGGCGAACGGTATGCTGAAAGTGGTTGGCCCCTAGCGCATTTGCAAACGCCCTGGCGTCCTCGGCCTCATCGTAAGCCTGTTCGGTGAAGCCGATGGAACAGGTCGTCACCGGCGGCTGGAACTCGTTGATCAACGCGACTACCGAGGACGAGTCCACGCCGCCGCTCAGAAAAGCGCCGAGGGGAACGTCACTTACCAGGCGCGATTTCACGGCATTCCGGAATTCGGCCAGAAACGCCTCGCACCACTCCGATTCGGACCGTTGCTGAACCTGATTGAAATGGATATCCCAGTAGCAGCGCTCGCTGATGCCGGATCGCTCGACCACCAGATAATGGCCCGCGCGCAGCTTTCGGACGTGCTTGTAGATGGTTTTGGGCGCGGGGACGTATTGATAGGAGAAATAGTCCGAGAAGGCTTCGTAATCCATCTCGCGCGGAATCCCGCCGGCTTTCCACAGCGCCTTGATCTCCGAACCGAACACCAGCCGCTTACCGTCCCAGGAATAATAGACCGGTTTCTTGCCGAGGCGGTCGCGAGCCAGCAGCAGGCGCTTTTTCCGGCCGTCCCAAAGCGCGATGGCGAACATGCCGCGTAACTGCGCGAAGCACTCCTCGCCCAACTCCTCGTACAGGTGAAGGATGGTCTCGGTATCCGAGCGGGTCCGGAAAGTATGGCCGCTGCTCAGGTAGCGCTTGTTCAGCTCATCGAAATTGTAGATCTCGCCGTTGAAGACAATCCAGATGCTCTCGTCTTCGTTGCTCATGGGCTGGTGGCCGCCCTCGAGATCGATGATCGAAAGCCGCCGGAACCCGAGTCCGATTCCCCCGCAAACATAGAAGCCTTCGTCATCCGGCCCGCGATGGTTGATCGTGTCGGCCATTGCCTTGACGGTAGCGGCTCGCACCACGCTTCCGGATTCAGTTGAAAAAACGCCACAGATGCCGCACATAAGCGAACCTATCTCCCTACGGCAACGCGCGCCGGCAGTGCAGCCGCGGTCGCTCCCACATCTTCGTACAGCCGTTCGTAATTGCGAATCATGGAACGAAGGGAAAAGTGCTCCCGAACACGCTCGACCCCGCGCCTGGCAAGATCTTGGCGCAGTCTATCGCTGGTTCGGACCGCGAGCATCCGCTCAGCCAACTGGCCGGTATTCCGGGCTTCGAACAGCAGCCCCGAATCGCCCTCCACCACTTCCAGATTCCCCCCCACCGCGCTGGCAATCACCGGCAGCCCCGTGGACATGGCTTCCAACAGGGAGTTGGAGATGCCTTCGGCCACCGAGGGCAGGATGTACAGGTCCATCGCATTGAGAAACTCGGGCACGCGTTCGCTGGTTCCGAGCAATTGAATTCGGCCCTCCCACCCCCGATCCGCGATGAACCGTTCGAGACCGGCCCGCTCTGGACCTTCCCCGATCATCGCCAACCGCCAGTTGCCGAGTTTATCCCCCAGTTCCCCAATCGCCTCCAGCACCGTGATCTGACTCTTGACCGGAAGCAGATTCCCCACGCATCCGATACAGAACTCATCGGCAGAGAGCCGCAATTCTTCTCGCATTCGTGCCCGCGAAGCGGGATCGGGAAAGAAGCGCTGGGAATCGACGCCATTATGAATCACGGCGATCCGGCCGGGGTTAAAGCCGGTCCGGCGGCAATGCAGCTCCTTGAGATGCCGGGAAACCGAGAAAACACGGTGGGCCAGTTCCATCGCCAACCTGCGGAACCAGATTCGCCTCTTCGGCTCCCAGGTCTCCGCCGCGGCTTCCAGTCCGTGCTCGCTGTGTACGGAGTAGCATCGCGCCAGCCGTGCGGCCATCACACCTTCCACTCCCGCCCAATTGCGCGAGTGGACAATATTCGGCTGCACGGCGCGGATCGCGCGGGCAAAAGTACCAACCTGAAAGCGCGAATCGGTATCTCGTTTCCCCTGGCAAATCACCCGCACATTCGGCGGCAGCCGTTGGGCGTTCGCGCCTAGCTGGCGGATGGCGTATACCACGTGCTCGAACTCCATGGAATCCATGCCGTTGATCAGGTTGACGAGGCCGTTCTCCAGCCCCCCCTTCCCCAGGTGATCGACCACGTGCATGATTCGAATTGGCATCTTTTTCAATGACTTTCGGTACGTTGGACAGCAAATAGCAATTCGCCTTCCAAGCGGCGTCCGCTACCGGGATTGGCTCGAGAAACAACCGATCCCGCCGCCTGGAATCTCGACCTTGGACGGCTGTTCCACCAGCCGCAGAAAAAATTCCATGGCTGAATCCCAACTGTAATGATGAGCGACCCGGCGGCGATTTTCCATTCCCCGACGGTTTGCATGGTCCGGGTTCCGTAACAGAGGTACTATCTTGGAGGCGAGTTCATCCGCGGAATCCCCGATATCCACGCAATCGGCGATGCCAGGGGCGATGCCTTGGGCCGCTCGAGGGGTCAAGACCACGGGCAGACCATACGACATGGCTTCCAGGACCTTGTTCTGGATGCCCGTCCCGATGCGGAACGGCGCCACCGAGACATGGGCGCGGGCGAGACAGCTTCGGATGTCCGGAACGAACCCGGTAACCTCTACGCCGTCAATCGACTTCAGGTTCAGGACGCGCTTTCCCGGACGCCGGCCGGCAATCAGGAAACGGGTGCCGGGAACGGAGCGCCGCACCAGCGGCAGGACCTCCGTGGCAAAGTGAATCGCCGCTTGCTCATTGGGGAAATACCCCATATCGCCAGCGAAGATTACCGTGGGCTCACTGGCGACGCGAGGAACCACAGCCGGGTCGAAATAAGCCGTATCGACGCCGTTCGGAATGACATGGATGGTCTTGGCCGGATGGATTCCGCGGGCCACCCTCGCCTCGCGCTCGGTAGTCACCGCCAGGCCGGAACACTTGCCGCAGAGTTCCCGTTCATAGACGCGGAGCGTCCGGGCCTCGCGGCGATAGATGGTTGACAAGGGGAAGCGCGCAACTTCGGCGTACTGGCGCCACTTGTCGGAATCCATGTCCACAAAGTCCATGATGACCGGAATCCGGCTGTCGAAATCCAGGTATTGCCCCATGGCGGAGCAATAGACCACGACGCGATCGTACGCGTGCGAGGCGAGCGCCCGCCGGACCTGCTCATGCAGGGCAGCCGAGTAGAAGTACTTCAGCGTCAATGGCTGGCCCGTCAGCAGAACTGGCAACGATCGCCATCGAGCCGCCGATCCCCGCACGAGTTCCACCGTTACGCTGTTGCAATATGCCGCGAGAGCTTCCCGATGCGCGATATCCGAAGCGTCGTCGGCCAGCGTGAACACATCCACCGTGTGACGCGCCGCCAGTGCCTGCAATTCATGAAATGCCCGGATCTTGTCGCCTTTATCGGGAGGATACGGAATGCGGTGACAAAGAAAGAGAATTCTCATCGGCTTTCCAAGTTGTGGTAGGCGCGGCAAGGATTTGAACCTGCGACCTCCCTGGAGTTAATTCAGGGCGCTCTAACCGGGCTGAGCTACACGCCTGTGCCGTTAAACCAGCGTCATACGGATGGAATCCTCCGGATCAATGGGGGACCAAGCACCTTCGTCAGTCCGAAGGGCATCTTCTTCCACAAACGGACCGGAAGCTGAAATTTGGCGTCGACGGGACTCATGTGAGGGATCTCTTTGGCCCGCACCAAGTGATAACGATAGGGCAACCTGGTGACTTCCATGGACCACGCCGATTTAAACTGGAACGAACCCGTTTCCCGCTTGCTGCGCCCGAAATCGAATAGCTTGTAGCCCTCGGCGCAGCTTTGCGCAATCAGGCTCCAGTACATGAAGTTGTTGGGGGCGTCCCGGTAGAACTCCGGAAGAGCGCCCGCGTAGTAGGGCAACACCTGATCGCGGAAGTAAAGGCAAAGCACCGCCGCGATGACGGTCTTGTCCTTGCGCACGCCGAACAGGCGCGTGTGCTTCGGAAAAACACTGCGCAGCGTATCGAAGAGTTTCCGGGAGAACACAGGCGTTCCCAGCCGGTGAACGCTTTGCGCATAGATCTCGTAGAATTGCGGGATGCTTACTTCCTCGGTCCACTGGAGCCCGCTCTTGATGGACTTGCGAATGGCATAGCGCGTGTCCCGCGGCAGCGCCTGCATCAGCTTTTCAGGGCCGGGCGAAAGATCCTGCGTGAACGTCACGTAAAGGTCGCGTCCGGGCAAGTCGCTCGGATAGAGTTCCGTCCGGTTGCGCATCTCCAGGTACTTCACGCCCAGTTTGTCCGCCAGGCTCTGGCCTGCCTGAAGCAATCCGCTATTGGCCGCGGCGTCGTTCGTGCAGATCCCGCCGTAAACCGCCAGCGGTGAAGAAACCAGGCTGTTCCCGAAGATACGGCTGCGCACCGAACTGACCGGAAAGACGCCGCGAATTCCGTTGTCGCCGCTGGCGACGAAGCGATACGTGTGCCGCCCCAGGACGCGCTTGACGACTTCCGCCCAGCCGGCCAGATGAAAGAAGGTACCCGACGGCGATGCCTCAACAAAACGGTCCCACTCCTCCTCGCGACCCGGTGCCAACTCGCCGATGTCCAGGGGGGTGGCCGGTTCGACACTCAAACCCGTTTGATATTCAGTGAGCGCCATGGGAGACGTTGGGATCCTAAGAATTTTTTCAATACTGACCGTAATATCGGTATGCTTTTTGACCTACGCCGGCGTTCAAAACCGCGCCGATTATGCGAAACGGAGACAGCTCCTGCGCGGCTTTTTCCAGCGACTTCTTGGTGGTGGAAAATGCCCGTGCTACCAGCAGAACCGCATCCGCGTTGGCCGCCAACTGTTGCACGTCGGCGATCAGGTTTACCGGAGGGGAATCGATCAGGACCAGATCGTAAATCTCGCCCAATTTCTGAAAATATCCGCCGAAGTGAGAGGGGTGGAGATCGCGAATCTCCTCGGTTCCGGCCACAATGAAGTCCATCGGAATCTCATCGGATTTCAGCACAACGTCTTCGAGACGGGCGGTCCCGCAAAACAGATTGCTCAATCCGGGCTGGGCATCGTCCACGCCTAGCCATTTCCCCAGGGTTCCTTTGCGGAAATCCCCATCTACGACCACCACCTTGAAATTCGGCAGGCTGCAAAAACTCAGCGCCAGGTTCATCACCGTCACGGTCTTGCCTTCCTGCGGCGCCGCGCTGGTAACCACCAGCGACCGGAATGGCTTTTGTTCTTTCTGCTGCAAAATCTTGGTCCGCAGCCGGCGGTAATAATCCGCCAGCATCGGGTGAGCCGAGTGGGGAAGAAGCCTGGCTTTTTGATCTAACCCGGCGCTGGTTTTTACGCCGAATTCATGCGTCTCGTTCACAATTAATTGAGATTCGAGATCGGCGGTAGCCGCGGGTGCGGTCGACATATGGCCGTTGAATGGAGCGGGCGGATTTTCCTTGGGCGCCGCCGTCTGGGGTGCTTCAGCGGCAGCTTCCGTTTCGTTGAGATCCAGAGCGTCCCAAAGCGATGCGCGGCCACTGCCATCCCTGCGGTTGCGATTCGCCCCCTTCAGGGCTTCGTAGAGTCGACTCATAAAATTGCTTTTCTCGTAAATTGCATGTCTCGGGCCAACATCACCGGCTTCCTAGATTAGAGTTTGGATCCCATGACCGGCGCAAGTCCGGGAAGTACCAGTACCATTTCTTACATTATCAGGGCTAATCTTCACAGTTTCCGGCGCCGTTCTTCCCAATTTTTGGGAATATTCCTTTTGAATTTGGCTTGGCCTTTTTCCTGGAATAGATGACGATTATGCCTGATTCCGAAACTTCAAAAAGAGAACCACGCCCGCTATGACGGCAGCCCCGACGGTCGAGGCAATCCCCATAATCCAACGGCGCCTCTGAACGACCCTGTCCGACTGCGTCATGATCACCGGAATCACCCCTAAGACTCCGACGCCGCTGGCTTCCATCACGTCCTGGGAATCCGTGATCGCCATTCCAAAAAACTCTGTGGATAAAGCCGCCAGGAGTCCCAGCACC
>Ga0335072_10010862_pt1 | contig 13072 bp, 11 predicted proteins | sample Lox_Sample_21_FD_206725 | JGI IMG/M metagenome (GOLD analysis project Ga0335072, IMG submission 206725) | Soil microbial communities from Loxahatchee National Wildlife Refuge, Florida, United States - Lox_Sample_2.1 | ecosystem: Environmental > Terrestrial > Soil > Wetlands | place: USA...
GCCTGTGCAATGACGCCGACCTGGCAGAACTGCTGGCAGCCCGGGCGCTCATCGCGGCCGGTCGTGGCTCGGCGGCCAGGCTGCGCATCGAGGCCGTCCGGCGTGCTGCCGTGGCCGGCTCACTTGAGGTGAGCTTGCTCCGCCGGCTGGCCAAGGCCGAGCTGGCTGAGCTTGACGGACGGCCGGGGACGATGCTGGCTGAGCTGCGCGCCGGCCTGGCGATGGTGCAGGCCTGGCGCCTGCGGCTCGGCAGTGTCGATTTCCAGACGGGATCTGCTGCCCTCGGCGCTGACCTGGCCGCGGCCGGCTTGCGGGTCGCCCTGAAGCGCGGGTCCGGATCGCTGGTACTCGCCTGGCTTGAGCGGTCCCGTGCGCAGGCATTCCGGGTCAGGCCGCTGCGCCCGCCCGCGGATCCGCGCCTGGCCGAGGTGGTGGCCGAATTGCGCAGGCTCAGCATGGTGATCAGGACTGCCGAGCTCGGCGGCAAGCCAGATCAGTCGGCCAAGTCGAGGCGCGCCGCGCTGAAACGCGAGATCAGGGAGCACAGCTGGCAGGCCGCCGGGCCGGGCAGTAACAGGCCGGCCGGGCAGGCGAGGAGGCGAGAGATCGCTGACGCACTCGCCGCCAGCGGCCAGAGCCTGGTTTCCATCCTGGCCGGCGACTCCGGGATGCACGCTGTCGTGCTGAGGGGCGATTCGGTGAAGCTCATCGGGCTCGGTGACTTCGCGGCGGCCGCGGAGGCGGCTCGGCGGCTGACTGCCGATCTCGACTCGATGGCGGGCCGGCAGCTGCCGGACCGGCTGGCGGCAGTCATCGCTGAATCGATCAGGCATCAGGTCGGCGTGCTGACGGCGGAGATAGCCGCACCGTTGCGGCCGGCCTTGGCCGAGCACGGCGGGATCGTCTTCGTTCCAGCCGGGGCGCTGGCCAGCATCCCGTGGAATATGCTTCCGGACTTCCGCGGCCGCCCGGTGTCGGTGGCACCGTCGGCCTCATCCTGGCTTGCCGCGTGGCGGCTCGCAGGTGCTGACGAACCGCCGCTGCCGGGCCGTCCGCCGTTCCTGGTGGCAGGGCCGGATCTGGCACATGCAGCCGCCGAGGTCGCGCAGATTGCCAGCATCTACCCTGGCTGCCGCCCGCTCACCGCGGACCAGGCGACGGTCGGGAGCACGCTGCACGGCCTCGACGGTGCGGCGCTCGCGCATGTGGCGGCGCATGGCTACCACGACCGGGAAAACTTCCTGTTCTCCAGGCTTGAGCTAGCGGACGGCCCGCTGATGGCGTACGACATTCAGCAACTCGCCGCGGCTCCGCGGCAGGTCGTGCTGTCGGCATGTGACGTCGGGCGAGTGGTCGTCCGGCCAGGCGAGGAAATCCTCGGCTTCACGGCAGCCTTGCTCTACATCGGAACCGCGACGGTGGTCTCCAGCGTCGCACGGGTGGCCGACGAGGCCGCCGTGGCGGTGATGACCGCTTACCACCGCGCGCTGGCCACCGGCGCGAGGCCCGCCGTGGCGCTTGCCAGAGCGGGCCTCACCGAGCCGTACAGCCCGTTTGTCTGCTTCGGCTGCGGCTGACGAGTTCGGCTGCGGCTGACGGGCGGGGCGGGCGCGGAGAGTCAGCCCGCGTACTTCAGCACCAGATCGCCGACGCGCGGAAGCGCGGCCTCGACCTGCTTGCCAGCGCTGCCGCGGACAGTCCGGTAGGCCTTGACGATCGTCGGCCGGCCCGATCCCTCTGCCCGCGCGTCGGTAATCGAGAGGAATGCCGCCGACACCTCGTCGGACCGCTTGACCAGGTAGTCGCCGAACTCGGAACTGCCGGAAGCGCGGAAGTCGGCCCAGAACGGCTGAATGCTCTCCAGCAGTTCGGGGAGCAGCCACTCCACCGTTTGGCGCAAGTAGCCAGGAGCGAAGGCCGTTACCGTCTTGTAGGCGAGCTTCACCGCGGTTCCGCTGATGCCCGACTTGTCAGACACCTCCTGCTCGATCAGCTCGAAGCAGTCATCCATCACCTTTGGCTGGGTGTCCGGCGCGAGCAAGATCTCCGAGAGCGTGGCTGCCATCGTTAACGTCGTCTCCTTGGGGCTGGGGCTGGGGCGGAAGCCCGGTGAATGCTACGCGCACATGCGGGCCCTCGTCAGTTACAGGACCCGTCGTGAGGTGACGGTGATACGCCTCGTTGCGGGCGTTCTGGTGGTAAAGCCCGTAGCTTAGGCGAACTGTCAGCGATAACCAGCCGCCCGGCGCGGAGAGCGTTCCATTGTTCCCGGTCTTGACGCAGACTGTCGGCATGACGAGTGTCCAGCCCGATGGCCGCGCGGTGCGGCAGGCCTTAGAGCAGGCAAGCGAGCGCGCCGCAGGGCTGGTGCGGCAGCCAGCACCGCTGGACGGACCGGTCCCCGGGCTGGACTGGACTAAGGCCGAGCTGGTCGCGCACCTCTGCGCGATATGCGAGGCGTTCGCGAGCACGCTGCGGGGCGAGGACTTCGCCGAGCGTTTCGGTTCGGATTTCGTCGGCAGCTATGGCACCGGCCCGACCTTGCGCGATGCGGTGGCCGCCACCAACGCGAAGGTCGTCACGGCCGCGTCATTTGCCACGCCCGGTGCGGCGGCTGACGCGCTGAGCGCTGGTGCCGCGGCCCTGCTCGACGCGTTCGACAGCCATCCGGACCTGAACGCACGGCGGCCCGCTCCCTGGTACGGGCCGGAGGTCACCATGCCTGCCGGCAGTCTGATGTCGCTGGCGGTAGCCGAGCTCCTGGTGCACGGGTACGACCTCGCCCGCGCCGCCGGTGCCGGCGCCGGCCTGCGCCCGTCGCCTGCCTTGGCCGCTTCGGCGACCGCGGTGGCCGCCACGGTGATGAGCGAGATGCTCCCGCGCATGCTCGACGAGCGCACCGCCAACGGGTTCACCGGGAGCTTCGAGGTCCGTGTCCGTGGCGGGGAGCGGTTCGTGCTGCGGATCGCCGACGGCAAGGCGTGGAGCGAGCCTGCTGGCAGCCGGAACGTCGACTGCGTGCTGACCTTGTCCGCGTACCACGCTTTGCTCATGGGCTACGACAGGGTGCCGGTGTGGCGGGTCATCGCCGCGGGTAAGGCGCGGGCGGCCGGCCGCCGGCCGTGGCTGGGGCTGCGGTTCGATCGTCTGTTCCCGGCCGTCTGAAGGTCAGCGGCGGCTCAGCAGGCGATGCCGGGCACGGCGCGTGCTGCGGTAATCACGACCGGCTCACGGCTCATGCCGGCAGCCGCATGAGGGCACGAGTTCGAGGTCGAGTCTGTCGCGGTGCGGCGTAATTATCCGCCCATCGGGCAGAAGATCGCCGGTGTCCTCGAACACGACGACACCGTTGCACAGCAAGCTCCAGCCCTGCTCTGGGTGTGAGGCCACGACGTGAGCGGCCTCACAGTCCGGCGCGCTCGCCGGCGGGCACTGCGGCTGGTGCGGACAGTTCATGATCGCTCTCCCTGGGATGGAGGGGCCCAGGTCGTCATACCCACAAGCATTACTTACTCAGCAGTGCGACGCGGACTAGCAAGACATCATGATCACGAAGACTCCGGGGCCCGACAGGCACAAGAGTTTACGGCTGACGCTCCTAGGTCAGAGTTGCCGCTGCTCGCGGACCTGGCGCTTGATCCGCGCCAGCATCGCCGCCATGCCCCGCAGTCGCAGCGGGCTGACCAGGTCTTGCAGGCCTAGCTGGGCAGAGAACTCGCCGGGAGTGGTCAGAATCTGCTCGGCGTCGAGCCCGTTCAGGCCGGCGTGCAGGATGCCCGCGAAACCGCGGGTGGTCGGTGCCTCCTGAGGCGCATCGAAGAACAAGTGGACGATGCCGTCCTCATCAGTCTCGACAGCCAGGAAAAGCGGCGACTGACATTCGGGCACCGGCTCCAGCAAGTCAGGGTGCTCGGCATAGCGGGCCGGCAGCCGCGGCAGGTCCTGGGCGAACTCCAGGAGCAGCTGCAGCCGCTCAGAATCCGGCAGCGCGACGAAATCGTCCGCGATCTCCTGCAGGCGGGGGTTCAGAGTGTCGGCGGTGGTGGTCACGGGGCCTCCCCGCGACGGATTGGCGCCCTGACCGAGTTGCCCCACTCTGTCCAGGACCCGTCGTAGTTGCGGACATGCGGGTAGCCCATCAGGTGGTGCAGCACGAACCAGGTGTGGCTGGACCGCTCGCCGATCCGGCAGTAGACCACGACCTCGTCGTCCGGGGTGAGCCCCGCCTCGCCGGCATAGATCGCCTCAAGCTCATTCCTGGCACGGAACGTGGCGTCATCGGCAGCTGCTCGCGCCCACGGAATGCTTCTGGCGCCGGGAATGTGGCCGCCTCGCAGCGCGCCTTCTTGCGGGTAGTCCGGCATGTGCAGCAGCTCGCCGGTGTACTCGCCAGGCGAGCGCACGTCGATCAGGGGCTTGCCGAGGTGAACCTGGACCTCGTCACGGAACGCCCGGAAGGTGCTGTCGTCGCGCTCGACGACGGGGTAGTCGGATCGGGGTCGCTGCGGCACCTGCGTGGTGAGTTCCCGGCCCTCGGCGATCCACTTCGCCCGGCCACCGTCCAGGAGCCGGACGTCAGGGTGACCGAAGAGCGTGCACACCCACAGCGCGTACGCCGCCCACCAGTTATTCCGGTCGCCGTAGAGCACCAGGGTCGTGTCCCGGCTGATGCCTTTGTCCGACATCAGCCGCGCGAACCCGGCTCCGTCGACGTAGTCGCGGGTGACCGGATCGTTCAGCTCGGTATGCCAGTCCAGCTTCACCGCGCCGGGAATGTGGCCGGTCTCGTACAGCAGCACGTCCTCGTCGGACTCGGCTACCACAAGGCCGGGATCCTGCAGGTGCCCGGCCAGCCAGTCGGTGCTGACGAGCATCTCCGGACGGGCATAGTCCTGGAACTTCGCCGCGGAATCATAGGGCAGTGCCACGGTCAGCCTCACCTCCGTTTCAGCCTAACGCGCTCGCTGAACTCAGCCTTCCCGCTGGGCGATGTCTAAGTACCAGCGAGGTACATCCTGATGACGGACTCGAAGTCCGGATCGGGGCGCAGCCCCAGGCGAGCCGCCCGCTCCGCACGGAACCTGGCTGGCCAGCTCGTCACGATCGCGGCGACAGCCGGGTCACGGACCCAGTCGATCAGCATGCTCGCCTGCGGTCCGGCGACACGCTCGAGCGCGGCAACCATGCCGGCCACGGAGACCGTGAGGGCCGGCAAGTTGACCGGCGTACGGCCGCCCCAGTCCGCTTCGGCAGCGGTGGCGGCGCAAAGCAGCCCGTCCACGGCCCGTGCGGGCGAGGAGAGCGCGACCTCGGTCTGCGGGTCGACCGGGCAGATCGCGCGCTCACCTGCCAGCGGCTCCCTGATGATGCCGGACAGGAAACCGGACGCTGCCGCGTTCGGACGCCCCGGCCGTACCGAGACGGTCATCAGCCTGATGGCCCGTCCGCGCAGGAAACCCTTGCGGGTGTAGTCGGCCAGCAGTTGCTCGCCGATCACTTTCTGCGCGCCGTAGCTGGACTGCGGGTTCGGCATCGTGTGGTCGTCGACGACGCGGGGGAGCGGGTGCTCATGCGACGCACCGAAGACTGCCACGGAGCTCGCGAATACCACGACCGGGCAGGTAGGTAGCGCGCGGCAGGCTGCCAGCAGCAGCTCGGTGGCGCGCAGATTCGCTCGCATGCCGAGGTCGAAATCCGCTTCGCATTCCGCGCTCACCGCGGCGGCGAGGTGAAAGACCACGTCGGCACCGGCGAGTGCGCCTGTGCTGGCGAGCGAGGGGCCGGCCCGCCCTGGCTCGAGCAGGTCGCTCAGCTCGCCGCTGATTGCGGTCACCCGCTCGTCGGCGGCGAGGTCGGCAGGAACTGGCGCGCGGTCAACCAGCGTCAGCCGCGTGACCGGCTCCGGGACGGCGCCGGCCACCGCCAGCACGCCGTCGGTAAGCAACTGCCGGGCAAGGCGCGCGCCCAGGAACCCGGCACCGCCAGTAACCAGTACGTTCGGCACGTCGTCTCCTGCCTGCGAACAATAAAGTGATCGTATGTGCAGCCGCTTGGCACTGATTTAACCGGGAACGCGCAGTTGCCGCCCGATCAGTTGCCCGCCGCGTCAGATGTCTTCGCCGGATTGCCGCCGGCTCGCTCGGACGGTCCGCAGCTCAGGGAGTCCATCCGTGCGCTGCGCGCTGCGGACGGCGTGCTGATCGGCGTCCTTGACGATGACCCGACCGGATCGCAGGCGGTCCATGACGTCCAGGTCGTCACCGCTGGTGGCGAGGACGTTTATGCGGCCGCGCTGGCAGGCCCGGCCGCGACGTGCTTCGTGCTGACTAACACGCGCAGCCTCGCCGAGCCGGCCGCGGCCGCGCTCACCCGGCGCGTTGGCTATGGCCTGATCGCCGCCGGGAGCAAAAGCGGGAGGATTCAGCTCGTCAGCCGCAGCGACTCGACGTTGCGCGGGCATCTGATGGCGGAGGTCCGCGCGCTGGCTGATGTCCGCCGGGAGGCGACCGGCGCGGGTTTTGACGGCGTACTCCTGGTTCCGGCGTTCATCGAGGCCGGACGCCTGACCGCGGCCGATATCCACTGGGCTCGCTCTGGCACCGGCCTGGTTCCGGTCGGCGAGACCGAGTTCGCACGGGACGCGGCATTCGGCTACGCCGCATCCGACCTGACGGCCTTCATCAGCGAGAAGTCTGGCGGGGCGATCTCGCCCGCCGACGTGCACAGCATCAGCCTGGCTGACATCAGGCTCGGCGGGCCGGAAAGGATCCGTGACCTGCTGTCCGTCCTGCCCGGCGGGGCATGGGTCGTCGTCAACGCGACCGAGTACTCAGATCTGGAGACGGTCGCCTGTGCCGTGCTGCTGGCCGAACGCGACGGCAAGGCGTTCGGATTCCGCACCGGACCCTCGTTCGTGCGAGCCCTGGCCGGCCTGGAGCCGAGATCTCCGCTGCGCGGCGCCGAGCTGCGCTGGTCGCGACCGGGATCCCGCGGGAACGGCCTGATCGTGGCCGGGTCACATGTCGCCCAGACCAGTCGCCAGCTTGCCGTACTCCGCGAGCGGCGCCGCATCACCAGCGTCGAACTGGACGTTCCCGCCGTGCTCAGCGGTACTCAGGCCGGCCAGGTGGTGACCAGGGCCGCGCGTCAGGTGGCGGATGCGCTGAACCAGGCGGACGTCCTGCTGTACACCAGCCGCGCGGTGGCGGCCATGGGCAGTGCCGAGGAGAGCCTGTCAGCCGGGCGCACGATCTCCGCGGCCCTGGCGGGCATCGTCAGCCAGGTTGTCGCCGCGCCGGGCGCGGCTGGACTGGCCTGGATCGTGGCCAAGGGCGGCATCACCGCGCATGACGTCGCGGTGCACGGCCTTGGCATGCGCCGCGCCGACGTGGCCGGCCAGTTGTTTCCCGGCATGATCTCGGTATTCAGGCCGCTCGACGCCGCGCCGGAGGCCATCGGCGTTCCCTATGTCGTCTTCCCCGGCAATGTCGGGAACGACGAAACGCTGGCCGAGGTCGCGGCCATCATGGGAGGCCAGGCTCATTAATGGTGCTGCTGCTTATCAACAACGGGGGCACCGGGCGAGCCCGGTGCCCCCGCCAGCGGGTGGACTCAGAACTTCGAGAGTGTCTTGATGAAACGTGGTCCCGCGGAGCCGAGCCCGGTCAGGCCGTCAAACCCCGGCACCGCGGTCAGCGTCACCAGGCGCGTCGCGCAGTTGCCGGTGCCGTCGCAGTACGTCTCGGGTCCGGCGTAGTTGATCGCCCGGACGCTCACTACGTAGCCGGCCGATGCGTCGACCGTGTTGGCGTAGTCGACCCTGATGACAGCCGTGGCGTCAGGGTCCGACGGGGCGACGGTGTCGTTGTACGCGGCGGGCGTGGTGATGGACGCCTTGTACAGCACCGGGTTGAGGAAGCCGAGGGGCAGGACCGCCGCCTGGTCAGCGTCGGCGATGACCCCGGCGAGCAGCGGCGAGGCAAGACTCGTGCCGCCCTCCTTGAACTGGTCGTAGTAGACCCCGTCCGGGAAGGTCTGGGTCAGGCCGATCAGCATTCCGGTCTGAGCGTCGGCGTCCATCGAGATGTCCGGTACGACACGCAACGGCACCGGTCCGAACAGCGCCTCGTTACGCAGCGCGAGCGCCGATGGCACGACTGGAGCCTGATAATACGGCTCGGTGTAGTAGTAGCTCGTGCCGCCGCCGCCGCCCGCCTGCCAGGCGAGCTTGCCGGCCGGCGTGGTCGCCGACCCGCAGTTCGTCGACGAGGCGGGTGTGCACAGGGTCTGCTTCGCGGTCGACCAGCCGTACTCGGCCATCCGTGAGTTCCCGGCGCCTACCTCGAGTGAGGTTCCGCCGACTGCTGTCACGAACGGGCTTGTCGGCGGGTAGTCAGGGACAGCCAGCCCGAAGTCGGCGAAGTTGTCGCCGTCGTCGCCGCTGGAGAACAGGATGCTGACGCCGGTCGAATCGGCGAGCATGAAAGTGTCGTCGAAGGCGGTCTTGGTGGCGGCGTCGGTGAACAGGTCGCCGAGCGTGTCGCCCCAGGAGTTGCTCACCACGGACGCGCCGCTCGTGATGGCCGTCTGCTCTGCTGCGAGCAGGCTCGTGTCCTGGCAGTCCTGCGCCCCGACGAACTGGATGTTCGCCCCTGGCGCCATGGAATGCGAGGACTCTACGTCGAGGGCCTGCTCGTCGTACCAGCCGCTGCCACCGCACTCGGCCTCGTCATCGACTGTGGCCGGCGAGATGTTCTCGAACTGGCTTGACTTCAGCGGGTGGGCAGGGTCGTTCAGCCTGAAGTACTGCTGTGCGTCGGACAGGAGTGTCGGCGAGTCGTAAGCGTCGACAATCGCGATAGTCACGCCGGTGCCGTCGTTTCCCTTGGCCACTGACCGGTTTAGTCCGTAGCCACCGCGAAGCTGAGCGGGCTTGTAGCCGCAGACGTCGTAGGGCAGCGGCGCGGTGTACGGCGCGTAGAGCGAGCCGGAGTCCGCGGTGTCGGTCTTCTGCCCCCAGTACTTCGAGCACGGCTGCGGGTTGCGGAATCCAGCCGGAGGAGCCGGTTCCTGGTCGGGCTTGGCCGTCTTGCCAGCCGGACTGGCCGACGTAGTGGTGAGCCCGGTCGTGGCCACGTACTGGTTCACGCCGACTGTGCCGGCCACAGTGCCTGCCATCGAGGCCGGGATGCTCAGCGCTCCGCTGGCGAGCCGCACCTTGTGGCCGGTCACCATGTAGTAGCCGAGGCTCACGCCGAAGGTCTTCTCGACCCGGCGCGCTGTCCCGGTCGCGGTGACGTAGAGGCGATCCTTGGCCACGGACTTGACGCTGAAGTAGTTGTGGCGAAGCCACGACCTGGCCTTGGCTACCTGCGACTTCGTCGGCGCGTAGCGGGACTCCCACTGCGCGTCGGTCAGGTAGTGATGGAACTGCCGTGAGCCGGGACTGGATACCGCGCGGACGAACGCGGACGCTCCGGACGCATTCCGTAGCTTCAGGAGCAGATCAAAGGTCACCTTGCTGCTCGCCGCGACCTTGCCGACCGAATGCGAGCGCTCCGCGGCGGGGGTCGCAGATCCTCGCAGGGTTACCCTGGCCGGCCGCGGCGTTGCGCTGGCCGAGACGGCGGCGGTGCTTGCCGCCAGGAAGGAAATCGCCAAGCCGGCCGAAGCCGTTAAGGCCAGGAAACGCGCGGTCTTCATACGTTGACTCCTTTGTGCAGCGCTGCCGCTGAGTCTTTCCCGGTAAACGGGCCTGCACCGGAACGTAACGACAGTTGGCCCTGAACGCAATGGCCAATCTTTCGATGCTCTGGGCGCGTCCTGTCGTTCCGAGCGCGGCGGCCTGGCAGGGTCTCGGGCGATGTCCGCGCAGCACGATGACCTGCTGGGACGTTTTAATGGATCTGTTCACCACAGATCGGAACATAGTGGACCTGTCTGGCTCGTCGCATCAACTGTGTCTGCGCTCACATGCGACGCCGAGGCCGCAAAGCTGGCCCGAGATTCCGATTTATCGGACTTAGGTTTCCTCTTTTGGTCCGCATCCGAGCTTGCAGGTATGGTGCACCGTTCCCGCTTATACGACGAACGGCTTGGAAGCAGGTGAGGATGTGCGGAAGATGCTCGGCTGGCTCACTCGATTTGCTCGCCGGCCGGCATTACTCGCCATCGCGTGCCTCGTCGCAGTCGTCTCCGCCACGCTGCTCGCGCCCTCGGTGAGCGGCGCCGCCCCGGCGCCGGTGAGCCCGCAGAGAGCCGGCATGGCAGAGCTGATGAGGTCGTATAACCCGTCAACCGGACTTATCGGGAATAACTGGTGGCAAGCCGCAGTCGCGTTGTCCACCCTGGAGACCTTCCAGGAGGCTACCGGCTTCGGCGGCTACCACCGCGCCATCTCGACGGCGTTCGCCCGCCACAAGTCCGGCCACTTCGAGGACACCTACAACGACGACACAGGCTGGTGGGGACTGGCCTGGCTGCAGGCTTACACCATGACTGGCTACAAGCCGTACCTGGCGATGGCGGAGACCGACGCCGACTACATTCACCAGTCCTGGGATGCCACCTGCGGCGGCGGCGTGTGGTGGTCAACCGCGCGGCGCTACAAGAATGCCATCCCCAATGAGCTCTTCCTCGAGCTGACGGCGTGGCTGCATAACGCTATCCCCGGCGACTCGAAGTACCTGAACTGGGCTAATGCCGAATGGAACTGGTTTGCCGGCAGCGGGATGATCAATAAGAGTGACGTGATCAACGACGGCCTGACCGCGAACTGTGCTAACAATCACCTGAACACCTGGACCTACAACCAGGGCGTCCTGCTGGCCGGGCTTGCCCAGCTCTACAAGGCGACGAATAACCGCGCGCTGCTCAGCACGGCGGAAGGCATCGGCCGCGCGGCGATCAGGCAACTCACGGTCCGCGGCGTGCTACGCGAACCATGTCGCGGGGCCCAGTGCGGCACTAAGGCGGGCGGCGACCCCCAGTCGTTCAAGGGCATCTTCGTGCAGGACCTCAAGGTCCTGGCAGTCACTGCGAGGACGAATGAGTTCTCCGGCTTCTTCGCCGCGCAGGCGCGCGCCATCGAGACGCACGACACAGACAGCCATCACCAGCTCGGCATGTACTGGTCAGGCCCGAGCGGGGGCCGGACCTCGTACAGCCAGGCAAGCGCGGAATCTGCCCTGGTCGCCGCGCTCAGTTGAGGCACGGCTCTGCCTCCCGCGGCGCCGGAGGCCGGATTGCCGCGGGCACCAGCCAGCGAAGCTGCTCCTGGCCGCCGAGGCTGTCCAGTCTGCGAAGCTCCCGCGGCAGGACCTCAGACTGGCTGGCATGCGCTCTCGCCGCGGCCCGCTGAACCTCGCGGGCGACATCGGCCTCACCGCCAAGCTCTACGAGCCAGCCGTCACGGGCGCCGGGCATCGTGCGCCCGGCGACCGCCACGCCGGCCGGCCTGGCTGCCAGGCTCACGGCCCGCGCGACCCTGGCGTCGTCACAGTCGCCAGCTACCGGGTCAAGCACCAGGATCAGGTCCGGCGCGTGCTCGGTGATCGCGCGCCGTACTCGCTCGGTGAGCTCCGGCATCGGGCAGCTGGACAGTTCGCCGTCCGGGTAGTCAGCAACCGCGACCGAGGAGACGCCGAGGAGCCAGGACGCCAGCTGCAGCTCCCATGGCCGGACGGTTTCTAGCCGGCTGGCAGTGGAGTTGAACGGTGATGCCTCGCCGCGGGTCAGGCTGAGCACCGTGGTACGAGCGCCTGCCTGGCCAAAGGCGTAGAGCAGCCCGCCGAGTGCGGTCGATTCCACCCCTGGGCGCGGCGTGACGGCCAGGACAGCCCGAGCCGGAGGCAGGCCGCAAGGACCGGATGCCGCGGCCTGGACAGGCGAGAGCTGGCCGGCCGGATTAGTTGTGGCGAGCACTGAAGTCATCGCGTGGTCCTCTCGTTATCGTTGCGCCTGTCCCGGCCGGCCTGCGAGCCCGGACCGGGCGCCGGTCGCCCCCAGGGGGGTCGGAGGCGGCCGGCTCGGGATCATTTCAGTCCGTCATCGTGAAACCACAGCGCAACGGCCGTGGAGACGGTGTGAACGCCGGGGCCTCGGTCACGGGCGCGGCTTCGATGGCTGTGGTGGCTGTGATGGCTGGGCCGGTGCTGAGGCCGCGGCCCGGTGATGCTCGGTCCCGGCCGGTTCGCCGGTGAGCGCGGAGCTGCCGCCGCTGCCGGCCTGGGCGGGCGTCTCCAGCTCCCGATCGCCCGACCGGCCGGCCCGGCGGCGGAATCTGCGCAGCCGCAGGCAGACGGCGGCGAGCGCGAGGCCGAAGACGATCCACGGGAGTTCCACGATCAGGTCACTGCCGTTCATCGTGTCCTCCCTGGCTGCCGTCGTTTCCGTCGGATAGTTCACAGGCTCGGGCTGCGGCGGGAGTGTAACTGTCATGGCGGCCATGTGGAGGCCGGCCGGGACAGCTGCGCCCTCCATCCGGGCTCCATCACCGCCACAACCGGCTTTCCCAGGTCAGCGATAGAAAACGAACATGCCGCCCGGAGCCGGGCCGCTGCACCGATCAGACCGGGGGAGACAACATGACCGCCATGTCGCACCAAGTGAGGACACGGGTCATCTGCAGGATCTTCGTCAGGGCAACGCCCCGGGCCGTCTGGGACGCGATCTGTCCTGCGCTGAAGCAGTCCGGCGGGTATGTGTCTCTTGCCGCACCCGCCGGTTCCGCTCCGGGTGATCAAGCGGCGAGTGCACGGCGCCTTTCGGGCCTGGTCACGATCGGAGGAAGCCTGGAGGCGGTGTATTTCGAGCTCCGGGACACGATGACCGGCTACACCGCGGTGACGGTTAGCCATGAGCCCTCCGGCCCGCCCGGCGTGCCGGAGCCATGCGCCGTCAGCGCGCATGACTGGGACCAGCTGCTCGGCGAGGTGAAGACGCTACTCGAGGCGCAGGGACGCGAGCTGGTTCCGCAGGTACAGGCGTTATCCAGGCGGCTGGCTACCGCCAGATTGACCGGTGCCTGCCTCGGCTGGGGGCGCGGTGCGAGTGGCTGCGGGCCGGTGCCGTC
>Ga0335072_10010866_pt1 | contig 13070 bp, 12 predicted proteins | sample Lox_Sample_21_FD_206725 | JGI IMG/M metagenome (GOLD analysis project Ga0335072, IMG submission 206725) | Soil microbial communities from Loxahatchee National Wildlife Refuge, Florida, United States - Lox_Sample_2.1 | ecosystem: Environmental > Terrestrial > Soil > Wetlands | place: USA...
AAATTGATACCGGAATTGGCGGGCGCGCGGCGGAAGCGGTCGGAAAAAAGCTGAAGTCGCTGGCGCGGTCGAATCAGGTGCTGTGCGTGACGCATCTGCCGCAAATTGCCACCTTCGGCGATCAACATTATGTGATCGAGAAGAAAGAATCCGGCGGGAGGACGAAAACCAGCATTCGCGCGGTCACTGGCGAAGAGCGCACGGAAGAAGTGGCGCGGATGCTGAGCGGGGCCAAGCTGACCGAGACTTCCCGCAAACACGCCGAACAGATGATCAAGGCAAACGGGTAGGGTTCCAGAGTGGGCCCGAGGCCGAGGTGCGATTGTGATTTAAGTCACTGCGGGCGTCCCGGCGCGCTGATATAGGCACGGAATGGGCGCGAACAACGGAAATCGCAGTGCCTGGCTGCAGGGGCCTTCTGCCCCGTGCGAAATTCAATCCAACGGCTTTGGAACTCCATGGAGGCTGGTGCTGCTCGGCGCACCCGGCGTGGGAAAAGGCACGCAGGCCGAGCTTCTGACCGAGCGGCTGGGGGCCTGTCACCTGTCTACGGGCGATGTGTTTCGCGCCGTCGCAAAGGGAGAGTGTGAGCCGAGTGCGGCGATGAAAGAGGCGCTCGAATTCATGCGGCGGGGCGAACTGGTACCGGATTCCACCGTATGGCAGATGGTGAAGGAGCGAAGCGGTTGCCTGCGCTGCGGCGGAGGGTTCATCCTGGATGGCTTTCCGCGCACCCTTGGGCAGGCTGAAGCTCTAGCCGAGTTGATCCAGAGCGAAGGGCTTGCGTTGACGGCGGTCGTGGACTACGAACTGCCGGCGAGCGAGATCGTGGCGCGGCTGTGCGGGCGAAGGACTTGCGAGAAGTGCAAAGCGGTTTATCACGAGACGGAGCGTCCGCCGAAAGTGGCGGGAATCTGCGACAAGTGCGCGGGGCGGCTGCTGCAGCGCGAAGATGACCGGCCGGAGTCGATCAAGGTGCGGCTGGAAACTTACGAAAAGAGCACGGCGCCGCTGATCGACTTTTATCGAAAGCGCGGGTTGCTGGTGCAGGTCGAGGCGAAGGGAACTCCGGAAGAGATCTACAAGAAGACGTTGTCAGCGTTGGGTCCAAGGCGCAACCAGTTTCGAGCTTCTTAAACAGGGATCGGACGCCCGGAAGCCGGATCGCGGTTTAGCTGACCTTGGGCGAGCTGTCGCCGACTCGGATGGTGAAGTTCACGGTGATCGTGGCTTGGGTTTCGACCGGCTGTCCGTTCTGCAGATAAGGCTTGAAGTGCCATTCGCGGACGGCCTGCTGCGCGGCAGTGGCCAGGATGGCCGGGCCGCTAAGCACGCGGAGATTTTCAATGACGCCATCGGCTCCGATGAAGGCCTGCAGAACAACCGAGCCTTGCACACGCATCTGCTGGGCAAGAGCGGGATAGGCAGCGGTCATCGAGAGCTGAGCGGAGGTTGGGCCGGCGACTGGAGCGTGCTCGGCAGCGCTGGTGGCTGGGGCAAAGGCGGAGTGCGCTGGCTTCAGGATTTCTACTTTCAGGGCGTTGCTTCCGGGACGGATCGTCTTGTGCGTGTCCCCGGCAACCACTTCAACATCGAGCGGGGCAACCGCGGTGCGATTGGCAGTGACTGCCGGAGCCGCCGCGGAGGGAGTCTGGGTCGACGTCGCGGGCTTCGATTCCGGAACTGCCTTAGGCACAACTGGCAGCTTCGTCACAGCAAGATGTTTCTTGGGAGCGGCGGCTGGCGTAGCCGAAGTTTGCGCCGTTTGCGCAGGAGCCGATTTCGTGACCGGCTGCGCAGTCGGGGCGCTTTGATCTGGGGTCGCGGCTGGAGCGCTGGTTTCGGGCTCGGTCGAGTCCAGATCGCTGGACTGATCGGAGCCGAACCAGAAATCGTGATCGCGGGCGATTACCGCGGCGAAGGCGACTACCAGGAGCAGAAGGGCCAGCAGAAGGCGACGAGGCTGCTTACTACGGGAACCTGTCCGTCCGTTCGAAGGTGCCGTCGGTCTGTCGTTCAGATCTAGCATCGCTCACCTGGGAGTTCGCGAATCAGCGATGACAGATTGCGTCAATTACCATTTTGTTTCAATGGCACGGGGCGGTGGGTAACAGGCACGAAGGGGCCATAAGACTCTACTTCAGCAATAGCGACCGGTTCGTGCTGCAAGGAAAATAAGGCCGTCCGTTCAATGGATAGATTCGCCGCTCGCTGCTAATTGCTGCAATTTCTAAGGCTTACGTTGACCAAGCGGGTACTTTCCAGTAGTTTTAAAGCAGTGGGTAACTGGGGATTTCGTATCCTTGGGGCACTGCGTGTCGAATTGATGCGGACGTGGGGTGCATCTTAATAGACGAGCGAATTTTCCGCAGGGTTAGAGTACCTCGGGAGTCCTTTGCTGCACAAAAGAGTCTGGCTCAGGATGACAAGGAGCTGAGGAAAAAGGACTGAATGAGAACGAGTCACGACGAAAAGACTTTATTGTTGCTGAAGCCGCGTGGGTTCTGCGCGGGCGTAGTACGGGCGATTGATGTGGTGCGCATCGCGCTGGAGGCGTTCGGGCCGCCAATTTATGTGCGCAAGGAGATCGTCCACAACAGCTTTGTAGTGGAAGAGTTGCGCGGCAAGGGCGCAATCTTTGTCGACAGCGAAGATGAGGTGCCGAACGGCGAGCGCATCATTTACAGCGCACACGGGGTTTCGCCGGAGGTGCGCGAACACAGCAAGCGGCGCGGCTTGCGCGTGATTGACGCGACCTGTCCGCTGGTGACCAAGGTTCACGTGGAAGCGGTGAAGTTCGCGAAGGAGGGTTATTCGCTCATCCTGATTGGACACAAGGATCACGATGAAGTGGTTGGCACGCTGGGCGAGGCGCCGCTGGTGACGCAAGTCGTGGGATCGCCGCAGCAGGCGGAAAAGCTGAGCGTACCGGATCCGAATCGCGTCGCGTATCTGACGCAGACCACGCTGAGCCTCGACGAGACCAAGGACATCATTGCAGCGCTGAAAAAGAAGTTCCCGAACATCAAAGGGCCGGCCGCGCAGGATATCTGTTACGCCACGGAAAACCGGCAGGTCGCGGTGAAGCAGGTGGCGTCGGAGTCGGATCTGTTGTTGGTGGTTGGTTCGGAGAACAGTTCGAATTCGAACCGTCTGGTCGAAGTCGCCCGGAATCTGGGCACCAACGCGCACCTGATCGATAGCTGCAACGACATCGAGCCGGAATGGCTGAAGGGCGTGAAGACGATCGCGCTGACGGCGGGAGCGTCCGCGCCGGAATGCCTGGTGGAAGAGACAATAGCGTTCCTGCGTGGAAAAGGATTCAGCAATGTGCAGGAACTGGAAGTGATGCCGGAGAATGTGCGCTTCGGGCTTCCACCGGAGATCGTGGAAGCGATCGCAGCGGCTCCGGCCAGCGCGACGGCAGATTAGGCGGACTTGGCATGGAGGACAGGAAAAGGCCGTGGTGAAAAGATTTCGAAGTAAGAGGTAAATGGACGAACGAATGAATACTGACTCCCCTGAATCGCACCAGAAAACGACATCCACGATCGGTTCCGATCCCCAGCTTCGCTTCGGAAAAATTCAGGAACTCTCATCCCGCGTAGGCGCTGCCATTGCGGCGGCGCGGGATTATCTTTTTTCCGAGCAAGATGAAAATGGATACTGGTGCGGCGAACTGGAAGCGGATACGACGCTCGAGTCGGATTACATCCTGCTGCATTCTCTGCTGGGCACGGGCAATCAGGAGCGTTTCGACAAGTGTGCGAACTGGATTCTGCGCCATCAAAACGAAGACGGCGGGTGGAGCATTTATGCGGGTGGTCCCTCAAACATCAGCGCCTCGGTGAAGGCATATTTCGGTCTGAAGCTGGCCGGGTATAAGGCCGACCATCCGGCGCTGCTGCGGGCCAAGAAGAAGATTCTGGAACTCGGTGGAGTCACGCAGGTCAATACATTTACCAAGATCTATCTATGTTTCTTCGGTCAGTACGACTATGACGCCGTGCCGGCCATTCCCCCGGAGATTGTGCTGTTCCCCAACTGGTTCTGGTTCAATATTTACGAAATTTCTTCGTGGTCGCGGGCGATTTTGGTTCCGCTCTCGATCTGCTACGCCAAGAAGCCATTCAAGAAAATTCCGCGCGAGATGGGCGTCGAAGAACTATTTGTCGGCGGGATGCAGAAGTCGCGGATGCATCTGCGCTGGGCGAAAAAGTTCGTCTCGTGGCGCAACTTCTTTCTCGTGCTCGACCGGATCACGCACTGGTTTGAGCGGGTGCATGTGCGGCCGCTGCGCTCGATTGCCTTGAAAGCCGCGGAAGAGTGGATGCTCGAGCGCTTCGAGATGAGCGACGGCTTGGGCGCGATTTACCCCTCGATGATGAACGCGATTATCGCGCTGCGTTGCCTGGGGTATTCGCTCGACGATCCCCAGGTGATTCGCGCGATGGACGAATTCGAGAAGCTGGGGATCGAAGAAGAAGATACCTTCCGCATGCAGCCCTGCATGTCTCCGGTGTGGGACACGGCTTACGCGCTGTTTTCGCTGGCCGAAGCCGGCGTTCCGGCGAATGATCCGCGGATGGTGAAGTGCGCCGACTGGATCCTGCAGAAGCAGGTGCGTAACGTCGGCGACTGGAAGGTGAAGAACAAGAAAGGCCAGCCGGGCGGCTGGTATTTCGAATTCAACAACGAGTTTTATCCCGACGTGGACGACAGCGCGATGGTATGCCTTGCTCTCAGCCGCGTCGAGCATCCCAACGGCCGCTATCAGCGGGAGTCGGTGCAGCGGGCGATCGACTGGATCTTCTCCATGCAGTGCAAGAACGGCGGCTGGGCGTCGTTCGACAAAGACAACGATGAAATGATCTTCCAGCACATTCCATTCGCCGACCACAACGCCATGCTCGATCCGGCGACGGTTGATATTACCGGCCGCATTCTAGAAATGCTCGCGACCTACGGATACGACAAGAATCATCCCGCCGTAAAGAAGGCGATCAAGTTCATCCGCAGCGAACAGGAGCCCGATGGAAGCTGGTTTGGGCGCTGGGGCGTGAACTACGTCTATGGCACATTCTTGGTTCTGCGCGGGCTGGAAGCCATTGGCACGGATTTGCATGAGCCGTGTATCCAGCAGGGAGCTGAGTGGCTGCGCATGGTGCAGAACCCCGATGGCGGATGGGGCGAGACCGTGGGATCGTATGACGATCCCACACTGCGTGGGCAGGGCGACAGCACGCCATCGCAAACCGCGTGGGCGATTCTGGGGTTGCTGGCGGCGAATGACACGCGTAGCGATTCGGTGGCGCGCGGGATCGCCTATTTGCTGCGCACGCAAAAAGAAGATGGATCGTGGGACGAGCAGTTCTACACGGGCACGGGTTTTCCGCGCGTGTTTTATTTGGTGTATCACCTCTATCGGGAGTATTTCCCGCTGCTGGCGCTGACCACGTATCAGAAGGTGATGGAGAAGAACGGGAACTAGGTGCTGTAGACCGGAGATGGGTTGCGATGGAAAACGTCGACGTTATTTTGAAACGCTTCGAGCAACCCGATGAGATTCGCACCTTCGAAAAAGGAAAATTCGAACTCGTTCACATCGGCGGGATGAGCATCGGCCGGGCGACCTACGAGCCCGGATGGAAGTGGTCGACGCATGTGGGGCCGACGGTGGGCGCCGCACGCTGCAACGTGGAGCACGTCGGACTTGTCGTTTCCGGATGCGCGACCGCCGCGATGGAAGATGGAACCATCCGCGAACTTCGCGCCGGCATGCTGTTTTACATTCCTCCCGGGCCTCCGGGACATGACAGCTGGGTGGTCGGCGATGAGCCCTATGTCTCGTTGCACTTTGTCGGCGCCGCACACTACGCCGCCAAATAGTCTAGAGATTCTTCGACTCGCGCGGATGATGAGTGCCACACCTCGGGCCGGTTTAGCCAGAAGTGGGGACTTTGATTTTGTCATTCCGACCGCAACGAGGAATCTGCTGTTTCCTCTGTCATCCTGAGCAAGCACCCGCGTGTCCTCAGTGCCTTGCTACGCATCCCAGCCGTTGACAAAGATTCAGCGAGTGCTGAATGCTGATGGCTGCATGCTAGCTTTCGTCACTGGCGCTACTGGATTTCTCGGCTCTCATGTCGCACGCGTGCTCGCCGAGCAGGGCGCCGAGCTGCGGTTGCTTGTTCGTCCAACGAGCAATCTGAAAAATCTGGAAGGCCTGAAGGCCGAGACCGCCACAGGCGATCTGCGCGATCCAGCTTCGCTCGAAAAAGCTATATCCGGCTGCGATGCGGTCTTTCATGTGGCCGCGGATTACCGTTTGTGGGTGCGCGATCCCGGCGAGATGTACCGGTCGAACGTCGACGGAACGCGGGCAATTCTCGAAGCGGCGCGAAAGAATGGCGTGCGGCGCGTCGTGTACACGTCGAGTGTGGCGACGATCGGGTTCCATGCGAATGGCCGTCCTGCCGATGAAGATTCTCCCGTCTCGCTGGCAGATATGATTGGCCACTACAAGCGGTCGAAGTTCATGGCTGAGCAGGTCGCGTTGGAAGCGGGACGAAGGGGCATGCAGGTGGTAACGGTGAATCCGACGACGCCGATAGGCGAGCAGGATGTGAAGCCGACGCCGACCGGACGGATCGTCGTGGATTTCCTGAAGCGCAAGTTTCCCGCGTACGTCGAGACCGGATTGAATCTGGTCGATGTGCGGGAGTGCGCCCGCGGACACGTGGCGGCGTTTGAAAAGGGCAAGACGGCAGAGCGCTACATTCTGGGCGGGGAAAATCTGACGCTGAAGCAGATCCTCGACAAGCTCGGCCGGATTACCGGATTGCCGTCGCCGAAGGTGAAGCTGCCCTATGCGTTCGCGTTTGCCGCGGGAGTTTTCGGGGAGATGATTACCGGACGCATGCTGAAGGGCGAGCCGCGCGCGACAATCGATACGGTGAGGATGGGCAAGAAAAAAATGTTTGCCAGCTCAGATAAAGCCGAACGCGAACTGGGGTGGAAGATCGTCCCGGTGTATGACGCGCTGCGACGGGCGGTGGAGTGGTTCCGGGCGAATGGATATGCGTGACAGGTTGTACCTGTTTGGGAGTCAAAATCTCCTTCCTGTCGCAAGAACGCGACAAGGATGGGGCACCCGCTCCGCATGAAATGACCAATCAGGAAAATAAAGTTGCAATTGTGGCGGCGATCGAGCGGGAGGTGCGTCCGCTAGTGAAGCAGTGGCGCGTTGATGAACGCGAGCACGAAGGCCGGCGATTCAGGTTTTACGAAAAAAATGACCTGACACTTGTATGCGGAGGGATGGGCCCTGAGGCAGCGCGGATGGCCGCGGAAGCGGTCATTGCGTTGTATCGTCCGGCAGAAATTTATTCCGTTGGCTTTGCGGGAGCGTTGGACTCGACGCTGTGTGTGGGAGACGTGTTTCGTCCGCAGCGCGTGCTCAATGCCGGGGATGGGAGCAGCGCCGAAGCTGGTGGCGCGGACGGAGTGCTGGTAAGCTTCGCATCCGTAGCGAGTCCGAAGCAGAAGCAAAATCTGCAGGAGGCGTACGGCGCGCGTGCCGTGGACATGGAAGCGGCTGCCGTGGCACGCGCGGCTGAACTGCATGGAATTCGTTTTGCCGCGGTGAAGGCGATTTCCGATGAATGGGATTTTGAATTTCCGGAGATAAGACGATTTGTAGACGGGCAAGGGCGGTTCTCCGAATTCCGGTTTGCGCTGTATGCGGCTTGCCGCCCGTGGATTTGGTCGAAGGTGATAAGGATGGGAAGAGATGCGAGCCGCGCATCGCGGGCACTTTGCGAGTGGTTGGGGAAGAATGTCGTGCGGTAGGGATTCTTCGACTCGCGCGCCTGTGGGGCAGCCGCGGGCGTTTCGCGCAGAAACACGAGATGACCGCCTGTGCCAGAATGGATTTTTTCGTTGCTGGATTGGGTACATGCGTCCGAAGCCGAGCCCGGCTTCATCTATAATTAAGGCAGGCGTTCTCCTCAAATCAGATGCATCTTCTCTTCTTGCCTGCAGTGTTTGTCGGCGGCGAAATCGTCGACATGATTTCCAATACCGGTCCGGTCGCGAAGCTGGTCCTGCTCTTCCTGCTCGCCTTCAGCTTGATTTCCTGGGCGATTATCTTGACGAAATGGGGCCTGTTGCGGCGCGCGCGCATGCAGAGCGGGCGCTTCGTGCGGGCGTTTCGCAAAGCGCAGCGGCTGCAGGACATCGCGGCGGTCGCGGACCAATTCAAGCCCAGCCCGCTGGTGGGCGTGTTCGAAGGCGCCTATGAGGAGTATCGGCGTCAGGCGTCGGTTTCCGGCGCGCTGCGCAATCTGACGGCGATTCAACGCGGCATGCAGATTGGCGCCTCAGAAGAAATTACCCGGCTGGAGCGAAATATGCCGTGGCTGGCGATCACCGCGGCCGTGACCCCATTTATCGGATTATTCGGAACGGTGTGGGGAATCATCGACGCGTTCCAAGGCCTGGGGACGGCCGGCGCGGCAACCCTGCGCGCCGTCGCTCCCGGTATTTCCGAAGCATTGATCACCACTGCGGCGGGCCTGGCGGCGGCCATTCCGGCAGTGATCGCCTACAACCTGATTGGAGCCTCGATTCGCGAGTTTGCCGCCCGGAGCGATGACTTTGCGCTCGAGGTGCTTAACGCGGTGGAGAACAGCCAGGCTCAGGCTCAGACGCAGACGCAGGCCATGGCGGAGATGAGGCGCTGATGGCGTTCACGACCTCCAACGGACGCACGCAATCGGCGCTGGCCGATATCAACATCACGCCGCTGGTCGACGTGGTGCTGGTGCTGCTGATTATCTTCATGGTGACGGCGCCCGTATTGCAGTCGGGAATCGAAGTGAACGTTCCCAAGACGCGCACGGTGAAAGAAATCACCGAAGAGCGGCTGGTCATTACCATCAATAAAGATCAGCGCGTCTTTCTCGGCAACGATCCCATCAACATCAATGAGATTGCGACAAAGTTGCGGCAGAAGATCCGCGACCCGAGGAATCAATTCATCTTCGTACGGGCGGACGAAGATGTTCCGTTTGGTGCCTTCGCCACGGTCATGGATGCAGTAAAGCAGTCGGGAATCACCAACGTCAGCATCGTGACGCAGCCGCTGGATCAAAATGGCCGCAAGCGCTGACATTTACTTCGAGCACGACCGATGGGGACGCCCGCTGGCGTGGTCGGCAGGGCTGCACGTGGGAATCACGTTGCTGGTGCTCGCCTATGCGGTGTTCTTCTCCCGGCCCAGCGGGTCTGGCTGGGGCGCGGGCGGCGGTGGCGACGCCATGGGCGTAACCCTAGTCAACACGGTGCCTTTGCCCGCGAATCCGGCACAAACCCAGAATGTGCTCGCCAACGAGTCGAAGGGGCTGACGCAATCGCAGCCGAAAATCGAAAAACCAGAGCCGGACGCGATTGAAATTCAGGGCAAGAACGCCAAGGTCAAGCCCAAGAAAAAGCAGGAAACTCCCACCAAGCAAAAACCGGTTGCAGAGCCCGAGCCAGACACGAACCAAGTGGCCTTTGGCGAGGGCGGCCCGGTCAGCGGTCCTTATGGAACTTTCAGCGCAGCCGGAGCGAAGGGGGGATTCGGAGTCACTGGCGCTGGCGGCGATTTTGGGACGAAGTATGCCTGGTACGTGCATGTGATTCAGCAGAAAGTTTCAGAGAACTGGCTCAAGTACGAAGTGGATCCGCGGATCACCAGCGGGCAGCGTGTTTACATCACCTTCGATATCGCGCGGGACGGGCATCCTTCGAATATTCAGATCGAGCAATCGAGCGGCGTGCCCTCGCTGGACATTTCCGCAGTGCGCGCCCTGCAGCGAATTGACACCTTCGGACCGCTTCCAGGGGATTATTCCGGAAACAAGATTTCAGTCGAATACTGGTTCGATTACAAACGTTGAAATTGATAACCGACTTTCGTACGGGAGAAACCTTGCAAAGCCATAAGTATCGGAATACGATATTATCGTTCAGAGTAAATTATTTTTTCGCTTCCTTACGGATGAAAAGGGGCTTTCCTTCCACTCCCGGGCGTAGTCCCAGCAGGTTTGGAAGTGCTACGCTCGCTTCGCTGTTCGCGCTTTTTTGCTTCTTCCCGGCAATTCTTTCGGCTCAGGATTGGGTGAAGACGGGGACCAGCCTGGGTGTGGAGAAGGTGCGGCTGGCCGTCCCCGATTTCAAGCCTTCGACCAACGATCCGCAGAATGCCGCCCTGCTGAAGACCTTCAATGACACGCTGTGGAACGATCTCGACGTGTCGGGAGTCGTGGAGCTGGTGTCGAAGAGTTTTTATCCATTGCAGGTGCCCGGGCAGCCTACCGATGTGAATTTCATGGCGTGGAACGTTCCGCCTCCGAATGCCGGCATGCTGGCCTTTGGCAATCTGGGCGTCGCGAGCGGAAAGCTAACGGTGCAGGGATGGCTGTACGACGTGAAGAACACGCAGTCGCCGCAGGTGCTGGGCAAGCAATATACCGACACGGCCAGCGACGCGTCGGCGCGAGTCATGGCGCACAAGTTTGCCGATGAAATCATTTTTCGCCTGGGCGGCGGCATTCCGGGGATCGCGGAGAGTTCGATCGTTTTCGTCAGCGATCGTACCGGTCATAAAGAAATCTGGGCGATGGATTACGACGGATCGAATCAGCATCAGCTGACGCATCTGGGATCGATTTCGATTTCGCCGCGCATTTCGCCCGACAATTCCCGCGTGGCATTCAGTTCGCTGACCAAGAACGGCTGGGAACTCATGATGTACTCGACGGATCTGAACCGGCTGGTGAGTTTTCCCCGATACGGTGGATCCAACCTCTCGCCGGCGTGGTCGAGTGATGGAGCGAAGCTGGCATTTTCTTCCTCGCGGACAGGATCTCCAGAAATTTATGTTGCCGACGCATCCGGCGGGAATCTAAAGAGGATGACGGACGATAGGGGGCCGGACGTAGCTCCCACGTGGAACCGGAAGACGAACGCGCAGATCGCGTTCGTGAGCGGGCGTACGGGATTGCCGCAGATTTATACCATGGAAGCGGATGGCACGAATCAGACGCGGGTGACCGATCAAGGCTATGCGGTCTCGCCTAATTGGTCCCCTAACGGGCAATTTCTAACCTTCGCATGGGTAAGAAAATACGGCCCGGGAGCACCGGGAGCGTCCGACATTTATCTCATGGATATCGCCAGCAAACAGTGGGTGCAGCTCACGCATGATGGCGGACGGAATGATTTTCCCTCGTGGTCGCCGGATGGGCGGCACATCGTCTTTCAGTCGAACCGTTCGGGCAGTTTGCAGGTCTGGTCGATGCTGGCCGATGGCTCGAAAGTACAGCAGTTGACGTTCAGCGGTCATAATTCGCAACCCAATTGGAGTTGGAAATAAATAAATACTTCGTCTGACCCGGCAGCAGGTCCACCGGGTGTTTGGAGGGCTAACAGTGAAGCAGCAACGTACAAAGTTGTTCTTTCTTGTAGTCACCTTGGGCGCCATCATGATGCTCGGCGCCTGCGCAAAGAAAAAAGCTCCGGCACCGCCGCCACCGGCGCCACCACCGCCGCCAGCGCCCACCGCCTCGATTTCCGTGAGCCCGAGCACAATTCAAGCGGGTGGATCGGCTTCGCTGAGCTGGCAAACCAGCAATGCCACCGATGTCTCGATCGATGGCATCGGTGCGGTGCAGCCGAACGGATCGCAGTCGGTCTCACCGAGCGACTCGACCACCTATCATCTGGTCGCAAAGGGCGCGGGAGGAACGCAGGAGGCGACCGCCCGGCTGACAGTAACGCCGGCTCCGCCACCGCCACCGCCCGCTCCGACGGTAACCGACGAGGACCTGTTCAATCAGAATGTGAAGGACATTTATTTCGACTACGACAAGTCGGATATTCGTCAGGATCAGGTGCCGTCGATGCAGGCCGACGTGCAGTTCTTCACGCAGCATCCCAACATGAATTTCACCATTGAGGGACACTGCGACGAACGTGGTTCGACCGAGTACAACATTGCACTCGGCGACAAGCGCGCCACATCGTTAAAGGATGCCCTGGTCGCAGGCGGAATCAGCGCCAGCCGCATCAAGACGATCAGCTATGGCAAGGAGAAGCCGTTCTGCACCGAGAGCAACGAAGCTTGCTGGCAGCAGAATCGGCGGGATCACCTCGTCTATCAGAAATAAAGATGGGCCGGGGGACGCGGCTCGCGTCCCCCGAAACTGTTTGCGGATGGTTGCGCACACGTCTGTCTGCGGCGCGGTGAAAATGCGCCGGTTGAGACTTCCGGTACGGAGCCGGGTTTTAGTAAACGTGCTCTGCCTCTCTGTGGGACAATCAAAGCATCTAAAAACTAGCGTTTTTGGGAGAGTTCCATGAAACCAGCTCGGTTTTACGTGATGGTGGCGCTGTTGTCGATTTTCTGGTTGGGAGTGTCTCCGACCTGGGGAGCCAGCAAAGAAATCATTCAGCTGCAGACGCAGGTGCAGCAGTTGCAGGAGCAGATGACCTCCATGCAGCGCAGTTTCGACGAGCGCATGGGCGTGATGAACAGCCTCGTGCAGCAGGATACCGATGCGGTGAATAAAGCCGTGGCGGCGCTGAATACGCTGCAGGGAATACTGGCGAAACAGCAGGCCGACGCCGGCGCCAAAAGCGATCAACTCTCCGGGCAGATTCAGGCGTTGAATGACACCATGGATGAGCTGAAGGCGCGTCTGACCAAAGTGACGCAGCAGCTCGATCAGCTGCAGTCTTCGCAGCAGAGCATTCAGGCACAACAGGCGCAGCAGCAACAGCAGCAGCAGGCGATGGCGCAGGCGCCGCCTCCGGATGTGCTCTACAACAACGCACTGCGCGACTACAACGGCGGCAACGACAATGTGGCGACCCAGGAATTTTCCGATTACATCAAGTTCTATCCAAACACAGATCTGGCGGGGAACTGCTACTTCTATCTGGGTGAGATTCAATTCCGGCAGGGAAATTATCAGGCCGCGGTGCAGAGCTACGATCAGGTAGTGCAGAATTTCCCCAGCGGA